>CEUD01125535.1_pt1 | contig 17913 bp, 14 predicted proteins | sample 356481 | NCBI WGS metagenome assembly CEUD01 (sample SAMEA2623314, study PRJEB7988) | marine metagenome | isolation source: saline water (ENVO:00002010), including | reverse complement strand
GCTGTGTCTTCGGGTGTAAGGCTGGGTTGACTACAATCTCGGAGCCGAACTCCTGACGATCGTCTTCAACGGCCTCTTTGAGCTGGTGCAAGATGTCCGGCACCGCCGCGATAACACGTTTCCAACTGGGCATGAAGGGCACATCCATCGACTTGCTCGGGTCTAGGAACTCTTCGCCGGCATTTAAAATGTTCTCCGCAAAGACTTCGACCGCTGCGCCCTCGGTGTGGCGGTCAAATTTGAGACCATTGATCATGGCATCGTTGTGGTAGCTATCCACCATGTCCAAAGCGATGCGGAAGTATGCGGCTTTGATCGTGCGCACATGCTCGTGTGAAAACACCTGCCCCTGTGTCGCCATCTTGCGATAGAGGGATTTTGTGATGTCACAACTCATTTTTGAGAGTCCGCGACTGCGATCTTCCAGAGAGAGATCCTGGTGCTTGTGATCGTAGGTATCGGCCACATCGACCTGACAAATTTGATTGGTCGAATAATTGCGCTGCATTTCAGAGAGCACGCCCATTTCCAAGCCCCAGTCCGACGGGATACGAATGTCCTCGATCACATCGCGTTGCATTGAAAATTCGCCAGCTAAGGGATAGTGAAAACTGTCGAGGTAATCCAAATACTCATTGCCACCGCAGACTTTTTTCAAGGCACGGATCAAAGGCGTCACCAAAAGTCGGCAGACACGCCCATTCATGGAATTGTTGGCCACGCGCGCATAATAGCCCTTACAAAACTTATAGCTAAAGGACGGATTAGCGACGGGATAGATCAAGCGTGCGAGCATGTCGCGCTTGTAAGTAGTGATATCGCAATCGTGCAGTGCGACCGCCTCGGCCTTGCCGGCCGCCAGCACATAGCCGAACATATACCAGACATTGCGCCCCTTGCCCATCTCCTTAGGAGCGAGCCCCTTTTCCTGTAGCAAGGCATCAATTTTGCGCAAACGAGGCCCATCGTTCCAAAGCACTTCAGGCTGTTGCGGCAAGCGGCTAAAAAACTCCAGCGCGTGACGGTATTCCGCTTCGTTGGCGCGGTCCAGCCCGACCACAATTTGATCCAGATAAGGCACATCTGCCAGCTCATCGACAATGGATGAGAGTGCGGGCATCTGCAGCTCCGAATAGAGTGAAGGCAATACCAAGGCCATCGGTCGGCGCTTGCGAAATTGCATAAGGTCCGCTTCCAGCTTTTCCAGCGGGCGGTTATTAAGCTGATGCAGCGTAGTGATCAGTCCGTGTTGATGAAAATCTCCCATAGGTAATGTAGGTATTTAGCAGTATTCGTCTAGGATGGATAAGACCGCTGCGTTCCAACCCTTAGACGTTGGGAGCGGAGCGTGCACCACGCGTGGCGCATAGGGTGTAATGTGTGGGCCGTCTGCATGCGGAATCACCACGGCGATATCCGCCGCTTCCAGCATGGCTGTGTCGTTGGCACTGTCGCCAAGGGCAACCAGCACCCACTCCACATCCGGCTCTCGGTCTTGATAAAATTTCAAAGCAGCTGCGGTGCCGTCCGCCTTGTCGGCGCTCCCCATCAAATGCCAGAAGCGGCCGCCGCGCAACATACGAATCCCGCGGGTCGAGAGCGCTTCGGCAAATGCCAAGCGATGCACCTCGGTATCGTTCCAAGTGATCGGCTCCGTCGCCAGCCGCGAGCGCGAGCGCTGCGCCTGTGGAATCGAGAGTCCCGTGCGTTCAGAAAGCTCTTGATCCGACCAGTCATCAAAACCGGCAAACTTATAGCCTAAGCGACAACGCAACTCATGCGCGGCTTGTAAAATCTCACTGCGCGCGATGCCGTTAATCTGAACGGCATAGTCGCCCGGTCGTTCTTTGCGAATCGCCAGCAGGCCGCCATTTTCCGCAACGATCGGCGAGTCTAGATCCAGCGACTTGGCCAAATCCTCCATCTCGGCCAGCGTCTTGCTTGAATTTAACACCAGCGGTAGCCCCAGATTCCGCAAGCGCAGAATCGCTGGCGCTGCTTGCGCCCATGAATAACTGTGATCCAGGAAAGTGGCATCCAAGTCGGTGACGAAAAGAAGTTTTTGTGACTGCCCCATCCGACTCAGAACGCGCTGTCAATATTCCGCAGAACTTGCACCCGCGCAAAGGCCGGTCGCAATTCTTGTGCCTCCCGACGCATGCGCATGCGGGAGAGCCGTTGAACAAATATTCGCAGATAATGAGAAAACATAAATAGTGCATAGCAATTCGCATGCCAACTTGAAATTTAGCAATGGCGCGCCAGTGAATTTACTCTAACACTATAATGCGTTACTTAGGCTTCAACCAACCAGCTCACGCGTTGCCTGCAGGTAGATCGATTCACGATAAATACTGGAAACGGAATTTTCAGTGCTAACGCTACTAGAGCAATGCGGAATAAAGCGCAATAGATCCTGATAAACCTGTGTAGCACGCGCTAGATCGGGGCAATTCAACTGATCACCGCTAAAGCGGATAAAAGTGCCGCTGGCAGCCTTGCCGTAGCCCTTCGGGAATTCTTCCGAAAACGCATGAGACAGGGTCTTGGGGCTGCAGTTTAAATATTCGGAGCGCGACAGCATGTTGAGCATTTCGCTGCGAGTATCACTGTTGTCACAATACTCACAGGCCTGCAACAGCACTTGTATCATCTTAATATACTCCTCACCTCGATAGCTATAAAAACGCTCGGTCGTCGCGAGCACTTTTTCCGGATAACCACTGGCGATCTCAGAACTCGTGGCAACGCACCATCCGAGCTCCTCTTCAATCGCCAATGAGCTCCATGGCTCGCCCACGCAGAAGCCGTCAATATTATTAGCCGCCAGATTACGCACCATCTGATCGGGCGGTAGAACCGAAATAATGACGTCTTCTTGCGGCTTGATACCTTGGGCCTCGAGCCAGCGACATAGGGTAAAGTGATGCGACGATGCATGAGAAACGACCCCCAATACCAGTTTGCGTGGATGAAATCCACTTTTGATATAACGCCGTAAGCTTAGACCGTCATCCACGCCTTCCTCGTGGAGCTGCTTCGAAAGTGTAATTGCATTGCCATTACAATTGAGCACCATTCCGGTGATAACTTCGGTTTTGCTCACGTTGACGCCCATCTGCATCATAAACGGCATGGGGCTCAGCGCTTGCGCGACATCCAGCTCGCCGAAGGCGAGTTTGTCACGTATTGTCGCCCAACCGACCTCTCGCGATAGCTCTATATCGAGCCCAGCCTCGCGAAACATGCCAAGACTGTCCGCAATCACCAACGGCGCTGCATCGAGTAATCGAACATATCCTAATTGAATTGAAGCATTGCGGCGTGAGCGAATGGCAAAGTCTGAAGTAACGGTAAACATTTGCCCTCAGATAAGCATTGACCATACCTATTTAAAAAATAAATAAAAAGAATACATTCATACATTAAATGAATTTCTCTCATGCTTGAAACGATCGACAGCCGCCAACTTCTAGCCTTTTGTACTTTGGTTCAAACGGGAAGCTTTACAGAAACTGCGCGCATACTGAGCCTTACGCAGTCGGCCATCAGTCACTCGGTCAAAAATTTAGAGACAGACCTACGCTGCCAACTAGTCACTCGCACCGGGCGCAAGATCAACATCACTGATGATGGCGAAGAACTGTATAAAGATGCGCAAAATATTCTGAATCAAATGCAAGGGGCGCGCATGCGCATTCAGGACCGAGTCAACTGGGGGCGTGGAAGGCTACGTATCGGTGCCAGCACGACAGCTTGCCAACATATATTGCCTAATGTATTACGAGAGTTTAATGAGTGTTTCCCAGACTGCATACTGACCATCACACCTGCCGACACCCCGCAACTACTAGAAATGACTCGTCGCCATGAGATTGACTTGGCGATCATCGTGACTCCGTCAGACCTTAAAGAGATTGAAGCGAAGCCGTTATTTTCAGATGAATTAATATTGGTGACCTCCCCAATCCACGAATTTGCACAAAGTGGCCGCGCCCGAATGGCTAAAATTGCGCAGGAACGCATGGTCTTGTATAATAAAGGCAGCCATACCTTCGATTTGGTAGAACAAGCATTTCGCCAAAACAAACTGCTGATGCAAAACTACATCGAACTGGGCAGTATGGAAGCGATTAAGGAACTGGTAAAAATTAACTACGGAGTCAGCTTTCTCGCCTCATGGACAGTCGAGAACGAGATCAATACGGGTAGTTTAATGCAAATATCCACCGGTCAACGAAAACTCATCCGCAATTGGGGCATCAGCTATGCGAAGGACAAGAAACTTTCTATTACTGAAGAAACTTTCCTAGGCATTAGCCAAGCAGTATGCAGCAAAATGCATTCAAGCAAACAAACTGGCTCCAGCAAGAGCACAGGCAAGAAGCCCCATTAATCACACCAAGGTGCCCCCTCTTACTTCAACGAGGCCCTCCCCCACCTAAGGAGTAAATTACAATTCAATACTATTTTAATAGCTCAGCAAGTTCGGTCGCTTGAAGCCAAGCACTACTTCACGCCACTGGCTAGCACAGTTTGAAAGTTGGGCTCTTCGCTTTCACGCGCCACGACGTTGACCTCGATCTTACGAAAGCCTGCGCTCTTTAGATACTGATACAGGGTGTTTTCGGAGAAGCCCATCCAGACATCAGCATAGAGCTCACGTGCTTTTTCAAATTGGTGTTCTAATAGGTCAATTATAATTAACTGGCCGCCGGGTTTTAAAATACGAAACGCCTCCTGCACTGCGGCTTCTGGATGTTGCGCATGGTGGAGCGCTTGGCTGAGCAACGCGAGATCCACACTTGTATCCTTCAGTGGCACCTGCTCGATGTCCCCCAGTTGATAGGTGAGGTTGGTGAAGCCGTTCTTCTTTGCTAAATCACGGCCAAACTCGACCATTTTTGGAGAATTATCAATACAGGTCACTTGCTCCGCACGTCGCGCCAAGAGTTGCGATAAAAGGCCTTCGCCTGCGCCTAGGTCTGCAATTTTGATTTTTGGGGTCAGGTGCAGTAAAAAATGTCCGATCGCCTCCCAGCTACGCCCAGGGCAATAGTTTTTACCTAAGCGCCCCGCCACGGAGTTAAAATACTGCTCCGACTGTTGTTTGCGCTTTTCTAGGATGCGCTTTAAGTTCGCACAGTCAGCAACGATTTGTTCAGTATCTTCCACTGCAAGCCGTGCAGCCTCCAGCAAGGCGAGGCCCTGTGTGTCGAAGCCTCGATTGATCGCATAAAAGGTCTTCTTCCCCTCGCGTCGATCGTGCACCAGTTCTCCTTGGCGCAGTAGCCCGAGGTGTGATGAGATGCGCGACTGCCCCATATCAAGCACTTCTTGTAACTCTGCCACCGACAGTTCCTCCCGCATCAAGAGCGAAAGGATCCGCACGCGCGTTGAATCCGCCAATAGTTTAAGAGTTTCCCAAGAATCTGCCATCCAAAGAGTTTCTGAGAAGAAGCGCCACCGAGGCAAGCAATCTTAGTTGAAGTTCTCGCTAGAAGAAAAAGCGCAAGATCAGGTGCAAGCTGACACATGCGGCCAGTCCTGCGGCTAAGTCGTCGACGGCACAGCCCAATCCGCCTGGCAAATCCTGTAGCTTCGAGATTCCAAATGGCTTTAAAATATCGAAGACTCGGAACAGGGCAAAACCGCCCAAAAGCACGGGCCAGCTGCCATGCTGCGCAATCAAGCCACTGTGGCCACCCATGCCAATGAAAACCAAGGGCACAGCCACCACTTCATCCAATACAATCATGCCCGGGTCGCGCATCTGCAGCCGTTTTTCCGCCGCATCACAAATGGCCACCGATATATATGCACTCAAAGCCGCTAGAAAAATAAAGCCGAGCGGGGAGGCATTATGAAAGAAGACTGCGTAAAAGGCCAAGCCGACCACACTGCCCCATGTGCCAGGCGCTTTCTTCATATGCCCCACAGGGCCGATGGTCGCGAGATTGACGACTAAGGGAGTGGACAAGGTACGTGTCCAAAATACGTAACGATCAATGGCACTCACGACTTTTCCTCGTTTTCACCCGTAAAGATGGACCAATATTTAATCATATATTGTGTGCCGGAAGAAACCGTCAGTAGCGTCGCGATCACAAAGAAAGCCAGCCCGCCCCAGTGCAGCACATCGCCCACAATTGCAGGGATCCATTCGGAAAAATCGACCCGCACGCTCACTGCTAAAAGCAATAAAATAGCCGCTACGATTTGTGAGACAGTCTTGTGCTTCCCCGATTTTTCCGCCGCCAATACGATGCCAGAGCTCGCCGCCACCAGGCGCAAACCTGTGATCAAAAATTCACGGCTCAGAATTAAGAGTAACAATGGCAAAGCCCAGGCGGGCAAGGTACCATGCGCCAGTAGAGCAATAAAGAGGCCGACCATGAAGACCTTATCCGTCAAGGCGTCCATTAACTTCCCGAAGTTAGACACAATCCCCTGCTTACGAGCGACATAACCATCGGCCCAATCTGTCAGGGCCCCAATTACAAAAAGCACAAAGGCGATGGTGCTCGCCCCTGTAAACGGGGCATAGAGAAAGCCCACAATGCCGAAGAGGATTGGGATTCGAGAAAGCGTCAGTAAATTTGGAAGATTCACAGTGCTAAGATGCCGCAGATGCAAGCAGGCGGCTAGCCCAAAATTCGAGATTTTATGTGAGTGAATGAGGAAGCCAAGCACCCTGCTCCAGCACAAACTCGAGCTTGCGCTGTCATTGCGATGTATTCGCAGCCTCGCTACTTCGATTCCGCCTCAGCTGCCTCGCGGGCGGCCTTGGTCATGCGCACGACATTGCGCACCGGATTCTTCGTCACAATATTACCGCCTGCAGATCGTCCGCGCACGGCGAGATCCTTAAAGAAGAGTTCCTCCTCGGTCTTGCGCAAACGCGGCGCGGGCTTGAGGTTAATTTTCACGGCATCGGCTTCGCCCCCCTCGGTGGGATAGCAGGAAATATACAAGACGCGGGAACCGGGCGTGCCTTTGGTCAGATCGTATTCGCGATCTCGAGTCACCCCGCCAGTGGTGAAATGCTTGGCTAGCGTCGGGCCGGAACGACCGTCGCGATAGACCATGCAATAGGTGATCGAGTTGGGCTCAGCTCGGTTAAAGATGTCGATATGCAAAATATTCTTACCAAAGAAGGCCTTCTCGCTAACTTTGCTCACGATCAGCTTGCCCTCTTGATTGATGGCGATCACGTCGTCGAGGTTCGAGCACTTGCACACGGCCTCGTCCTTCTTCATGCCGAAACCTGCGAAGCCTTCCTTCTTGTCGACGTAAAGCGTTTCGTTCGCAATCACCACGTCTTGCGCCACCACCTTCTTAAATGATGCAAGCTCGGTTTTGCGGCCGCGCCCCATTCCGTATTTCTTCTTTAGGTCCGAGAACCACTTGATGGTATACTTAGTCAAGTGATTGAGGTGCTTCTGGGTGGTCTCGATATCTTCTTCGAGCCCCTTAATCAGTTCATTTGCACGGAAAGAGTCGAATTTAGAGATGCGCTTAATCTTAATTTCCAACAGGCGCAGAATGTCGTCTTGAGTGATCGCACGCTTGAAGAGCTGCTTGTAGGGCTCGAGCCCTACGTCCACGGTATGGATTACGGCTTCCCAAGTTTCTTCTTCTTCGATCCGGCGATAGATGCGCTTCTCAATAAAGATCTTCTCCAGCGAGCTGAAGTGCCACTTCTCTTCGAGCTCGCCGAGTTGTATCTCGAGCTCGAGTTTAAGTAGGCTTCGAGTCTTTTCAGTCGCCAGATAGAGCAGATCGGCCGCGGAAAAGAAGTGCGGCTTCTCGTTTTCGATCACGCAAATATTGGTGGAAACAGACAGCTCACAATCAGTAAATGCGTAGAGTGCTTGCTCCACCACAAAAGGGTCGGAACCGCTGGGCAGGTAGACCAAGATTTCCACCACATCGGCGGTGTTGTCTTCCACTCGCTGAATCTTAATCTTGCCCTTCTCGTTGGCTGAGATGATCGAATCAATCAAGCTGGTGGTGGTTTTGCCGAAAGGAAGCTCGGTAATAGCGAGCAGGTTCTTTTTGCGTGCTTCGATGCGCGCGCGCACTTTGACGCGCCCCCCACGCTTGCCGTTGTTGTATTCCGACACGTCGGCGATCCCGCCCGTCGGGAAGTCAGGCACCAGCTCGGGAGTCTCTTTGCGCAAGAGCGCGATACAACCATCCAAGAGTTCGTTGAAGTTGTGTGGCAAAATCTTACAAGACAGGCCAACTGCAATGCCCTCGGCCCCTTGCGCCAGCAATAGTGGAAATTTGACCGGTAGTGTCTCTGGCTCTTTGTTTCGACCATCATACGATGCCAGCCAATTTGTCGTCTTCGGATTGAAAACGACATCTAGCGCAAACTTAGACAGGCGGGCCTCAATGTAACGCGGCGCGGCGGCAGAATCGCCAGTCAGGGTGTTGCCCCAGTTGCCCTGCATGTCGATCAAGAGTTCCTTTTGCCCCAGTTGCACCATGGCATCCCCGATCGAAGCGTCACCGTGTGGGTGATACTTCATAGTGTTGCCGATCACGTTGGCCACCTTGTTGTAGCGACCATCTTCTAGCTCACGCATCGAGTGTAATATGCGACGCTGCACCGGCTTCAGGCCATCATTCGCATGTGGAACCGCACGCTCTAAAATCACATAGCTGGCGTAGTCGAGAAACCAATCGCTAAACATCTGATCGACGTGCCCGGTATCCGTTTTGAGCGCGAAGATATCTTCCGTCGTCAACGGTTCGGCCTCCATGGACTCGGAAGGCTGATCGAATTCGAGGTCAAAATTTTCTGTCTTAGGCGTCTTTTTACGAGGCATATGTTTAGAGTCAGAAGTTTTCACAAGCGGGGTTCAAGTAGATTTCGCTTACGCGTGCAGAATCACCGCCCTGCGTCACTCAATTATTAGCCTGTGTGCACAATTAGTCGATTTGCTCACAGCCAGTTTTGTAATGAATAAAATTCTGCCAATTGTTTTTTTTTCCTTACCATTGGCTCGTTCAGTGCTAGGTTGAAATCATGTCTAATCCAACACCCTCCTTCACCTCACATAAAGCACTACTCAAATGGGTCGAAAAGATGGTCACACTCTGCGAACCGAAATCGGTTCATTGGTGTGATGGCTCGCAAGAAGAAGCCGATACGCTCTTCTCAATGATGGTCGAAAAGAACCTATGCATCAAACTCAACGAAGAGAAGCGCCCCAATAGTTATTTATTTCGCTCGGACCCACGCGATGTCGCGCGCGTCGAGTCGAAGACATTTATTTGCTCCCAAAATAAAGACGGCGCCGGCCCAACCAACAATTGGGAAGAGCCGCGCGAGATGCGCCGCAAGTTAAAAGGCCTCTTCAACGGATGTATGCACGGGCGCACGATGTATGTGATCCCTTTTAGCATGGGCCCTGTCGGCGGGCCGATCTCCAAGATCGGCGTGGAAATCACCGACTCCCCTTACGTGGTGGTCAACATGCGCATCATGACTCGTATTGGCACACCGGTGCTCGATGTTTTAGGCGCGGATGGATTTTTTGTCCCTTGCCTGCACTCGGTCGGATGCCCACTGGAAGAAGGCGATGTCGATGTCGCTTGGCCTTGCAATCCTGAAGACACCCATATCGTGCACTTCCCCGAGGAGCGCACTATCGTCTCCTATGGTTCAGGCTACGGCGGCAACGCCTTGCTGGGCAAAAAGTGCCTCGCGCTTCGCATTGCCTCCACACTAGCGCGCGACGAAGGCTGGATGGCCGAACACATGCTGATCCTAGGCGTCGAAGAGCCCGACGGCACTAAGACCTACGTGACGGCCGCATTCCCCAGCGCTTGCGGCAAAACGAATTTCGCCATGGTCATCCCTCCCAAAGAAATGGAAGGCTACAAGGTCACCTGCGTGGGCGACGACATCGCTTGGATTAAGCCAGGACCTGATGGTCGTCTTTATGCAATCAATCCCGAAGCCGGCTTCTTCGGCGTGGCACCGGGTACTTCGTTCGACACCAACCCGAGCGCAATGACCTCTTGCGCCAAAGATACAATTTTTACCAATGTGGCCCTCACCGACGACGGCGACGTTTGGTGGGAAGGCATGAGCAAAGAGCCGCCTGCGCACCTGATCGACTGGAAGGGCCAGGATTGGACCCCAGAAAGTGATACGCCAGCCGCTCATCCAAACAGCCGCTTCACCGCGCCAGCCGCCAACTGCCCTGTCATCGACCCTGACTGGGAAAAGCCCGAAGGCGTCCGCGTGCATGCCATGGTCTTTGGTGGTCGCCGCATGAGCGATGTGCCACTTGTATCACAAGCCTTCAACTGGGGCCACGGCGTTTATCTGGGCGCCACCACAGGGTCGGAGATGACCGCCGCCGCAGAAGGCACCCTAGGCAAAGTCCGCCGCGATCCCATGGCCATGCTGCCCTTTTGCGGTTATCACATGGGCGACTACTTCCGCCACTGGATCAAGATGCAGCGCAATCTAGCCGAGACGCCACGCATCTTCAATGTCAACTGGTTCCGCAAAGACGAAGACGGCAAGTTCCTCTGGCCGGGCTTCAGCGATAACATGCGCCCACTACGCTGGATCGTAGAGCGTGCTACCGGACGCGCGGGTGCCAAGGAAACCCCCATCGGCTGGATGCCTCGCTATGACGACATCGATTGGCGCGGACTCGAAATGAGCGAAGAAGACTTTGATAAACTAATGGAGATTGATCGCGAGCGCTTGCGCATGCAGACGCTCACACACGAAGAGCTCTTCCTTAAGTTGCACGAGCACCTACCCAAAGAGATGATTTTCCAGCGCGAAATGCTAGTCTCGCGCTTATAGAGAGAATCGCTCTGACACACGATAGGCTTTAAGTGCCAATCAGCTAGAGCCTCAGCAACATTTTAGCTTGCTGAGGCCGATGCGGGTGCAAAATTGCCATAAATTAAAGTTGGAAAAGCTGCGCACGATGATTGAGCATGCACTCAATTATGCCACGCATCTATCTATCTCCTCCCGACATTAGCCCGCGCGACCACGCGAGTGTGGATGCCGTGTTGACATCGAACTGGGTCGCCCCTGTCGGGCCGGCACTGGATGCATTTGAGGCGGCAGTCGCAGAGCGCGCCCAGCGCTCGCACGCCGTCGCGCTGAGCTCCGGCACCGCAGCGCTACACCTCGCACTTCAAATTCTAGGCGTCGGCCCGGGCGATGCCGTGCTGTGTCCCAGTCTGACTTTTGCCGCCAGTGCCAACCCGATCTGCTATCAGGGCGCCGAGCCCATCTTTATCGATAGCGAGCCGCGTACTTGGAATATGGACCCCGACCTGCTGCAACAAGCGCTCCGCACACATCCCAACATCAAAGCAGTGATCGTGGTTCATCTCTATGGTCAATGCGCTGAAATGGATCGAATTCTCGAAATCTGTGAGGCACATAAGTTGCCACTCATCGAAGATGCCGCTGAAGCACTCGGCGCGAGCTACCACGGCCGTGCCGCGGGCTCGATGGGAGCTTTTTCCTTCTTTTCCTTTAACGGCAACAAGATAATTACCACCTCCGGCGGAGGCATGCTACTCGCCGACGATGCAAAGCTGATTGAGCGCGCACGCTACTTAGCCACCCAAGCTCGCGAGCCCGTCGCCCACTACGAACATCAAGCCATCGGCTACAACTACCGCATGAGCAATGTGCTCGCGGGCCTAGGCAATAGTCAATTGGCCGACCTAGATCGTCGCATTCAAGCACGGCGCGCACACTTCGACGCCTATCACGCCGCCCTCGCCCACTTGCCTGGCATCGAATTCATGCCGATCGCTGAGCCAGATGCTGCCAACTATTGGCTAACTTGTCTCACCATCGATCCAGCTGTCAGCGGCAGTTCACGCGACCAGGCCCTGGCCGCATTAGCCGCCACTGACATTGAAGCGCGGCCACTATGGAAGCCACTTCACCTGCAGCCAGTCTTCAAAGACAGCGCGTACCTAGGCGGAACTTTCGCCGCCCAGTTATTTGAGCGAGGCCTATGCCTCCCCAGCGGCTCCAACATGACCATAGCTGAGCGCCAACAAGTCATCGATACGCTTCTTGCTGCGCTCACTGGAGCGCCCACAAACTCATGAAAACGAATGCTATAGTTCGCTATTTTAATTTAAGGACCCTCGCGCTGGCCTTATTCTACACACTCACCTCTATAGCGAGTTACTGGGCTGCCTACGAACTGCGCTTCGACTTCAACGTGCCAGAGAACCACAGCCTGGATCGTGTTCATACCATCCATTGGGTGGTCGGCCTGCAGTTGATGCTCCTGATGGCTGCCGGACAATTTGATTCAATTCTCTCTTACTTTCGCTTGCCCGATGCGCTGCGCCTCTTTGGTGGCCTCTTTGCCAACGCACTCATTCTGCTTTCGATGTGGTATGTGTATAAAGGTCACAACGTCCCCCCACGCGCAGTCATCCTGACCTACTTCTTAATCAGCTTCCTCGCGATTGCATCCTTTCGCGTGATTATGCGCATACAATCCAGCCGCGGCCTAGAGGACTGGTTTGCGATGGAGAGCGCCGAAAATGTTCTGATCATCGGTGCGGGCGAGATTGGCGCTGGCCTCTGTTCGGACTTAATGAATAAGTCGCGCCTCGGCATGCGTCCTGTCGCCTTCTTGGATGACGACACCAATAAAGTCGGGCGCTATGTGCACGGCGTGCTAGTCGCCAATAAAGTGGACGAAGTCGCTGCAGTTGCGAAGCGCTACAATGCCAGCAAAGTGGTGATCGCCTTTCCTTCGGCCTCGGTCAAACGCATGCGTCAAGTCGCCGAGCTTGCGCGCGATGCTGGGCTCGCCGTAGATACCGTGCCCGCGCTGACTGACCTCGTGAGCGGCCGCGCAGAACTCTCGCAACTACGCCCCATTGAGCTCGAAGATTTACTGGGCCGTGACACCGTAGACCTCAACTCCGACGACATCCGCAGCATGCTGGCAGGTAAACGCGTGCTCGTCACTGGCGCTGGCGGCAGTATCGGGAGCGAACTGGTGGCACAAATCCTCAGTTACGCGCCCTCCGAATTGCTCTGTGTCGATCAAGCGGAAATCGCGATTTTTAACCTGCGGCAAAATGTACTCAAAGCAACCGCCAGCGCACACACTCGAATCACCACCCGCGTGCTGGACATTCTCAACCAGCCACAACTCGACAAGCTCTTCGAAGAGCACCGCCCCGAAGTCATCTTTCACGCCGCCGCACACAAGCATGTCAATTTGATGGAAGACCAGCCCACCGAGGCGCTGCAAAATAATTTCCTAGCCAGCAAGCAACTGGCCCGCATCGCTAGCGCACACGCCGCCGAGCGACTGATTTTAATTTCCAGTGACAAGGCGATCAATCCTACCAGTGTAATGGGGGCCAGCAAGCGCCTGGCCGAGTTAGCATTGGGAGCCCAACAAAATGCCCCAGGAAACAACACAAAGTTCATGGCCGTTCGCTTTGGTAATGTGCTCGGCTCCTCCGGCAGTGTCATTCCAATCTTCCGCAAGCAAATTGCCACCGGTGGCCCCATCACCGTGACAGATCCCGAAGTCACACGCTTCTTCATGACGGTCGAGGAAGCCGTCGGCCTAGTTCTACAATCCGCCACCCAAGGCTCCGGCGGAGAGATTTTCGTGCTCGATATGGGGGAGTCCGTCAAGATCGTAGACGTGGCACGCCAGATGATTGCTCTGAGTGGCCTGCGCGAAAATACCGACATCGACATCGAATTCATAGGTCTACAACCCGGCGAAAAGCTCTACGAAGAAGTCCAGCACCTAAGTGAAGAGCTGCAAGCCACCCGCCATGCACGAGTCATGCGCTTCGTCGCGCCCAAGGATGCGAATTTCGATATCGAAAAGCTGAATGCCGACCTGCAAGTAGCAATGGCCGGCGGCGACGTCCGCGAAATCAAGCAGGCCATACAAAAGCACGTGCTCGAATACACGCCTTCACTCTAGAGCACCTCCACGATGTAGCGACTACGTCCACCGCGGCAAGCAGGATACTGCTTGTAGATACGCTCCAACTGTTGGTCCAAACAAGCCGGGTCAAATGCCTGCTCGCTAAAGGCCACGATCCGATTTTCGTATCCATCAATTCGATACTGAATCGTCTCCGAAAAGCGCTCGCGCAAAGCAGGCGACTTAAAGATCGGCAAGTGTCGCACCTTATCAGGCTCGATCATGTTAAAAATCAACATGCCGCCCGGGCGTAATAAGCCCGCCAGAGCCTCACACCATTCCACGTCCATCGGCACACAGCGCACCGGCACGCCCTCTTGCTCCGCATACAGATCGTCAATGATCACATCGTAGCAGGCTTCGCCCTCCGCTTCGTACACCCACTCCACCGCATCGCCAGCAATTAACTCGCAGCCCTCCGTGCAGTCAAAAAAGCCATCCGCGATCGAGAGGTGAATCGGATCCAGCTCCACGCCCACGATCCGTTCCGGCGCCACCAGTTCACGAATTTGCCGGCCCACCGCACCCGCACCAAAGCCCAGCACCAGCACATCTTGCAGGCTACCCAGAGCACGATGCAGCGTCGGCAAAGTAATTAAGTCCCAAATAGAGCCCGCTAGCGGACGCTTTGGGTTCCATTGCGAGTGGTTCACTCCATTGCGATACAAACGCACCGAAGCCCCCGCAGTGCGGACCTCGTAGTGGTTGTCATCGATCACCTGTTGCCAAAGAATAGCCATATCGATCGAACTAGCGTTTCAGTTTACGTTCCACCATGCCGTAAGCCTCTTCCGGCACCCAGTCACGCCAAGTTGCATCGTTCGACTCAATCTTTTTCAAAATCGTACGCCCCGTATTGGCCAGCAGGCCTGGGTCCCCCACACCAATCGGCACGATGCGCTCATTCTGCATCAAGTGACGATAAAAATACTGCCAATTCTTAGGCGCCTTAAAGTTCTCAGCAGTCACCAACTCCATGCTGCGCGAATTATGCCATGGATACACAAATAACTGCACCCGGTTCTTAAAAAGACGCCCAAATGACTCTAATACACCGCCGGCAAGGTTCGCGGCCCACTTCTCTTTAAACAACTCATTCAGCAGGCCAATGCTCAAGATGATTGCAATCGGTTCCGCCGTGTAGCGACTCAAATAGGTGGCTATACGGTGAAACTCCGCACTGCGACTGATCAACACAGTCTTACCCAGCGCCTGTAACGCATCCGCACGATCCAAGAAGTCCTCATGATCCACCGCACCACCATCGCGCAGCAGATTGTTCATACTGATCTCGCAAATTTCCAAAGCACGCGACTTTTCCTGCTCGTTCATTACCTTCGAAAAGGTCAGGCGCGACTGCTGGATCATATCCAAGTGCAATTTAAGCACCGGACTAAAACTACCACGCAACAACAAGATCGGCCGTTTATACAACGTATCCGCCGCCGGCACAATCTCACCCTTCTCATTAAACATCGCCGCATCGGTTAAACCACTTTGCACCAACTGCAAGGCACACAAGCGATTGTCCACATAGCGAAAGCCCTCCCCCGAGAAGCGCAACATGTCCACTTCCACACTATCCTTCGCGACGCCATCTGCCAGCGACTCCACAAACTCGCTCAAACTATCCCGATGGTAAAAGGCCGCATGTATCAAATTCACCCCTACTTTGCCCAGCGCATCCATTTGGTCTGGATTCGTTTCGTCCAATAAGCGCACGTGAATCACAATTTCACAAGGCTCCGTCCCCGGTTTCAACTGAAAGCGAACGCCCAGCCAACCATGACATTCTCCTTTATCCTTATAGCCTCGCGCCCGCACCGTGTTACAAAAAGAGAAAAAAGTAGTGTCCTGACCACGATCCGCGCCCAGGCGCTTCTCCAACAAGTCATACTCATAAGTCAGCATCGAATGCAGACGCGACTGCGAGACATAACGCGAGGCCTTACCATAGAGCGCATCACTCATCGTCATGTCATAGGCAGAGATCGTCTTGGCCACAGTGCCCGCGCTTCCAGAAACGCGAAAAAACCAATTCGCCGTTTCCTGCCCGGCGCCAATTTCTGCAAAGACCCCATATTGTAAGGGATCCAGATTAATCGCCAATGCTTTTTCGTAGGTGCTCAACTGCTTTCTTTCCGCCATATAGAAGCATTCAGTAAAAGCCCGCATAAGTGATGGCAAACCGTATCTGAACACATACTCAAAAAAAATTCAAAAAAGAAAAGAAAAGCCTTTACACAGTCCGAGCTTCGACATTTAGTCCCGCCTTTCCTTCGTGATTCAACTGCTCCGAAACACGAATTTAACAATTTATTGCAGGGTGGAGCAGCCCGGTAGCTCGTCAGGCTCATAACCTGAAGGTCCCTGGTTCAAATCCAGGCCCTGCACCCATTTAAATCCCGCATCCTCAACAGGTTGCGGGATTTTTATTTGGAATTTAAATGCAGCGAAGATTCGGAAAATGCGGGCAAATGAAGCGTTTTTGGCAACCGATTGGCAACCGCTCAGCAAGTAAATGAAGCCAGATGTTGCCCGTCTCCCCTCGCCTCTTGAAAATACGATAAACTCGTTGCTTGGCTCCAACAACGCAGGCAGTGGAGGCAAGCCTGGCGTCGCATGGCCCCCTACTACGCATTGACCTTGCCTGCTGGCATTCGCGCAGCCTGTAAGGATGGCGAAATCAAGATACTTAAGGCTAAGGATTACCGCTTTGATGCCCAGATGATACTGTTTATCCACAAGTATTACCTAGATCTAAAAAGCGTTGAGGGGGCAGATAAATTCTGGAAGATCATGCCGAAGGCGAGAAGCTACCAAAAATGGAGAAGAAGGATGGGCGGTATTTGCCTGCAGAAGAGATTAAGAACCGCTAGGTATAAAGTATGTCCAAATCATCGAAAGAAGATGAAATCATAGATGACCTGTGCGTCAGGCGTGAGGAAATTGAAAAGCTATTTCATCCTAAGCCAGCTCGAACGACTTTTCACGATTGGGTGAACAAGGGGTTGATTGTTATGGCTCGAGGCTTGAGAGGCTATTACCTCTTGAACAAGACCCGTGTGCGACTTGGAATGAATCCGGTCGATCTCAAGCGCTACAGGAAAGAAATGGCTATTCCCCAAGTAGACAGTGAGCAAGTCAAAGAAAACTTCGAAAAAGAAGAACCGAAGGCGGACCTGCGTTCTAATCCGCCAGCCTATATGAGTGTAAAGGAAGCGGCCACATACCTGACAGTCTCACCAGCTACGATGCACCGTGAGATTCAGGCACGTCGCGTAAAAGTAGTAAGAATCGGAAGACGAGTGCTTCTCCGCAAAGTGGACTTGGATCGATATATCGAAACGAATGCCAATTGGCTAAATGAATAATGGAAGCCACCCAAGAAGACTAAATATATTATGCTGGTTCCGCGATGGTGGCCCCCCTTGGAATATCGAACCCTTGACTAGGCAACTAGTTTAAGTTGCGATGACGACCATTCTACACGTCACCTATGAGCCTACTAGTTAATAACTTTGAAGAACGTTTGAAACAGCTCGCCCTGCCGGCTGTTGAAATTAAAGTGGCTATTGCATTCCTTACGGCAGGTGGCTTGTCGTGGTTGCCCGAGGAATTGCCGCAAGATGTTGATTTCATAGTAGGCATAGACCTGGGAATCACAACACCAGATGCGTTAAAGTTGCTACAAAGCAAAGGCGCTGGGGTCCATGTCTTTCAAGAAAAAGGCAAGCTTTTCCACCCCAAGGCCATCTATATTAGATCGGGTGACGATGAAACGCTTATCGTCGGTTCAAACAATCTGACGGGTAGCGGGATATCAAGTAACCATGAAATGAGTATCGAGATTACGCGGGATGATAACAACGAATCTATTTTTGTAACTACTCAGGTGCTTGATTGGGTTCAGCTAGCAAAATAT
>CEUD01342421.1_pt1 | contig 17950 bp, 13 predicted proteins | sample 356481 | NCBI WGS metagenome assembly CEUD01 (sample SAMEA2623314, study PRJEB7988) | marine metagenome | isolation source: saline water (ENVO:00002010), including | reverse complement strand
AATGCCATGCTTGCAGTAAGTATGGCCGCAACCAGAGCTGCTGCAAGTGAATTAAACAAGCCATTGTATAAGTACCTTTCTGAAGATTTAAACTGTCCAAACCCTGTGGGAGCCCTAAGGCACCCTGCTCCTTTGATGAATATTATTAATGGGGGGGAGCATGCATCAAATAATCTTGATATTCAGGAATTTATGATCGTTCCTCACATGAACAAAACATTCTCCGAGAACCTAAGGGCCGGTGTTGAAATTTTTCATAATTTAAAGCAAGTCCTAACTGAAAAAGGTCACTCCACAAATGTTGGTGATGAGGGAGGCTTTGCTCCTGACTTAAAATCACACGAAGAAGCTCTTGAGTGCATTAAAGAAGCTGTTGGTAGAGCTGGTTACAAGTTTGGAGAAGAAGTATCAATATCCCTAGATGCTGCGGCCAGTGAATTCTATGACAAAGACTCCAAGAAATATACAATGGGTGGAAAGCAGTACTCCTCAGAAGAGATGATTGAGTACTATGCAGGACTTGTTGACTCAATGCCAATTTACTCAATTGAAGATGGCCTTGATGAGAGTGACCATGAAGGGTGGACCAAGTTAACAGAAAAACTAGGCAGTAAAACTGTTCTTGTTGGTGATGATCTTTTTGTTACAAATGCAAAAATTTTCGAAGAGGGAATTAAAAACAAAGAGGCCAATGCAATTCTTGTAAAGATTAATCAAATCGGGACTATCTCCGAGACTTTCGACACCCTAAAAATGGCATTTGATAACAACTTCAAGGCCATCATCTCTCATCGTTCCGGAGAAACTGCTGACACTTATATTGCCGACTTGGCAGTAGCAAGTGGTTCAGGCCATATTAAAACAGGCTCTGCATCGAGATCGGATAGAATTGAGAAGTATAATCAACTACTTCGCATCGAAGAAGAACTGGGAGAAAGTGCCCGTTTTGACCATAAGCTCTAAATAAAATATCGCTAAGGAGCCGAAACTAGGTCTTCTTAGCGATTTTACCTTGTAAAGACCACTTGTAGCGCTTAAAATTTAATTAGAACTTTGAAGTTCTTAACCTCAAACATCGAGGTCTTTATGTTGTCGAAGTTATTTGTTGCTCTTAACTTTAGATCTGATAGCTCTCTATCCCGTAAAATTGATGGCTTTAAGAAACGGTACGATCCTAAGTATCGCCAACGGTCCTTTCCGCACATGGCACTACTTGCGCCATTTGAGGTAAACTCCACCGATGTGAATAATCTTGGAGGGGAGCTTAAAGAAGAGTTGGAGAGTTTCTTTTATGGTCATAATTCTGCCATAAAACTTGCTTTTACGGGGGTGGGAATTCTTCAAACTAAAAGAAACAATATTGTTCACCTTATTCCCAGTTATTCACCCGACTTAAAATTTTGTTCAGATCTTGTTTTGGATATTTGCAAGTCTTTCATTCCTGCTGGGCAGAAGTATAAAACTAACGATAAACAATTTCTTCCAATAGGATACTTCTCCTTGATGGACAACATGATTGAAGTCATTGAACAAATTAAAATGGAGTTCAGTAGAAATAGCGAGCTAACTTTAGACGGTATCTCGCTGTATGAACAGAAAAATGGATCTTGGTATCTAAGGGAGGAACTTATTTCCTTTGAGGACAATCAGGACACATTTTTACAGCTGCAGGAGCGTTCGATATAATCTTTTCATGATTAATTATAAAACACTGTTGTTGGCATCCATTTGGAGCACTTTTTCTTTTGGGCAGGCTTCATACCTGCCTTTCTCAACAACCCTTGATAAGGGTGGAAACGAGGCCAGCGTTAAGGGCACCTACTGGCAATCTCAAACTAGGATTAATAGTGACGGGGAAGAAGTACCTTTTGTTGATAATGAGAGTTTTCAAAAAGTTGATGTGGAATTGCTTGTTAAGTATGGATTGACTGATGACTTGGAGATGGGTGTTGGTGCTCTTTATAGACAGAATCTGTCTGTGGAAGTAGTTGGAAATGAAGAGGAGAACTTAACCAGCAACGGAGTTAAGTCGGGAATCTTTCAACTTAAATACTCTCTTCCTAGAGAAGGAAGATGGCAGTTCGCAGCCGAAGTAAGCTTTTTAAAAGACTTCATTTCCAATTCCGAAGGTTCGAAGGATTTAGTATTGGGCGATGATGGAGATAGCACCTCGTTTGGGTTATCAGGCTCGTATCGCTTCCCGTCAATGAACTTTATTTCAGGTAGGGTTCATTACAGAAATCCTTCCAGTGCGTTATCCAGTGAGGTTGTCTCTAGTGCTGAGTACGTGCTTCTTTGGAAGCGTGTATCCCTTTTGGGAGGAGTTGAAAATGTCACCTCCCTGAATCAGGATCCTTATGATGATGATCCATCAGAGAAACCCAGTGTCAACACTGGAAGCACCTATCTATACAACAGCATAAATCGTTCTTGGACTGCCCCCTACATAGGATTTAATTTCTCTCTTGGAGACCATTGGAGAGTGGAGACAAGAGCTGAAACTCGATTAAATACAGTGTCTAGCGACAAAGGGAGTGCGTTTTCATTGATGATTGCTAGAAGAAACTCTGCACCTAGGGCCCTAGAGCAAAAAAGACAAGCGTTTAAGCAGTACTCCATTGATGCCAGGGTAGTAAAACTAACTAAATCAAAATCGTCGGTAATTATTGATGTAGGATTAAGTCAAGGTATGGAAAAAGGCTCAAAGGTTGATTTTTATCACTTTGACTATTTAGGTGGAAACGAATTGATTGCGTCGGGATATACTGTCCGCGTTGGAACTTCTAAATCTATGGTGAAAATAACCAAAAGATACTCTAAAAAACAAGTTCAAGATGGAACAATTGCCAGATCTGGGCTTGTTAAAGAGTAGAATGGAAAAAAATTAGCCCTTTGTAAGTTTGGCGCTTTGGATTAAAATAGCAGCAATATCTAATTATAATAAGGAATCCTTATGATGCGTTTAAAGCACATCTTTACAATCATCTTGATAGGCCTGTGGAGCTCGGCCGCAATCTCTAAAACTTTCTTAAACCAGTTTGTTCAGTTTGAATTGCCAACTGGATGGAATTGTATGATTGAAGGAAGTGAGTGGGTTTGCCAATCGGAAAATGATGAAAGGAAGAAAGAGGCCATTATTATCCTGGCCGCAAAATATAGGGGACCTCAAGATTCCTTGGAGGAATATCAGGCATATTTAAAGAAAGCAAAAACTTATCAACTACCTGGTGGAAAGTCTCAACGTTCAGAGGCGAAATATGCAAAGCTTAGCAGTGTCAATAATCATAGGTGGGTGGATGCACTTCACCTCGCTAGTGAGGTTCCTGGATTTTACACAAGATATTTAGCTACTGTAAAAGAAGACCTCGGTGTGGCGGTGACATTCTCAGTTACCAAGGACTTGTACAGCGCCTATCAAGGGATCTTCGACAACGTGGTGGCATCATTAAGAGTTTTCAGACAGAAAAAGCAAAACCTTGCCGATATCAAGCTTAAAGGAAGTGGTGCAGGAGGAGAAGCAGACTTTGATGACACGACCTTTGTGCCTGCCGATCAAAACTTTGATATTGGAATGGCAAAAAAGAAAAGAGAATCTGATGATTCTAGCTCTGATGAGAATCTTCTATATCTACTCGCCTTGCTAGTTGCAGGTGCCTTTATTCTAATTAAACTCAAGGGTAGAAAATAATTAGATATTGGGAGGAGTTAGTCCTCCCTTTTTTTTTGCCTAAAAAAGTAGGCGAGCTAAAAGCTTGAGTTTATTTACCTTGCCAATAAATCCAGTAGGTTAGTTAAATCCATTAAGATAATACAAGGGGATGACGATAAAATAGAGTCGTGTACCATTGATGCTTAAAGGAAGCCTATGAAGCTTATTCTTAGAAATTCTCTTGCCGGACTTTCTACTTACCTAATGACAGTAAGTCTTATTCTTTCTCCAATCCCAGGAGTAGGAGTTAGTTACGCAAGTGCTCAAGACTCTGTCGACTGCTATGACTCAAATAAAGATTCAGACTCAGAACGTCTTTATAAAACTGGTTGCGACTTAGAAGATATTAAAAAGAAAGCTAAGTTTTCCAATTACACGGATCATAACTCTAATATTATGGCGATGCTTGAGCAAGCAGTTGCTGGAATGATGGGCGTTGTTATGATCCAGTCGCTTAGTAACGGTTATCTATATGAAGTTGACCCTTTGTTGTATGGAGATGACTGTTCTGCGAATAAGGCCGGCAAATATACAATTAGAATCGCTCAACTAGGAGCTCTTTCTTATATACTTGGCGATATTAAAGCAAATATGGAATTTAGCAAAGCAAGTGAGAAAGCACTCGATATGGTGTCTAGTACTGGTGAACAAGAGAAACTCGGTAAGAACTATAAGAACAAACAAATTGAAACTCTTGATACTTTAATTGAAGTTTTTGAAAAACAACAAAAAGGGATAAAAGCTAAACAAACTCTTTCCCTTATTGCTGAAGCAGCATTCGCAGCATCTCTTGGATTGGAGGTTGCAGGAATTTTTAAATGTAATGCTCAGTGTGCAAAGGATAAAGCAGAGAAAATGGCGCAGCTTACAAAGTTTCAGACTGCCGCATCCAGTGCAATCGCTGTGGCAAATGCAAAAGTTGCAAAAGCGTCTGTGTGCCCGGGGCCAACCTGTAATCCAGCTGCGGTAACAAATTGTACAGCAACTGCAGGAAGCCTTACCGGCCTTATGACAATGTTCAATGCATCTGTTTCGGAAAAGCAAGCGACAGACTCTGCCAAAGGAACGGTCAAGGCTGCTACTCAAGTTAAGAAGACTGCTTTTTGGACAGGACTTTGGGCGAAAGTTAAAAACTTTTTTAAAAGCGAGTCTGCTGGCCTTAACGCCGTAGGAAAGTTGCCTGTTGAGGATTTAGCCGATGATGCTATCAAGGGAACTGTCTTTACACAGGATCAGGCAAAAATGATTGCAGAGTTTTCAACTGATCAATCTACCATAAGTTCGGTAATCGCGAATACCCACATCTGTTCTAAGTTTGATATACCTTCTGACGGTCCGGCCTTGGAGGCCAGTGTTAAAAGCGCTTTGAATGCTTTTGTGAATTATAAAAATTCTCCGATTGAGTGTTGTGGAGGAGCCGGACTTACCATTCAGCAACAGAACTCGCTCTATGCTCACAACTCAATTATGGCCGCAGAGATAAACACTTTGCAAGGTGAGCCCTCAATAGGTCTTTCTGCTAAGATTGCAACCGCCAAGGCAACTGAGAAAGCTCAGCTTGAAGTAATGAAGAAAGGATTTGACCAAATATTAGATCAGATAAATATAGGTGGAAATTCCAATCTGTTTAATCCATTTAGTGCTGTAGGCGAAGCTCAGGTCATTAAAGGAACATTGAAAGGTTACGGTGTGCCTCAAACATCACTATTTTCAAGCACAAAAGATATGAGAGTGTTTGGAGTATTTGGTGGTGCAGAAGAGGGTACTAGTAAACTTTTTGATAAGAACTTCAAACATTATGTTAAATCAAACTTCCACTCGACACTTATAAGACTTGCATTCGCTTCTCAAATGGAGAGTTTTGATCCGAACAATCCTCAGGCTGAAATCGAAGAGATTGCAATGTTGGGAGAGAAGGTCGAGAAGATTATGTTTCTTTTTAATCAGCTCGTAGAGCAAGAGAAGCCTCTTCAATTAGCGAATACTGATTTTAAGAATAAGAGCTTATGGAAAGAAGTCGTATCTAAGGTAGCCGAATTGGTAATGCCAAGTGCTCACGCTTGGATAAGTAGTGTCGGTGGGCAAGTTGCCGCTGGGGCGGGACTGAAAATGGTTAAAAGTAAGCTTGGGCTCAAGGGACCATGGTCAGCAGTATTAAATGTTGGCTCTGATTTTATGATTATGAATGCTCTGCTGGGCAATTTCGCAAGAAACTATGGTCTTGTTTCTCCAAAGGGAAGGGCCTACACGTGGGGAGCAATGGCAGCAGTAAATTTAGCTGTTTATATGATGGATAAAAAAGCAGAAGGTAAGATTAAAGGTTACCTTCAGACTGTTAAACAACATAGAGATCGATATGTTGATACTGCTGGTTTTTCTCGATATGGAGATGGAGACAAGTCAAGTGAGACTAGAGACGGTAGCGGTAAGCTCAAAACAAAAGATGGTGCCCAATTTGAGAAATATATCAGCAACGGTGTTGCCATAAAGGCATGTGCAGTCCCCAAGGCCGATGGATTTGCTCCTTCTACTTGTCCGGCAAAAGTTTCAAAGTCTAGTTTCTCTTTGCCTAGCATGGATCGAAGCCTGGCCCAAAGTGTAACTCCTGCTCACTTATCAAGTGCTAAGTTTGTGTCTCAAGTGTCTAGAGGGCTTGCTACTGGGGCAAGGGATGCAAGCTCATTGGCATCTATGGACTTGGCAAAAATTGAAGCACAGAATAAGGCCATGAGAACTTTTAATGCGAAGGCGTTAAAGAAACTTGATGAACAGGAATCTTCTAATAATAAAAATGATATTTCTAGCTCACCACCTCTGGCTAAACTTATTGCTAGTGGAAAGAAGGCAATCGTTGGAGCCTCTCAAGCAGCTATTGGTAAAGGTTTCCCTAGCTCTGACAATATCACTACGACAAGTGAAGAAAGTGACGAGGGCACGGGTGAATCAAGAAAAGTTACCAGAACTTCAGCCTTTGGGGGACTGGGGTCAAAAAGTGTGCAGACACCACAAGGGGCAAATTACGATTTGGATCTTTTTGATGAAGAGCAGGACATTGATATCGGCCAAAAGCCTGGAGAAAAACTAGAAAGTTTTGTTCTAAATCATGACGATATTCATAAGACCAAGCAAACCTCGATTTTTAAAATTCTATCCAACCGGTACTTGCTTTCATACCCAAAGGTTTTGGAAGAAAAGAAATAAGGGTGCCAACATTGTTGGCCGCTCTTATTCCTCATAAATATCCAACATGCTGATTTTATGTTGCTCTATATCTTTAAATATAGAGTTAAGTGTATAATTTCACTAAGGTTACGGACCTAATCCTCCGATATAGCCTAATGACGGAAAGTCTCTTATTGGAGAAATTATGAAAAGATTGCATAAGAATATCATTTTCACCCTAGTTGCGTTCTTACCATTATCTAGCTTTGGCTCTGAACAGGAGCAAGTCAAAAAAAGTTGTATGGCAAATAGCTCACAGCTGGAAGCTAAGATGAATGAGATGAAGGAATTATCTAATATCGTATCTGATAATAAAGAATTAGCTAAAAGCGTTGATTATGCCGAAAAATGTTATGAAAAAGCAACCGGTAAACAAGGCGTAGATTGTGTAAATAACACAGTAACTGAAAAAGTTACCATCGCCAAAAGTAAGGAAGATGCTCTAGGTGCATTTTGCGATCATTATGCCCTATTTACTTTTACGAAAGAGGAAATTCAAAAAATGAAGCATTTAGTAGATGCATCTGCACACTTGGATACCTCTGGCTCAACGAGCATTAGTACTTCGATGGGAGGCGCCCTTAAAGGTATCAGCAGCAAATTCTTGTCTAATAAAAACATTAATAAACCACTTAAGTGTGACCGTTACTTGGGAGACATTGAGAGTGGTGGACTTGCAACTAGGATTTATGAAGAGATTACTAATTCCATTGATAATCCAGATCGTCCTTTCAGGTTTAAAAAGGTTTGGAGTCCCCAAGCATGTTTTACCGATGATAATAGTGTAGGCGTCTTTCGTATTGCCCAAGGTAATGGCAGTCAGTTCTTTACTAATATGAACGCCAAAGTTGAATTGGAATCTTCTACTTATTGCAAAGACCACGCTAGGAACTATTGCTTTCCTGCATTTGCTTTTTACCATGCTTGTAACCAATTTTCTGGGGCACAAGGAAGTGAAGATGAGATTAGAAAAGCAGCCTGCATGAAGGATGCAAAGAAGGCCATAGAAAACTGTGCAAATGGAGACTACGAATTAGCACAGTTGCCAAGAGATTTTCAAGAAACAAAAAATGTTAGGGAATGGTACAAGGTTAATGAAGAGAATTCGACAGCTAGACTTCTTATGGCTGAGCCAATGGCTAACTTTGATAATAACCTTAATCGATCTCCAACCCCAATCAAGCCCTCTTTTGGGGATACTATGTTTGAAATGTATTCCACATGTGTGATCTTAAGAAAAGCGGCGGAATCACAGACCGGTGAGGACGGCCGTCTAGTTGTAGGTGAGAAGGTAAGGTCTCTTTCTAATACATATGAATGTGTAAGAAGTGCCCCGTGGAATGCAGACTTCAATTACTGCTCAAAGGCAAGTCAGTTTGGGGATGGTATTTTTGATATTGGTGCTGCCGGATTGCATACTGCGATGCAGATTGGTAGCTCGATGAAAGAGTCTGAGATTCAGGGAGAATTAGCTAGCGGAATAGCCAGTGGAGATGAAACTGCATATATAAAAGCACAAAAATCTAAAGTTGAAAGAGAGGCTACCCAAGCTCAGAATAGAGGACATATAAATGCTGCTCATGCCACTGGCCTAGGTACTGCTATTTATAACTTTCCAAATGCCCAGCAATTTGCCAAGGCCTGCGAGCAGCCTTTGGATGGCTACTTTGAAAATCAGGCATTAAACTGTGGAGTCCGATGGGTTGCAGATAACAATGATGAAGTAAGAAGCGGGCTATTCTCTAACCAGGCTGTTAGGGGAAATTTGATGTATAAAATGGCACAGAAAGTGGGACAGGCCACCTTTGAATATGTCATGTCCAATCAACTCGACAATCAAGCAGATCAGCTTCGCGATATTCAAAAAGAGTATGACAAGTTCTTCGCACAAGATGCGGTAACCCCCGAGTTGGTAGGAGTAGATTACTGTGAGCAGAACCCTAATGCTCCAAGTTGTGCCGGTGGTAGAACCACTGTGGACTCCGGAAGCTTCTCAGGCTTTGACTCTGCAAATTTCCAAAACGGACAGGGCGGAAATTTTTCTTTCTCTAAAGATGCTGATCCTGAGATCACTAATCAAGAACTTACGCCTGAAGAGAGAGAGGCAAGGGAGAAGCTTGCTGACTTTATGGGAAAAGGTGGAGCTAAGTCCTTCGGATCAGACTTTAGCGCTCCAGGTGCTGCATCGGCTAAGTATGGCAAGTCTGGTGGCGCCGGCGGAGGCGGCGGCGGCGGCGGCGGAGGAGGCGGAGGTGGATCAACTGCACCAGCTCCTCAGACGGGAGGCGAAGCAGTTAATTCACAAGGTATCACCAAGAAAAGAAATAAAATGATATCGGGAAGCTCTAATATTAGTTACCGTTCAGGCGGCAGTGCTGGAAAATCAAAGAAGGATACAAATCCCTTCTCAAATATGCTGGGTGACAAGAGCTCTAGGAAAGTCGCCAACACTGTAAATGATATCGCTCCATCTCAGAGTAAGTTGTTTGAAAAAATTAGTAATAGGTATGGAAAGGTTTCAAAAGAAAAGAGAATATACAACTTCAGTGGCGATGAAAATGGAATTTAATAAGTTTATATATACTTTGATGATTAAAGAAAATCATTTAGATACTTTTGGTCATGTAAATAATGCTGCTTATTTAACTCTTTATGAGGAAGCAAGATGGGATTTCATTACTAAAAATGGGTATGGACTGGACGTCATCCAGAGAGAACAAAAGGGTCCTGTTGTTCTCGATGTAAATCTTCGTTTCAAAAGGGAACTTAAAAATAGACAGCTGATAAGTATCCATTCCCAATCTCAAGACATGTCTTCAAAAATAATGAAAATGAAACAAGTCATGATTAACCCTGAGGGGGAAGTTGCAAGCGAAGCTTTATTTACATTTGGATTCATGGATATGAAGTTAAGAAAGCTAGTAGAGATGCCTCAAGATTGGCTTAATGCCGTTACTTAGGCTGGACTAGTATTTATTACATAACGCTCATATATTTCCTCAACCTTCTCCAAAACAAAGTCTTTAAACAGTAACTGTGACTCATCAATATTTTGTTTGAAAATATCCAATGTATAATGCTGTTCGCATTGAAGAGATATCGGTGTGAAGGAAAGATGCCAAGGCTCTACTGAAACACCACCTAGGTCTTCTTTATATGGCCTGTGAAATTTAAACCTGTTCAGATTTTCATCAATCCAGACATAGAGCTTTGAGAAGTCTTCGTTGCACTCGTTAATGGTGAGTGCTAGTTGGTCTCTGGGCTTCACACTTTTATCGTAGATGTCAATCTCCGTTCCCCAATGATGTCTACTCGCACCAGGAATTGCAGACCAGGCCATTATTGCTTCTAAGATTTCTTGATTTGAGGCCGTGTCAAAATTTAAAATTTTCTCCTCTCTGGTTAGAAGTGTTCTCTTACCGCTGGCCTTGGCGTTCCAAATCGCTAGTTGCTTATCAAAGTTTCTGTACGCACTTGCAACTTCAATATGAATGTCTGCCTCTCTGGCTGCACTCTGCAATTTTTTTAATTCGAGCAAGGCCTCAGGATGGATCTGATATAGATCTTTAGTTTGGACAAGGTAAGAGTTCTCTCTTCCGGTAAGTTCTTTATAGTTCATTTCGTTATTCTTCTTTTTCATCAGGGAATAGTCTTCTAAGTGCACTTTTCTTATACCTTATTGAAAGTATCTTAAAAAGGTCTGTGTCTGCACCCTTATGGATATCACCTTTCATGGAGAAATTTGTATTCATGATCTTTTCTTTTTCGCTTAAAACCTCAATTCCACCTGAAGAGGTGTCATTGCCGAAACCGAAGTCAAAATCATCCTCTTTTTTTCCTGTAGTTGTTTTAAAGCTACCAGCACTTTTCATATCAAGGCCTTTGGTGTCATTGGTGGCTTCAGTTTTTGACTCTGTTTCTGCCTTGGCGGCCGATTGTGTATTGTTTGAGCTTCCTAGGCTAGCCAGCTCTGTTGGAGTGCTCGCTCCAAAACTTTTCTTGAATAGGGCGGGAGAGGCCTTTAGGAAGTTACCCTCTAGTTTTTTTACTTTATCCACAATTGCTTTATAAGGAGCTTTCTCCGCTAACTTTTCTGTAATCTTGCTGATCCTGGCCGCTTTCTTGTTGAGGTCAGCGGTATCTAAGCTTGCTAGCTCAAGCCTGCCAGTGGCAAGGGAGTTTGATTGCTTTAAGAGTGAGGGCACCTCAAGGCTACTTGGTAAATTAATTGTGCCAAGATTTGCACTCGCTACAACGGGACATTTGGTCGGATACTTTTTACAGATTGAGCAGTCCTCGTCAGACTTTCCTTCATTGGTGATGCACTCATTTACTGGTGAATAACCTAAAGTATTTCCACCCGCATAACTTCCTGCCTTAAGATTTATATCGCTATTGTAAGAGACACAAACTTCTCTGTTCTTTCTTTGCATGTTAGGAGAGCCATCTTCATTAAAGCAATAACATTCTGGTACTGTGGGGTTGTCCAACTTATCCTCAGTACATGCCACGCCAAACCTCGCTCCACCTGTATCAATGAAGGATACTAAAATTTCATCTAAGGCCTTGATCCTGTCTTCACTTATCTGTTCATTTTTCTTAGCCGAATTTCTTAACATATTGGAGTAGGTAGTTAAAACACCGGCCAGTGCGGCCCTTACCCAAGGGGTTGCCATTCCCTTATCAATCCATTTCTTTACCGTCTCTCCGAGTGGAGTCTTAGCCGAGGCCTTTATTGCTTGAGTGGGCTTGGTTGCGTCCACTTGCAATGAAGCTGCTGTGGGGGCATCTGCAGCTACTACATCAGAAATGGCTAAACCTTGATAAATTTTTCTAGTTATCATTTCAGCAAACTGAGGCAAAGTAACTTCACTCAGATAGGAAAATTCGGTGAATAGGGCCTCAAAGTCTTTGTTCATCCAAAGATCCGCTAGATTGATTGTTTCGTTGCGATTGGCCGGTGTGTAATAACCTCCCTTAATCGCATTATCCAGTGTGCCTGTACCTGTGCTGGAGGCTAGACAATTACCCATTGGAGAACCTAAACCCATCTGTACCTGCTCGTAAATAGCAGCGGCAACAGCAGCTGCATAAAGTGTAGTAGCGAGTGTGTGACCCTTCTTTCTAGTTTGAGATACCTTCATCCTGATTCTTTCTTGTTCCTTCATCGTTTCAAGAGCGAGGGTTTGGGCCTTAGTTGCTTCGGTATCTTCGGAATTCTCATCTTGTATTACTTTTATGTCAGCTTCGTATTTTTTATGGAGTTTTTTAAGGCTCTTACTGTAGCTTAATTGACTGGTAACTTCTGTCAGGGTGCCAGCAACTGCTCCGCCTAGCATAAGCCAAACAGAGGTTGCTTTACATGATTTGAAGGCCTCTTTGTTAATTATGAGGTAGTAGCCCGCCAGAAGTCCGACCGCTAAAGGCACGCTGGCCCTGTGCCAGTTTCCATCAGATACTTCACTAGGTTTTTTAAAATCCTGAAGCTCCCTCTTTACATTGTCCTTGAAGCAGCTAGAGTATTCGTCTCCTGTTTTTCCTTCACATAAGTTCGCGTTAGTCTTCGTGGATACTGTCTTGTTATTTAGAACACATCTATTAAGCTCAGGGTGCATGTATTGCCCTGTTGGACAATCATCGGCCAGGGCTGAAGTTGTGAAAACTATTAATGATATAAATGAAATTAGTTTCTTGAGACTCATATTTTTACCTTTGCTATACCCAACTTTTCGGCTAAATCTCCGAAATTATTAAGTATAGTCCTATTATATGGCCAAGTTTATTCGGAGCCTTTTTTTCTGGGCCAGTTTGAGTTAGTATTCAGTTCTTAAACTTGTAAGTGTATGTAATTATGAAGGTTTGTTTTGTTATATAAAGTCACTATTTTCATATTTGTTGCCACCTTATTGCCAGCTGTTTTTGGCGCAAATTTAAATTTAAAGACTGGAGATCTACTACTGCAACCACTTGGGTGTTGGAGTTGTTTCCTAATTGAAGAGCAGGAGGCAACAGAATACTCACATATGGGTGTCTATTTAAATCTAGATGGACAAGAATTAGTGCTTGAGGCCTATGGCGAGGTAAAGCTTACCCCTCTTAATAATTTTTTGGCACGAACTGAGGGTGATGAGAAGGTGCTTGTGAGGCGCTTTAATGAGCGAAAATTTTCTTATGAAAAGGTCGTTGATAAAAGTTTGTCATTTGAAGGGCTTTCTTATGATGACCAATTCTTATGGGACAATGTAAATGAAAGTGGTGAGAAGCTATATTGCAGTGAGCTTGTATATAAACTTTTTTATGAATTTTATGGAGAACTCTTGCCTTTAAAGCCCATGAGGTATGATAAAAACCGGCCACACTGGTTTAAGTTCTTCAAGGGCAACATTCCCGATGGAAAGCTTGGAAACTCCCCAGGAGACTTCGAGAGATCTGAGCTATTCAAAACCATAGGCGAGTTATGAAGTTAACCTACGAGGTAAAGAGATTAGAACTTAGAGTTAATTGGAAAATTTCCAGAAATGAAGCTCTCTTTAAAGAGAACATCATTATCAAACTGGAGGAGTGCGGCCTATACTCAATAGGGGAAGTGGCACCTAATGTAAGATATAATGAATCTCTTGAGAAAGTGATTCAACAAATTGATTCTTTACCTCCTTTTAACTCCCCACAACACCTTCTTGATGAAGTAAACTCTATTCAAGTTTGTCACTCCTTGAAGTGTGCTCTCGTTTGTTCAGCAGTTGATCTCGTGTCTAAAAAAAGAGGTATTGCTGTCGAGAATTTTTTAAATGTCTCTCCAATTGCTGAGGTGGCAACTTCCATGTCGGTTCCGATAATGCAGGAATCTTTGATAGAAGACTATCTATCCGATCTAACGCACTTTAAGTTTATAAAAATCAAGGTTGAAGAATCAAATTGTATTGAGTTAACAAGACGAGTTGCAAAAATTTCCAAAGTTCCTGTTAGGGTGGATGCAAATGAAGCGTTTAGCTCAAAAGACTCCTTTTTGACGTTTACAGAGGCCATATCGGATTTAAATATTGAGTTTATTGAACAGCCATTTAAGTCGAGAGACCTGGAACTTTATAGAGAAGTGAAAGGGCAGACTCCATTCGAGATCATGGCCGATGAGTCTGTCGAGGATTATGCTGACTTCAAGACACTTGTAGAACTTTTCGACTCTGTAAATGTTAAGTTAATGAAGGCCGGAGGATACTTGAAGGCTAAAGAGTTAATGGAAGGTGCAAAAGCGAATGGAATGAAGGTCATGTTAGGTTGCATGATTGAAAGCTCTATCGGTATTAGGAATGCTTTAAGACTTGGAAGTTTGGCGGATTTCTATGATTTAGATGGGTCGCTTTTATTAAGAAACGACCCATTTCATAAGATTAAAGAATCAAATGGTCTGGTCTCTATTATTGAGGATTAGTGCTGGTGTCCACCCTCACCATGAGCATGACCATGTGCTTTTTCTTCTTCTGTAGCCGCTCTTTTCTCAGTAACTTCTACATCAAAGAATAGGTCTCTTCCCGCCATAGGATGATTTCCATCAACCATAACGTCGTTGCCTTGGATGTCCATAACTGTAAAAATTGGAGCATTTGGCTCGTTGTTTACTTGAAATTGGTCACCAACCTTTACATCGCTTCCTTCTGGAAATTGATCTTTCTTAACTGTGATTTTTAAGTCTTCAATAACATCGCCATATGCGTCAGCAGCTTTAACTTCAACTTGCTTCTTATCACCCACATTCATGCCTTCTAGTTCTTTCTCAAGACCTGGGATGATTTGTCCGCTTCCTACTAAAAATAGTAGTGGCGCTCTTCCTTCGCTAGAGTCAACTAAGTTGCCCTCTCCATCTTTAAGAGTGTAGTGAAATCCCATAACTTCGCTCATATCTATTCCTTTTCTTTTTTTGGAAACAAGTTGATGCAAATATCACTGTTTCCGATGAGTTCTTCTATTTCTTTGCCTGTATAGCTTAAAAACATTTTAGAGATGCTTTGGCCAGTTCTTCCTGATTCGTCAAAACGATCTTCGAGTGAAAACGTAAGGTTAAAGATCTCACAAAACTTTATCCAAAACTTGTTCTCTACTGCGGCTAGACCAATATATCGGCCATCAGACGACTGGTAAATGTTGTAACACGGATATTTCCCTGTGTGCAGTGCCTTTGGTGTTTCACTATCTTCAAGTGAGTTTGTCCACAGCTTATCCAGAACGCGAGATGCGGCCTGGTCTAGATAGATTTTTCTATTTTCTTTTTTGCCTGAGGTTGACTCAACGTATGCTCCTAAAGCCTCTAGAGCTATTTGTTGGGCGAAGACTACGCCTGCAAATGGGAGGTAGGGAAGTGTATCGCCATTAGTTGCCTCTAGGTGAAGTTTAAAAGACTTTGTAAGAAATAAGGCATTTAAGTCGTGCAAATACTTTTGGTTGCCCGATCCACCACAGACTTCAATGAACAAGGTTTCTGGAAAAAGCTCTTTAAGTACTGAGTATTTCTTATTTCCTGGAATTAAAGCAATGTCTGACTCTTCTAGCACATTCTTTACCTCAGAACTCTCTAGGCTTTTGATTACTAATTGCTCCTTGGAGGCATTAAGATTTTTGTACCAAGCACCAAACATCTCCTCTGGAGAGTTGGCATTCTTAGGATTGAAAGGGTCTAGAGCATTTTCAAGCTCCAGTTTAACAACTCTAGCTCCAAGATCAGACAAAATACTGCCTGCCAATGGCCCTGGCAGGCGAGAGGTAAAATCGCATACTTTTAGATCAAGATTGCTCAGGTGCATCTCCTTGTTTTTTAGGAAAGAACACCTCTTTGAAATTATCAAATCCCTCACCGCTCAATTCGCAGGCATTGAAGTTGCAAATCTCCCACTTCTCATTGCTGTCTTCATGATAGTTAATTGTGAATCTAGCCGAGAAATATGGAAACATCGTTTGAATTTGATTATCTCTTAGCCACGCCAATGGAATTGAGATTTTCTTATAGGCAGCTTTTGGATAAATTAAGGCCCTAAGTAGCTCTCCAAATCCTAGAGGATTTTGTAGTGCCACGTGCTTTAGGTTTCTTATTGTTGTATCTAGCTGATTCAAAACACCACTGATCTGCGGCGACTCAAGAGACCATTTTCTGACGAGAGAGATATAAGTGCCCACTGGAGCTTTGAATGACTGGTCAAACACTGGAGCTGGAATGTTATCAAATCCCTTGTCGCTATCCAATGCTCTGGTATAAAGATGCTCATTAAAGAAGTTGTCCTTAATATATAACAACGTTTCAATTCCATTATTTTTAAAAACTTTATTTCCTGAGATTTCATAAAGTCTAAGCTGAAAGTCTGCAAAGAAAACATAATCTTCGAATAAAAGAGAATTATCTTTTCTTGTCGTTGTAGAAAGTATGTTTGACCTTTCACTCTCACTGCCATGTGACAAGAACGTTTTATGAATCCCTTCAGTTACTTTCTTTAGAAGCCTAGATGCCGCTTCTTGGATAGGAGCAATTTTTGAGTATTGGAGAACGTCAATAAGGGCAACAGCCATTTGAAAGTTCCAGCTGGCCACACCCTTGTTATCTGTTTTAGGAGGAATGCGCTTCTGTCTTTCTTCAAATAGTGAAATCTTAATTTTTCGCAGTATCTCCCAGTTTTCCGGTTTGAAAAACTCATCTCTCTTATCAGGGTTTAATGCCACTACGTTAAGCTGTTTTTCAAAATTTCCTTCGTCAGTGAATCGGAACCAGGATAGGATGGTTTCAAGCTTCTCTCCTATATCCTCATGAGACCTTGTTACAACATCTATGAACTCTTCTTTTGTGAAAGTGAAGTAGAGGCCTTCCACTCCTTCACTGTCTGCATCTTGCGATGTGAAAAAGTGACCATTGTCAGATAACATCTCACTCTCAAGATACGTAAGTGTTTGAATCAGAGAATCTAGCACCAAAGGTGAAGGATAAAGAAGGCTTAACTTGCTTAGCACCTTTAGTAGCCCAGCTTGATCGTAGAGCATTTTCTCAAAATGGGGGACAAGCCAATTTTCATCAACACTATATCTATGGATGCCCCCTCTTGCATGATCATAGATGCCGCCCATTAGCATTCTCTCAACACTTGTCACCACATGTTTTGCAAGTTCTTCAGGAATCATTCCTTCAAGGATTTGCTCGGTTGCAAATTCGTAAAATGGAAATTGAGGAAATTTTGGAGCTTTTCCATATCCACCGTTTGTTGTGTCTGCGAAGCTTTTAACTGCATTTAAAATCGAACCAGCAGGAGGAAACTCACCGTTGAATTCAACTTCTTGCTTCGCTCTGGCCGGAGTTTTGGCAGCCTCTAAAAGTTGTTTGGCGTTTTTAAGGACAGTTTCTTTATCATCTATAAAAGCTTTGGCAAGTTGTTCAGCTGCAGTGGCCAAAGAAGGCATGTCCTTTTGATCTATCTTTGGAAGATAAGTCGCACAGAAGAAAGGCTCCATGTCTGGAGTTAAAAAAACATTCAAAGGCCAACCGCCGCCACCATTCATAAGCTGACAGATCATCTGATAGTATTGGTCTAGGTCAGGCATTTCCTCTCTATCGACCTTAATTGGAATAAACTTCTCGTTCAAAATCTGAGCAGTTCTCGTGTCTTCAAAAGTCTCATCAGCCATTACATGACACCAATGGCAGGAGGAATAACCGATCGAAAGAAGGATAGGCTTATTTTGTTCTTTGGCCTCTTTGAGAGCTGCGTCCCCGTATGCTCTCCAAAACACTGGATTTTCAGCATGTTGTCTAAGGTAGTTAGAAGTTTCGGACTTTAAGTGATTGAAATCTTGTGTCGAAGACATATATAGATCCTTGGAAAATTCAAAAAAAGTAATAACTTAGGGCTAAATTCTCTGTAATTTTTAGTCTTATTACAATAATTTTATTTACTTTTTCCTTGAGCGCGCGTTAGAAACCTCTTCCATATAAACGAAACGCCGATGTAGAGGGGATCTCAGTATGTCTCTAGCCTCAATTTTTAATCC
>CEUD01087892.1_pt1 | contig 18021 bp, 18 predicted proteins | sample 356481 | NCBI WGS metagenome assembly CEUD01 (sample SAMEA2623314, study PRJEB7988) | marine metagenome | isolation source: saline water (ENVO:00002010), including | reverse complement strand
TGAAAAGAGAGGGAAAACCCCAACGGACAAATTCAGAACAAACTATAGTATCACCAGGAGGAGAACCAGTAAATTTTTTAGATAATGTGCATGCAAGGTACTCAGTAACAATGTCTCAAGAAACAACTCAAGCTATTCATAACCAATATATTTAGTAGAGGAAACAGGGAGATTACGAGCAAGAGAAAATTATGACAGAGAAGAGAAAGCACGGAAAGACCCTTGGGGTATTCAAGATATGGCTGACAGATTAAGTAAAGATAGAAAAAGAAGAATATGATTGGGTGTTTATAAGTAATGTCGGGTATGCTATATTGTAAAAATGGTTAAAACAGAAACAGACGAAACATTGGAAGGAATAGAATCTAGGATAATAAAGTATGATGTGGATGGCAATGCTCAAAAGGGTTTAGGGGAATTCTTAGACGATAGTACTAGATTAAAAAAAGAAATGGGTGTTGAAGATAATGTATACGAGTCTAAAAATGGAAGAATCAAATCAATCTTAGGGTCTTATGGACCAAGTCGAATTTTTCTTTCATATTTATGTGATGATAATGGGCTTATGCAAGATGCAACTATTGTTACAGCCTCTGTAGAACATGGGGGACAAGCTAGATATTTAATAGAAGATTTTCTGAATAGTAATGGGGCACTTATAGGGACAGCTTTACAAAGACATAGAAAGTTGGAAGAAATTGACTTGGAGTTACAAGAATCTATGGATATTGGGAGAGTCTTGCATTTAACTACAGAACAACAACACTCATGGACTTTATTGAATGAAGAATACTCTATGTTTGTAGCAGAAAGAAATGGACGAAGTTCTTCTATTAATGATGATTTTGCAACAGAACCATATACTCAAACAAGCCTCCATAAAGTTCAGGAAATACCAAAATGGTATCAAAGACTTGCAAAGGTTATTAAAGATAATTTAAAAATATAATTTCTATTAATTCCGATATTTTTTACATAAAAATTTAAATATTTAGGGTAATTTTTTATCCATTAGAAAACAAATTCAAAATTCTTTAAAGTTATATTATAGCTATGCAATGTTTTGCTTAATCTCGCGTCTTCTTCGATGCAATACAGGTTCTGTATAGCCGTTTAATTCTTCTTGTCCCTTGAGCACCAAATCAAGAGCTGCCTGGAACTCAACACTGTTATCATAATCAGGGCTCATAGGAGTATAATTTTCATCACCAGCATTTTGACTATCAACAACCTCTGCCATTCTCTTGAAAACAGTAATGACCTCTTCATCATTTGTTATATTATGATACAACCAGTTGGCAATATGCTGGCTGGAGATGCGCAGTGTTGCGCGGTCTTCCATAAGCGCAATATTATTGATGTCCGGCACTTTGGAGCATCCTACTCCCTGGCCTACCCAGCGCGCTACATAACCTAGAATACTCTGAGCATTGTTCTCCAGCTCTTTTTGGATTTCTTTATCATTAAGGCTGCGGTCAAGTAATGGCGGAGTCAATATAGCGTCTAAACTTGCACGTTCCCTGTTGGCTAGTTCTTCTTGTCTTTCTTGTACATTTACTAAGTGATAGTGCATTGCATGTAATGTTGCAGCCGTAGGAGATGGTACCCAAGCAGTATTTGCTCCTGCCATTGGATGATTAATCTTAGTTTCAACCATTGCTCTCATCTCATCAGGCATGGCCCACATCCCTTTTCCTATCTGAGCAATTCCAGGCAGTCCGGCTTCAATGCCTATGTCCACATTCCAGTCCTCATATGCTCCAATCCAAGGTTGTGTTCTTATCTCTGCCTTTGGGAGCATTGCTCCCGCCTCCATGCTCGTATGGATTTCGTCTCCGGTCCTGTCAAGGAAGCCTGTGTTTATGAAAATAACGCGATCTCTTGCCTCATATATGCATTGCTCTAGATTGACTGTTGTCCGCCTTTCCTCATCCATGATTCCTATTTTGAGCGTGTTTTTTCCAAGTCCCAATGATTGCTCTACTCTACCGAACAGTTCAACAGTTGCTGCAACTTCCTCTGGGCCGTGCAGCTTGGGTTTTACTATGTAAACGCTGCCCTGCTTGCTGTTGGTATATTTTCCGTTTCCTTTTAAGTCATGCATAGCTGCAAGAGAAGCTACCATTGCGTCAAGGAAGCCCTCCGGTATCTCCTGATTGTCTGCAGTTGTAACAGCATCTGTGTACATATGAACGCCTACATTCCTCACCAACATCAGGCTTCTGCCAGGCAGGCTAAGGCTGGATCCGTCTGGAGAGGCATAGTTTCTGTCAGGATTTAATCTTCTGGTCATCTGCTGATTGTCTTTTTCAAAGATTTCTTCAAGCGTGCCTTTCATCAATCCATTCCAATTCTTGTAAACTTGTACCTTATCACCAACATCTACAGCAGAGACCGCGTCTTCGAAATCCTGGATTGTGGTAATGGCAGATTCAAGTATGACATCCTTCACGCTTGCGTGATGGTCTTTTCCAACGTAATGATCCATATCAATCTGGATTTCGATGTGCAATCCATTGTTGCGCAGTAAAATGCTGCTCAATTTTTCATTGTCAGATTGCCTATAGCCGACAAACTGGGAAGCATCGTCTAAACCAGTCTCATACCCTCCAAGAAAGGCAGTAAGCTGCATACCCTTATCAGCATCCTTGATCCCATATCTAGTTACATTCTTATGACTGCCTTCAAAGAGCGGTACAACTTCATCTAGAAACTGTTCGGAATATGAAATCACTTTCTTTCCCCTTGCAAGATTATATCTGTCACCTTTTTCTGCGCCATCAGTTTCTGGAATCATGTCTGTACCATATAGGGAGTCATATAAGCTCCACCATCTTGCATTTGCGGCGTTTGTTGCGAAGCGGGCATTGTCCACTGGAACTACAAGTTGCGGACCAGCAATTTTTGCAATCTCATCATCTACATTAGCCGGGGTAACTTTAAAATCTGGAACCTCTGGTGCAAGGTAACCAATGTCCATAAGAAAGGATTTGTATTCTTGTGTATCAATTTTTTGGCCTCTTCTCTCTGTATGCCAGGCATCAATGCGTGATTGGAGCCCATCGCGCTTGTCCAGCAATGCCTTGTTCTTTGGAGCTAGGTCATGCACGATAGAGCTTAATGAGTTCCAAAAGGCATCATGTTCAACACCAGTTCCTGGAGCTATCTCGTCTCTGACCAAATTGTACAAGGGCTCTGCGACCTTAAGGTTTCCAACTGATATGTAATTAGCGTTCATGATTTCACTGTTTTTTTAGCGTGAAATAAATTTTATATAAACTTTGTGGCAGATTATAACTAAATATAATACGCCGAGGGTGAGATTTGAACTCACGTGCCCCGAAGGACAAAGGATCTTTATGACAGTCCTTGAGGAAAAAAGCCCTAGCAATCCTTCGCAATGGCCAGGCTATGCGACCTCGGCATAACTTAATGAAAGTTTAATTTTGTTTATAAAACTTATTATAATATCAGACAAATCAATATCTTTTTAAACTAAAAAATCAAAGATAAATAAATGAAGAGGATATTTGTAGTTCTAGGAATTATGTTTCTTTTAGTTAATTATGTTTATGCACAGGAAGGCGACTGGTACTATAATTCCCAGAATATTATAATAAATATAGATGTTTCTTCAGAAGCAAAAATAAACCCAACAAAAGCTGATTACAGTGTTAAATACATTAATGTTAATTTGTCTCATTACCCATATGAGAGCTTTAATCAGGAGATAATTAACCTTGAAATTGAGCCAGAAGCAGATGTGGAGAATAATGCTATACTGTTTAGCTGGCAGGACCCAAAGAATAAGATAAGTTTTGGGTATAATACCAAGATAAAAACAAGCAATAATATTGTTAAAATAAAGGAAAAAACAAAATTCCCTATTCTTGATTTAGATGAAGAGCTTGTGCAATATACAGAACCTCAAGAAATAATTGATTCTGATGATGAAGATGTAATAGGTTTTGCTTCTGAAATTGCAGCAGGAGAAGATGATTTGTATGTTGTTGTGCATAAGGTGGCAGAGTGGACAAAAAACAATATAGAATATGATTTAAGCACCTTAACTGCAGAAGTAAGCCAAAAAGCTTCATGGGTTATAGACACCAGACAAGGTGTTTGCGATGAATTAACTTCTTTATTCATAGCAATGCTAAGGTCTTTAGGGATTCCAGGAAAATTTGTATCTGGAATTGCATATACCAATAGCGAGTTGTTTCCTGAGAATTGGGGCAGCCATGGGTGGGCTGAGATTTATTTCCCTGGCTATGGTTGGGTTCCATATGATGTAACTTACGGACAATTTGGTTATATTGATCCTACGCATGTAAAGCTAAAGGAAGCAATTGACAGCAATGAGCCTTCTGTGCAATACAGATGGGTGGCAAGTAATGTTGATTTAGAGACAGAAAAACTGGATATAGACACATCATTAGAAAAAACAATTGGAAATGTAAAAAAACCAGTTAGTTTAGAAGTTGATGTTTTAAAACCCAATATTGGTTTTGGCTCTTATAATCTTGTAGAAGTTGTTTTGGAAAACTTGGAAGATTATTATGTTTCATCGGAAGTCTATATATCCAGACCAAAAGAAGTTGAAATAACTGAGAACTTTTTCAAGAATGTTTTATTAAAGCCAAATGAAAAGAAAAGTATTTTTTGGGTAATTAAATTAACTGAAAATTTAGAAGATAATTTCCTATATACTTTCCCTATTACTGTAAGCACTTTAAGAAACTTTTCGGAAAGCACGAGTTTTAAGTCAAAAAAAGGTGATATTGATTATTCTTTTGAAGAGATACAAAGCATTTTAGAGCAGAAAAAAGAGGAAGAGGAAAAGATTTATTCAAAAGATGTCAATATTGAATGCAGCATTGATGAAAAAGAATTTTATTCTTATGAGAAAGCTTTTTTAAAATGCAAAATTAAAAACATTGGAAACACTGTTTTAAAGGATTTAAATATTTGCTTTGAATCTGATTGTATAAAAACTGATTTGGGGATTGTAAAAGAGAGGAATTTTAACTATACTGTTGAAAAATCTGTTAGTGGAATGCAGGAATTTATTTTTAAGGTAGAAAATACAGACGTATCTAAGGCAGAATATGTTGAGTATGATGTTCTGGATGAGCCTGGAATAGCAATAGAACATGTAAGATTTCCAGAGAGTGTTGAGTACAATGATAATTTTAAGATTACTGTTTTATTAGCCAAAGAATCACGGTCAATACCTAAAAATGCAGAAATAACATTGTCTCAGAACAATTTCAAAAAGACATGGACTGTAGATGAGCTTTCTCAGGACAGGAAGTTTGTTATTAACCTGGCTGGAAAGGACTTAAGGAAGGGCATTAATGAATATGATATTGTTGTTAAGTATGAAGATGGAAATGGAAAAGGTTACGAAACAAAAGAAATATTTTCTCTTGAACTTGTTAATGTTAATTTAGTGCAGAATATTATGTTGGTTTTGAACCAGTTTGTGATGTTTTTGAATAGTTTGGTGTCGTAAGTAATTCCTATAATATATATTCTATAGTATATATTTATAAATTGGTAATGATTTCAGGGGGTTATGGTATATCAAGAACCTGGAACTGGGACAGGAGTTTTAGATGCACATCCACAAGAAGATACTTATGATATCATTCAAACACAAGTGACTTCTGGATTGGAAAGTGATGAGAAAAGACAAAGTGCTCTTGTCGTTGTTGCAAATTTACATAAAGGAAGTCATCTTGAAATATTGATGGCTTCAACTTGCCAAGAAGAAGGACTAACCAAATTTTTTGGCAAATTCTATTTGATTGAAGCCCTCTTTTCTGAGGATGATAGAAAATATAATTTCGTTAGTGTTAGGTAAGGTGAGGTAGGTGAATCAGAACCAACTGAGGGAAAATCATCACCTTTTTACTTAATTACTGATGAGGATGTTTATTACGTTACTAGTCAATTACCCCCATGAAATTTGTCCTGTTGAAGGAGAAGAATTTGATAGATATGAAACATCATTACTAGCTGAAGATGATCTTGATGGGATTGTTGATGAAATGATTCAATTACTTTCTTCTGGTCAAGTTCCAAATTTCTTCCTAGCTGAAGATGGAAAACTAGTTCTTCCAGATAACTATGCTAATACAAGGTTATGGTGAAATTCAATGTTACATTTTAATAAAAAGCCATTTAATTCTTAATCTTTTCTATATTGTAAATAATGTTTTTAATCCTTTTTTAAATTCTTTTCTATATTGAAATTTAATAAAAAACCATACACTTATAAAGAAAGGTGTATTTTAGGGCTATTATGAATAATGAATCAAATATAGAAAGAATAGTTCCAGATACTTCGGTAATAATCGAAGGATTACTTTCTGACAAAATTAGGAATAAGGAGATTAAAACAAGCGAAGTAATAATTCATGAAGCTGTTTTGGCAGAACTGGAGCACCAAGCTAATCTAGGCAAAGCTATTGGTTTTTTAGGATTAGATGAAATCAAAAGGATAAAGGATTTGGCTGCTAAAAACAATTTTGAGTTTAATTTTAAAGGTGAAAGACCAAGAGCAGCTGAAATAAGGCATGCTTCTTTGGGAGAAATTGATTCTATTATCAGGCAATTAGCATTTGGGGAAGATGCTACTTTAATAACATCTGATAAAGTGCAGTCAGAGGTTGCATTAGCAAGGGGCATTAAATCTATATATTTTAGAAGGCCTGATAAGGGATTAAAGAAATTAAAGCTAGAGAAGTTTTTTGATGAAACAACCATGTCTGTTCATCTAAGGGAAAATGTAATGCCCTATGCAAAAAAGGGAATGCCTGGAAGCTGGGAATTTAAACCATTAAGAAAAGCGGTTTTGAAGCAGGAAGAAATTCAGGATATTAGTAGAGAAATAATTGAGGATGCAAAATTAAGAAAAGATGGATTTATTGAGATAGAAAGAGAAGGTTCTACAATTGTGCAATTAGGCAAGTTTAGGATTGTAATAACTAAACCAGCATTTTCAGATGGCTGGGAAATAACTGCTGTAAGGCCGGTAAAAAGATTGAATCTGGATGATTATAAATTGAGTGACAAGGTCAAAAAAAGAATATCAACACAGGCAGAAGGTGTTTTAGTTGCCGGAAGCCCTGGAATGGGTAAAACTACTTTTTCACAGGCTCTTGCAGAGTTCTATGCTAACCAGGATAAGATTGTAAAAACAGTTGAAGCACCAAGGGATTTAGTATTGCCTGATAAAATTACACAATATTCGATAAGCCATGGAGATGCGCAGGAAATACATGATATACTGCTTTTATCAAGGCCTGATTACACTTTTTTTGATGAGATGAGGAATACTGATGATTTTAAGCTGTTTGCAGACATGAGGCTTGCTGGAGTGGGAATGATTGGAGTGGTGCATGCTACGAGCCCTATAGATTCCATTCAAAGATTTCTTGGAAGAATAGAAATGGGTGTTATTCCACAAGTTGTTGATACTGTGTTTTTCATTAAAGATGGATTTATCAATAAAGTTTTATCATTGAAAATGACAGTTAAAGTTCCATCAGGAATGACAGAAGCGGATTTAGCAAGGCCTATTGTGGTTGTAACTGATTTTGAGACAGGAAAAGAAGCTTATGAGATTTATAGTTATGGCGACCAAACTGTTGTTGTTCCTGTTCAAGAAACTAAAAAAGGAGAAAAAAAGGGAATACATATGCTGGCTGCATTAGCAATTGAAGAGGAATTTAACAGATATTCAAGAAATGCAGAAGTTGAAGTTGTTTCTGACAACAAATGCATTGTTTATGTTCCTGAAAGTGATATTGCAAAGATAATCGGAAAGCAAGGGAAGAATATTGGCATGATAGAGAAGAGTTTAGGAATGAGTGTAGAGGTAAGGGAGTTAGGAAACAAACAGTCTGGTGGAGACAGACAAGATAATCCTTCTACGAATTCATCAGAAGAGAAACAGGAAGAAGTTCCTTATGATTTAAATGTAAAAAAGAACAGCATAATTTTCCAGCTGGATATTGACATGCAGAACAAGGACGTTGATGTTTACCTTAATGATGAGTTTTTAATGACAGCAAAAGCCGGTAAGTCCGGATTGATAAAAGTTAAAAAGAATAATAATGTTGGCAGGGTAATTCTTAAGGCTATTAGTAAGGGTGAAAAAGTTAAGCTGTTTGTTTAAATGCTAAAAGAAAAAATTGAATCTGAGTCAAGAAAAATAGCAGAACATTTTGGTCAATTCTGGCCGCAATATACCGATATAAACTTTGACAAGACTTTTTCTTTGAGGAACTGGGCTACAACACTCGCTTCAATAGTTTTGCAGTACAATAACGATAATGAAAAGAATTCCAATATCGCAATAAATAATAATTCAATAAACAATGAGGAAAATAATAATTATAAAAAACTATTAGAAACAATATTTAATAACAAAAAAATACTGCATATTGGATGTGGTTATGGGTATTTTCTTGAGGTTGTTAAGAGCTTAAAGGGAATTCCATATGGTATTGAACCGTATTGCAGTTTTCCATCTGGTTTGGATATTTTCAAGGGCAAGATTGAGGATTTGCAGGACAATAATTCTGAATTAACTAGAAGCCTAGCTGATAAAAAATTTGATGTTATTGTAGCGCATGATCTATTCGTGTCTTCAATAATGATTAGTAAAGAACATACTAATGAAATTATTGGTTCATTAAAAAAATATTTAGAAAATAATGGAATTATAGTTTTTGAGAACCAGAATGAGGAAACATTATTGGACGGAGATAATATTGAGAAATTGGGATTTAAAGTCGAGGTTGTTGAAAGTATAGTTAATCCCTATGGAAAAAGTTGTACTCAGACAATAATTAGAATATAAAAATATTTAAATAAAAATAACTTTTTCTTGTTAATATGATTTTCGAGCAGATTTTAGTGGGAAGTATGGATAATTTCTCTTATTTGATAGGAGATGAATCTAGCAAGGAAGGTGCTATAGTAGATCCTGGATGGGAAGTTGATAAACTGCTTGCAGAAGCTAAAAAACATGATTTAAACATAAAAATAATCTTGATGACTCATACACATTATGACCATCTCAATAGCTTAAGGGAACTTGTTAATGCAACAGACGCAGTTGTCTATGTCCATGAAAAGGAAGAAAATGAGGTAAGAAATATCGGAATTACCAATACCAAGACAATAAAGGATAATGATAAAATTAAAGTTGGAAAAATAAAAGTCAAGGTTATTCATACTCCTGGCCATAGTCCTGGAAGTGTTTGCTTTTTAGTTGAAAATAAATTAATAACTGGAGATACTTTATTTGTGGAGAATATTGGCCGTACAGACTTACCTGGCGGAGATGCAGGAACTATGACTGCAAGCTTAAAGAAATTGAAGAAATTAAAAGATGATATTGAAGTCTATCCTGGGCATGATTATGGTTCTAAGAAAAACTCTACAATTGCTCATGAGAAGAAGCATAATTTTCATATGAGAGATTGAAATTTCTTACCTTCTTATCTTATACCCTATTCTGAACAAATAAACAGTAAAGAAAAAGAAAGAAACTGCCAGGATAGTAATTAAAGATAATCCGATGTATAAATTTGATTCTGAAATTCCAAGCATGCTGTATCTTAAGGCATCGATCATGTAAAAGATAGGATTTATTTTGGTTATTATCTGCAGATTTTCAGGAACCAGAGTTATTGAATGGAAAACACCTCCTAAAAAAACCAATGGAGTTATGATAAAGGTTGACCAGATGTTTAATTGGTCCCAGTCTTCAGCCCATAATCCGGTAATTAATCCTAAAGAGGCAAAAATAAGAGAAACTGATATCACTAAAAAAATAAATAATAGCGGATTAAAAATACTTCCACTGTAGAAAAACAATGATATTATGTAAACACTTATTCCGATAATAAGACCGCGGACAATGCCGCCTAAAATAAAGGCACCTACTGTTTCTATATAGGATAATGGCGCAATAAGTATCCCTTCAATATAGTTGAGCCATTTGAACATGAAAACTGAAGTGGAATTATTTGCATAAGTGGTTGTTATTAATCCCATCATTAAAATTCCGGGGATTATGAATTCAAGGTAAGTTACATTGCCTATTTCAGGCAGCGCCCTTCCGATAGTAAATCCAAAAACAATGAGGTAAAGCAGAGTAGTAATCCATGTAGGCAGAATAGTCATTGTCCATACTTTTAGAAACCTTAAAATCTCCCTTTTTGTTAATGTGTAAAAGCCTACCCAATTAACCATTTTTCTTCACCATGTCTATGAAAATATCCTCTAAAGAGCTGCTTTCAATGCTAACATCAGCAATTTCTAAATTACTCTTTTCAATATCTTTTAGTATACCATTAATTTTTACTTTATCTTCTAAAAAAATGATATTTTTCCCATAAATTTTAGAATTATATTTTTTTAAGTTTTCTGGCAAAACTTTTAATTTATCTTTTAATTCAATTATAATTTGGGATTTTGCAAGTCTCTTAATCAATTGCTTCTTGTCATCTATCTCAATAATTTTGCCTTTATTTAATATACAGACCCTGTCGCAAAGTTTTTCAACTTCTTCTATGTAATGGGTTGTAAGAAATATTGTGGTGCCTTTTTTGTTCAGTTTTTTTAATAAGTTCCAAAGATGATGCCTTAGCTCAACATCAACGCCTGCAGTAGGTTCATCTAAAATTAATATTTTTGGCTTGTGTATTAGAGCGCGGGCTATAATCAATCTTCTTTTAAACCCCCCTGATAAGGTCCTAATGTTTGAATTCTTTTTTTCATAAATCCCGAATAATTTCATCAACTCTTTTGCTCTTTTTATGCATAGTTTTTTTGGAATTCCATAATAACCTCCCTGGTAAATAAAGGTTTCAAGAACAGTAAGAAATGGGTCAAAATTAAACTCCTGAGGAGCTAAGCCAATAAAATTTCTTGCTTCTCTATAGTCTTTTACAACATCATTGCTAAAAACTTCTATTTTTCCTGAATCAAAGTTTGCAACTCCGGTAATTGCATTAATAGTGGTTGTTTTTCCTGCTCCGTTTGGGCCTAAGAAACCAAAGAATTCTCCTTGTTTGATATCAAAACTAATATTTTTTACTGCTTCAAGGTCATTGTATTTTTTTGCCAGGTTTTTTATTGATATAGCTATGTCGTTACTCATAAAATTGAGAGAACTCATCGATTTAAAAAATTAATGTTTAATTCAAACCAAACTTTTAGTTAAATCCAAACTACACTCATTTAACTCATTCATTCGGCAGAAATTGTCTTTAATTACATCAGCAGCCTGGACTCCGGAAAACTTAATCTTATTGTTTACCAAAAATGCAGGGAAAGTATTTATTCCAAGCTCTTTTACGATTTCAGAATTTTCATCATGTTTTTCAAAATTAACATCATCTTCAAATTCATCCAGGAATTCTTCTAAATTATCCTCTGCTGTTAAGCTTGCAACTTGGTTAGCTTTGACAAATAAGTCAAGCTTGTTGGATATCTCTTCTCTGCTTATGTAGAAATTTGCATTAGATACAGTATTTTTCATTATGAAATTCCCATCAACTTCGTTAAAGGCGTTTGCAAGTTTGTTGTAATTGTATGCTTCCTTAAAGTTTGAATCTAATATGTAGGCAGGCAGAACTGTAATATCAAATGTTTCTGCAATTTCTTTACCTTTAGATGTTTCAAAATTTATTTTTTCTGCGTTAATATTCGGGAAAAAGTTGTTAAGTATAGATAAAACACGCTTGTTGTCGCAGTTAAAGCAATCGTTGTTTAAAATCGTTAGTTGGACCTTTACATCTTCAATATATTCACATTCTGCATTTTCTTCTCCTGGATTGCTGCAAAGGCCTATTTTTTCCTCTTGCATGCAATCTTTGTCAGAGCTGCAGGCTATTAAGCTGATAGGTGTAAGAGAATTGCTACCATCAGCAGAAACTTGTGAACCTCCAAAAAAGTAGAAATATGCTATTAAAATCAGAACTATGAAAATACCGCTGAAAACAATTGTTTTTATGAGGCCTTTCTTCTCTTCTACTTCTTCAGGCTTTCCTTCTTCTGACTTTGATATTGGAACTAATTCCTCTTCTTTTATCTTTTCTTCTGGCTTTTCCTCAGATTTAACTTCCTCTTCAGGCTTTTCTTCCTTGACTTCTTCTAATGTCTTTTGCCCTTCTTCAGTATCTTCAAAATCTTTTGGTTTTGAAGTGGAAAAATCACTATCGGTGGTATCCGAAATCTCTGATTTTTGAGTATCTTCTACTTTATGTTCTGCTGTTATTTCCTCTTTTACAATTTCAGTTTCTTTTGGCTCTTCTTTTGAAACTTCCTCCTTAGCAGCTTCTTCTTCAACTAGATCTTCTTTTTGTTCTATATCAGATTCTTCTTTCAATTCCTTAATTTCTATTTTTTTCTCTTCTTCCGGCTCTAACAAGCTTATTTTTTCTTCAATCCTTTCCTTTGCAGTGCCATATTCGTCTTTTGTTATGACCTCAAGCTCAAGGCTTTCCTTCAGAAGCTTTATTTCTGCTTCCAATTTTTCTTTTTCTGTAATCATTTATTCACCAATCAATGTTTTTAATATGGCTTGGAACTCATCTTTGTCATCAATACTAAACTTCCCTATGTGCTTGTATTTGCATCCTGCAACAACAACTGGAACAAGCTTGTCAGGGCTGTATTTTTTGAATATTGCAACTTCTTCTTCAGGGATGCCATTTTCTTTTTTTGACGTTAATAAATTATCACCTGAGTCAAGGCTCCAATGCCGTGCTTGTACACTTCCATCTGCAATAAGATGAATAACCAAATCTTGGAATAATATTCCGCTTTCTTTGCATACCTGGCAGGAGATTGTTGTATACATCCTTATAATCGGTTTATCTTCATCACAAACTTCATCATTAGTTTCTTCAAAGCTTCTTAATACAAACTTATCTATATTTTCCTGGAATATTTCTACCTTAGAATTGTTTATTGAATTGTCTACATATTCCTGGAAATTGTTATCGATAGTATCGAACAGCAATTCATTATTGTCAGTTGAAACAACATTTTCCTTCTCAAAAAGCTGTATTATAGCAGCTCTTGTCTCAAATGATTTTTTTATATCTTCTATTGCAAGGTCTCTTGACTTTAAATGCTCTTCGAACTCATTTAAAGTCAATCCATTCTCTATAATAAAAAGTCCCAGAAGCTTTTCAACCTCATCATTTGTTGCTTTTATATTATTTTTTTTGGCTTCCTGCATCAAAATTTCCTGAGGGATTAAGGACAGCATTAAAAAATCCTGTTTTGTAATTAGGTCTGTGTATTCTGGAAGAATTGATACTTTATACCACCAATCCAGACTATCCCTGGATATCTTGTCACCATTCACCACAGCAACTATATCTTCATTAAAAGACTGAATGTTTACAAAATAGAATAAATAAGCTACTACTGCAATAAAAACAATAAAAATTCCTATTATGATTATGTTTTCCTGCTTTTCGTTTGTTTTTTTACGCTTTTTATTAGAACTTTTAGGGGTTTTTTTCTTCATTTTAACAAAATTGAATCATTACTGCATTGAAATGTCTCTGTTACCCCTTTTTTGATATGTTTGTTTTAGCAGTAAATAAAAAGGTTTCGGATTTTTGTATTAATTTGCATATGTAGAATTAGAAACTAACCCTGATAGACCCATATGATCGCTTATCCCTTGATGTGCTTGAACATCTGTTACACTAATAGAACCTCTTGTAAATAAAGTGTCTACTACTAATTTTAGACCCTTAGCCCTATGCAAATTCGGATCCAAAGTAGAATCTATATCTGCTGGCAAATTATCCTCAAAATATTCTAAAAATCGATTAAATATCTCTTTACCTCTAGGGGCATTAAAATCACCGGATAACATTAAATTTTCTTCTCCTTCCAATGCAGACATAAGATTTTGAAAACTTCTTCTTTGTAATTCTGTAGCTTTTGCATCATAAGAATAAGTAAAATGGGTTGTTTCTATTCTTAATGGAATTCCATCTTCATATGCAGTCATTAATCCTAACCAAGATTCGTTGTTTTCAGGATGAGTATATATTGGAACAATTCCATCCCCTTTGTAACAAATTCCTTCTTCATTATCAAAAGGCAAATTTGTTAGAATACTTACTCCTCTATATCCGGTGCCCATACCTGGTCTTAGTTCAACTTTATGCTGGTCTACTGGAACAAACAATCCATCCATATTGAAATATTTAGCCAGATCTTCAAAATCATCTTCAAAAACCTCCTGAAAAGTTACAATTTGCGGACATTGTTCTTCTAAAATTTTAACTATCTTTTCAATATGTAATTTTCCCTGAATGTTAACAGAAACTAATTTTGATGCCATTAGATGACAAAATTCAATACCACTTTTAAAATTATCCTTACTTTTTTATAAATAAATTTTTATATTATTAAATTAAAACAAAATAATATGAAATCTTTTACAGAACATTTGTGGTTTAATACAGCAAAACAAATAGAATTTATTAACATAACAGATAAAGTTCAGGAATTGATTGATAAATCAGAAATTAAAGAAGGTATGGTTTTGGTAAATGCAATGCATATAACTTCTTCTGTGTATATCAATGATGCTGAATCAGGCTTGATAAATGATTATCAAAAATGGTTGAAAAAATTAGCGCCAATGGATGTTAGTTTATACCAGCACAATCTTACTGGGGAAGATAATGCTTATGCTCATTTATGGAGAACAATAATGGGCAGAGAAGTAGTTTGTGCAATTACTAAAGGTCAGCTAGATTTTGGTCCGTGGGAGCAGATATATTATGCGGAATTTGATGGAAATCGCAAGAAACGAGTTATGGTCAAGATTATCGGGGAATAAGGGAAAAATTAAGGATTAACAACTAATTCTTTAACATCTTTATCTTTTATTAAAGCCGCTTCTAAGACAACTTCTGCAACTTCTTCTGGCTTGAGCATTTTATTTCTTATTGGATTGTCTTTGTTTATGTATGGGTCATGTATTGGGGTGTTGGTTTTTCCAGGGTAGACAGCAACAACAGAAATTCCTTTTTCTTTTAGGTCTTCATGGACTGCATTGCTTAAACCAGCCTGGCCGTATTTTGATGCTGCATACGCAACACGACCTGATTTGGTATTTTTTACTGTAGAAGTTATTATATTAACAATATTACCTGAACCTTGCTTAATCATTATTGGAGTAATTTCTTTTATTGTGTTGAAAGAACCTGTTAAATTGAATAAAACCTGTTCGTCAAAATCTTCATAAGAAACATCTTCTATTGAACCCCATCTTGCAATGCCTGCATTATTGATTAGAATGTCTATTTTATTATGTTTTTTTATTATGTTTTTCATTGTTTGTTTTATTTGTTCTCTGTTGGTAATGTCCATTGAAAACGAATCAGCTTTCCAGCCTTTTATCTTAATTTGATCTTCTAATATCTTTAATTTATCAAGATTTCTTGCTGTTAATATAACTAATGCTCCTTCTTTTGCAAATAATAATGCTGTTTCCTTTCCGATCCCTGAAGAAGCTCCGGTTATTAATGCTATTTTGTCTTTTAGTTTCATTTTCTCACCTATGTTCAATAAAATTGACAACAGAAAGAACTCCAAGTACAGCATGTCCAAAACCATACTCTTCAGGACGACCAGCTTGTGCCCTAAAATCATATCTTTCCATTAACTCAATTTTTCTTTCTAATTTCATTTTAAAATATTGACTGTTCTTCTCATTACAACAAAACCATATGCCCATAAAACAGGTAGCCATAATGGCATTATACCAAAAAGACTATTCCTAGTAAATGTTTCTACTCCAGTACTAATAAAAAAGTATTCAGAGATTGTCATTGCGATAAACCCAAGAATAAGGAAAAGTGTATCTTTTTTTTCATATTTGATTAGAAACGAGACAGCAATAATCACAATATAAATTCCTGTGAGAAGGTAATCATTTTTGATTATACTTATTAATGAGACCATTAAAATTACAGGGATTAAATTTAACGATACTCTTGCTATCTCTTTTTCTGTTTTTTTTAGTGTCAACCTAATTTAACCCCGCTAAAATCTGGTTTTGTATCTTCTTTTTTCTCTGAATTTTTAACAACATCATCAAAAATTGGAACCTTAACTGGAATAGCAAACTTAGCAAAATTAGAGCTTATTAAAGCTTCTCCAATATCCAAAGATGCCATAGTCCTGTCATCATCTGATAGATCTTGGCTAGCGGATTCAATTATTGCAGTTCTTTCAGGTTTCATCTCTATTCCTAATATTATTTTTGTGTTTATGTTGGCTAAAATTTCTCTTGGTATTAATGAAGGCAATTGAGTGATTGCTGTAAGGCCAACTTTAAATTTTCTGCCTTCTCTTGCAATTGTTGAAAAAATATTAGGGCCGTGCTCTAATGCTTCTTTGCCTAAAACTCTTGGAGCTTCCTCTAAAACTATTGAGACAACCGGTTTTTCATCTAAACTTCCATTCATTTTATAGTATTTATAGTTGTTGAATAATTCTGAGGTTATTAATGAACCTATTAATATTTCTACTGAACCGGAAAAGTTGGAAGTATCTATGATTACAGTCTTTGCATCTTCAAGTTCTTTGCAGATGTCAGGTATTGTGTTAATGCCTGCATTTAGGTCAAAAATACCTTTAGTGATTATGTTTTCTCCCTGGATTTCTAAGTCTAAGAGGTATAACAGTCTTCTTTTTACAACAGAAATTGTCTGTTCAATAAATGAAACTCCTTCTATTTTTCTCTCAAACATAATATTCTTTATCCAGTTGCTTCCAAAATACTTGTAATATAAGATTAAAGCTTGTCTTTGGGCATCTGAAAAATCAACAACACCTTCAAAGTGCTGTGGCTTAATCATCTGCAAATTAATTTTAAGAGTTTTTGCTCCGGCAGGAGGGTTTTTTGGCGTGTAGTAAACAACTTTGTCATTTGATGGATTATCTTTTAATCCTGTTTTATTCCTTCCGAAATATTCATCATGAGGGTCTAAAACAAGAATTCCGCAATAATTTTGCTCAACTAAATTCCATAAAACATTAGAGATTAAATTGCTTTTTCCCTTGCCTGTAGTTCCGGCTAATAAAACATGATGGCTTAGAACATTGTTTCCTTCCAAATAAATTGGGACATCAAGCATCTTGCTGCCGGACCTTAGATTTCCTATAAATAATGGGTTTTGAGGTTTAGTTAAGAAAGATAAATCCTCTTTTGTTATTTCCCTTACTTCTGAGAAAAAAGAAGGCATTAGTTTGCTTACAAAAGCATTATTATCTTTTATTGTAACTAAATTTTTTAACCCAGCAAGCATATAGTTCCTTAAATTCTTGTCAAAAAATTCAGTATCAGTATTTTCTTCCAATCTTAAACCAGAAATAAGTTCTAAATTTTGCTGGGAAATCTGGGAACCGTAGATTAAGTCAAAAACTTGTAGCAGTATCTTGTTTTCTCCTGATTCTGAGATTAAGAGTTCTCCTAGTTCCAGTTTTTGGTCGGATTTCTGTCTAACTAGTATTTTTCCAAATTCACCAGAAATTACTTGACCTTTTGTTATTGAAACCACCAAAGTGAAGGGTTTTTAAGGTTTTTATAAGGTTTTTGTAATATGCTATCAAACAAAACCTTTATAAAACCAATATTCTTACTATATATGGGCTAGGCTGGTGCGTTGGTCCTGTACTGTTACTCTAAACGGACCTTAGAGAGAGCCGAAGCCTGGAGAGAGGCATTATTTTAGTTTAGTGGTCTTGGTTTCAACGTTGAGGTTCTGTCCTTCGGGACTGTCTCTTTTGGAAAACTGGTCAGGATGGGAACATAGCAGCCATAACCTTTAGATATAGTGCTCAAAGGGTAGCGGAACTGAGGAGAAGTCAAGGTTAGCTGCTGGGCTTTTTTAATGTCCATTTCTAGGCGTGCCCACTTTGTTTTTCTAACTAAGAATTATAAAAAAATAAAAA
>CEUD01125615.1_pt1 | contig 18089 bp, 21 predicted proteins | sample 356481 | NCBI WGS metagenome assembly CEUD01 (sample SAMEA2623314, study PRJEB7988) | marine metagenome | isolation source: saline water (ENVO:00002010), including | reverse complement strand
TCAATATATGCTTCGTTGACCTTAGAGAAGTTTCCAAGGTCGGTCACAAATATAGATGTTTTAATAATGTGCTCACGAGTAATGGAGCAGGCCTCCAACAGCCCATCAATATTACTCATAATTTGTTTAACCTGGCCTTCAAAGTCTGAAGGCATCTCACCGGTCTTTGGATTTAATCCTATTTGACCGGAAAAGAAGTAAGTCCCATTATACTCAACACCTTGAGAGTAAGTTCCCACTGCCGCAGGGGCCAAGTCAGTGCTTATGATATTCTTTTTAAATCCCATTACTTTGATCCTCTGTCTGTAATTAAAGCTGTAAGGTGAGTCATGTTTACGATCTCCTCAACAGTTGATGTTCTTTGAACAATGTTAATAGGGTGGGTCATTGGAGCAAGAATTGGCCCAATTGGCGTACACTCGGCAAGCTGTGAAAGAAGCTTGTAACTTATGTTTGCCGATTGAAGGTCAGGGAAGATCAGTACATCAGCCTCACCGTTAAGACTTGAGAAGCTAAAGAGGTTCTTCAAGATTTTTTCATTTACAGCAACATCCGCCTGCATTTCCCCATCAACGACAAGAGTAGGCTCTCTTTCTTTAGTGATCTCTACTGCTTTTTTAACTTTCATAGTGTCGTCATTAAGATTTGAGCCAAAGTTTGAATAACTCAAGAAGGCAACTCGAGGCTCTTTTCTCATGAACGTCCTATACAGGTTCGTGGTAGAAAGTGCGATGTCGGCCAGCTCTTCGCTGTTTGGATCTTTTTGAACTGTACAGTCGGCAAGGAACAAAATTCTGTTTCTCAAGACCATAATCATGACGCCAGCTACCTTTCTGTTACCTTTTCCAGCAACTCTCATAATAGGCTTAAAGCAGTCAGGATAGTTTTGAGTGGTTCCAGTAATCATGCCATCAGCATGCTTTTTCATTACCATCATTGAACCGAAATAGTTTCCACGCTTCATAAGATCTTCCGAAAGGGAGAGAGTTGCTCCCTGTCTTTGTCTCATATGGTGGTAGCTAGTATAGTAATCTTTTAGTTTCTCTGACTGGCTTGGCTTAATAACCTCTAGTTCCTTAAGGTGGGAAAGACCTAAGCTATCCATCTTTTGGTGAATGATTTCCTCATCACCCAAAAGAAGAGGCTCAATTTTTCCTTCTTCTGCAAGAATGGATACGGCCTGAAGAATTCTGGTATTTGAACCTTCTGCAAATACAATCTTTTTCTTAGAGTCTTTAGAAAGCCTTGATCTAACTTCTCTCATGAACTCTGCAGATTGACCCATTCTAGCTTCTAGCTCTAGTGCATAAGCGTGGAAGTCACTGATGTCCTTTCTTGCCACTCCCGATTCCATTGCTGCTCTGGCCACTGCAGGGGCAACTCTAGTAAGAACTCTTTTATCAAAAGGTTTTGGAATAATGTAGTCAGGACCAAAAGTGAAGTCCTCGCCAGCGTAGGACATCTTTACTTGATCAGGCACTTCTTCTTTTGTTAAAGAGGCTAAAGCTTTAACGGCGGCAATTTTCATTTCTTCATTTATCTTTTTTGCCCTTACATCAAGTGCACCTCTAAAAATAAATGGAAAGCCTAGAACGTTGTTAACCTGGTTAGGGTAGTCACTTCTTCCTGTTGCCATGATTGCGTCGTCTCTTACCTCAGCAACCTCTTCAGGGCTAATTTCCGGATCAGGGTTGGCCATAGCAAAAATGATTGGTCTATCGGCCATCTCTTTTACCATTTGTTTTGAAACAACACCCTTTGCAGAAAGTCCCATAAATGCATCAGCGCCTTTCATAGCATCTTCAAGAGTTCTTTTGTCTGTTTCTACGGCAAAGAGGTCTTTGTACTTGTTCATGCCCTCTTTTCTGCCCTTGTATATGACACCTTTGGAGTCGCACATGATCATGTTTTCTGGTTTTGCCCCAAGCTCCAAAAATAGTTTACCAATCGCAATTGAAGCGGCACCCGCTCCACTAAAAACGATCTTCACATCTTCGATTTTTTTATTGGAGAGTTCTAAAGCGTTTATAAATCCTGCTGAGGCAATAATGGCAGTTCCGTGTTGGTCGTCGTGAAAAACAGGAATATCCATAATCTCCTGCAGTTGCTCTTCTACTTCAAAACACTCAGGTGCTTTGATGTCTTCTAGGTTTATTCCGCCAAATGTAGGCTCAAGGGTCTTAACGGTGGAGACCATTTCATCAACTGTTTTTGCATCCAACTCAATATCAAATACATCGACGTCGGCAAACTTCTTAAATAAAACGCCTTTTCCTTCCATAACTGGCTTGCCAGCCAAAGGTCCTATGTTTCCAAGGCCTAATACCGCACTTCCGTTTGATACAACGGCAACCAAGTTTCCTTTAGCGGTGTACTTGTATACATCTTCAGGATTGTCTGCAATTTTCAAACATGGCTGAGCCACTCCCGGAGAGTAGGCAAGTGATAATTCTCTTGAGGTGACACAAGGTTTTGTAGAGATAACTTCGATTTTACCCGGTCTTCCTTGCGCGTGATAATCCAACGCTTGTTGTTTTTTCTTGTCTTCCACTGTGGATTCCTTTTTTTTATATCCTAACTATTTAAAATTTGCGGATATTGTAACAGATTGCGAGGTGTCATTTCTTCCTTTTATCGGAAGAATTGGCAAAAAAATCAAAAAAGTCGGGAATCTTTAAATAGAAAAAGGCCTGGTATGGAACCAGGCCTGATATCGCTTAACTTTTGTGAAAAAAATTATAGTTCAGCGAGCTGTACTCTGTATGGAACTTGAGTGTCTCGAGTTAAACTGTTTAGTGCTTCAAAAGCATTGGCAACTCCACCAGAAACGCTTAGTTCCGAGAAAAATACTTCGCCAGATCCTGGTGAGACTACTTTCAAGTTTGTCTGCCTAACAGTTGAGTACATTATTGCTTCTTTTAATTGGGCCGGAGTAACCTCTGGCAAATATCCAATTATCAAGGCCGCCACTCCTGCAACAACTGGTGATGCCATGCTTGTTCCTGAAATAGTTTTATACTTATTATCAGGAAAGGTTGCGTGAATGTTTTTCCCTGGAGCAAAAATATCAACAGTTGTCTTTCCAAAGTTTGAAAAAGACGCTGGAAGAAATGGCCCTTTCAAATAAGAGGAGGCTCCAACCTCAAGCCAGTTTTCAACAGGCTCACCATTAACCAGTTTATTTGGAAAGTTGTCGTTTTTATCTAAGTCTTTTGAGTCGTTTCCAGCTGCGTGAACTAGTAGAACGCCTTTGGATCTTGCATATTCCACAGCTTCCTCAACAACTGACTTGTAAGGAGAGTAGGACTTTCCAAAGCTCATGTTAATCACTTTGGCCCCATTATCAACTGCATAGTAAATAGAGTTTGCAACATCTTTGTCTCTTTCATCACCATTAGGCACAGCTCTGATTGCCATGATCTTAACGTTGCTGGCAACACCATTCATACCAATGCCATTGTTTCTTGCAGCGGCAATGATCCCTGCCACGTGGGTTCCATGGCTTGAGTCTGGACCGATTACATCATTGTTGCCGTAGTCTCTTTCATATTTATCATTGATGTTGTCACCAACAATTTCAGAGCGCGTATCGCTGTCTAAGTTGTAGTGGTACTGGCTTTGGGCCTTGAAGTATTCGTAGTATTCGTATACTTCGTCGTGGCTGAAGTCTTGTTGGTAAATGCTAAGCACTTTTCTTTTTGCGTGAGTTTGTTCTTCATTCTGAGGTTCAAACTTATTAACTGCTTCAATTGTGTACTCTTCAAGTCCTGCTGCAATTAAAACTTTTAGGCCTGAGTCGTAAATGTCTTTTTTATCTTTAAAAATGCCATAGTATCTTTTGGCACTTGCATTTTTTTCTTCAACAATTTTTGTAAGCTCTTTTAGTTTTTTTACTTCCTCTGGAAGAAGGTAATAACCGTCTTTAGCAAGATCCTCTTTTAGTTCTCTAAGTCTCTTAACTTCTCTTGTAAGCTCTAGTGTGTCAGAGTTTACTTGGTATGCGGGATCACCTTTAATCAGTTTAATTCCGTTAATAGAATTATCTTTTTCAAATCTGGCCATGCCTTTTTTGCCACCAATAAAGTTCCATCCATATACATCATCAACATAACCATTATTGTCATCGTCAATGTTATTGTTTGGAATTTCGCCCTTATTGATCCAAATCTTGCCTTGAAGATCTTCGTGGTTTACATCAACTCCTGAGTCAATAACCGCGACGATAACTTCGTCAAAAGGCTGTCCAAAAGTTTTATATAGTCTTTCTGTACCAACACCCTGAATTGAATCTTCTTTTGGTGAAAGATTGAACCAGTCTTTTGGCTCATCACCATCTTCAGAAGAGCTTAGAATATCGCCTTTTGCATTTTTAAGAGTAAACTTATGCAGCTGAAAGTTAGCTTTTTTAGCTTTTATCGCACTAAAGCTTTTACTATTATGTCCTGGATAGCTTGCATAACTGGCGATGCTGGCCGTCAGACTTATGATGGTGATTGGTTTGAAGATGCTTGTCATTTGTTTCCCCCTTAGATGGGGCGCATCATACATTTTTAAGCTTTTTTTAAACAGTCCATTGAAAAATTTATAGTTTTGATGAAACTGCCCCTAGAAATTCACGAACTTTGTTGTCTAAGTATTTAATATCACTTGTGTTTTCGATAGTGAATTGAGCCAATTTTTTTTTGTCTTCAATGGGCATTTGATTGGCCAAGATTGTTTGAGCAAGCTTTGGGTCGATTCCATCACGCTTAACAAGTCTTGTTACTTGAACTTCTTTTGGAGCGTAAATTAAAACAGATACATCCACTAATTTATCGATACTTTTTTCAAAAAGAAGAGGAACATCATATATAATTAGACTCTTTTTAGGGAGCTTTTCGATGGCCTCTTTAAACTTCTGAGGCATATGAGAATAAATATGTGTTTCAAGCCTAGATTTGACTGTGGAATCGCTAAAAAAACGCTCTCTAAGCTTTTTAAAATCTATTTCCGAATTGAAGATGGACTCTGGTGCAAGTTCTTTGACAAGCTTCTTTGTGTCGTCACTTTGGTAAATTCGTTTAACCAGGCCATCTGCGTCAATGATGCTTGCGCCCATAGACTTCATGATTGAGCTTGCAGTGGACTTGCCAGTTGCGATGCCCCCTGTCAGACCAATGATTGGTTGGTCTATGTTGTATAGACGTTGCTCAGGGCTAAGCTTGCAATATTTCGAATTAAGTTTTAATAAAGACATAAACAAATTGTAAACTAACTTGTTGAATTAACAAACAGAAAGGACACGTCAATGGCAGCTGAAGCTTATGTATCTAAAAATCCTGATGAACTTGGATATGTTAATTGGGAGATAGAGGAAAACAAAACTTGGAGCACGCTGGTTGAGAGACAAAAAGAACTTCTTCCAGGAAGGGCATGTCAACAATTCATGGAAGGACTTGAATACTTGGGTTTTACCAATGAAGTTCCCCAACTTCCTGAGCTTAATAAAAAGTTAGACGCATGCAATGGCTGGGGGGTTGAACCTGTTCCCGCAATAATCCAGCCACAAGAATTTTTCACCCTTCTGGCAAATAAAAGGTTTCCTGCGGCAACATTCATAAGAAGACCAGAGCATATGGACTATCTTCAAGAGCCGGATATCTTTCATGAGATTTTCGGACACACGCCACTTCTTACTAATAAGGCCTATGGAGACTTTATGGAAGAGTTTGGCAAAATTGCCTTAAAAGCTCAGCCTAAAGATAGAAGAAAGCTCTTTCGCTTGTTTTGGTTTACCATTGAGTTTGGTCTAACTAAAACTGATCAGGGCCTAAGGGCATATGGCGGAGGAATACTTTCCTCTCCTGGTGAAACTGAGTATTGCCTAACAAATGCCTCAACAAAAGAGCCATTTGATGTACTTAATGCCCTAAGAACACCTTATAGAATCGATATTATGCAGCCACACTATTTTGTGTTGGATAACTTTCAAGATCTATTCACTATTTTGGATCAAGATGTCTTGGCCAAGCTTGAAGAAGCTAAAGAGCTTGGAGACTTTGAGCCAAGATTTCCCCAAAAGAAGAAAAACAATAAAAACCAAGAAACAGATGGAGCAATGCCATGTTAGAGAAAGCTAAGACTGAATTAGAGGGATGGGAAATTGTTGAAGAACAAAAGCTTAGAAAAACATATCAGTTTAAGGGCTTCTTAAAAACAATGTCCTTTGTAAATGCCGTTGCTTGGCAGGCCAATAAACTAATGCACCATCCAGATATGGAAGTGTCTTTTAATAAATGTGTAATTAATATCACTACTCACGATGCTGGAAATACTTTAACTGAAAAAGATATTGAACTTGCAAAAGCGATTGATGAACTATGAGAGAATATGATGTTGTAATTCTTGGAGCTGGATCGGCTGGAATGTCTGCAAGAAGAGAAGTTGCAAAAAAAACAGACAACTACAGGGTTTTTGATGCTGGAAAGCTTGGAACCACTTGTGCAAGAGTGGGGTGCATGCCTTCAAAAGTCTTAATTCAGGCGGCCAATGATTTTTATAGAAAAAAAGCTTTTGCTCAAGAGGGAATTCACGGCGCAGAATCTCTAAGTGTGAATATGCCGGAAACTCTAAAACACGTTAGATCTCTAAGAGATAGGTTTGTAAGAGGTGTAATGGGTGGAATGGAAAGCTGGATGGAAACCCATCTTGAAAGAAAGTATGCAACTTTCATTGATGCAAAGACTTTAGATGTTGAAGGTGAAAAAGTTAGGTTTAAAAAGGCCATCGTAGCCACAGGCTCCACACCAGTTGTGCCGCCAAATTTTAAAGAGTTCTCTGAATTTATTCTCACCAGTGATGATTTGTTTGAGCAGGAAGATCTGCCTAAGAAAATGGCCGTGGTAGGATTGGGTGTAATTGGAATAGAGCTTGGACAAGCACTTTCAAGGTTAGGCATTGAAGTTGTGGGCATAAATAGAAGACAGTGTATTTCTGCGGTTACTGATGAAGAGCTTAATAAGTACATCTGCGACAAAATGTGTGAAGAGCTAAATATTAATTTTACTGGTGTCAAAGAGCTCTCCAAAAGGGACGATACCTTGATTATAGATACTTTTGACGGCCACCGTTATGAGGTGGGGAAAGTCTTTTTGAGCACAGGAAGAAGTCCGAATGTTGAAAAATGTGGGCTTTTAAACATCTGTAATGAAGTTAGCACTAAAAGGCTTCCACTCTATGACAAACAAACATTTCAACTTAAAGAACATCCACACATCTTTTTTGCTGGCGATGTAAATGGAGATAAGCCCATTCTTCACGAGGCAAGCGATGAAGGCAAAGTTTGCGGATACAATGCGGTTAGAGACGAGGTAACACCCTTTAAAAGCAGAGTTCCTCTTGCGATAACATTTAGCGATCCAAATATAGGCTATGCTGGAAAAACAAGTGCAGTCCTAGATGAAGAGGGAGCTGACTACCAAATCGGCCGCGTGTCTTTTGAGGGACAGGGCAGAAGCATCGTTAAGCTTAAAGAGATTGGTCTTTTAAAAGTTTACGGTGATACTAAGTCTGGCAAGCTTTTAGGCGCGGAGATGTTTGGGCCTGACATAGAACACATCGCTCACTTGATGGCATGGGCCATCGGAAATGGCATGACAGTTAATCAGGCACTATCCATGCCTTTTTATCATCCGGTAATTGAGGAGGGGCTAAGAACAGCTCTGAGAGACCTTAGGGAAAAGGTGGAAGAGAAAGCTCCGGAAATAGAAATTTATCCTTTAAATTAAAAAAAAGGCCGGAAAATTTCCGGCCTTTTTTATATTCGTATCTTATCTACATTTACCTTGAACAATTGCTTGTCTAATAAAGCATCCAGCGTTTCTTTCTTCGTCGTAATAATTGCATTTTCTGTGGTTAACAACTCTACTGCTCGCACAACCTGTTGGATGTGGAAAACCTCTTCTATTTACTTTTACATAATAGTTGCAAGTGCTAAACCATGGTCTTTCAACAACGCAAGAGCCCACTTTCGAGTCTTGAGCAAGTCTTGAAAGTTGAAGATCTGTCATTCTAAGAAGGTGTGTGAATCTGCTGTAACTTCCTCCTCCTCCATGTCCTGGAGTAGAGCCTCCTCTAATGCGGCAATCAGCGCTGTAAAGACCTCTGTCACGCTTTGCGCGGTTGCAGCTTCTTAAGGCGTCTCTACATCCACCGTAGTACTCTGTAAAAGTGTCATATCTATAGTTTGAGTATTCATCCACTAGGTCTACGTAGCAAGTTCTTGCAAAAGACGCTGTTGATATGAAGGCCATAAAGAGAAATAGAAATTTAGTCATAAAAACTCCTTGGTGTTAACAAAAGATTCTTTAGCTAGTAATTTGATGGAAGTCATGGTTCATTGAAAAAATTACTTAAAGAATAAGGCTAAAGATGACTGAAGTTGGAAGGATATTTACTCCTTATCAGACAAAATTTGGAGTTCCTAAGCAAGGCGGGATGGTCCTGGCTGATCAAAGTTATATTGAATTGTCCTCAAAGTTCTCCTTAGACTCGGTTAGGGGGCTCGATAATGGGCAATTTATATGGGTTCTTTGGCTGTTTCATCAGTGCGAAGGCAAAGAGAAAGAGCTAATTAGGCCTCCAAAGCTTGGAGGAAATGAGAAAATGGGGGTATTTGGAGCTAGATCCCCTTTTAGGCCAAACAATATAGCGATGTCGCTTGTTCGACTTTTAAGAGTTGAGTCTCAATACTCAAAAATAAGACTTATCATAGAGGGAGCTGACATGGTTACAGGGACTCCTGTGCTGGATATTAAGCCATATCATCCTGTCGCTGACACCCCTTGGGCCGAGTATCCAACTCCTTGGTTTGTTAAGGAGTCGCTAGAAACCAAAAAGGTTGAATTTTCATGTGAAGTTCCAAAAGAACATAAGGAGCTTATAGAGGAGGTTTTGCGACTTGATCCAAGACCTGCCTACCATAATGATCCAAACCGTATATATGTGAATCATCTTAGAAGACTGGATGTTCACTGGAAGGTTAATGATGATATAATAGAAGTTGTTAAAACCGTTAAAAAGGAAAGCAATGATTTGGCATAAAGAATACACAATAGAGCAAATGAACAAAATGTGTGAGAAAACAATGTTGGAGCATCTAGATATTAAAATCGAAGAGGTTCAAGAGGATACTCTAATCGGATCAATGCCTGTTGATCATAGAACGCATCAACCCTTTGGCATTCTTCATGGAGGTGCTAACTGCGTTCTTGCTGAAAGTCTTGGGAGCCTTGGGGCTAATCTAACTCTAGATCCTGAGAAACATCATGCTGTGGGATTAAACATCAGTACAAATCACGTCAAAGCTGTTCGCAATGGAAGAGTGAGAGGAGAGGCAAGACCTATCCATATGGGGAAGACAACCCAGCTTTGGAATATTAAAACTTACAATTCCAAAGGCGAGTTGACTTCCGACAGCCAATTAGGGCTTATGATTTTGCCTAAGAAAGTGTAAGGACTAGTGAACTTCGCAACGAATTCCAAGTCTGTCTGAAAATCTAAGCTCAGCAAGTTTGGAGTTTGGTTTAATTACTTTGTTCTGCCCACCTTCTCCATCGCTATGACCGATCATTAGCTTTGTGATGATACCATTCTTAACTTCCACACTAGTAGAGAAGCTCTCTCCATAGCTGCTTCTAGAATCAGAAGTATATGTTCCAGTCAAATTAAATGGTGTAAGTGGGATGTTAATATCCAAAGCAGTTCTAGTTGAGTTCATAGTTGAAACACATCTAGTAAGGTCTACAACATTGGCCGAAGCGGCAAAACTCATTAAAGCTGCAAGGGAAAATAGGATCGTTTTCTTCATATAGGGCTCCATTTTTAAATTATTATAGGTCTTATACACCGAATTGGGCTTTGCAGCATCCTTGCTATGAACGATTTACAGGGTTGGGGGAGTTATGAATAAAAAAAGGGGCACTACTATGCCCCAAGTGAAATAAGTGAATACTATTGGAGATTACTCTAAGACCACATTTCCATAGTTTGCATTAAAATGGCATCCAATTGGCAGCTTCACAGTAAAAGTTCTCCCTGTTTCATCAACTGGATCGCAATCAACTGTTTTTTTATATTTTACACTCACTTTTAACTCGTCACGAGTACAGCTTTTTACTGAGACAATAAATAATGGGTATCTTTCTCTGAAAGTATCACCAGAGCAGATGGCACGAGATCCGTCTAATAAAAATCTAACGGCCTTTCTCCACTTGGTTCGCGGTCCCTGCCTATGAGGCACGCGTGTTCTGTATGCTGCGTAAGGTTGTTCTCCATTCACTGCGTAATCTTGAAATGATGATGTCAATTCGTTTCCAAAAACTGAAAGGGATGTGAATGTTACTGCTAATAAAACGATTGTCTTCATTTTTTTCCTCCTATTATTAGGTGGATATATAGCAACCTAAATAAAATGGCTATCTTTCTGTTAAAAAAATTCCAAGTCCCACATAGGCTTAATCAAAGCAGCATATAGGATATGTCTATTTTACCCCAATCCTTAGAGGCCTCATAATAAGAAGAAAGGAGGATCGATGGATACAGAAGAATACTTACGCTCAGTTGAAAATAGAATTGATCTCATGGCCAAGGACCTGAGAGAGATTTCTGACAAGTTAAACAAGACTGTGAACAAGCAGTCTAGTGGAATGGAAGGAAAAGCTAAAGACTTGATCAGGCAGGCAGAGAGCAAAGTTTCAGTGGCCAAGGAAAAGATCCAGGAATATGGGCTGAAAAGAGATCTTGCTATTGAAGAAGCTAAGGGTGGTATGGAGATGGCCACTAATGATCTGAAGGAGACCTTCAACTCAATTAAAAAGATTCTTCAGTAGGAACAAATCGCGCCCCAAGCTCAAAGGAGAGAGCTATGAGGAAAATAATTTTTATTATCGCTTCTTTTATGTGCGTGGCATGGGCCGCTAAAATTGGGGCGCAGTTTGATATCGAAGAGCTTTATGAACAAGAAATTTCCCGTGATGAAAACCTTCAGTCAGTAAACATTAGCCCAAGTTTTCTCGATGGCTATGTTACCCTGAGTGGTTATGTGGAAAATCTATGGCAAAAAGAGCGATTGGTTCAAATTGCCAAGGCCGTTAATGGCTCCAAAGGTGTGATAGATAAGTCCCGTGTTATAGGATTAAGCATTGACTCTAAAGATATTGCAAAAAACATTGCAAATTCCTTGTATGAGGAAGAGATCGTTGAAATTGAGGAGCTTAAAGTTTCAAGCGATGACTACGGGAGAGTGCTGATTCAAGGAGAAGTGGATTCCGACCAAGAAAGAATGGCAGCTGAAGAAGCGATTAAAAGAGTTCCCGGTGTTATATCGGTGAAAAATAGCGTTGCAGTCAACTCGAGTAAGAATAGATCAAGGGAAGAGCTCGTGGAAGACATTAAATACACTCTTTCAAATATCGTCTTAATCGATGAGCGACTAATTGAGCCTGTTGTTGATGGAGAGGTTGCGAGTTTAAAAGGTAATGTCGGAAGTGAAATTGAAGCAGAACAGGCCAAGCAAGCAGCAGAGTCCGTACCAGGAATCAAGGAAACAAGAATCACAGACCTCACGATTGTGCCAAGTTTTGATCGCACGCTGGTTTTTAAGCTCTCTCCAAGTGATTCTAAATATGGTGATGAAGAGCTTGCGGCAATGGTGGATAAGGCCAATTATTATGATACGAGAGTCTTCTCTTACGACATTGAAGTAAGTTCTAAAAATGGTATTATTCAATTAAACGGATTAGTTCAAAGTGAAAAGGCCAGAGAGGCAGCTATCGAGAATGCCAATAATGTTCTTGGAGTTCGAGGTGTTAAAGATAATTTAAGCGTTGGTGAATTTGATCCTAATCAAGACGTCTTAGCAGAATAAGGAATAGGCAATTTATGGGAATGTTGGTTGAAGGTGAGTGGAAGGTTCAAGAGGTGAACCCTGAAACAAAGGACGGTGAGTTTCACAGGCAAAAGCAGAAGTATCATTCTAGTCTTGGGAAAGAGTACCCTAAAGAAAAGGGAAGATATCATCTCTATGTCTCATATGCATGTCCGTGGGCACATAGAACTCTCATTATGAGGCAGCTTAAAGGCCTAGAAGATTTCATTTCTTACTCAGTTGTTTCACCCGATATGATGGACGAGGGCTGGTCTTTTGATAATAGCTTTTCAGGTTCAACTGGAGACCAGATTTATAACCTAAGTTTTTTAAAGGATCTGTATACTAAAGCGGACAATAAGTTCACAGGAAGAGTAACGGTTCCAGTATTGTGGGATAAACAAACGGACTCAATTGTGAACAATGAATCTTCTGAGATCATTAGAATATTTAATTCGCTAAATGAGTTCTCAAGTAACCAAGAGGATTACTACCCAGAGTCCTATAAAGATGAAATCGATGAAGTTAATGATGATGTTTATAATAATATCAATAATGGGGTGTATAAAACTGGATTTGCAAGAAATCAAAAGGCCTATGAGAAAAACTTTATGAATCTTTTTGACTCACTTGAGCGTCAAGAAAAGAGATTGGAAGGAAAACTATATTTAGTAGGAGAAAATCTTACTGAAGCAGATATTAGACTTTTTACAACTTTGATTCGATTTGATGCAGTTTATTTCACTCACTTTAAATGTAATAAGAGAATGATTAAGGACTATCCGAATTTAAATAGATACCTAAAAAATCTTTATTCTCTGGACGCATTTAGACGCACTACAAACTTTAACCATATTAAACGACACTACTATTATTCCCATCGAACTTTGAATCCTTTTGGCATAGTCCCTCTAGGACCATCGTTGGATTCTTTAACAGACTAAAAAAGGTCTGATTTTAAGCGGTGATAGGGCATCGAAATTGCTGAAAATTAGGCTCAGACGCTATCTTGTGGTACAATTAAATTTGTATGGCCTCGTGCCACCTTTTTATAGTTGATCACCTATAAATTCGGTTTTTTCTTTATTGATTACAGCTAAAGGAACTAGTTTATGTCTAATGAGTTTAAGTTTAATATCGGAGACTCGGTATACTCCCCAAAGTTTGGGCTTGGCAAAGTTTTAACAGTAGATTTTATGGAAGGTGCTGACACGCACTTTTATGTTATTGAAAGCTTTGTTAATCACACAAAACTTATGGTGCCTGTTGAGGCTTCCAAAAAACAACTTCGCTGGGTCGCAACCAAAGAAGAAGTGAGCAAAATGCTTGGTGTATTCTCCAGGCCAGTTGAAGAACAAGTTTTTGAAAGTAAAAAAGATAGGGTAAAGTTTTTTAAAACCCAACAAAAAAACGTAGTTCTAAAAGAAAGAGTTGCAGCATTAGCACAGCTCCACAGTATCAAAGATAAGGGTAAAGTGGAAAAAGAGATCTTTCAAAAAATGCTGGAAGATATTTCTAACGAATTTTCACACGTGCTTAAGCTTTCAGAAACTGAAGTAAATAGCACCATTGTGCAAAACTTATCAAATGTAGCTTAACTTTTTTAAATATGACCGGCCTCATTTTTATGGGGCCTTCCCCCTTCCTAAAAATAACACCTAAATCCACCAATTGACTCCCCTGAGGCACACTGTTTCCAAATACTATGTAATTTTTACAATTTATGGTGAAGATGAACATTCTTTGAGGTTGTGCATGTTATTTATTAAGTAACTCTAAAAACCACCCTTTAAGGAGATTCGATGAAAGCAATGATCGCTTTTTTACTAATTGGAGCCACCCAACTCTATGCTGAAACATTCAACTTCGTTAATCAGAACCCAGTTATTTTAAACTCTTCTGATTCTTATAGTTTAATTTCGCCGGTTAAGGTTGAGATTGATTCTGTAAAGGCTGTAGATTTTAAGTCAGCTACAGCAAAGGTTACGCTCAATGGTGAAGAGAAGACTGTTAAGCTAAACATGATTGATTCCTATAGAGAAATTCCTATGACTTACACAAGATATGAAGGTTCTGTTAAGACTGATTACATAACCTATAGGCGCGATGGACAAGTTGAAAAAGTGGAATACATAATTGCTTTTACTTATGCTAACGAATTCACACACTTCTCTTACATCGAAGACGCTTCTTTAAGAGCCAAAGTGGATTTCACTTTTGATTACCACTCTGAGACAGAGACAACTGTTTATCCGTATACTGTTCAATAATGTGACCGGGGACAATTCACAAATTGTCCCTAATCCTTCATAATGTTCATAAAAGGAATTTTATGGACAAAAATACATCTACGAAATTTATAGTCTCTTTTATGGGCGCATTGGTTCTTATAAGCTTGGTCATGGCCTGGGTTATGAGTAGAAACTATCTAAAGGATAGCTCTAAGGAGCGTAAGCGAATTGCAGACCTTATAAAGAATATAAAAGAAGAAGAATATAGGGTCGATATGAATAGGGCAAATCGCACTTTTACCCAATTCTGTATGCGCTGTCACGGAAGTGATGGGGAGGGAAGTGCGGCGGCACCACCATTGGTAGATTCTCCTGCCTTGACCGCAGATGATGAAGTTTTAGTAAAAATACTGCTTCACGGTATGCGAGGAAAAATAACTAGAGGAAGCAGAACTTATGATTTGGTCATGCCTGGGTTTAAAATGATTCCAGCCAGTGACCTTGCCCATGTTGCAAACTATATTAGAACGAAATTCAGTGAAAAGAAGTCAATAATCACTCATAAAGATGTTCTTGAGGTTCAACTGAAAAACGTTGAAAGAAACAATGCCTGGAGCCCCGAAGAACTGAATATAACTACCAAGGAGTAGAATGGAATCTTTTTTCAGAGATTTAAAGTTTATAGGGATCAATCAGCTCAAAGAGTGGGTTGAGATTGCTATTGATTGGGAGACTGGGAATAAGTATGAATTGGTGGATGAGAATGGTGAGAAAATAGGATTTGCCTCCGAGAGAAAAACAGGCATCTTCGGTCATCTCGTTCGAAACTTTCTTAAAAGCCATAGGCCTATGCACTTGGATGTATGGGATAAGAATAAAATCTTACTATTGAGTGGAAGACGCCCATTTTATTTTTTCTTTTCAGATATCGAAGTAAGTGACTCTCAGGGTAGGAAAATTGGAGATGTTAAAACAAGATTTGGTATCTTAAAAAGAAAGTATGATCTTTTGGATTCCTATGGAAATGTCTTTGCATCCATTGAATCCTTTAGATGGAAGATATGGTCTTTCAATATTTTAGATAAGCTTGGCAATGAAGTCGGAAAGCTTGGCAAAAAGTGGGGAGGACTATTAAAAGAAGTTTTCACTGATAGCGATAGCTTTGGCCTCGATCTTTCAAAAAGTGACTGGAGTAGCGAACAGAAGGCAGTCATTTTTTTTGCGGCCTTAAGCATTGATTTAGACTTCTTTGAAGAAAACTCTTCATCAGCATTTAGTCTTTTCGACTAAAAATTCAAGGAGCTCTAAAGCTCCTTAAACTATTATAATCTCAAGTTAGTAGAAGTAGTTAAATAGAAACTCCGTACCGCCACTTTTGATTTCTGTATCGTTGTCTGCCTCTTGATTTTGAGTATAGATACTCCATTCAATATCCCATTTTTCGCTTAGAGAGTAGAGCCCGTTTAGGCCTAATCGAAAAAAGTCTCCGCTTGTCTCGTTATTCTTAGTATCAAAAAGATCGTCTAGAAAATCGGATTTTGTAGTAAAGGATCCTTTACTTAAGTCAAGGCCTAAAGCTAAATTTTGGGTTGTTTGAAATAAAATTTCTGTTCCAAAGAATTTTCTGTCGTCTTCAACTATTAAAAAATTTAGATTTGTATTTCTGTAGTAGGGACGCAGGGAAACCTTATCATTAATACGATACCAATAATCCAAGCTGGCGTAGTTGGAAACAATAAGAGTGTATGCGGTCAGTCCGACTGTATGTTTCTCATCATTGTAGGCCGTATATCTTAGGCCTAGTGGGAAAATCCAACTTGCATCTTCTCCTATACCAGTTTCAAAAGATAAAAGATAAGAGCCATAGGCATCATCATCATCTTCATCCTCTGTTAGAGAGTCTGACTTTGTAACCTCAATAGATTCAGCATAGAGTCCAAAGCTAGATCTAGCAACATCGTCTGGAAGACTGTAAGGCCTGTCAATTTTTGACCTGGAGTACTCACCTTTTGGAGTTGAAGAGCAGCCAATCAAAATAAAAGAGAACAAGATCGCTAATGACTTCATTAAGTATATCCTTTTGAAAAACTAAACTTGACTAGTATTTTACCAAAGGCCTAATCGTTTAAAATCCAGGCAAAACTGTCCGGAAAGGAGGAGAAGAATATCTTTGTGGGTAGTTGAGATGAGGTGATCGTTATTTTATTAAATAGTCTTAATAGGTATAAAAGTTTTATCAGGTTTTTTAAAAAGAGATTGCTTTCATGCGTTGTAGTGTGGCAAATGTATTTTTTCTAGAGCGGTTAAGTTTAGTCTAAGGAGTATAAACTATGAAGAAAGTAATATTAGGATTAACAATGGCTTTGTCAGCCTCAGTTTTTGGTAATGGGACACATTCTAGTGTTGGTAATACAATTTGTGGGGTAGAAGGAGTGCCAGCTTCAGAGGTTTATACTGCTCTTGAAGAAGCTAGAGTTGTGGAAGCAATCCAATCTATGGAAGTTGAAGTAGTAAAAACGGCTGTCTGTAAGTACAAAGAAGGTGTAGCTGTTGTTGGAACTTTCCAAAACGGTAGATCCTACGCTCTATATTTTAAGAACTAGCTAAGTACTCAGTCTCTATTCGAGAGGGTAGAGACTATATAATTGATTTTCATTGAATCATTTCCTTAAAAGCTCACCTTGTAGGTGGCTGAAGCACTATCTTTATCAAACATGAAATTAAAGAAACTATTCGGGTTAAACTCACTTAAAGAGTCATAGATCGTTGAACTGACAATTTGACCTAGAGAATATCCGACCAGAGTATCAACAGGATAATGCCATTTGCTTTCAACTCTCGCCCATAAAGTTCCCGCAGCAACAGTTGTGTTAAGTCCATTCCATATAAGTTCCGTTGTTCTTGAGTATTGAAGCTGCTCCAGATTTTTAGAAGTAACAGTCCTAGCGGCACTCGCCGCTGATGAATGACCTGATGGAAAACTTAGATAATCGGCAGAGTTTGGTCTCTCCCTGTCTGCGGCAACTTTAGCATGGTATGTAACGTCTCTAGTTTGTTTAAATGCCAGGTATGCTGCTAGCCCAGCACCGGCCTTAGCAAAAGAATAGTATAAAGGACTCTCTGAAGGAGCACTATACGGTATCAAAAGTATTGATCCATACATTTGTGCCTCGAGTATAGTGTTTAGCTCGTCACTCTTCTTCATTGCATTCTCGCGTGTTCCATAAACTGGCTTATTTTCATAAGCCCACTCGGAGATCTTGTCATCGGACTTGCTCAGATGGATGACACTAGCTATACCAAGAGGTGCCCAAAAGTGTGCACTTTTAACATTTTTTAAAAGCTTTTGTTTTAAGTTTAAACTATTAGCAGGGGAGCGTTTCACCTTTTTAATTGCGCAGGATACGAAAAGGTTTAACAGCAAGATGTTGATTAGTGGAAAACATTTTATATTCATGGATCAAGACTACCAAGGTAGAAGCTTCGCCCACGAGAGGGAAAATACGGCCTTTACTCAACAAACTTATATCGTTAATAACAACTGTCTACTTAATAAGTGAGCTTTCTCACAATCTTCTCGATTGGGGAATGATACTATATTTAAAAGGGCACCTATGAACTGAGTTGCTCTTAGAAAAAAGGCTCCGAAAAGGAGCCTAGTTTTTAAAATCTAAATTTGTATTAGACGCTTAGCCTAAGTTATTCTGGGTTTCTAGCTCTTGATCTTCGTCAAGTCCGTAATCCTTGCTGAAAGTTTTAATTAGTTCATTGGCTATATCTTCTGCTTCCTCGTTAGACATCTGAACATTCATTTCGTCAGCTGTTGCAAGCACTAACTCTTTAAGAGAGTTAAAGTCTCTCACTACTAATTTTACGTCATCTGCGATTACAATCTCATCAGCTTGGTAGCGGGCATTATATCTCATCACGTTGATTGCCTCTACAACTGGGTT
>CEUD01342423.1_pt1 | contig 18311 bp, 14 predicted proteins | sample 356481 | NCBI WGS metagenome assembly CEUD01 (sample SAMEA2623314, study PRJEB7988) | marine metagenome | isolation source: saline water (ENVO:00002010), including | reverse complement strand
TTTCCCCTTAACAATGTTGCCACTTCGGAGGCTAATCTACCAACTACAACGTCTGTAGCGTCAATAACCCACCATTTCTTATCGGCGTCTTCCTTTCTAGCTACGAAAGATTTTTGAGTATACATACCATTTTCCTTTAAATACGGTTGAAAATTTCGCTATACATAGCGGCCTATGGGCTCAGATGTCAAGATTGCCTACCATAATTACTTGCCTTCTTCTGAACGGGGATTAGAAGAAGCCAATTGACAAATGAAGCCTTCCAGGGCTCTCAAGACTACCATCTTCGTCTCTTTTTCTCAAGAGTTTTATACCATAGTCAAAATCAAGGGAGCCGACCGGTGTCAGGTACTTAAAAGTGAAACCAACAGACGAGCGAAGTTGCGATGTGTCGTAATCTCCGACAAAAACTCTTCCAGTATCGTAGAAAAGCCCAAACATCGAACTGTCGCTCAAAAAGAACCTTGGCTCCAGCTTTAAGACCGCCATGTAGGCCTTCTCATCCACCTGAACTTCACTAATAGGCTTTCCACTTGGCAACCTATTGATCTCATCATCTTCATATCCGCGAACGACATCCACGCCATTCAAGCGAAACACCTTAATATTAGGTATATAGCCATCTTCTTTAGCCAAATTTTCTTGCATCCCAGCAGCCAGAGAGACTGCGAATGTACCTAGACCCATTGGCACGTAGAATCTGTTTCTAGATATAATTTTATAGTAGTTTATCGTTAGTTCTTCGTTATCTTGGCTAAATAGTGCCGGATTTGCAGTCTCCATTGAAATATTGAACCAGGACCCGGAGATAGGGTTAATCCTGTTATCACGAAAATCAAAAGTAACACTTGGGGTAATGGAGCCAATTTGAAAAGTTCCTTCCTCCCTTTCAACAGAGGCGTCGAATTGCTCAATGTTTTCAAACTGTTGCCTTAATGAGGCAGAAAACCATGGAGTAAATTCTTTATTTATAGTGTAATTTATCCTTTTAATATCTGCGTCAAAAGAGAAGAACCTTCTCCTTGATGATGAGATTGATGAACTAAAGTCTAAGTCCGAATTAAAAATGTGATTTTCAGAATAATCTACAGCCGCATCGTATTCGATTAGTGAACTCGATTCCTCTCTTCTTCTTTCGTCCAAGCTATTTAGATTGAATCTTTGGTTTACTTGGCCTTTAAAAGAAATTCTTTTATTCATGCCATCAAGATTATTATAGGTGACATTGGTGGACAGTTTTAGTCCTATATCGGTTCTAACTCCTGGTGCAAGCTCAATTAGACCAAAGTCTTTCTCACGTACACTAACAAGAATATCTGCGGTATTTAATCTATTGGGAATTGGCTCAATTAGAACGCTTGTGAAAATCCCAAGACCCAACAAGTTGGTTTGTGAACGTTGAATGCTTTCACGGGTAACAACATCCCCACTCTTGATTGCCAACTCCCTTTTAACTAGTTTGGTTCTTGTTTTTCGGTTCCCAACTATTATTACCTGATCAACATACAAGACCCTATCAAGATCAATTTCTATAGTAATAAGAACATTTGAGTTCTCGTTTTTGTAACGAACGATATTCCCACTGTTTTTATTTTTTATAGATGCGTAGTAGTACCCCTTCTGCCTTAACCTATTCTCTATCATTTCTAGATCGGTCTTAAATGTGGTTGGGTTGAAAAACTTTTTCTCAGAGTTTGAGAGTATAGAGATAAGCTCTTTTTCTAATTTTAAATCCACTCCCTTGATAGATAGCTTTTCGACTACGGCCTTTACACCTTCTCTTAGTCGATAGGTTACATACACCTGTTCATTAACGAAATTTAGACGAGGCTCTTCAATAAGAACGTTAACATAGCCACGAATTATGTATTCCTTTCTTAAAAGAGTAGCAAAGTTTTCAACGTAATCCTTCTGAAAGAATCCGCTCTTTACTACAGGTGGAGCTTCCTTAAAAAACAGTGCCCTCAATCTCTTAGAGCTTAAAATACTATTCCCGTTAAATTCAATACTTTGAAGCTTACTTCGAAGGCCTTCCTCAACTTTAACCTTATAAAAGTTTACAAGCTCATTGTTGATGTTCTTATAAGTTTCAACTTCAACTCTTACTTTCGCTTTGGTAAAACCTGAATCAGCATACATCGCCTCTACACTTTGAGAAACTGATTCGCCACCAAGCTTGCGTTTAAATCCCAAAACAGTGTTCTCAAGTAATTCCTTTATCTTGGGATTCGGGAAAAAGCTATTACCTTCAATTTTGAAAACATGCAGATCATTGCTTTTAACTGCGACATTAATTCCAATAGTTTTTTTGCCTGTTGTTTCTGTAGTTAAAGATGTTTGTGCCAGGTAGTAGCCATATTCTATAAAAAGTTGTCTTAAGCTCTCTAGAGAGTTTCTTACATCTTGTATGTAAAAACTCTTGCCTTTAAATCGGCTAAGTGTCTTTATGGCAATACTTTTCAAAAATTCTGAGTCACTTGAGACTTGCACTTGAGAGACAACAATAGGTTTGCCAGGCAAAATATTTATTTTAAGTTTCACCCCTTCCTCTTCTTCCTGGAAGTTATAATTAATGTTTACATCAGGAAAGCCCTGGCTTTCGATTACTTCTTGTAAAAGAAGTTTTGACTTCAATAGAAGTTTATCATCAACAAACTCCATTTCTCGCACAGGTAAAATCGTTGGGAGCTCAATATCAAAATCGTCCCCTACGATATTTATATCATAATCTAGCAGGACTTTTTTCACACCTAAGTTTATATCAATAGAGTATCCTTCCATTCTTTTCACTACTGAGTATTCAAAAGAATAGATTCCCTCGTTAAGTGCATAGAGCTGAACAGTTCGCTTTAAATGCTCAATACTATCATATGCTCTCATTAGGTGCTTAAAAGTGTCATACATCTCCATGCACTTTTCATTTTTTTTACATGTCAAGTTAACATTGTTAATCACAATCTCACTCGCATGTGCACTCAAACAGAATAATAAAAATATTAATATCGCAAACAGCTTCACCTGAAGGACCACCTTATCTTCACATCAGCACCAAGTGAGGAATCATTTATTGTTTGTTCGCCCTCATCAGAGGTTCTAGTTTCGTAGACCCCCTCAAAAGAGAGTTTTTCACTGATATTGTAGTTTAGGTTCATCGATTGCTTCTGGCCAATCCCCCCTCCAACAGTGCTCGTAACGGACAAATTCATAGCGTCGTTAAGTTTCTTTTTAACTTCAATTGTTGTAGCCGAACTTACCCTGCCTACAGAGGAATCATTATTGACTCTTGATAAATAGCTTCTCTCTTCTTCAGTGATTTCGGTCCCAAGATTAACTTCAAGACCAAACTCATTCTTAAGTGTCTCGTTGATTTTAAAGCTGTCAAAGATTATTGAACCAACACCGGCTCTAGTCATTGCCTCTTTTTCCTGATCACTCAAATTAGAAGACAAGTCTTCTGTGTAACCAAAAGCTATAAGGGATAATACATCTTCTTGGGTAAGAGCCGGTTCGGATGATAGTTCCAAGTTAAAATCATCGACAGGACCAAAAACTTTAATATTTACCCTATAATCGTTAATGACTGAATGAGCTGCAATATCTAATTCAGGATTGGAAATTTTCGAGTTCTCATCGAAAAAGATCTGGGCCTTTGTTAAAAGATACTCGTTGTTTTTGAATGTGATTTTATTTGTTCTCGGAGCAAGTGAAAGCTTTCCTACCATTTTAATATTTTCTTCACCACCGAGGACTTGCGACCTCCCAATTAACCCAATATCAGCAAGTGAGTTGTTAATAAGAATAGGCGAAACTGTAGAGACATCAATATTCATGTTAACAAAGTTATTTTTTACATTTTCAACTTGCTCTGGAAGATAGTCAAATTCTTCCACAAAAGAAGTTCCACTATTGGATGTAAAGTCTGCAACTTCATTCATTATTAAGAGTTTCTGAATTTGAAACTCTCCTGATAAAGAGTATGGAAGTTGATTGCCTGTTAGCTTGGATTCTCCACTGATGACTAGGTTCGATTTTTTGAGAATGGGAAAACCTGCCTCAATTAAGCGAAGGTTTAGCTCTACATCCGGGGTTAAGTCAGAAAACAAAATTGAACCGTTTGCTTGGACTTGGCCAGAAGACAACTGTGCTTTAAAACTCTCCAAGGTCAATGCCCTATCCTTATAGGAGGCAGAGAAATCAGCGTTTGCTATTTCTGTTGGGAGTTTATCTGAGCTGATTGAAATCTCATTACCAATGACTTTTGCTTCATAATCTTCTTTAAATAGATTTTTGTAAAATCTCGCCTTCGATCTAATGGTACCAGATGAACTAGAGACTACACTGTTAAATATCTCCAATATGCTTGCATCAATTTTAAATTTATTATCAATATCGTAGTTTGAACCTAGAGTACCTTCTCCCTTTGATACAAGGAAAATTCTTCTTCCTCCAAGTTCAAGGTTCCACCTCTTTATCTCTCCTTTTCTAACAATTATTTGTGGTTCGCCCTTATTAGAATAAGACAATCTAAGCTTATTTTTCTCTAAGTAAATTCTTTTGAGGTTCACAAAAAAATCACTTCGATCAAAATTAAGTCCATCAAAAGAAAGCTGAGACTCTAGTAGAATTGCACCTTGAGCCTGTAAAGAACCTTGATCTACAAACTTCAAAAGACTTAGTGGCTTTTGAATATCTGTAGAGTTGATCTCCAGATCGATATTACTTCGTTTACTTCCAGATTCTAAGAAGACTTCACCTCTTGAAACAACCTCATCCCCCAAAAGATTCAGGCCATACTCAAAACTTTTATCTTCAAGTTTTACGGTAATGTTTGAGTTTTCATATGATTTTCCGGCCAGATTAGTTTCGGTAAGATTTAAGCTCATAGTACCCTTATTTACTCCAGAACTTCTTTTTCCTTTGATCCTTCCAGATAAAAGCCCATTAAATGAAAATGGAGTTTTGGAAAAATTTGATACTTCCGCCACAGGTATATTGAAAACATTAAGAGCATAATCTAGCGATTTTGAATTTAGGCCATAGTTTAGATCTCCTTCCAAGAACCCCGTTGACTTCTTAAGAATAAAATCATTCACTAAAAGACTTTCATTTTCTAAAAGCAACTTAAAGCCTAAAAACTCAAATCCTTCGTCAAAAATGTAGTTATTCTCTCCAGAGAATATACTTTTTAACTTTATATCTTTTATGGTTGCTTTCCCACCAACCGCAAAATCTAGATTCCAACTTCCATAAAGGCTAGACGGCACAAACGTAACCTTCCCAAGAAGAGGATACAGAATATCTTTTACATCACTATACCTCTGAGAGCGGAGATTTCCATTCGCTGAAATTTCCAATGTCTTATAATTAAGTTTTAATTCGCCGGTTAGGTTTGCTTTGCCATTTGTTCCTCCCAAACTACCAATAACAAGCTCGGACTTTGCAAAGTCAAAGAGGACATTAACCTTGGATTCATTTAACTTATAGCCCTCAAACTCAAAGTCCCTTAATGAGGTTTTAATTTTAAGAACAGTGTTCTTTCCCTTCCCTCGAGCGATTAAACTAAAAGAGCCATTTCCTTCAATATTAAGACCGGCATATGGACCAAGATCTTTAAGTGATACTTTTCCATTGTTGACTACAAAATCCAGTCCTTCACTAGATGCTTTCCCAACGACCTTAAAATCGCTATTTTGTGTCTTCGCAGATGTATTCATGAAAAATTTCCCGTTAACTATGGAAAAAACGGGTCTAACAAGTTCAACAGTCTCAGAGCCTAATATCTGATTAGATGACTCATTGAACTTTAATTGCAAATTTTTTACATTCAATGTTTCGTTACTTAGGAATCTAACTCTCTTTGGGCCGAATTCAACTGTAACCTTCCCATATAATTCCCCTTTTAGTGGAGAGAGAATATTGCGGATATATCTTAAAGCATTGTTAAGTCTTAACCCGTGGGCATTAAGATGAAGGTTCTTATCTATCAGTTCTTTGGTTTTAAAGTTATATAATCTGAAAGGGCTTACTAGTTCTACTTTATGATTCGACTCGCCCAAACTTGCTTCAATGATTGAGATTTCCTTTTGAGTAATTTTAACTTTTGCAGTTAAGTCTTCCCCGTATGCGAAATCACTCTTAAAATTTTTAACATTAGCCGAAACATCCAAATTAAAGTTATTAGTAGTTCCTTTAAATTCAAACTGTGAGCTAAGAATACCCTGATTTATCCTTCCAACCTTTTCAAAATCAAGGTATTTGTGGATTTCCCTTATTTCTCCTTTAAGTCCACCCGAGAGGTTGAATTTGGGATCCTTCAATGGAGATTGAACTACCCCGCTGGCGATAATGTTATTAATTCCTTTGAACATTTCCAAGCTCTCGACTTGAAACTTTTCATCCGATAGCTTTGCTTCCAATTTCAAACGATCAAGCTTTTGATCCATTTTGGTAAATTTGAGCAGGTCGATATTTCTGACATCTAAATTTATTTCCAGGTTTTCATCTATATGCTCAATTGTTGCAAAATCTAGAAACTGTTCAAACCCCTTAGATATAATGCTTACGTCTTTAACTTTTGCTTTTTTTAAGCTTACCGGCAATTCGTCATTTAAAATTTCAAGTATCGTTGCTACTTTGAAATTATCCCCCTTTGACTCACCAGATTTGAATTTATTAATCTCAAACACTGCGTCCTCAACGGAGAGCTCCTTTATTGTCATTTTTGTCTTAAAGCTATCCATCAAATTAAAGAATACTCCCAAAGAGGAAACTTGTGCACTCCCTACAAAGTCCTCTCGATCTATTTCAATTTTTACATTATTTAGTTTTGCCCCAGGTGGAAAAAACTGAAAATCCAAGTTCTCAAATGCGACCGAGACATTTGCCTTTTCAGTGAAACTATTCAAATTTTTAGACAAATTCTTTCCAAACAAATCAGTTTGTAAAAATTGCCACACACCTAGAAAAAAAATCAGGATTATTGCAAAGAAGAGCAACAGAATTTTATTAAGTCTTCGCACGAGCTATCATCTCCTGAACGTTTCGAAAACTTGGATCGGCACTAAAGACGCACTTGAATGCAACTAATGCCTTACTTTTATTACCCAATGCTAAATTGGCCTTACCCAATAAGTATTGGTATGGGATGAGGTCTTCATCAACATGGGTCCTAGTCTTTAAAGACTCTTCAATAAAATCTCGAAGTTCATAATACTTGCCAAGCTCCTCTAACACGAAGCACCTAAGATAGGTATCATCTTTTGTTGGTTCTTTTAATTTAAGCAATTCAAATGCAGCTTCATAGAATCCCACACTTACTAAGGAGTTTGCTACCTCTAAACAGTTAGATAGAATATCTTCATCTTTTGCTCTTATTTTTTGAATAAACCTCTTCTCTTCATTTCCTGAGAAATGTTGCTTTAATTTTAATGGCCCAGGTTTAACTTCATATTCTTCTGAAGTATATAAACCATCATCGCCAACTTCCTCTACAACAGGTTTTTGCTTTGGTACTCTTGTTGATAGTAAGGCCTTGATATGAGCAGGTAAAAGCTCTTTTTGAGTTTTATAAATTGGGCTAGCCTTAATAACATCAATAAGCTTCTGTTTATGGTCTAAAACCTCGCCTTCCAATAGTAGTACAAGTTCTTTTAATTCATCCTTAAATAAGATTACATATTCAAGTACAAAGTCTTTTGAAAGTTTTTGTTTTTTAAGAATTGCAATATCGCGCTCAAGCTTGAAGTGCTCCTTAACAAGACTCAATGAACTTTCAGAATCAACCTCTATTACATTGCTCACCTTTTCAAAACAGTACAAGCGATCAACCCTTCGTTCTCTTTCTCTGATTTTAGATGTATTTATTAGCCCTCTTAACTCAGCGACCAATGAGCACAACTCAATTTGATTATTGGTTTCAGTTAAACAGTTTAGATAGCGAAGATAATTGTATAAGTCATGTGGTCGCCGTTCTTTAATAATCGTAAAAATCTTCCAACCGAAATTATATAGCTTCTTCTCAATCACAAGGGACCATATGTGCTCTGACCACTTATTAAAGTTTTCCAAGTCCCCTTCTTGCCAAAAAAATATTAAGGTAGAATTCCAATTACTCGACTGAACCTCTAAATCAGGATATTTGCGCAAGAGTTGCACAAAATCACTTCGGTGTCCCAACTCAGCTAAAACTGCTAAGTATTCATTGAATCGATTTGAAAGTTTTTGATTTTTTAGTTTTAAAGAAATTAAAAACAAATATTTACTCGCCTGCAGCTTATCCTCAGACTTGCAGGCAAGAAATTGTTTTTCAGACTTTAAATAGGCCTTCTCATAAAAAAGCTCAAGTGCTTCTTTCAAGCGAATGACTCCTTGAAAATTCGTTATAACCTATTATTATTTTAGCATTTTTTAGCTAAAAAATTTGTGTCATACGAATTTTTCCTAAAGTCCTCGTCCGCTAGAATTTTTTGGTGTAGCTCAATATTTGTTTGAATCCCACCTACAACAGTTTCACCAAGCGCCCTTTTTGCTCGGGTAATGCACTCATCCCGATTGATGCCAGAAACAATGATTTTAGAAATCATTGAGTCATAAAAAGGTGGAACCTGGTAGCCAGTATAGATATAGTCGTCAACTCTTATTCCCAGTCCACCCGGCCTATGGTAATGAGTAATAAGTCCAGGTGAAGGCATTGAGGTTTTTGGATCTTCCGCATTTACACGAAACTCCATTACATGACCATTTAACTCTAGATCTCTTTGAGAATATCTCATGCGATTTCCGCATGCGTGAAGGATTTGCTCCTTAATAAGATCAACATTGCTTCGCTCTTCAGTCACGGGGTGTTCAACCTGAATACGGGTATTCATTTCCATGAAGTAGAACTCTTGAGTATTCAAGTCATACAAATACTCTACAGTCCCTGCCGAGTCATATCCCACATGTCTTGCCAACCTTACAGCTGACTCACAAATTTCTTCTCTTTTTTCAGGAGAAAGAACTGGTGAGGGAGACTCTTCAATGATCTTTTGAAAACGTCTTTGGATAGTACAGTCGCGCTCACCTAGGTGAATAATGTTTCCGTGTCTATCGGCCAGAATTTGGACCTCAATATGTCTTGGGTTCTCAATATATTTTTCAATAAAAAGAGTATCATCACCAAATCCGGCCAGTGCCTCTTTCTTCAATACTGCAACCGTTGGAATGACATCATTTATGTCATCAACTCTTCGCATTCCTCTTCCACCACCTCCAGCAGAGGCTTTTATGATTACCGGCATTCCCATCTTTTTAACTTCAGAAAGGATTTGCTCGTCTTCCATTCCTTTTACTTTGATAGGCTCAAGAGTTGGGACATTTGCAGCCTTGGCAATTGCTTTTGATTCAATTTTATCTCCCATTGATTGGATACAATCTATTTTAGGGCCGATAAACTCCACCTTCCACTTTTTACACATAGAGGCAAACTCGGTGTTCTCTGCTAAAAACCCATAACCAGGATGAATAGCATCAGCACCAGTTATTTCAGCGGCAGAAAGAATAGATGGAATATTTAAATAACTCAATGAAGATTTTGCAGGGCCAATACATACAGACTCATCGGCTAACTTTACATGAAGCGAATCTTCATCGGCCTCTGAATGGACACTAACAGTTTCAATGCCGAGCTCTTTGCAGCTACGAAGAATCCTGATGGCAATCTCTCCGCGATTGGCAATTAGCACTTTTGAAAACTTTTTCACGGCTTAAACTCTTACTTTAAATAGGGTTTGGCCGTATTCAACCAAACTTTCATTTTCGACACAAATTTCAACGATCTCGCCATTTGCATCAGACTCAATCTCATTCATGATCTTCATTGCTTCAAGAATACAAAGAGTTTGACCCTTTGAAACTTTATCCCCAACTTTAACATAAGCTCCCTTATCTGGAGCTGGAGAAGCATAAAAGGTTCCCACAAATGGAGACTTAATTTCATGAAATTGCTCTCCTGTATTCTCTACCGTTGAGCTTGAACCTTTGGCTGTTTGACTGACAATTGGAGCCGCATGCACTATTGGAGCATTTGATGTTCCGAAAGAAACACTTAACTTTTGCTCTTTAGTTTCGTATTTTAGCTCGCTTACACCTTCGTCTTTGGCCAACTGTATAAATTCTTTTAATATATTTAAATCCATAAAACTTCCTAAGATTTAACCCTTTCAACATACTCTCCAGTACGTGTGTCAATTTTTAACTTTTCACCCTCCTCAATAAAAAGAGGAACGCTAACTTGTAAACCAGTGTCCATAATTGCTTTTTTGGTCCCACCTTGGGCCGTGTCCCCCTTAAGGCCAGGATCAGTTTCAGCAACAACTAGTTCAACAAAGTTAGGAAGATCAATTGAAATAGGCCTTTCATTGAAATATAGAATCGCAACTTTAATACCATCTTGTAAATAGTACTTGGCATCACCCACGTGATCATGGCTTAAGTGAACGGACTCAAAAGTTTTGGTGTCCATAAAATTATACCCGTCCATGTCTGAGTAAGTATATTCCATTTCACGGTCATCCATATTTGGAACGTCTACAGTATCCACACCCGCTTTGAAGGTTCTTTCAAGCACTTGTCCTGTTTCCAAATTTTTAATTTTAGCTTTTACAAATGCAGAGCCTTTTCCAGGGTTAACGTGAGCAAAGTTTACGACAATAAATGGCTTGCCATCGATCTCTATCTTAAGACCATTTCTAAAGTCTGTAGTTTGGTATTTCATTGATGCCTCTTTAACGCAGTGATTATTTTTTAACTATTACTACTTTTCGGCCAAATAATCACTCAAAACGGCCAAAAAGTAAGCGTCCTGTCCAAGCCCACACATTATCTTAGAAGCGGCTTTTCCCGTCAACAATGTTTGTCTAAACTCTTCTCTAGAATGAATATTTGTTAAGTGAACTTCGATGATAGGACGTTTTAATATTTTCAATGCGTCAAAAATTGCTATTGATGTATGCGAATATGCACCAGGGTTAATAATTAGGGCCTCAAAGTCCTCATTGATGAAATGCTGTATTCTATCAACGATTTCTCCTTCAATATTTGATTGATACCACTCCAATTCCACATCGTGGCTTGAAAGCTGGTTTTTAGTGTAGGTTTTTATTTGTTCAAGCGTCTTACTTCCATACTTTTCAGGCTCTCTCGTACCTACCATGTTAAGATTGGGGCCATTGATAATTAAGTATTTCTTCATTAAAACTCCAACCGTTCCTTTGATGTTTTCTTAATTTTTTGAAGGAAGATTGAAAGTTTATTTTCCAGTTCTTTTAACGAGCGCTCTTTAGCCGATTTAACCTTTGCTTCAACAATATTTGCCAGATCCTCTTCACTTTCTTCTGACAGGCTGCTTTCAAGCTGAGATCGCAACGATTCTCGTGAATTTAAGCCCTTGGTTTCTTCCAGTTTTTTAAGGGTTGCCTTATCATTTGGATGAAGCTCAAGAATGCTTTCAAGAATTTCCACGGCCTTTTCTGGGTAACCTTGTCTAATGTAGAGGTCCACTAGAGTGTGAGTTATTATCGGGTCCTCAGCAGCCTCTATATTTTCAGGCTCTTTCTCATCTTCATTGTCGTATTCTTCATAATAGTATTCGTCATCTATATCTCTTTCTTCGACAGCAAGTTTTTCATTTTTAATTGAGTTTTTAAATTCATGAAGCTTTTCATTTGTTGGTCTTTCAACACTCCATTCATCTAAACCTTCCTCAGCATCATTACTTGACTCAGCCTTTTGGCTAAAGTTAACCTGGACCCACTCATCTTCATCTTCGTCAAAAGTATCAAGGCTAGGTGAGTGAGAATCTTCCTTCTCATCTTGAACTAGTAGATCATCTTCTAGTAGTTTGACTTGCTCAGATACGTATTGGTCCTTGGGATTGATTAGAAGTAGATACTTAAATGTCTGAAGTGCCTCTTCAAGATAGCCAAGGTTTATACAGATCTGTGCAAAGAGCTTTTGTAAACTTATATTTTCAAGGTTGTCTGAAACAAAAGGTCTTATTGTATTATAGGCCAGTTCATAATTTTGTTGGTCAAAGTAACAGTGTGCCAAAACTATGTAACCCATTACATAAGTTGGGTGCCTTTTAATTCCACCTCTAAGTATTTTCAGTGCCTCCTCCAGCATCCCAAGCTTTCTATAGGATTCTGCTAGTGGTGCAAATACACGAGACTTTGGATTTTTCTCATACAGTGCAGAGTACTTTGCAAGCAAAGAAGACTTTTTGGCTCTAGAGTTCTTCATGAAGTTTAAAGCCCCACAAGCTCTTGAGAGTCACGGCTCACAAGACCTGCTTCTTCTTGATTAACTACTCTCGGCGTCAAGAACACAATAAGCTCATCCCTTGACCTGTTAGGGTTATAGGCATTTCTAAACAACCAACCGATTAAAGGCAAGTCTTTCAAAAATGGAATCCCTGACTCAATTTCGCTTGTGGCAGTTTGGTAAAGTCCACCAATCACAACGGTCGAACCGTTATCGACTAAAACATTAGTATCAATTGTTTTACTTGTTGTTGGCGGCACGACACCTGCAGTGTCAGTAGCCTCAAACCCACCCTTCGTTATATTGACCTTCATCGATATAGATCCATCAGGTGTAACTTTGGGAGTGACAGTAAGGTTAATATTAACCTGGACTTCTTCAAACCCTGCAGCTGGAACACCACCAGCTCCAATGGTTGTTACGGGAAACCTTTCAACGGTAGCACTGTTAATTGTAGCAGGCTGATTGTTTTGAGTAATAATTTTAGGAGATGAAACAACCTTCCCTTTAGACTCGGACTCCATAAGCTCAAGACTAAAATTAAGACCTGTTAGCCTCTTATAAACACCAATACTGGCAGATAACACATTTGAAAATTCACCATCTGTTGCTGAACTAAATGAAAAAGTTCCACTATTCTCCTCAAGACTTCCACCAGGTGTTAGTGGATCGTATCCAAAAGAGAGACCTCTTCTACCAAGTCCTGCTCTAAATTCGTAGTCTTCATTTGCTTCAACAACTTTAGCTTCAATCAAAACCTGAGGAGTTTCAGTGTCTAATGTTTCAATAATCTTTCCCATTCGTTCAATGGAGTCAATAGTATCTTTAACAATCAAGTTACTTGTTCTTGCATCAACCTTAATAGCCCCTCTTTCTGGAGTTATGTAATCTTCCAAGATTTGTATAATTTCTTCTGGCTTTGCAAAACTTATAGGAAAGATTTTAGTTACCAGTGGCTCTTGGCGCTTGTTTGCATTCTGGCTAGCCAACTCTTTCTCTCGTTCTTCTCTTGCTTTTGTTGCGGTTTTAACAGTAAGAATATTTGCATGCTTAAAAGCAACTAAATCACCTAGCGACATAATTGTGTCGAGGGCCTGATCCCAAGGGATATTAGTTAAGCTTATTGTAAGAGGTGGCAGTTCGTTTATTTGGTCATCTATAATTATGTTAAAGCCTGAGGTGTCCGCAATCATTTTTAGGACTTCTCTATAGTTAACATCATTAACATTAATGGATATTTTCTTTCCAACGTACTTTTTAACACCTGACTGAGTAAGATTTTCTAAAATATCAAGTATGCTTGTTGATTTAGGCACAAGAATCTTTTCATCAATTTCGCTATCAACAGATGCTTCAGCCGACTTTTCAGCATTATTCATCGTTGCTCTTGAAAAAGCTCCAAAACGATTTTCCATGCTCAGAACAACTCTCTTTCCTTTATTTTCAAGAATAGATCTAACATTGTCTCTTAATTGAATAGCAAAGCGAATGGAGTTTTTCTCACCAGGTTTCTTATAAGGTGAAACAAAGCTTGCACTTCCTGAAAACTCAGAAGTATCAATCCCTCTCATATACTTTTTGGGTGATGTCACGTTTTTGAGATCAAGAATAATCTGTCTCGCATCTTTCATGTGAGTTCTTTCAGCATACACTTGTTTGTCAAAGTCGATAATTAGCTTAGAAATTTCACCTTCAGGCAAAAAATGTACGTTAGTAATTTGGGCAGGGATATTATCTTGGGCATTCGTTATTGAACACACAAATAATAGGCATAAAATCCATTTCAACATATAACCTCTTCCGTAAAGTTATTATGCTAATAATCTTACCAACTTTATTTAGAAATAGGAATAACTGTCTCTAAATATTCAGTTTCTCCGTAAATATTAACGACTTTTTCGGCAAGAATAATGCCGCCAGGAAGAATCGCCTTAATTTCTGCGTCGTTGGGTCCAAGAGTCATTCCCTCTTTAACTGTGTGAGTGGCTCCCTTTTCATCAACTTTCAAAAAAGCTCTTCTTTCAGTCCCAATCAGAACCCCAGTGATCTTTATTTGATTCAGATCTTCTACATAAAGGTTGGGAATGTTAGAGTAGACCCCATTTGTCTGAGGTATATTGTCAATCTTAGACGCCTTTGTCTTAAACTTGGGTGCTTGAAAAGGATCTCTAAGCTTGAACGGCTCTTCAAGTTCACTCATTTGTTTAAACACTTCCTCTATTTCGACTGAATAAGATGCTCCTGATACCAATAGTGGAATCAAGAAAGCACTAATTAGCTTTAAATTGTTGCTCAATTTCTTCAACTCCACTCTTTTCTTCATGGCCTTCATTATATCTAAAAGACTCTACCCTTGTTTCCATTTCGATAATTTGAAATCTTCCTCTGTCCTTTTCAGGAGATTGGCTTATTTTTACATTTTTAACATTCAAAATTCTTTCAGTTTTTGCGAGATTTTCAAAAAAGATCAAAGACTGTAGAAAAGTTCCTCTTCCTTTGAATGTATACTCTTTAGCAAAATAAAAGCCTTTATTTGACTCGGCTTCAGGAAATTGCACTGGCTTCTTTATCTTCAATTTACTAGCGATGCCACCTAACATTTCTTGAACCTTCGCATCATTAACATCAGTTGGAAGCTGTTTTTGCACTTTTTCAATTTGTTTTACAACCTCTTTTACTCTTTCTTTAGTCTGATTTAGGTTTTTCTTAAATTCCTCAATCTGACCTAGTTTCCTTTTTTCTCTGGCAATTTTACCTTGTATCCCGGGCGTTTGCTGGATTAGTGCTTGATACTGTTCATCCTTTTCAACATACATGAAATACAGCATCTGGGCTGCATAAGCTAAAATAAACCAATGAAGATTTTTAACTAGTGTATCTTTCATTCGAAACTCACAATTGGAGCTTTTATTTCAAAAACTTCCAAAAACACGCCGTTAATTTCGTTTGGTAAAGATTCTGGTCTTTCATACTCAATGCTGTTCTTATTGAAGAAGATCGAGTTCTTTAAGTTTTCAAGAAACTGACCAATATTTTTAAAATTTTTGGCATAGCCCTTAAGTCCTATTTGATTTTCGTCCATGGTTAGATCCACCAACCAGACACCTTCAGGAATGTTTTCTGCAATGTACTTTAAAACTTTATAAGGATTTTGTCTTTTATTGATAATTTCTTTTACGATTTCTAGCTTATTTGCGAGCTTTTTTTCTTGTGCTTTTAGAGCATTCACTTGTTCTTCTATAGATTCGAGTTCAGCAACCCTTCCTTTAATCTTTCGGTATTCAGCGTTTAGCTTCGCCTGCTTGTCCTGCTCTGCTCTAATTAGTTCATCATAGTGGGAGCTCAAAAATGTTTCGGGAACATACAGCACAACTAAGGCGATTATCATCATTTTCACATTAATTAGACTAAAGTTAATACCGCCGAAGTTTGCTACATCAAAATCACTTTTAGTCGGGGAAAGATTAATCTCTATCATTGTGCAGTCCTCAGTCCAAGCCCCATGGCGACAGCACCGGTTGCAGCAATACTCTGTACGCTCTCTGTATCAAACACTTTTTTATCGTAGTCAATTACATCGAAAGGATTTAATAATTTTGGCTCTATTCCAATAATTTCTTGAAGGGCATTCATAAGTCCTGGCAACCTTGAACTACCTCCAGTCACATAGCAAAACCCCACCTGTTCTGATGATCCCGCAGCAATAAAGAAGTTTAAAACCTTTCTCAACTCGCTCATTTGGTTTTGTATTTGTGATTGAATGATGGCCACGATTTCCTCAGGAAGGTTTCCATTTTCATCGCCACTAGTTTTCAGGTCTTCTGCTTCTTCATATGAAACACCCATCTGCCTCTGAATTTCTTCAGTGACAAGAACTCCTCCGACAGGAATTTCTTTACTGAGTATAGGGCCTCCATCCTTGTAAACAAGAACTGTGGTGGTTTGTGCACCAAAATCAATAATTATAGAGCCTAAATCACTAATATTTTCAAGATCCTTATCTACTATCAATTCAAATAAATTGTTTATAGCAAAGACGTTAAGATCAACCTTCTTTACGATGAGACCAGCCTCTTTTAGGTACTCAATATAAGTCTCAATGACGCTAACTTTAGCAGCTGCAACAACAACATCAACAACATCATCCTCTTCAAGCTTACCTAGAATTGCAAAGTCAACCTCAGACTCATCAGCTCCAAAAGGTATGTACTGCTCTGATTCCCACAGAATATTGTCTTCGACCTCATCCCTGGAACCGTCAGGCACTTGCAATCGCTTTGTCATAGTATTGGGGCCATCCATTCCTAAATTACATATTCTAGGTTTGATTTTGGCAGCATCCAATGCCTGAGCTAATGCTTCAATAATTTCTTCTGGCTTTTGAATCTCGTCTTCAATTATTGCGGCTTCGCTTAAAGGGATTGAGGCGTAGTTCTCTAGTTTATAGGAATTTCTTTTGCCTTTTGATAACAGTGCCACCTTTACGGAACTTAATCCGATATCAACACCGATTAACTGACCCTTTTCAAAGTTGGCCATGAAGTTTTTAAATTGTGCTACAAGATCTGACAACTCTCCGTCCCTGATGAAATTATCAATATGTCATTATACATGTAAGATTTTTCTTATATCAAGGATTTATAGTGCTAAATGTTAATTAAACACAAATGGATTAATCATATTAAAAAAATCAGGAAAGAAAATTTGAAGTGTGGCCACTATTAAAATATACGGACCGAAGGCCAAGGCGGTGTTTTTATTCATACGCTTAGTAGCAATTAAGGCAAGACCAATAATTGATCCAGCAAGACTGCTCATAAAGATCGTGTTAATTACCCCTATAGGACCAAGAATAATTCCAAGTATTCCAAACAGTTTTATATCTCCTCCGCCAAGGCCAACAACACCCCGAACTTTTAAAAAGAACAATGTCACTAAATACGGACCCATAAAGCCTATTAGCCCACCAAGAACCCAGTAATGAGGTGGGTAGCTCAACGCCGCAAAGGGAGTTGCAACTGCTAAGAGATACAAATTTAATTTGTCAGGCAGTAGTTGATGTTTAATATCAATGATGAAGTGCGCAAGAAAAACGCAAGCGATGGAAAATTCAACTATAAATTTAAATAGGTCTTGATGCCCAATACTCAAGACACCTTTATCAAATGGAAACAAAAGAACGGCGAACAATCCAACAAGTATTTCTACCAATGGATACTGAATTCCTATCTTTGCGTCGCATGAAGCACACTTACCTCTTAAAACAGCATAACTAATCACTGGAAGGTTTTGGTACCACGCAACTTGGTGCCCACAAGAGGGACATGAGGATCTAGGCCTGACCACAGACAGGTTCTTTGGCAATCGATAGATTACGACATTTAAAAAAGAGCCAATCAAAAGTCCAAAAATAAATACAAGAAAGTATATTGCAGCCATTTAATCCAAATTCTTTTTTTCAAAGATAACTATTGTTAGCAAAACTAAAAATGCAGAATAGGCCATACTGTAGGTCAATGCTGACCAGAAAAAGCTACTTTCAACATTCTGTGAATAGAGTAAAAGATCTCTTGTATTGATTTTTCCAAAAGCTGGTAAAGCATAATGGTAAACATCTAGAAGCCATTGCAGTGCTGGTCTTTTTTGAGCAAAAGTTGTCATTTGGGCTTCACTGATACCGTGACCTGCAAAAAAGAGAACAATTGAGACAATCACAGAAAGAGTTGTGCTGGTAAGAAGGGAAAGAAGGCTTACCAATAACAAAACCATTGTTGACTCAATAATTATGAAAAAGATGGTCCAAAGAATAAGAGGTTGGAAAGCTCCCCCAGAAAGAAAATAAACCATAAGAGTAAGAATCGACAAAATAAAGATGTTAAGAATGAGAACAAGGTTTAGGCCAATAATTCGCCCAAGCACAAAGCTGCTTCTTTTAACTGGTCTTGAGACCGTCATATAGACTGTTCTATTTTCGATCTCCTTAGATAGAAGGCCTACACCCATGAATATTG
>CEUD01125133.1_pt1 | contig 18334 bp, 9 predicted proteins | sample 356481 | NCBI WGS metagenome assembly CEUD01 (sample SAMEA2623314, study PRJEB7988) | marine metagenome | isolation source: saline water (ENVO:00002010), including | reverse complement strand
CACGATTATTGCCACTGCGCTGGTTGAGACGGGGAGCAAGATGGACGAAGTCATTTTCGAGGAGTTTAAGGGCACCGGTAATATGGAGCTACACCTCGATCGTGGACTTTCCGATAAGCGCATCTTCCCCGCGCTGAGTATGGATAAAAGCGGCACACGTAAGGAGGAACTGCTCTATCACCCAGATGAAATGCTTAAAATTTATTCATTGCGCAGAGCAATGAAAGGCCTACCGTCGACTGATGCGATGGAAATGCTCATACAGCGCATCAAGAAAACCAATACTAATGCGGAGTTCTTGATGAGTGTTGCGCGTTGATTTGCCATAACCATTTAATTTTTATTCTCACCATTTAAGTCCCACCCCGACACTTATCTATCTGTGACTTCCGCCGACGAATTTGTTCTCCAGCTATTAATTGATAAAGGCCTGCTTGAAGATGGCGGGATCGAGTCTACTCGTGCTAAGGTAACCCAAGCTGGTTACGAAGGTAGCGAAGACACGGCCATCCTTGAGGCACTTGTTGCCGAAGAGGCTGTTACACAAAAGCAGATTGCTGAGGTGTTGGCTGAAGAGTTTAATATGGAGACCGTCGATTTGGCGGACGTCCGTGTTTCGTCTGAAGCGCTGGAAGTCGTACCTTTTGAATTGGCGAACCGCTATAAGGTGGTTCCGCTCGAAGTGGATGATAGCGAGGTTGAGTTAGCGGTTTTCGATCCGCTTGATATGGATGCGGTGGACAGTATCAGCCACGTCATTAAGCGCTCGGTCATTTGTCGCGTGGCACCGCTGGCAGATATTGAGAAGGCGATTCACCAATATTATGAAGGTGCGCGCAGTGAAAAGGTGGACGACATCTTTTCTGGTATGGAAGACCCCGATGCGCTGCCGAGTCAGATCGACTTGCCCAGCGAGGACGATGCCTCCGAGGAAGAAGCGCCCATTATCAAATATGTTCACATGGTGATCTCTGAAGCGCTCAAACGGCGTGCTTCTGATATCCACATGGAGCCTTTGGAGAAACGCTTTCGTGTGCGCTATCGTATTGATGGCGTGCTTCACGAGGTGGAGAATCCCCCCAAGCGTTTGCAGCCATCTATTGTTTCCCGTATTAAGCTGATGTCGAATGTCAGCATCGCGGAAAAGCGTGTGCCACAAGACGGCCGTATTAATATTAAGGTGGGTGCGAAGGTGATCGACTTGCGTGTCTCGACTTTGCCCACCGCATTTGGTGAGAGTATCGTTATGCGTATTCTCGATAAGGAAAGCCTCAGCTTGGGACTGCCACAGCTCGGCTTCTTTAGTGATGACCAAGCCGCATTCGAAAAGATTATCGCGCTGCCCGACGGCGTGTTTCTGGTGACTGGACCTACGGGTTCTGGTAAATCGACCACGCTCTATTCGGCTCTTAATTACATCAACCACCCTGACCGTAAGATCATTACTGTGGAGGACCCCGTCGAGTATGAAATGTCGGGTGTCAATCAGGTGCAAGTGCGTCGTGAGGTCGGTATGAGCTTTTCTGCTGCCTTGCGCTCGATGCTGCGTCAAGCTCCCAACATTATCATGGTGGGGGAAATTCGTGATAAAGAGACGGCCGAAATCGCGGTCAACGCCGCGCTCACTGGGCACATGGTGTTCAGCACCCTGCACACCAATGATGCGCCCAGCGCCGTCAGTCGTCTCATCGATATTGGGATCAAGCCTTTCTTGGTGGCGGCCGCTGTGCGTGCTGTGCTCGCGCAGCGACTGGTTCGGCGCAATTGCCCTAATTGCCGAGAAGCCTGTGAGCACGATGAGAAGTTACTCAATTCGCTTGGCATTCGCTCCGATCAAGTCGCCGATGCGTCCTTTATGAAGGGAGCAGGTTGCTTGAAGTGTAACGGCACTGGTTTCCGTGGCCGGGTCGGCATCTTCGAGATGTTTCGAGTCAACGAAGAGCTCCAGTCTATGATTTACGAAGAAGCCAGCCTCGTTGCTCTGCGCGATAAAGCGCGTGAGATGGGGATGCGTAACATGCGTGAAGACGGCATTCGCAAAGTGCTCGCAGGAGTGACTGTGCCTCATGAAGTATTGCACGCGACTGTTTCGGACTCTATCTAGTTGCTGGATGACTGAGTTATAATTTATTTGAACTGGAGCTAATTACGATGACCTACGAAATGAATGATCTGCTGGAACTGATGGTCGATCAGGGGGCATCAGATTTGCATATTCAGGTCAAGCAGCCGCCCACACTCCGTATCAGCGGAACCATGGTGCCTGTTGAGGGGCCTGAGCTCGATGCACAGGCGGCGGAAGATTTGATGAAAGCCATCACTTCGGTGACCAATCAAGAGCAGCTCAAGACTTCCGGCGGTGCTGATTTCGGTTTCGCTTATCAAGAGAAGGCGCGCTTTCGTGTCAGTGTGATGCGGACCAAGGGCTGCTATGGTATGGTGCTTCGCCAGATTCCAAATGATCTTTTCAGTTTAGCAGATATCGGCCTACCCGATAAAATTAAGGAGCTGATCAGTCGTCCACGTGGTTTGATCTTAGTCACCGGCCCGACTGGCTCGGGGAAGTCGACTACTCTAGCTTCAATGATTAATTGGATCAATGAAAATCATGACGGCCACATCATTACCATTGAGGATCCGATCGAGTATTTTCACGACCATAAAAAATGCATCGTGACCCAGCGGGAAGTCGGCAACGATGTGACCTCATTTTCGGCCGCGATTCGCGGTGCTTTGCGTCAGGACCCCGATGTTATACTGGTGGGGGAAATGCGCGATCTTGAAACCATCGAAGCCGCCGTGGGCGCTGCTGAAACTGGCCACCTTGTTTTCGCGACGCTTCACACCACCGGCGCCGCTCGCACCGTCGATCGCATCGTCGACGCCTTTCCTGCCGATATGAAGGATCAGATGCGCACGCAGTTGGCCTCTTCGGTGATCGCTGTCATCTCACAAGTGTTGTGTAAGAAAATTGGCGGCGGGCGAATCGCCTCCTTTGAGATCATGGTGACCACCACGTCGATTGCTCAATTGATTCGTGAGAATAAGACGTACCGCATCGCTTCCGACATCCAGACCGGGGCCAGTCGTGGTATGATCAGTCTCGACGCTCACTTGCTCAGCCTGTTCAATCGCAATTTGATTACCGCCGATGAGGCGCTCGGTAAATCTCAAAGCCCGGACTCGATGCGCGAAAAGCTCATTGAAAACGGCGGCGCATTTTCAACTTAAACCATTTCTCCAATCCCCAATGTTTGAAGATCATAACGATACAATTTACGAAATAATCAAGGGAGCCGACCTGCTCGACCCTGCGCAGCTTGAGGAACTAAACGAGTCGCACCTGCACACCGGTAAGTCGTTGGCTGATGCTGTGGTCGATTCCGGCGTAGTCGAGCGCGGGCAGATCTTGGCAGCAGTCGCTGATTATTTGGGCTACGAATATTTGCCCACACCTCCAAATGAAATTTCAGATGAGGTCGCTTCAACTGTGCGTGCCAGCGTGGCGCGCATGTATGCAGTCGTGCCTTATCAGGTAGATGACATTTCTGTCTCACTCATAGCGAAGGACCCGTTTAATCCTTCGATTATTGACGACCTCACCTTCACGCTTAATAAGGACATTACCATCGTTGTATGTGATCCCGACCATATCGATGCCTTGCTGGTCTCGACCTATGGAGAGGAGGATTCTTCGATCGATGATATTTTGGGCGACCTTGGCGATAGTTTTTCCGAGGTGCAGGAAGAGTTGTCTGAAGGCGACCTCACGGACATGGCGAATCAAACGCCCATTATCCGTTTTGTAAATTTAGTTTTACAGCAGGCGATTAAAGATAAGGCCTCCGACGTTCACTTCGAGCCCTTTGAGGATCAATTCCGCATTCGCTATCGTATTGACGGTGCACTTTACGAGATGGCACCTCCGCCCAGGAATTTGGCGGTGCCCGTGACCTCACGTGTTAAGGTGCTGTCTAATATGAACATTTCGGAAACTCGGATTCCGCAGGATGGTCGTATTAAAATGACGATTGCCGGACGTCCGGTTGACTTGCGTGTGTCCACCTTGCCGACCCAGTTCGGTGAGTCGGTGGTGTTACGTGTCTTGGATAAGTCTGTGGTCAACCTTGACCTCGAATCCCTCAGTTTGCCCGACGATATCTTGCAAACTATTCGCGAACTCGTCGATCGACCCAACGGTATCTTCATCGTGACCGGCCCCACAGGTTCCGGTAAGACCACAACACTATATAGTGCGCTACGCGAGGTGAACAATGTCGAGACCAAGATTCTGACAGCCGAAGATCCAGTGGAGTATGAGATCGATGGCATCATGCAGGTGGCCGTGAACCACCAAGTCGGACTCGATTTCTCACGTGCCTTGCGCGCCTTCCTGCGTCAAGACCCCGATAAGATCATGGTCGGTGAGATTCGTGACTTGGAGACCGCGCAGATTGCGGTGCAAGCTTCGCTGACTGGGCACGTGGTGTTGAGCACGCTCCACACCAATGATGCGCCCGGCGCCGTGACCCGTCTGATTGATATGGGCTTGGAGCCCTTCTTGATTTCCGCCTCGCTCGAAGCAATTTTGGCTCAGCGCCTCGTGCGCCGCATCTGCCGTAGTTGCCGCACCGCTTACGAGCCCGGCCAAGATTTAATCGAGATGCTCGATGTCGATCCACTTGAGATTGCCGACAAAGATTTCTATTACGGCGACGGTTGCCCTGAGTGTAGTAATACCGGTTATCGTGGACGTATTGGCCTGTTCGAGATGATTGTCGTATCCGATAGCATCCGCGAACTCATTAATAATCGTGCGCCGACCCTAACAATTAAGCAAAAAGCCCTAGAACAGGGCATGCGAAGCTTGCGCGACGACGGTTTGCGCGCCATTTTCGACGGCAATTCTACGATCGAAGAAGTTCTTAAATATACATAAACCTCCAAACTCCCCATGGCAAAATTCAAATATACGGCGATCGACGCCAACGGAAAGCAAAAAACCGGCACGGTCGAGGCGGGCAGTCAGGACGAGGCGAGCTCCAAGTTGAGCGCCTCCGGACTGATGCCGACCAAAATCGTAGAATCAGGCGGTAGCGCCCCCAGCAAGGCAGCCTCCAGCAAAAGCAAAAGCAGTAAGAAAGCTAAGAAAGGCGGCTTCGGTAAGATCATTAAGAGTGAAGATCTCACTACTTTTACTCGCCAGCTAGCCACCTTGATCGACGCGGGCCTTCCACTCTTACGCGCACTTGAGGTGATGATTCGCCAAGAGAAAAACGCCCGCTTCCAAGCTGTGCTTGAGCAGATTGCCGATCAGGTGAAGTCAGGTAACTCCTTCTCTGACGGTTTGGCACAGCATCCCAAGATCTTCGACCGCCTATTTGTGAACATGGTGCGCGCCGGTGAAGCCGGTGGTGTGCTGGACGTCGTGCTGGCACGTCTGGCGGGCTTCATGGAAAAAGCCTTGAAGACCAAGAAAAAGGTCAAAGCCGCAATGGTGTATCCCATCGTTGTGGTCGGTGTGGCCGTTTCGATTGTGGCCTTGCTGATGGTCGTCGTGGTGCCCAAGTTCCAAGCGATTTTCGACGACATGCTCGAAGGCGCGGCATTGCCAGGTCCGACCCAACTTGTGGTCGGCATGAGTAATTTCATGCGTGAGAACATTTTGCTCACGCTCGGTATCGTTGTGTTTGGCTTCTTTGCCTGTAAGTTCTTCTTGAAGACACCTGCGGGCTCCAAAATGTTTAATTGGCTCTCGATCAATACGCCTAAGGTGGGGGATTTGGTGCGCAAGGTGAATATTGCACGTATCACCCGCACTTTCGGCACACTACTTTCCAGTGGTGTTCCCATTTTGCAATCCCTCACGATTACCAAGGATATTACCGGTAATAAATTCTACGAAGATGCGCTCACTCGTATGCACGACTCCGTGCGTGATGGTGAGTCGCTCGCTGCGCCGATGGCACGTGAGCCCGTCTTTCCTAACATGGTGACCAGTATGGTCGACGTGGGGGAAGAAACCGGTGAGCTTGCAGAGATGTTGAATCGCGTGGCTGATAACTACGACGAAGACGTCGACAATGCCGTGGCCGGTATTACCTCGATCATCGAGCCCATCATGATCGTCTTCTTGGCGGTGGTCGTTGGTTTCATCGTGATTGCGCTCTTCCTGCCAATCGTCGAAATCATCAAGCAACTGACTGGTTGATTTTCGACCTCGGTGCGAGGCCTCCGTGGCCTCAAGGCTTCGCGAGCAATTACATGATTGCACCGAGTCAAATTTCCCAGCCCGCAGCGTCCTGTTTATTCAGGCCTGCGGGCTTTTTTGTGCATAAATTCACGAGCAGAAAACTTGCCCACAATTCCTAGACTGAAATCATTGACAGCGCTCTTTTTATCTATGCAATACGCAGACTTCGAAGATGCTCAGGTGGTGGAACGGCAGACACGCCACGTTCAGGTCGTGGTGCCCGCAAGGGCGTGAGGGTTCAAATCCCTCCCTGAGTACCATATATTTGTTGATTATTAGTGACTTGTGGGATTTTTTGGGGGGCTGGCGAGGTTGCTTAGCTCATCGCTGGCACCTGCAGAGAAGGCGATCACGTGTTCAACTCCCCGATTTGGCTTTATTACGTCCTCTCGCTTCATACTCAACTCTTTCGTTTCACAAAGCCATTTGAGCATTTTTTCGGTCTCCCTCTTGGAGTCTTTAAACCAGTCGGTTGACCAGACCCGGTAAATTTTCCATCCAAGTGATTCCAAGATGTCCTGTCGGATTGCATCTCTATCACGAGCGAATCGAGAAGAGTGGTATGTTGCTCCATCGCATTCAATCCCTGCAAGAAAGCCATTGGGATAATCCTGATGTTCGACTCCCAGATCGATCTTAAAGCCTCGAACGCCAACTTGTGGGGTTACTTTGAAGCCAGCAGTTTCGAGGACTTCTGACACTGCCACTTCGAAATCACTGTCGGCCGATTCTCCAGTTACTTTACCTGTTTCTAGACGGCCTGTCGCAGCATACTCGATATAGTCGCGAAGTGCGCGTTTGCCATGTTTGGAGTTTTCGTCCAATTTGATATGGGATGGGTCCATCGACGTCACGAGGACGACCTTTCGCCTTGCACGCGTGAAGAGAACGTTGAGTCGTCGATGTCCATGGTCCGTGTTGATCAAAGGGAAGCGCTGATACATTTTTCCATCTTTGTCGGGGCCATAAACTGTCGATATGAAGATCGCATCGCGTTCATCGCCTTGGACTCTTTCAAGGCTGCGAATCATTGGATAGTTCAATTCTTCGTTCGACCATTTATCCACATATTCTCTGACCGCGGTATCTTTGTCTGCAAGGCGGAGAAACTCTTCTTCGATGAAATCTCTCTGCTTGGTGTTCATTGTGACCATCCCTACGCTAAGATGCGGATATTTAATAATAAACTCTCTTACCGCATGAATCATTGTCAGAGCTTCATCGATATTAAGTCCGCCTTTATAGGCGCCATCCACTTTAATCCGTTCGACACCAAGGTCACCGCACTTGTGGTGGGCTGAAGGAATGACCTCGAGCATGTCTTTATAGAACTGGTTATTCGAAAACTGGATCAGTGACTCGTGCTGTGAACGGTAATGCCATCGCAGTGAAATAACCTCACGGAATCGACCTGTAGCCAGGTCTAGGATCGACTCTCCTTCGATCTCAGATTCCTCATTTTCCTCGTCTATGGTGAACTTGAAAAAGGAGGAAGGTGGCATCTGTTTGTCGTCACCTACAACGACTGTCTGTTTGCCTCGAAGTATCGATGCAGCGGCCATTTCTGGAAGCATCTGTGAGGCCTCATCAATCAGGACTAGGTCAAAAAGGCCCGTGGTTTTGGGTAACATCTGGCTGACGGTAAGTGGCTGCATCAACCAAATTGGTTTCATTTCCAAGAGAGCATTCTTGGAACGGCGAACCAATTCGCGGATCGGAAGGTATCGCTGCTGCTTTGAGCATTCATTCTCGATGAGTTCTAGCTCAGTCCAATCACGCTTTGGACCTCGACCAATCCCGCGCGGAATCGACTTATTCAGCCCGACCGAAAGTGTCAGCTGTGCGTCGAGTTTTCTCAGTTGGGAATCAAGTTCACGGAACTCGGACCGCTTGATGCCGTTCGCGTAGCCAGTAAACTCCTCTCGGTCCAGTCCGCAGCTTTGCGCGAGCTCTTTCAAAATGAATGAACTGATTGCGAGCTCTGCATAATCTATTACAGATTTCGCGTCATTGAATGCTTCAAACCGCGCCGATTTAAAGAAATCTCGGTAGGGCGAATGGTCGATGTCCCGGCAGACATGCAACCGTTCTATATCCTGAATCAGATAAGATAAGTCTCGTTCTGCGATTGGGTTGAGTGTTTCCTGCCATTCAGTAATCCATTGGCGGTTTGAGGTGTCTGAGCTTAATCCGTATTTTCTGGCGAAATGATCTATGGCATGCAGGCAATTCGCCGCTCCTGATAATAGACTCACTTGCTCAGCGCGGGATCGCTTGTTGAATTGAAGCAAGGCATCGCTCTCTAGGTTCAAATGACCTGCATATAAGCACTGTGTTTCCCTAGCTGCTTTGGCTTCGTCGATTGAGCGTGAGTAGTCCTCAATCGATCGTTCGCTCTTATCGACTGCCGCTCTGGCTTCTTGGACAATATCCAAGAACTCCCCGAGGATTTCTGCGCGGTCTTGAGATCTGGTTAATCTGAACACGCTGCATTCTATTTGTGAGATGGTAGCGAGATTAATCGAACGGCCAGCGTAAAAGCCCGCACTGGCAAGCACTTGGGCTAGGGAGTCTAATAATTGAACGCGCTCCCGGGAGGGCTGAATCCCCTCTAGGAGCGACTGCTCGTTCGAGGCGTGATCCTGAGCCATCAATGCATGAGTGGTGCTGATTACTTCATTGCTAATCGACAGCCCGTGGATATCCTGTGCGTTCAGTGTGCAGCCATGCTCACTCAGCGTATTGCAGCTGGATAGGATTTTTGTGGCCACAGAGCAGGCCTGACTCATTGCATCGATGTCTGACGCCAATCCTGCATAGCGATCGCCCAAATCCTGTGAAAGCGCGGTCTTCTCCTCGAGATCCTTGATCTTGGAAAATCCATTTTGCAGTTCTTTGAGTTGCTCCAGTAAATGAACCGGGTTGCGCGCCTCGATTCCGAGCTGCTCGATAATCTTTTTGGCTGTGCGGTATTTAGACGACAAAAAGGAAAAGAAGCCCTTGTTCGAATACGCATCGATCACGAAGTCGATTTCGGTCGCAGTAAATGTCCCGAAGAACTCGATTGGATCGCAGGCGAGAATTTTGGAGCATGCCGAACAGATTTCCCGTTTTAAGGATTTCAATGCATCCAGATTTTGACGCAGTTGGTCGAGTTGTAGGTTTGATTCAAAAATCCATGCGCAATCCTGATAGGATTCGCGGATCATGAATATGAGCGACATGCAGTGATTGGTGCTGACGGCAGGTATATTCGGGTGCAGCCCGAAGCGGGCCGCTAGTGCCAGAACGCAATCGACCTTGTCGATCTCCGCCTGCAGCTCTCTGATTTCGCCGCCGATATGATCGACTTCCGCCTCGTCTCTACCAATTTGCTTGAGCAGTTGAGAAATGCTGTCTGCGTGCTCTCGTGTCAGCTGGTTTAATTTCGAGTGTTCACTTAAAATCACGCTGGCTTGCTCGAGTCTGGTGCGACTGAATACATCGCTTTCGATACTGGCATCAATGTCTTGCAGGCTTCTCCATTTAATATCGCTTGCCAGCACCGCGTTTGCGAAACTTTGCAGTGCTTCTTGAGAGCTTGTTGCCTCTTCCGGCAGAGCGTCCACCAGCTTGGCTGCTTCCTGTAGACTTTCCAAAAGCACCCGAACTTCTCCCTGAAACTCTGCAGCCGCTATTCGGTTTGGTGACAGGTTGCTGAAGTTCTCGATACAATTTACTTCGCTTGAGCGCTGATGAACGAATTCGAAGTGACGAGCGACCAGGTCATTTAGGCCAGCGAACTGTGCTTCAGTGTAACTGGCGAAATCCAAGTGGACGCCGGCTGCGGCAGGGGCTTCTCCATTAAATTCGCTAGCAACTCTGATATATCGCCATATGAGCTCGAAGACCGTGAGTCCCATGTAGGGCGAAGGCTTTGCCATCAAGTCTTTCGCCTTATTTAAGGAGCAGATACTTTTGACCAGCTTTTCCTTCTTATCATCATACTCGTTAATGGAGAATGGGGAAAACTCATACAAACGGCAGCGCAGTGATTCTATAAAGGTCTCCTTGGGACCTTTTCGCTGAGGCTCAAGCATCAGTGCCTTTAGTCCTACGTCACGCAAGCGGTTCGAAACCACGTCGAGAGCAGGTTGCTTCTCTGCGACAAACAGAACACGCTTACCTTCGGCAACCGCGGCCGCAATGATGTTGGCAATGGTCTGACTCTTGCCGGTCCCTGGGGGCCCCTCGATCACGATCGAATGTCCCTCCAGCACCTTGCGGATTGCTGTGTGCTGGGAGGAATCGGCATCCAGGACTAATGGAGGTGCATCTCCGGAGATGGTAAGCTTGTCAATATCATCGATTTCATTGATTTCGCCACTGACTTCTTTTTCTCGGGCAGCAAACAAATTCGCGATCGTCAGATGTTGGTAGATCTCATCTTCATCCCATGCCGAGGGCTCTAGGTCCTGTAGGATAGAAATGGTAGAAAAAGGGCATACTCCAACGGTAACAAACTTACGGAGCGCCCATCCATGATGGTTGGCGGCCAGCTCTTCGATTTGTTCAAAGAATGCTTCGAGCGGTTGTTCTGGATCAAACGGAGGTAGTTCTACGCCAAACTCTCTCGCCAGTTTCTCCTCTAAGGATTTATTGACACATGGCATATCGCCATCGGACGATAGGCTGTATTGATATGCATTGGCACTGCGTTCCTTTGTAATTATACTCGGTAGTAGGATCAGCGGGGAGAGGTTCGTCTCTTCAGAATTGCTGCTTTCGGTCCATTCCAGGAATCCGAAAATAGTTGTGAGCACATTAATCCCAGTGTCGCGCTGAAATTCTTGCGTGTGCGCATAAACTCTACGCAACCTTCGGTCCAACTGTTCTGGAGTCAGAAGGCATTGGATGAGTTTGTCATCATGGTGCTCGGAATGCCGCAGGCTGCCGAGATCGAATGATGGATTAAATCCATGAATTTTTGCATGTGCCTCGATGTCGAGGCGGGTCCTGGATTGCAGGGGAGGCAGATCCAGGAGCACACGGATCGAGTCACGCATTTGCCGTTCGGCCTCTGTGAGGGCCTGCTGGTAGCGGGCACCATCTTTGCGTTGTAGTGCTTCATTTTCCAGTGCTTGGGTGTAATTTTTATCGAGTCCCAGTGCTTTCCAAGATTCGAGGGTTTGCTGGAACTCTTCGGCCGCTTCATCTGCTGGCTCTTCGTCTACATCAGGGAGCGCGGTAAACTGCATCTCGCCCTCCAGGAGAAATTTGAATAGGCTATCGGGCGCTTCATCGATGACACGGATGTAGCGGGTTCCAGACTTCGAATGCTTGAAATTGATCAGCGGGTTTCGTCGGCTCAAATCGAGTAAGCGGTCGCGTAACTCTTCGTAGCGCGCATCGATAAATTCGGAATCCACATCAAGCTTGGGGCGCTCTGCTGTTTCTTCAGGCATAGGTTCCTGTTCCGAATGGGAGACTTTAAGTGTTTGTGATGGCGGCCTAACGCGAGGCTTGGGCTTGAGACTTTGCTTTTGCTTTCTTTGCTCGTTGCGGCAAGTGTTGCAGATTGTCCGATACTTCGGTGTTCCATCAGGGCGATACTCTTTTAGTGCAGCATCGTTGTTGCATTCGGGCGTTTTGCATTGAGGTTTCATTTGAGTAAAGTTCCTTTTACTTATGACACATTTGGACTTCTGTCACGATCCGCGTCGTTAGTTCGGCAATCTGGATGCTCGCGGGCGAGTATTCTTTTTGCAATACTTGGAGTGTTTTGGGGCTGAGGTTCATTCTCGTGCGGACTTCTTGATTGCTTCGGTAGTGCGCGTCCTAAACTAAGTTTAGCTTGAAAGGGTTAAAAAGATTAAAAGTTTAGTTATGACTTATCTCTCTTACTATTATGTCTTTATTGGTTCTTGTCGTCGAGTCGGGCAAGCTAAAGTAAAACTTAAAACCGGTTTTAAGTTTTCGGAGTGTCGCGTATTTTCCACAGTGTGTGGGCGAGTGGCTTGCCGAGGTTTTCGAATGAGATCAGTCGCTGGTAATCCGAGGTGTTTGTTTGAGTCCTTATTTTGTGAGTGTGCTCTTAATTCGTGAATAAGGGCACGCGTTCTTCTATCTCAAGTTCTGCTTGCACTGCGGCACGCACTTCTTGGTAGAGATTAACATTTTCACCGAGCACTTCGAATGAAACGACTAGAGTGAATCGTGCGGTTGCAGCACTGTTTTTCCGATCCCATCCCTTATGTCCGCGCACAACGACTCCGAAAGAATCTGGAAGCTCGTGACTGCGGGTAACTGCCCAATCTTTTTGGACCGTTCCATTGTTGCGGGAAGCGCCTTTGATTTTACCATGGTTCTTTTGTTCGCCTAACATCCATTCAAAGTTCCCTTGAGTTGTGGTTTCTTCTGCGTCCAAATCTTTTATGGTTCGTGCCTTAAATGTTTCAAAGGCTTCGCCCTTCTTGCTGGCCTTCCAGTCGAGCCATGTGCCGAGATAGCCACGGCGTGACTTTCGAGTTCGACGGGGTTCGGCCACATACGAAAGTGTCACATCAATTCTGACGGGATAGTCGCCACCAGGGGCACGTATGCTATCGGGAATCGGCACGGCAAAGATCATGCCGCTGCCTGCCTCGATTTCATGAACCTGTTCCTGGATTAATGTCACACGGCCTTCGTCATTTCCTGTGGCGCGGGCGATACTCGGTGTGCCATAGCCCATTGTCTTGATCGCATGCAGTTGTTCGTCTGCAGTGCCATCTTCCGCCCATTGCGGCCAGCGCGCGGAATTTACTATTAATGCTCTGTAGAGCAGCGGAGATTCATTGGGGAATTGAGCAGCAAGCAATCCGCCGATGTGGGCGACTTTAGGTGTCGCGAATGAGGTGCCGATCATGTCCCGATCGACTGCGGGGCCCTGCTGGAGAGTTGAGCGCGCCAATTCTGGGCAAACTTCAGGCGCTAGGCTGAGCGCGGGTGGAGTGCCTGTGTCACGTAGCCAGTCGCCGCCGAATTCGACGACTTCAGGTTTGATGCTATTCCACATGCCAAAGCCTGAACGGGTAAATGCGGAAGGGTGCTCGCTGGGTGCGATCGATTGTTTGATGCCATCGGTGTAATACTCGTGAGAGATCGAACCGACTGTGAGTGCTTGTAGGCTCTGGGCTGGATTGGCAATTCTGCTACTGCCTTCTTCCAAGTAGTCGGGGTAGTCGCGTCCTGCCTGCAAATGATCGAGGATACTAGGGTTGGTTGTGGTGCCTTTGGTAGGCAAGTTGCCCGCCGCTTGAAAGAAAAGCACATCTTCCTGGCAGCTGAGGAAGTCGATTGCTGTCGCCCACGCGCTCATACGCTTGAGTCGGCAAGGTCGATCTGCGGCAATCGAATGCTGGTAGAGTGCGGTTTGATCTGTGTAGTGAGTGACCACCGTGTTCATTAGGTCGGGGGGAAATAGGCTACTGCGTAGTCCACCTCGATCGTCGAGCACTCGTGCATTTAATAACCAGAAGGGGGCTTGGTGTTCTCCCTGCTGAGGCACCGCTGCGGGATAGAGGCAGGCGCTGGCGACGCGAGTGCCGTGGCCGCCACCAGCCACATAGTCTGCGACATCGTCACTCTTTTCGCCTGGAATGAAGCAGAATGAATCTGCTTTGGAGATCGCATTCTCAAGCCAGCGATGCCCCTCTTGCATACCGCTATCGATGACACAAATCGAGGGTGCGTCTTCGCTCGGTGCGAGCAGTTCGAAGTCATCACCTTCGGGTTGTCCGTTTAATGGTGAACCGTAGGGTTGCTCGACTTCATCAGGGACGGTGACTTCAAACAGGTTCGGGTGGTTCTTGATCAAGTCCGTAAAGCCTTTGCCGCTCATTTGTATCTGCATACTGAAACTATCAGGGAACTGGATATGAGCATCCTGGAAGTTTCCCTTGATTTCTCCCTGGTAGTGCGCAACCAGTGCGGTGATTGCGTCCTCCCTCTCATCTTTCAACGCATCGAATTCTTGCCAGTAGCGAATGCTTTCCTCTTGGAATTCGTCTTCTAGTCGAGCCCGTGTTTCAGCGGTGGAATTAGAGCGTAATCCAGGTGGTGTCGCTGGCGGCTTATTCATCGGAGCCACTTCTATGGAGATATCCAGAATGTAGTCTTGGTCATCGTCGAAGGGCCAGAGAGGGTGTAACGCTTCGTCCAGTATGCGGTGGATACGTTTTGGGTCCGCGGGGTCGGGATATACCTCGAGGATGCTCGCCATATTTCCTGAGCCACGCTCTGAGTGTATAAACTCATTTGCCAGATTGATGAGCTCCTGTAGATCGGTGTCTTCAGTTGCGACAATGATATAGCCATCGTCGTATTCAGCCACGAGCTCCAAGCCTAGTTTTACAGACAACCATTCGAATACCTCGTCGTCTTCGTCGGGGATTTGTAGCAGAAACGAGGCTCCGCTTGAAATCTCAGGTAAGTGTTCTGCCGCGCGAGCGTCTTTTTGTTGCTGAGCCTTTTCCGCGAATGACTGGAATTGTCCGCTTAAGTAGTTTCCATGTCCCGCGCGGTTCTGCTGGTTGGCGGCAACCCGTGCTCCTAATTGTCCACTGCCGTGAAGCTTCGCAGCACCTTTTATTTTTTGAATGAGTGGTAGGTGCGGGAAGTCGTTGTGGGGCATGGCTTAGTTTTTAAAAATGTCGCTTCACTTCTAGCGCAGCACCTTCTAAGTCGTCAAGGCTCACCTTTTCTCTGTTAGCTAGGATCGAGCGTTTGGCTGCGTTTTGTGCAATACGCTCCACTTCGCTGAAGCTGAAGCCGTCGAGACTGGCAGCGAATTGTTGAAGGTCGATTTGTGCATTGAGCTTGAGGGCGGACAGTGCAGTCTTTAACAGGCGTGCGATTTCAACGATTCCCGGCTTGGGGATTTCAATGGCTTCATCGAACCGACGATAGATCGCAGAATCGAGGGATTCGTAGTGATTGGTTGCGGCTATGATAAGACCGTCGCCTCTGTAGTCTTCTAGCTGCTGGAGCAGCATATTGACCACACGTGAAATTTCGCCGACGTCGTTACTTGCTCCGCGTGCTCGTGCGATGGTGTCGCACTCGTCGAGGAAAAGCGCACAGGGTTGTGCTTCAATCGCCTCAAAAAGCTTACTCAAATTCGTCGCAGTTTCGCCGAAGTAGGATGAGATCAGAGTGTCGAAGCGGACTTTATGTAGTGGCAAGCCTGTCGCCCATGCAATGCGTTCAGCTCCCAAGCTTTTTCCGCATCCAGGAGGGCCGTAGAGCAGGATGCGCTTGCGCGCGTTGAGGCCATACTGTGCCAAACGCGAGCGCGCTGCATATTCTTTTTCAATCCGAATAAAGCGTTGCTCCACTTCGGACGGCAAGACCATGTGGTGGCGCAATTGCGAATGCTCTAGGACTTGCACCAGTGGTGCAGAGTCGCGCTTGCTGGAAGGCAACGCGCTTAGAGAATTGGTGCGCGGCGGACGTGGGCGTCCTGCTGAGCCCGAGTCCGTCGGCTCGATTTTAGTGTAAGCAGATTCGAGTTCCGTGGCTAATTTTGAGTGCCCCAGACGTTTCTCATCTTCGATGATGGCACGACAAACCGCTTTCAAATCGGGATTCGATCCGGTTTGAGCACTGGCAAAGAGTCGTCGAAGGAGAGCCGCATTCATTACATTAGTATTTCATGGGATTCATTAAATGAAAACATTTTAACAGCTAAAAGTGGTTGGGGTGCAATGTGAAATCACGACTGCTCGCGGAAGGCGCGTCGAGCAGGGAGGCTTTCAGAGCTTTGAGCATTTTTTAGCTTTTGAGCGTAGCGGATCGCCTGCTGTAGGCCTTTGGTGGGGTGTTCTGATTCCTTCTTCGCCTCAACAATCGCGAGATGCTGATTGTTCTTATGTAAGAGATAGTCGACAAAACAGCGACTGCCGCGCGCGCCGCCAGCTAACTTGCGGCCTGCTGTGAAGTAATATTCACGTGTGATTGTGTGTGAATCCCATTGCGCCTCCTTGAGTGCCGGATCGATGTAGTTTGCGCGTGTATCGGCTTCAGATGGCATGTTTGTTGGGGCCGTAGATGATTAGTTGATGGTTTTTATTGGAGCTGTTGTTGGATCTCGGGGGGCGTTCCGGCGAAGTTGAGCAAGGAATCTCGTTTGAACGCATAAGACCGTAAGGGTGGGAAAATGAAAGTGACGAGCAAGCGCAATCGAGAGAAGGGGCGAAAGCTGTGTGCATTAGGCATAGGAGCGAGGGCAAGTATAGATCCTAAATCATTTAATCAATCAGAATCATCTTCTTCCTGCATACAGCAAAGAGCACCATCTTCTCTAGCAAGATCGAGTGGAGAAACTGGTGAGTTCGATTAACTTTAAATGTTGAATTAGACGCAGCCAATCATACAGCTTATGCTTACTGGGGCGGCATTCTAATATCTATTATTCCAGAACCGAGCGTATATTCCACAATGCTTGCCTGTATGATGTGTGGATGGCGTTCGTTGTTCGCAGCATAAAAATAAATGAGTCAAAAAGAATTTACATGGGGCGTCGCGACTGCGGCACATCAAGTCGAGGGTGCTTGGTTGGAAGATGGCAAAGGCCTGAATGTCTGGGATGCGTTTAGCCATACGCCTGGCAAGATCAAGAATGGCGACACGGCCGATGTGGCCTGCGATCATTACCATCGCTACGAGGAAGATATCGATTTAATTGAGCAACTGGGCGTTCGTGGCTACCGCTTCTCGATCAGTTGGGCGCGCATCCTGCCACAGGGGCGTGGTGAGGTGAATCAGGCGGGCATTGATTTTTACAATCGTCTGATCGATGGTCTACTGGCTAAGGGAATCACTCCCTTTGTGACTCTCTACCATTGGGATTTGCCGCTGACCTTACAGATGGAGAACGATGGCTGGCTTAGTTATTCCACGGCGGAGGCCTTTGCTGAGTATGCGCAGGTGTGCTTTAATGCTTTTGGTGACCGTGTGAAGAAATGGATGACTTTTAATGAGAGCTGGTGCACCGCAGTGCTGGGGCACGGTTCCGGCGTTTTTGCACCTGGCCGCAGTTCGGTGACGGAGCCCTATCTTGCTGCGCATAATTTAATGTTGGCGCACGGTCTGGCTGCTAAGGCATTTCGCGATGGCGGGTATGCGGGCCAAATCGGTATCGCCAACAATTGTGATTTTCGTGAGCCCTTGACAGATGCACCCGAAGATCAAGCTGCGGCGCAGGAAGCGCTGGAATTCTTTTACGGTTGGTTCACCGATCCGGTCGTTTTTGGTGATTACCCTGCCATCATGCGAGAGCGGGTGGGGGATCGCTTGCCGAAATTTACTCCGGAGCAAAGTGAACTTCTCAAGGGCTCGGCAGACTTCTTGGGGCTGAATCATTATACGACACACTATGCGTCACGTGCAGATGTGGATGAGAATGGCGTGGCCGCTGAGAATGGCAATGGAGGCATGGATGCGGATCAATGTGTGCATTTGAGCGCGGATCCCGCTTGGCCAACCACCAGTATGGGTTGGTATGTAGTGCCTTGGGGCTTACGCAAAATGCTCAACTGGATCGAGCAACGTTATAATGGTTTGCCTATTTATGTCACGGAGAACGGCTGCTCCGTCGAGGACAACGATCCAAGCACAGCGGTTGAGGATCATTTCCGTGCGAAATTTATCGAGAGTTACACCGAGGAACTGAAAAAAGCACGCGACGAAGATGGCGTCAATGTGCAGGGCTACTTCTGTTGGACTTTGATGGACAACTTTGAATGGACGCGCGGCTACGATATGCGCTTTGGGCTGATTTTCTGTAACTTTGATACCTTGGAGCGCATTCCGAAGGCATCCTATCGTGCGTATCAGCAATTGATTCAGCGTGATTGCGCTGGATCTGAGAGCTAGTGCGATCCGGCTCAAGCAAGCAAGCTGGATTTGCTTGCTTGAGCCGTAGGCTTTCCTACGCAGCGATACGCCGCGTTTTATTCAGCGCTGCCTGACCAGGCTTGCAGGCTTTCACGGCGCACTTGCAGTTTTTCTTTAGCGCTGAGTGCGTGATAGTCCGCAGCCATGCCGGCTTCCCAATCCCCG
>CEUD01124520.1_pt1 | contig 18398 bp, 19 predicted proteins | sample 356481 | NCBI WGS metagenome assembly CEUD01 (sample SAMEA2623314, study PRJEB7988) | marine metagenome | isolation source: saline water (ENVO:00002010), including | reverse complement strand
ACCTCTTCTACAACTTCTTCTACAACTTCTTCCACAACAGGAACAACTTTTTCTTTCTTAATATTTTGTTGTAAAATTAATTTTAATAATTGACTATTATCTGGTGGTTTTATATGATTTTTATCATTTTGTCTTTTCTTTTCTTCTGTTGCAGGAAGAACATTATCAGAATTAACTAATTGAGGAATTTCCATTTCTTCTTCTAATACAGGAAGAGTATTATCAAAATCAGAATTAACTAATTGAGGAATTTCTTCTTCAGTTGTATCTGAACAACCACAATTATGACTATGTACATGATTATTATTATGTTCATTTACCATATTTTGTAAATTCAGATTTTTAGCACTTTTTTTAAGTTTTTTCATAACTCTCTTTCTTTGTTTTGATGGCATTTTTTCAAGCATTTTTGAAAGTTCAGCCATATTTAAAGATCCAAAATCATCCTCATTCTTATTTTTATTTTTTTGAGATTTAGAATCACTTAATCTTTTTCGTCCCCTTCTTCTTTTTGATCTAATTAATCTGCTAATATTTTGATTGGGCATAGATACTTAATTTATATATTTCAAATTAATACTTAATCCTTATAATCAATTTTAAAAAAATTGAATTATTTTTTAAAGAATATAAAACATGTTATTTAATAGCGAACCAGAAGAAAGAACGTTAAGAGACGAGATTGATGAATTTTGTACTTGTTCATATGAAACACGCATAAAAGGATTTGGAATTTGCTTTGTGTTAGGATGGTTTATTACATTTATGTCAACTATTGCAATAGTATCAATAGTAACAAATCCAGCAAAATTTGCTGTTTTATATACTTTTGGAAATCTAATTGCTCTTGCTAGTACTTGTTTTTTATTTGGGCCTTGTTCTCAAATAAAAAGTATGTTAAAACATAAAAGAATTTTTGCTACAATTTTGTATTTTTTAGCAATGATTATGACACTAGTTTTAGCATTTAAAGTTAGAAAAGCATTACCAGTTTTATTATCAATGTTATTACAATTTTTAGCAATGATTTGGTATTCATTAAGTTATATCCCATATGCAAGAACATTAGTAACAAATTTAATCTTTTAAAAAATTGATTAAATATTAAATATTAAATAATTAAAGTAATCATGGAATCTCCATATAATATTATACTAATTGATAATAGAGATAAATTATCAAAATTAGATATTTTAGAAGAAGATGCTATCGTAAATGAAACAGCCCGTACTTATTGTATTGGATTTGATGCTGAATTTATATCAAAAGCAAATTATCCATATTCATTTAACAAATGTAGAAATTGGGTAATAGATACACCAACAAATGAAGCAGTCTGTTTAATACAAATCGCAAGCAAAAAATATGTATTTTTAATTTATTTGCCCGGAATTGGTTTACCATTACCTAAAAGATTAAAAAAAATTTTTCTTGGTGAAAAATGGTTAAAAACTGGTGTTGGTATTGAAGGTGATTTGCGTAAAATATGTCAAAATTATAGATTATCACATTTTCATGGTTCATTTGAATTAAAAACACTTGCAGAAGTAGGAAATATTAAAAAACCTAATCTGGTCAATTTATATTCTTTATTTGTCGGAAGGCAACATTATAAAGACAAAAGTCAATCTGTTTGCGATTGGTCGCTACCTCTTAGAGAATCTAGAAAAATAAAATATGCTGCTAGAGATGCAATTATGTCTTATCAATTATTTCAATACATGCTTGAACCAACATTAAATCATATACATTCAAAGTCGGAAAGTAAATTAGATGTTCAATTAGAAATTAATTTAGAAGAGAATCTAAATATTATTGAAAAAAATGGAAAAAATGATGAAAATTCTCCTGTATTGCTAGGATCATATTTAAAATCGTCAGATATACATAAAATTTCAGAAATCATATTATCAATTAATAATATGTATCCAGATTTTAGTTATATTGAACCTTCTCTTAATAAATCTAAATATTCTAAATTAAGAAAGACAGCTAGATCAGCATTAAAAAAATGTACTAAAACTGAAAGTAAAGTAATGAATAGATTAAGAATTACATTAATAAATGGTTGTCAAATGAAAGGATATTCTCCGGACATTTGTAATTTATTATGTAAAAAATTAAATTATGATATTAATAATCATAATTTATTTGAAACACAAGTTATAAATCATGTTAATAATTTATATTCAAATTGAGATAAATATAATTAATATAGAAATATAAAACATGAATATTGAAGAAATTTTGAAAGAATCAGGAAAAAAAATAATTTCTGAAATTGGTTTAGGACATTCTGAAAAGATTTATCAGCAATGCTTGCAACATCATTTAACAAGCAAATATAACTTGAAAGTTGAAGTTGAAAAAATTTTCCCTGTTATTTTTGATAACATTTGTATAGGTCATTGTAGACCAGACCTAGTAATAAATGATAATATTATAATTGAATTAAAAACTACAATGACTTTAACAAATATGGCAAAAACTCAATTACAAAAATATGAAAAGTATTGCGGTCAAGCATTTTTAGTTAATTTTCCCGTTCAATTTGGAATTAAAAATATTGAAATTTATAAACATTGACAATCTGGCTCTTTGTTATATATCCAAAATATTTCACTTTTTTCAATACAAATCGACATATGGGGTAAATTTGGTGGATTACAATAATAATCTCCTTTTTTTAAAATAAATTCTTCATTTGTTTCCAAATTTTTATACATTAATTTGCCACTTATAACAAATAATTCATACCTTCCATTGTGATAATGTGGATATTCAATATTCCCTTTTTCAATTATACAATATGATCTGTATCCATTTTTATCTGATATCAAAGACTTTATTTGTATGTTTTCATAACCTGGACCAGATTTAAAATCATTTAGATTATCTGTTGAAACCATAAGATGATTATTGGTTGGAAATTTAGATGAATTTTTTCCTAATTCTAATAAAGTATTAGTTTTTTTTATTGACTTATATTTGCACATATCAACATATATCATTAATTTTTATAAAATTGATTATTATATTATATTATAATAACAATCAATTTTAATACAATGACAAAAATTGTTAGTATTAATATTTATGAACTTCATCCAAAAGCAAACCGATTTTTAAGTAAAATCGGTATAGGATTATATCATAGTGGTGTTGTAATAGATGATCGTGAATGGACATTTGGTCCATTTATAAATAATGAAACAAATGAAAATGGAATTCATTCAATTCCACCAGGTTTATTTAATGAATTTCACAAAACAACTTTAATTGCTGGTCAAATTGATATAAATAATTTTGACCTAGCATGCATTATAAATAAATTTCGTAATCAATTTTTATCATCAGAATATAATTTAATTACAAATAATTGTAATAATTTTACTAAAGTTTTTTGTAAAGAAATATGCAATTATGATATGCCGAATTGGATTAATCGAACCGCTAAAATTGGTTCTTTATTCTATTGCCCTGGTTGTTGTAAAACGACTGATGTATTAAATGAAAATTATGATAATCTATTATCAGAATCTAGGTCCGAATCTTCTCCACATCCTCCAGTTATCTTGTAATATGTTTATATCCATATCCATTGGATAAATATCCTGATGGCCACTTTCTACAATATCAATAAACTGTCTGACTAATATAACAATTTGATTTCTTAAATGACTCGAAATATTATGTGTATGCCTTCTTAGTCTATTATCCATTCTCCTCATTGTAACTCTATCGAATAATGATAAAAATATCGCAGATTGGATTCCAGGCGTAATTTCTCTAATACCAAAATCATAAATCGTATCCATTATAAGAGGATATGATATAAATATACGTTCTACTCGTCTATCGCGAGCTCTAACTCTATTTTGTCTATTAAATAACATAGCCCTACCCAGTGGTATATTCACACCTAGTGGTGGTAATTGATTAACTTTCCGTTTTGATTTTATAGATATAACTTGATTTTTAAGATATATATTCATTTTAGAAAGTCTATCTAAATCATTATTGGGCAAATAACTTAAAATATTATTTTCTAAATCATGTGGAATATTACTAAAAATTGAATAATTCCGTTCGATTGTATCTGTCATTTCTACAATATATTCATAAAATTTCCCACATAATTTTTTTCGTTTTAAGTGTATGTCTAAATTTGGTGGATCTGAATGCATTGTCGCATTTAATGAAATAGCCTTATTAAAATTATTTTCTGATATTTGTAAAAAAGTTTTTACAATATTTAATAACCTATCAATATATGTTTTTGAAAAATCATAATTATAATCTCCTAAATATAACAACACTTTTTTTAAAGTGTTTTTAAATTGAATATCAAACTCATGAAATTCATCTTCCGTATTTAAATCCCAAAATTTAGGCAACGTTTTATCTAAGTATTCCATTTTATAATATATTCTAATTACAAGATTTTCAATTTTTTTTATAATTAATTTAATTTTTGTTTAATCCACACAACTATATTACACGAACAAATACACTTATCTAAGTAATCGTATTTATCTCTTAATTCCCGAAATTTTGTTTTCCAATAAGATTTATTTTTTTCTGCCAACCTTGTATGCGAAGGTCCTAATAATATTGTCCCATCTTTTTCTAATAATTCATTACATTTTTTTAAAACATTTTCAATTGATTGCATATTATATTTAATCTTTTTCCGAGAAATTTCTTCATGTCCTAAAACACCAAATAAACATATATGATTAAACTTTCGTTTTGGATTAAATTTCAAAAAATCATCTACATAATGTCCCATTGGACTACCATATTTTTGCCTAGATTTTAAAGTATCAATTGTAATAAATTCTAAGGTTGAATTTATTAAATGATAATCTTTTGTGTATGAACCTACACCAACAAAAAGTAAACTACCACTTAATGATGGTATATATTTTTCAGTAAGATATTGCCTTGTATTTGAAATAATATTATACATAATATATATTAATATTAAATATTAAAAAGATGGACTGGTTTTTCTTATTATAGTCATTAAAACAAATTTTTAATTTTTTTTTTGACATTCTTCAAAAAATTTTTTGTAATTCTTTTTGGACATTCTACTTCATGAAGATCACCAATAAATGGTCCGTATTCATCTGTATAATAGGCATATTCTTCATATGAATCTGTCCAATAACCAAATGCATCATCATAAATAATATACTTTCCTCTTGGTTCATCTTCTAAAATGTGAGATAAATTTTTTTTTATGCATTTTGAACAGCAATTAGTGCGATCAATTTTTTCTTGTTTATTTTTATTTATATGATAATAATATTTATAAGTACAACTTAGACAAAAATCTTCATAACATAATGAGCAATTCATCATTAATTTATATTCTTGGCATTCTTCACATAATATTAAATTATTTTTGATTTCTTCATTTATTTCTTTATATTTTAAACTTTCAAATTCTTTTACATATGAATAGATAATACTTTCAATTTCTAACGGGAACATTTTGAATATTAAACTTTACTTATAGTAATAAAATAAATAAAATTTAATACTATTTTTTACATAAAGTATATATAAATCAATTTTAATTATCGGGAAACGAAAAAGGAAAATGTAAATTGATTATTTTTTTTAAAGTTAAATTAAAGTTAATGCAAATAATAACAGGAATACAAAATCTTGACGAAATTATTCATGATTATAAGATTGGATTAAATATATTTACTAATGAGTCTTTTTTAAAAATAAATTCATTTTGGTTATTATTCAAATATCAAGAAAAATTAGCAGATATTTCTAATATGCCCAATTTAGATTGGGAAACTCTTTACAAAATAGATAATGGAAATAGTATTTATTTTCGTCGTCATCGCTCATATGAAAAAATTTCTATAAGCATGTTTTTGTATTTATTCACAATAATTGGTCCTTTAATATCAAAAATTAGTAATCCACATTCATGGATGTTTAATTTATATATATATATTGGTTCTTCTATCTGGTTTGTCATATATTTAATTTATAATATATATTTTCGTTTAGATATTATTGTTGTCGCATTTCATGAAGATGGTATCAATTTTTATGAAGGATATCTCTTTCAATCTATAAATGAGTTAGAACAGAAAGTATATTCTTACGAAGAAATATCTCTTAAAATATCTAAACAAAAATATAAATGGACGACACATCAGGGTGGAGGTCATGGGCATATAACCTATCATACTGGATTTGCCTCTATTATTTTCCTTGAAAAAACAAAGTATAATCCCAAAATAGAATTTAAAAATATTTATGAAGAAGCACTAGTATGTCCAGAAAGAATTCATCAAAAATATATACAACATAAAACATATATGAAAAATATTTTAGCTTTTCCATCACATTTTATACCTTGCGACCTCGAAGATGATAATATTCTAGAAGCCGTTAAAATTCTACCAGTCTCACCTTAGAAATTTATCTAAAGTTCTGAATTTTCTATTATACCCAATATCTGAAACACTTTCATCTTCATAATCACTTTCACTTTCATAATCAGTTTCATCAAATATAATTTGCTTTCGTCCTCGTGTAGACGCAACATAATAAATATTTTTTTCATCTTTAATATCAACATCATCGCAAATACGGATAATATTGTATTCTAAACCTTTATATGAATGAACTGTATACATCATACATTCAGATTGTTCTTTGTCACGAACCAAATTAGCCTCAATATCAAAAATTAAATTATTTAATTCATTTTCACTTAACTTAAGTAAAAATGAAGGTAAATCATCAGCAAATCCAGCCATCTCTTCTTCAGTTAATTTAGAAATTTTTAATTTATTGTGTAATTTTTTCATATAAGAAACTTGACGATCAAAATTATTAATCCAAACTTTATCAATATTTCTAGCCGCTGTTAATAATCTCCGCCAACTTCGGAATAAATATACATATTTTGCTTGAGGTTCAGCATTATAATATATATCAGTTTTCCATTTTACACCAGATACCATCCATAAATCATCAAATTCCTTACATATCTCCTTACACGCAGGATTTCCAATACGAAAAGTCTTATAAAACTCAATGACAAATGTATTAGTTGGTAATTTTTCAAAAGCATTAATCGCACCACGCCATTCATAAATAGCTTGTTTAGGATCACCAACAAATACTTTAGGAATTGTCGTATCATTTAAAAGCATTTTCAACATAAGAGGATCGCAATCTTGGGCTTCATCAAAAAATACCATATCATAATTATTATCAAGATAACCTCTTGCCCAATGTTCAACTTCAACTAACTTTCTAATACTATCAAATGTAAAGAATTTTTTTTTCATTGCATATTCCCATAAATTTTTTAATATAGCTTTCTTTTGATTTCCAAAATTTTTTTTAATGTATTTATCAATCGATGAATATTCAACTTGTTTACAAAATTTCGCAAACCAAATGCAATAATAGTTTTTCACTTTCCAAGGTTTATTTGCTAACCAAGGATACACACTTCCAATCGTTTGAGGTTTCAAATCAATGATGCTCATATTATCACCATTAATACCAGTTTTTTGGATAAAAATTTGCCGCATCAAACCATCAAATGTACAACAAGAAACATTTCGAATCTTCTTATGGTATAATTTACATCGTATTTCACTAATTAATGCTTTGTTAAATGCTAAATATAAAATCTTCTTTTTTTTATGAATTTCAGCAAGTTCCAGTAAAGTTGTTGTTTTACCTGAACCAGCAACAGCTGTAATTGCCACTATTTCATTTTCAGCAAATTTATGTCGTTTAAGATATCTACGATTAATACCATCAAACCATTTCATTGAAGGAATACAACGACCATAAATAATTTGAGTCATTTCAATATCTTCAAACGTATTAAAAAACTGCTCTGCTTGTTTAGAAAAATTACCCTCAAATTTAATCATTTTAAGAAAATCTTTAAATTTGAGAACTTTACAAACCCAAACAGTTTTACGCATACCTTCAACTTCAATATTATATTCGGTTGTATTTTTTAATAAAAGCCATTCTTTAAAATTTGTTCTAAGAAAAATATTTTTTTTACATTTCTTAATCATATTTTTAAAATCATCTACGACTTCACAGATAGCAAATAAACCAACCTTAACTTTTTTTACATATACCTTACTTACATCAAATATCCAATCAGTTTTATCATTATTTACAAAACTATCTTTATCTTGAAAAGTAATATTTAAACTATTACCTTTATGAGACTCTGTAATAAATTTTTTCTCAATATTCATATGAAATTGATTTTAATATAAATAATAATATTTCAATTCTAATTACTTAATATATTTTATAATAAAATATATTAGATTATTTTATAATATGTTAGAAAACATAAATTTTTTACATGCTGATATAAAAAATATAATTTTCAAATATCTCAAATGTCATACACGAGATTGTAATCAAATTGGTTATGAGAAATTTAGTTTACTACAATTGAAAGAAAATAATCATATATATTGTAAAAAATGTTATCAATTAGCAAAAAAATATGAGAGAACATTTGTATTTAGTAGTCCCTGGGGATATCAAGGACGTTCATATCTAACATCATCAACAATTTTATAATCAACGAAAAATAAAAATTGAGATTTACTAACATTATGAAGATAAAGATGATTAAATCCAATACAAATTATTATTTGCATAATCTTTTAAAACCAATAAAAGGTAATAAAATTCTAGATTATAGATTCAGAACAAGAATAGATGAAAAATATATTCCTCAATATTTTAATAATAATATTGTTTTTCAAAGTTTTTCAAGTTTTCAACAAAATAATTTAAAATTATCAAAATTAATTCGTAAATTTGTAAAAGATAATATTAAAACCAAGTCAATACAAGCATTTGGAGGAGAAAGTTATTTATATTCTGATAATAAAAAGGATACATTATGTTATACTAATTCACAAAGTATTTTATCGGACATAAAATATAATGGATATGAAAATATCAAAAAAGTTGATTATAATAAAGAAAAATTCTTTTTTACAAATGATGATATTGTTTTAAATTTATCAAAATTAAATCAAAATCTAATAAAACAAATTAATAATTCATGTGTAAATAGAATTATAATTATTAATTGTCATCATAAAGATTTTTGGAAAAAAATAAAATTATTAACAAACTTTAAATTAATGAAAAGAGAAAAATATATTGATTATCAATTAAAATATTTTATAACTGGTAATATTTTTGTTAGAAAATCATTTATTTCATTAGGTGGAAATTGTTCTGTAACATATCAACTAAATAAATATAATTTAAGGAAAGAAAGTTATCCATTTGATTGGTCTAAAATAAAAATTAATAAGATAAAAGATGCTATTGAAAATAATTTTAATAATTATAATAAAGTAGAAATAGCAAAATATTCCAAAAATCATAAAAGTTGGGTATTTAAAAATAAATATGCTTCGTTTGCTCATGAATATTTAGAAAATTATAATTTAGAAGAGTTTGAAAATAAATTAATTAAAAGAATAAATAATTTTAAAAAAATTAAAAATCCAATTTTTATAAGAATAGAAACATATTCATATAAAAATCGAGAAATATATATTAAGTATTGGGAAGAAATAATTAAAACCTTGAAAAAATATTATAAAAATTTCAAAATTATTTTAATTAGTAAATTTAATCCAAATAAAAATGAAATAAAATGGTATCCATATAATGAATTTTCAAAAGAATGGCAAAATAATCATTTAGAATGGGAGAAAATTTTTTTAATGTATTAATAAAATCCAGTCCTTATTAATTCGTTATTACACAATGTAAAAATATATTAAATTAATAATATCATATTTATATCAATTTTTACACACGATAAAATAAAAAACAAAATTGATTTTAATCGTATATAATTAATATAAACTTGATACAATTCAAATTAATTAATATACTCAATATACTCAATATAAACGATATATACAATATATAAATAAAAATGTCTTCTCAAAATATCCGATCCGATCTTGGAAATGCTTCTTTTAGTTTACCTAAGGCTGTATTTTCTGTATTAACTTATTCTTATTTTTTCCTTGTATTTTTGATGCTTGGAGCTTTTCAATTAAATCTTTCTCATCACTTTTCAATTTTTAAAGATAGTGTTGTTTTTGATGTTTCAGTTGATTATGGAAGGGCTGGTGAATCACCACCTTTAGATGATACAGCATCACGAATTATTGTAAATACATTGATGCTTGGAGTTTTTGCATTACATCATTCTATATTTGCACGAAGAACAATTAAGAACTTTTTAATTAATAGCTTACATGTTCCAGCAGATATTGAACGAACTCTTTATGTATTAGTTTCTTCAGCTCTTGCTCATATTGCAATGGTTTTTTGGAGTACTTATCCTACTGAAGATAATTTATGGGGAAAATCAGATAATGATTTCGTCAATTATCTAGGTGTTGTGTTTGGAATGTTATTTGTTCTTTTATCTACTTTTATGATTGACCATTTTGACCTTTTTGGACTTCGTCAAGGATTACATCTTTGGCCTTCAAGTAATGAAGTCAAAACTATTGGTTTTTATAAATTAATTCGTCATCCAATTATGACAGGATTTTTAATTATGTTTTGGGCTCGTCCAATTCTAACATTCTCAAGTCTTCAATGGAATATTCTAACAACTGGTTATATCTTTATTGGAACTACAATTGAAGAATATTGTTTAATTCAAAATATGGGTGAAGATTATGTAGATTATAAAAGTAAAACTTATGGATTATTTCCTGGCTGTCCTTTTGGAATTCCAATGAAAATGGCTAGACGTTTAACCCAGTAATTAATATTAATTTTAATGTATTGATAAATAAATAATACGTAAAATCCAGTCCTTATTTAAAGTGAAATGATTTCTTCATATTCTTTTTGTAATTTTTCACCTTCTTCTGTAAGTTCACCAAACATTTGATAATATTCAAATAATTTTGGGTCTTTCTCTATTTCTTCTTTGATTCTTTTAATTAAACGATTTAATTTAATTCTAAGATTTGGAAGTGATTGCCGTGTTCCTTTAATTGTTTTTATTCTTTTTCCATCTTTTTTCAATTCAAAATTAAATCTTTCTTCTTTTGAACTGAAATAAACACATCTAGGCAAATCTTCATCTTTAATCCCAGCCTTTACTAATTTTGGATATGTTTTTCTTCGCTTTTTTTTATTTTGATTATAATTTTGATGTGTTTGATCTATAATTCTGAAATTTGCTTTTCTATTATCTAATGTATTTCTGTTAATATGATCTACTGTTTTATTTTCCTCCAATTGTCCATTCATTATAACATGATGTAAATATTCTTTCACATTTCTAATTTTTTCTGTATAAATATAACCAGCTACTGTTTTATTCCAATGGCGTTTACATTTATTAAAATCATCAAAATCAATAACACATAAAAATTTATCCCCTTTAGACAAAATGTCCATAACAACATATTTATTATCATGATATTCAACAATTTTGTGTTTATTAAGACAATATTTATCACGATTATTAGTATGTTTAGATTTTTCCCTATTATTGAGAAAAATTTTATTACAAATTGTACAAGAATTCATTTTAATTTTTTATAATTTGAAAATATATAAATCAATTTTATTTTTCGTTTGTTTTTTAAAAAACCTCCCATACCAGACATAATACGCAGAACTTTATAACCAATAAAAACAACGACATTGGAAAAAAATTAGTCAGCTATGCCCAAGCCACCCAGAAAAAAACGTTTAGACCGCCCATACCTGACATAATACTTAAATTTTTAGCACATAACGTAAAAAATTTTTTAATAAGCCACCTAAATGGTTTATTAAAAAACGATAAAAGAATACTAAATCTATATCTTAACGATATCCTTCCATCATATACCTATGTATATTAATGGTTAATATCAATACAGATAACTTACCTATGTGAGAGTGAGAGTGAGAGAGAGATAAGTGTAATCTAATTACTTAAATTACCTCATATCTACACATAACCGAAGAAGAGGATTAATTATATGAATTCATGAGGAAATTCAAATAATAAGACCGAATAGTAAATTTGAAATAAGTGTCCGAGAAAACTCGTAGAAAAGATTGCTTAATTGCTGTAAGCTAATCCACCCATACCGGACATAATTCTAAGCACGTTATAATTGACGGCGAATACTTTTACGACAGCATCAGTTGCGGTAACTGTGATGTTAAGAGTAGCGTTGTCAATTCTGGACATGTTAGCGGTACCAGATGGTTGATGTTCAGCTGGTTTGAGAGCAAAGGAGTATACGTTAATACCTGTTGCTGGGGAAGATCCGAAGCATTGGTATGGTTGTACCCAGTTGAAGTATGATCCAGCTCTTTCTGCGAAACGGTCGTGTCCGTTAAGTTGTAATTTAGCGGAGGTAATATCAGTGTATGCGAAGTTGGCTGAAGCTGCTGCTTTGACTGCCCATACGAGACATTTGACTGGATGATTGAAATTGAGTTTGACTTTGTTGTTGGTTCCAGTGATAGATTCATCACCAGTGAATTGGAGTTGTTCAATTAGATATTCGTGGGAAGTTTGTGCGAATCTACGTCTTTCATCAGTATCAAGATATACATAATCGATGAAAAGAGAAGTATCTCCTAGGGATGCGGAAGCAATGTTAGTTGAACAATCAGCAAGAGCTGCGAATTCAATGTTAAATTTAACTTCGTGGTATTGTAGGGAGATAAGTGGGAGAGCAAGACCTGGGTTTCTGTTGAACCAGAATTGAAGTGGTACATATACGGTGTATGCTGCGAAAGCTGTGTCTTTTGCTGTAGAGTTAGCTGCTACATCACCAATCATGTTGGCGTATGCTGCTGCTGCTCCTGATTCTTGAGTAAGTTGTTGCCAGATAGATAGCCAGTCTGAGTATTGTTTATCAACTCTTTGACCACCGATTTCTACTTCTACGGATTTAATAAGAGCATGTCCAATTTCTGCAGACCATGCTTGTCCGGAAGCTCCAGCTAAAGCTGGGAGAGTTGCTTGAAGATAACAGTTGGTAATAAGATCACCATTTCTTGATACGGTTACTGTTACTTTTTTTCCAAAGTCTGGGGATCCATTGAAAGTTTGTTCAATAGATTCTACGGAGAAGTTTGTGTGTCTTCTGTAGACAACTTTGAAGAAAGTGATTTGAGGGTTACCTGTAAGGTAAATATCTTGTGCGCCATAAGCGACTAATTGCATAAGTCCACCACCCATTTTATTTTTGTTATATAATAAGGAAAGAAAAAAATTTTGAGTTAAATAAAAATTAATTAATTAAATAAATAAAAAATAAAAAATAAAATAAAAAATTAAATACAAAAAAAATTAAAAATTAAATACAAAATAAATCAAAAATAGGTAAAATTTTTTTACTAAATCGCGATGATTAATATATCAGTCTATTAACGACCAGAATATTAAAAAAAAAATATCAAATATACGACTGGATTAAAATATATATATGTATAAAAATATCAATATATATAATTTAATTAAATTTGGTACACCCTATATATAATAATTTATTTATCAGTAAATATATAAAAAAAAAATTTATAAAAATAACTCATATAATTAATTCAAATTGAAGAAAATTATACCATATATCCTTGCGATTGGATTAAAGTGGTAATTTTAAAAAAAAGACTATGTTCAATTCCTCCAAAATCATATAATCCACCATCATATTTTTTAAATTTAATAAAAAGTTGGTTTAATTTTGCAAGAGGTGGATTAAAAATTTTTTTTGTAATATATTCATTCATATTATAAAATCTAGTTTTATTTTTATCAGATGTTAATGTAATTTTGGCAAAAGAATTTGAAACACCATATCCTCTACCTTCCATATTTGATAAATTATCTATATGTAATAGAATGTAATTCTCCCCATTAATATTATATTGATTTTGACCAGTATAGCTTGCTGATCCTGATAAATCATTTCTAGTAAAACCTAAAATATTTCCTATACTTCGTTCTTTATATAAATTGCGGGTAGTTGTTTCATATTTTTCAGTATTTCCTCTAAAAATAAGGGAAAAAATATTATCTCCTCCAGTTAAATTACTAGCAATAGACATTTTTCTGGAAGTTGTATCGACTGAAACTGTATATGTTGATTGACCAGCGGTGGTCATTTGTTCTCCAATAGTAGTAGCCAATTCACTTTCGGTATAATTACCTTGAGGTATAGTAGCAGTATAGTATGTATTTGTAGAAGTTTGTGTATTTGTTTCAATAAAATGAATTTCATTATTGGATGCGTTAATAATATATCCAGAATGTGGAATTTCTGCTGAAATTAATTCAATTGACACTATATCTTTATAAACATTATTTAATTCAATTTCATATTGAGATGTGCTTGAGAATAAATCATAATTTCTGTCACGACTATCAATTACAACAAAATATTCTTTTGTAAGACCTTTATTTGCTTCTTCTAAATATTTTTTAAATATATCAGGTTGTTTAATAAGCATTTGTAAATTAGTGGGTTGTGGGGGTTCGTTTAAAGCTATTTTTTGTTCTGCGGTTGGTAATTCTGAATATTGTGTATCTGCATCCATTCCGGGTAAAACCTTGTCAAATTCTTCTAATTTTTCTATATTTTCTTCAATAATTGTTTCTAAATTATTTTCATTATTTTCATATTTTCTATCAGAAAGTGCTTTCTCATAATCTTCTGGTATATTTGTATTATCTTGCCTATATTGGTCTTCAAATTGAGGATTCCGACCTTTCATTTCTTTTAGTGGTTGATTATTATTTCTTTCTTTTTGTATTTGTTCAAAATTATTTATTATATCACGATTACTTCCTGGAAAAGAGGTTGACGCGAATTGTGTATTTTGTCTGGATGGATGATCAGATACATTTCCAAAAGATCCAGTTTGTCTTGGTTGTATTTGCATATTTTTATTATCTCTTTCATTTCGTAATGGTTCTTTTGGAATATTAATTAAATTTTTATCAGGTGACATATCATTATGAATTTTTTTCATAATAATTTCAATTAATTCATTTATAGTAGTTCTATTTAACCCTTTAACATAATCTATAATTGAAGTTGTATCTTTTTTGGGTTCAGAATTATTATAAATGTGTTCCATAACTTTTACACATAATTCTTCTTCATCATTGCTAATTGAATAATCATATTCATTAATTAAATGTTCATAAACAACACTTAATAGCACTTTGTAATTATTTTGTGAAAAGAAAACGTTAAATACTTTATCGGACATGGGGTACTTATATTATATAATATATCTAATATTATATCATTTTTATATACGAATGATTTAATTAATTATACTATAATAGTTTCTTTTGATAACTCCTTATTTTGTTCTAAATGTTGTATCATTGCATTTTGATCTCTATCTGCCCGATTTCCTATATCGATGTCAGAATATATTTTTTGCTTAAGAGTTTGTATTTTAAATGTTAATGAATGTTCTAATCCATGAAAATCGTAAAAATTATTACCAAATATTTTAAAATTTATAGTTAATTTAGATATATCAATTGTTGGATGAAATGTTTTAACAATTGGATAAACTAGCAAGTTGTTATAAAAAGTAGTTTTATTTTGAGTAGAATCTAATAAAATTTTAGCAAAATCATCCTGACTATTATAATGAACTCCATCTATAAGACCACTTAATTCTGGTATTTCCAATAAAACATAATCTTCACTTTGAAATGTTATTCTATCATTTGAAGTATAATTATTTTGTCCAGAAAGATTAACAGCATCAAACCCTAGTATTCGCCCAGCAGTGTATGTAATATATTTGTTTCTAAATGAATCTATTCCGTAATTTTCTATACCATTACTAAATACTAAATTAAAAATATTATCACCGCCAGAAAGATCACTTTGTATTTTGATTTTTTCATCCGATGTATATGATACATTATATGTTGACTGACCAGATATATTTAAAGCATTTTGAATTGCATTACCTATAGTTTGGGATGTATAATTTCCAATAGGAATTTCAGCTTCATAATATGTTGAACTTATTACTTGATCATTTTTTTCTTGAAAATGTAAAATATTATTATAATTTTCTAGAAAATATCCGGATTTTGGTATCTCTGCTGTAATAAGTTCAACTGATACTACATTTGTATATATTTCATTCAAATTAACTGTATAATTATTTGAATTTGGAAAAATGTCTGTATTCCTATCACGACTATCTATAGTAAGAAAGTTGTCAAGTGTTTTATCTTCACCATAAATTTTTTTATGTAATTTATCAAAATGTTCTGGTTTATTTATAAGAATATCAGTTTTATATTGTTTTGGTGCACTCAAATCAATTGGTTGATTTAATTTTTGTTTTTCAATATTTAATTTTTTATACATTTTTACTGGATCAATATCATTTTTGACTCTTATGTGATCATATATTTGTCTGGTTTCTAATTGTCTAGTAATTTTCTGATTTATATCATCACTGATAGAAACTGGTATTTGGCTGATAACATTTTTTTTTATTTTTTCACTTTTCTTATTTTCATTTTGAATCATTTGATTCATAGTAATTTGTTTTTCAACCCTAAAATTTAATTTAAATACATCTTCTTTAATCGTATCTAAAATATTTTTGATAACAAACATATTAGCTTTTGTTTTTGATAAATTTGGATTAAATTTGTTATAAATTTGTTCCATTAATAAGTATATTTTTTCATCATAATCACTTACATTAATTTTTACATTAAATTTTTTTTGAGAAAAATTGAGTAAATAATTCGTTATTAATTGATAGTTTTCAATACTTAAAAAATCTTCCATTATACTTTAACTATATAGATAATTACAATTAAATAATTTTAAATATATTTTTACAACTATATTAAATAGTCCTAAAAATACAATGTATAATATTAAATTTAAATTTTTATGAATTTATAGCCTTTATTTTTTTTTGAAGATCTTCATTCTGTTTTTTAGCATCAGCAAGTTTTTGAGATATATCGGAAACTGCTTCATAATATTCTGTTTCAAAATTTTCAAGAATAGATGAATCTTGTAAATCAAGAAAATCTTCACGATTATATTTGCAAGAGATTGTCATAAGTATAGCAAACAATAAAACAATAACACTTACATTTAATATTTTATTCAAAAAAATAGTCATTCTATTATATAATAAAACATTATAAAAAAAATTACATATTTAATATATTTACAAATTTTTTTCAATCTCTTGAACAAATTCGAGAGCTCTTGTTGATCTATCTTGTGCAATTTTTGCTTGATCAACAAGACTGGTAGCATAATCTATAATACTTTTCATACAAGTTTTTTTGGATAATTTTCTAGCAGTTTCTGATTCAACAGCAGCTTCTACAGATAATCCTTGTGAAAGAACACTTTCAGTTTGTATTTGAGCTTCTGTAGCAGCACTTTCTGTTTTTTTTTCTGTTTTCTTTTGTTCTTTCTCATCTTTTTTTTCATCTTCCCAAAAAGCTTCAGTAATTGTTCGTAATAAATCAAAATTTTCGATATTATCAAATGATTCTTCTTTCTTTGAAATGTTTAAGACAGCAACTAAAATACCGATAACTATAATAACTAAACCAAATATTATCAAAGTTTTATTCATAATGTATATATAATATAATAAAATATTATATTTTTTTTTAGAGTTAAATTTAAGGTATATAAAAAAAATATCTTTATATTATAAAATTAATAATGAATAAAGCAAAAAGAATAGAAAATTCAAAATCTTTGTGGACAGAAGATAATGATTTAGAAGATTATGTAAATACATACGGAGATAAATTATATAAATTGCGTTATTATATTTTCAAACACAGGGAAAATCTAAACATATATGAACCTATATCTAAGTGTCCATCGTTAGGTAATAAGGAAATTTTACTTTTTGATAAATATGTTTATGCAAGACTAGAAATAGATAGTATTTTTGAATGTACTAATTATCGTAAGAATATATCTACACAAGATTTATTATCATTGGGTCAATTTGAAACAGATTGTATAAAAACTATTGCGGATTTAATAAAAAGAGATAATCAAATTATGGAACATTGGAAAAGAACATTACATAAATTAGAAACTTCGTTAAAATATTGGATAACAGAAAGAATTCCTTCTGTATTAAAAAATGAAATATCTAGTAATGCATCAAATCATTACGCAAGTATTAATGGAATAAAAGGTAAGAAAATTTATATGGATACATTAAAAAATGATTCTGCATTAATAAAAAAATCAAAATTATCGTTTGTATATTTACAAGAAGTTAGAAAATTATATAGTAAAATTTTAGGACAA
>CEUD01125142.1_pt1 | contig 18510 bp, 15 predicted proteins | sample 356481 | NCBI WGS metagenome assembly CEUD01 (sample SAMEA2623314, study PRJEB7988) | marine metagenome | isolation source: saline water (ENVO:00002010), including | reverse complement strand
ACAAGGGATGAAGTTTTTAAATACTTCAAAACTTTTTATGCCCCAAACAATGCTTTCATTGTGATTGTTGGAGATGTTAAGGCCGATGAAGTTTTGAAAGAGGTTGAAAAGCGCTTTGGTAATATTCCAAAGAACGATGATTTGGAAAAACAAAAGAAGGAAATCTTCAAGCAAAATGGAGGTTTTGATTTTAAAGGCACATACGACGGCAGAAACGTAAAACTACACGGTGATACTAAAGATCCTATTTTTATGCTTGGATTTAAAGGCATAAAAATTGGACCAAGAGAGGCCTACATATTAGACATTCTTTCCTCCATGCTTGGGCAAGGTGATAGTTCTTTCTTGAGTGAGCAGTATGTACTTTCTAGAAAACCGCTACTTTCCAATGTCTATGCCGCCAATTATACACTGAAAGAGAGTGGGGTTTTCTTCATTGGGGGACAGTTATTAAAGGGAAGCTCTTTGGCACAGGTACAAAAGAGCCTTTATTCAAAAATTAAGAATGGTTGCCAAAACTCACTTAACGAAAGGCAGCTGCAAAAGGTAAAAAATCAGTACCTTGTTTCTTATTTAAGCGACCTTGACACAAACCAAGGTATTGCAAAGTTCATTGGAGACAGACAAGCATTTTACAAAGATTACAACTTCTATAAAAAGGAAATGGACATCTACGAGTCAATTCAATTGGAAGAAGTTAAAAAAGCTTGTGGAAAATATTTAGACAAAAAAGACTCAATATTTTTCTCAATCTGGAACAAACACAAAAAACAATAAGAAGGTTCTATATGAAATTTTTAACAGCTTTAATTTTATCTGCGAGTTTTGGGGCGAGTGCCAACTACCTTGAGGATAATCTCAAAAGAGAAAATTGGAATGGTGTTGAAGTCATCTGGCTAGAAGACGACTCTTATCCAATTTATGACGTATCTATCTACTTCAACGCTGGAGGCTTTACTGATTCCAATGGTAAGTTTGGTGAAACTCAATTGGCTTTTGACCTTCTGAGCACTGGTACTACAAGATATAAACAAAAAGAAATTCTAGACTCTCTAGAGTTTTATGGCGTCAGCTATCAAGCTAGCGTTACCCATGAATTTTCTTCCTATAACGTCAGCGGTCTTGTTAAGGATGCAGTTCCTACCATGAAAATGGTTTGCCATATGTTTAGGAATGCGACATACCCAGACAGAGAGCTAAAGAAAAGCGTAAAGAGAATAAAGACAGGTCTTCGAAACCTACCGGCCAATCATGGATCTTTGGCAAATAGAATCTTTAGGCAGGTGAGTTTAACCGGAACTGGGTATGAAAACCCTGTTGGAGGAACTCTTAAAAGCTTATCGAGAATTTCATCTGGAGATCTTAAAAAGAAGATTAACTTTTTCAACGATGATGTGAAAAAGAGAATCTATATCAAAGGTCCTAAAGAGATGAGCTCCCTAAAAGCCGTCTTTGCAAATGATTGTAAGTGGGGTGGTGGAGAAACTGTAGTTGAAACACCAAAGGCAAAGAAAGAACAACGAAATGGCAGTGCTAAAACTGTTTACCTTGCTGTTGTGCCAAAGGCAAATCAGGCCCAAATAAGAATTGGAAACTTTATGACTGCAAAAGAGTCTTCTTCCGAGTTTGAGCTTAGAGACTTCACTTCCCAGTACTTAGGTGGAGGCTTCACCTCCAGATTAATGCAGGAGATACGGGTTGCAAGAGGCCTAACTTATACAATTAGTTCTTACGCTAGTGAGCAAGATAATTACGGTAGAAAAGGCATCAATACCTTCACTAAGAATCAGACTCTTGTTGAAACCCTCAATGCAATCAGAGAAGTTCTTGAGAAGAGCTTCACCGAAATAAATGAAGAGCACTTCCAAATGGCAAAACGCTACGCTAAAGGAAGTTATTTATTTGGACTTGAATCAACAAGCGCATTTTTAAGTAACCTAATATACTTTGATCATGTTGGCAGAGACTATGAGGAGATCTATAAGTTTCCAAAGGCGATTGACTCACTAACAAAACCGATGGTTATGAAAAAGGCTAGCGAGCTCTTTAATCCAGATGAGCAACTTATTTTTGTACTTGGATCTAATGAGCTTGAGAAAAGTCTAAAAGCTGCTGGATTTAAAGTTAAAAAAGTAAATTATAAAAACTTCCTATAATGCGTCTTGGTCTTGCGCTTTACCTTCTATATTGAGTAGAGCGCCCGGATACACACTTAAGTTTTGGGCATTTATTGTGCCCGAAACTTTTCCCGAGGCCCTAACCGTCATTGAACCGGCCGCGGTGATTGATCCCTTCACTTCACCAAAAATTTCTATATCTTTGCAATATATTGAACCCTCTATGGAGGCATCCCTTTCTAAGGTAAGCTTTGCTCCGTCAAGTATTGTTAATGTTCCAATGACTTTGCAGTTAACAACCGTGTCACCGGAAATGCGAAGATCACCTTCATATTCGCTGTTTTTCCCTAAAAGGGTAAAGTTTAGAGATTTAAAGTCACTTTCTTTCATTTAGTTTACCTGGTAAGGACCGGCCACTTTGTAACTGATTAAATTTCCTGAGCGGCTAAATATAAATATTTTATACCAAACAGAGAGTCCATTTGGTTTATCAAATTCTGCAATTACCGGACGAAAGCGAGATACGACAAAACTCTCGCCCTTTGAGAAGTCTAATCTATTATTCTCAAGTGATAGGGAACGTTGAGGGTGAAAGCTCATCGTGTTCTCTGAAAATTGAACTATACTAATATAACCAGACAGCTTTTCGTCGTTATCAAGGTTGTTAAGTAAATCAAATCGAAATTCAACCTTTTGTTGTTTGAAGTTGGCACTCATATTCTCAAGCTTTGCTTTTTCTTGGTCAGTCAAGTCTTCGTATCCGACTGGAGTGGAGAAGAGGGCCAATGCACTTGCGGGAGCACTTGTGGAGCCCTGAGAGATCTTATTTGTTAACTCTGCATTGGTTGCCTTTAGTTGGGCCAATTGCGATTCAAGAGTGGTCTTTTCTTTTCTCAATGATGTAATAATTTTTGGCTCTTTACTTTTTGCCTGCTCAAGCTTTCTCTTCATTACAACAGAGGTCGTAAATGAAAAGAGTAGAGATACCAATAACAGGAAGGGGATAGCAAATGCTAAAAGTTTTAAAAGCCCCTTGTTAAGTTTAATATACTTAGGGGGCTTTGGTGTATTGTAGACTATTAAGGTTAATTCTTTGGATGGCTTTTGGATCATCTTAGTTTTCTTTTATATTGCTCGTCTTTCTTTCTTGAGACTGAACTAATGCCTCTTGATTTTCATTGAAGAAACGAGGGGAGGGCACAAATGCCATGTACTGTTTTTGCTCTAGTTTGTGCCATTGCTCTGCAACAATCTTCCAATTATAGTTTTCATCCTTTTTTAGGTATAGGATCTTCTTACCAACATCTTGGATCAATTTAGAAGTGTAATCTTGTTCTAGAGTGACTACTGCATATTCCTGGTGGGATAGGATTGAAATATTGCTAAAGCTGATTTCTGGGGTTTCTGTCCTGCTAAAAATTGCCTTTTTGTATCTCTTGTATTGAGAAAAGTTTCCTTTTCTTGGATTGAAAAACTCATTTCTACTATACTGTGAGATGTACTCGTTGAAGTTCTTTTCTTTCCACGATGTGGCCCAAGTATGGACAACACTAGAAATCTTCTCTCTATTTTTTATCCAAGTATCCTTATTTAGATATTGTAGGTTTTGTACAATCACAACCGGTGTGTTGCCTAGGTCAATATAATTTGAAACTTCTTTTAGGTCTGCGTCCATTGCAACAACACAGCCCCTAGAAACAAACCTTTTATCAACTCTAGAGTCATCATTGGCTGAGTGAAGCCATATTCCTCCACCTGTTTTACCAGCTCTAACATCCATAACATTTGGGTAGTTTGTGGTAAATGCTCCTGCTCCGTAAATAAGGGCGTAGTCTCCGTAGGAGGCAAGAAGCTCTTTTGCTGGCCTAAACTTCTTAAAAATATAGACTCCTTCAGGAGTTTTTTCATCACCTTGCACTTGCTTGTCACCGGCAATTTTACCCGTAGCAATTCGGTAGGTCTTTATTAACTTAGGACGAGAGTCACTATTTTCAAATACATACAACTTGTGGGTTGACTTCTCTACAACTATGACGTGGTGGGCAAATCTGGAGTCCAGTTGATAGATGTTTGAAGGCAGAAATTCCTCTGCTATGACGCTAAATGGTAATATAAAGAGGATTAAGCTCTTTAGGAGTAAATGCATTTCTATACCGCCTTGGGGTTTTTCTTAAATTTTAATGTCCGGAAAGCCTTTTATCAATAGGAACAATTATAACCAATTGAAATCTTTTTACCGCCTGTTTCCATATATAGGTTGCTGGTATCATTTATATGGAACAATGGAGTAATTTTAATATGAAAACCTTGATCTGGAACAGCAACTCAGACTGTTTAGAGAAATTTCTAGAAATGGCAGGCAGGTATATCAGTATAGATCTGTATGAAGAATTAGACGATTTGGTTTCAGACGTCTTGAACGATTCGATCTTAGTATTTGATCTAGATGTTGAAAGAAAAGTTGTTGAAAAGAAGCTAAAAGCTCTAAGAAAGGCCAAACTCGAATTTAAACTAGTCTTCATTACCGAGAACATGACTCCAAAAGAAATTGCAAAGCATCAAAAGTCTAAGTTGGGTGGGGATGCATATCTAAAGATGCCGGTTGAAGAAAGTGTCCTGTTAAGTGCACTGGAACCAGTTGTTGGTGTAAATCTTAAATCCCAATTGGAAGAGAAACAAAGAAAGATTATTTCTGAGCACCAGGAAGATAAAGTCCTGGACGAAGATACCGCCATTATTAGTAGTAAACTTGATGAGCTGTTTAAGGAGAGCTTGGGAGAGGCACCTGAGGTGACAGGTCATGTGCAGCTAAGTGATTTTCCTGAACTTAGCGGAGGCAAGGTTGAAGAAGCAGATGAGGCCTTAGATCTTGGCGAGTTGAATGAAAATGAAGATTCCACTGGGACTGAGGAGCTCTCGATGACAGATGATAGTAACGATGACGGATTGGAGCTTGGATTGGATCTTGGTTTGGATCTTGGACTTGAAGAAGAGTCAGATGCTTCCGTCTCTGTTGAAGAGAATTTAGACGAGGGCGAAGGTCTTGAGTTTGGAGTTGGAGACGAAGGAGATGACCTTGTACTAGATAGTTCTGAAGAGACATATGTTCAAGATAATCAGGAAGAAGGTCTCGATCTCAGCGGGGATCTTGTTGATGTTGGTTTAGACTTGGAGCAGGCAGAGGACGTTGCTGTCGATGCCGCTTCAGATGACCATGGACTGGACCTATCACTTGATGAAGACGAAGGCGGCCTATCCCTTGAAGGAAATGAGGCGGCTGAGCTTTCGTTGAATGAGGAGGGAGAGGAAGATGGCTTGGACTTGTCCCTATCAAATGATGGTGATGAAGGCGAGAGTTTGAACTTTGACCTTGGTGAAAGTGATGACAAAGCTGAAGAAGGGGGTCTAGTTCTTTCCGAATCCCATGAAGAAGAAGTTGGTGAACTTTCACTTGGTGAAGAAGAAGTTGGTGAACTTTCACTTGGTGAAGAAGAAGACTTAGGACTTTCTTTAGAGGGGTCTTCGGGGAGTGACCTCTCTGTTGATGAGTTGGATTTATCAGAGGAGGGGGGCGACTCTGAACCTGAATTGAACAGCAATACAGAGGAAGATAGTTTAAAAACTGATGCGGACCTCTTTGAGGATGGTGGTTTAGATCTCGATGATGAGGACCTTTTTGGCCAAGTCGAGGATGATATATTATCTGCTGATAGCTTACCTGAAGTTCCAAGTCTAGACTCAGATGAAGAGGACATGAGCCCAGACGCTATAAACAAACTTGCTGAAATCGAACAAATGATGGCCAGTGAGGGTGTAGAGAGCTCAGTTTCCGAGTTGGCAGAACAACTAAATGCAGAAGAAGAGGATTTCGATCCTACTATGGATGAGGAGCTTGACTTTGGTTCAGATGAGGACTCAACCTCTTTCTTTAATATTGGAGATAAGCTTAAGGAAAATAGCAAAGAGAACCCAGAGGTTAATACTAGGCCAGAGCCTAAAGTGAAAGAAGTTGAGAAAAGAACAATTAGCGAACAGAAAGATATCATAGATAGAAATGATGATGAGTTTATGCGATTGGGAGAAACAATTAAACAATTGCGCCATGACCGCCAACTCCTAATGGAGAAGGTGGAAGAGATGGAAGAAAGGTTTGGCAAAGAGAAGAAAGACTTCTCAAACATTCAAGCTGAATTGGATGAAAAGAAAATCGAGCTAACTCTTCTAACAAAAAGAAAAAACAAACAGCTTGAAGAAATGAGTTATAGACTTGAATTGAGCGAAGAAAAGAAAATGATTTTGGAAGAGAGAAATAAGAGACTCGAAATCGAAAATGAAGAACTTCGTAGAAAAACAAGTGGGGATCTTCACAAGAACAAAAGTAGAGAGAGAGAACTTGAAAATAAGCTTGAGCTTTTAAAAGCTGATACCGATCTACAGATAAAAAATAGAGACTTTAAAATCCTTGAACTTAAAAGAAAGATAGACTCCCTTGAATTTGACATGGAGTCAATTCAGCTAAAAGAGAAGAAAACCGTAGATAATAAATATGCTATGGAAGAGAGGATGGAAAGAGTAATTAATACTTTAAGAAGGGCCATTGGCGAGTTGGAAGAAGACGACATGCCGCTGAGAGATCTTCAAAAATTAAAAAAGAACTTGGATGTATAATAAATGCTAAGAAAAATTCTACTTTTGAACTTTAATAAAGAGCAAAAACAAAAGTTTGAATCCCACTTATTGTCCCTAGGAGAGAACTATCAATTAAGATCGATTAGTTCTGTGAAAGAGCTTGATACTACCAAGTTTAAAACTCAATGCATATTTTATGTGGTGAGTTCAGAGTCTCAGAGTATCGAGCAGGAAGTTGAGGAGATCAAAAGTGAGCTTAGAGGTATACCTATAAATTTTATCTTCGAGACAAAGGACTTTACTGGCCTGTTAAAGGTTTTTGAATTTTCTCCTGCCATGGTGTTGGCAAAAGACTACACAAGTGAAGAGTTGCAAAAAGCCTTGTTAAGAAGTGATCTTAAAAAATTGCGTCTTGAGGACTCGGACCTTCCATTGACGAATCTCATGGAATTATTGTCATCACCTATAAAAGTTAAATCTGATTTGGACTTGTATCGAAAACTAACCACTTATTTCCTGGGGTTTGAAGAAGAAATAACCTTGTCCGTTATTTGTTATGATAAGAAAAACTTCGATTTGATTAGTGGTGAGCAGGTAAAAAATAGAGAAGTGTTTAATGCAATTAAAGCGCATTCGCTTCCTAAGAACTTTATAGGCGAGCTTCTTGAAGTTCCCATAAAAGACAGCGATAAATCTATGCTTCTTTTTCCTGTCTACAAACAGGATGAGCAGGAAACATGGTGTGTTTGTAAGATGAAAAGTTCAAGTAAAGACTTTGTCTTGAACTCTCTCTTCTTTAGACACCTAGAGAATGCCCTTATTTACAGAAAGAATTCTGAACGAATGGTGGGCTTCCAGGATTTGGCAAATAAAGATGAGGTTACGGGACTTTTCAATCAGCGTAAGCTTTCATCTGATCTTGATAAGGCAGTGGTTGAACATAAGAAAAATAATCAAACCTTTTGTATTATGTTTATTGATGTTGACCACTTTAAGCAGGTCAATGATAACTTTGGTCATGTAGTGGGCTCTCAAATGCTTTTGGAAATTGCACAGGAGCTAAGAGAGTTGCTTAGGTCTTCTGATAAAATATATCGTTACGGTGGTGATGAATTTGTCGTCATAATGCCTGAAGCAAGCATAGAAACTGTGCATAAAGTCGCATTAAGAGTTAATCAGGCAGTGAAAAAGAAACGCTTTAATGTGGGAGAGGCCAAAGATTATAAACTTGGTCTTTCCATAGGAATAGCTGAATATCCAACTGATGCTCAGACATCAAAAGAAATTATCGAGTTTGCCGATCAAATGATGTACGTTTCAAAGAAAACAGGTAGGGGAAAAGTATATCATATTGGTCATGTCGGGGAATCCAACTAACTTTCGGACAAAATTATTCAATTTCAATGACTTAAAACTGTAGCGTTAAGGTTTTCTTAATTTTATTTAAATAAACTTAACCACAGCCGATAAACAAGTATGTTTCTACTTAAGAAAATTTAATTGCGAGTGGCTGTGAAGTTAATTTTTGTTCTTACATTTATTTCCTATTCTGGCTTCGGCGGACTTCTGGAGTTTAGGCCGAGACTAGAGTCTATCTGCGGTAGCTCCAACAAGATATTAGTGAAGAAAATTCTCTTGGGACTTGCGAAGCAAAAAAATGCTCGGGAAGTGGGTTGTGGCAGTGATCTTAAGTTTTTGTCCAAGGCCTGTGAGGAGGGAGTTGTCTGTAAAGACATCCTGACATCTTATAACGAGTTTTTAAATAATAACAGTTCAAGAAATTTGATAGGTGAGTAAATGAGATGGCTAGTTAGTTTTGTTTTCTTAGTTGGCATCTGCAATGTTTTTGCCGAAACAGTGAAGGAGAAATTGGACCGCCTGGAGAATGAACTTCTCGATATAAAACTTGGCAGGGCTGATTCAACATCGTTAAAAGTGAGCGGTGATTTTAGAACTGTTTTTTTTGCCAAGGATTTTGAGAACGTCGACGGTAGAGACAGCAATAAGAATGAAACAGTATCTGAATTTAGACTAAATTTGGATAGTGATGGACATGATAGAGTAAAGTTTTACAGTACACTTGCGGCCACATATTTTTGGAATAATAACTTTCAATCTCCAAGTGTTAAGGTTCTAGACAACACTCAAAAAGTTCAAGGTATGGATATGAGAGTGCAGAAGGCCTATATCGATTATTTTTTGAATGATAAGAAACTTTCAATTTCCCTAGGTCGACTTCCAACACAGTACGGTCCACCAACTCACTTCTCAGCAAATACAGGAAGGCAAGGAACGTATCCTTTATTGCTCTACAGTGTTCCATTAGATGGAATCGCTTTAACTGCAAACCTTGGAAAATTTATGGGAGCAGAAAATAGGTACATTTTCAGATTGATATTTTCACCTTTAAATAACACATCTTCAGTTTCTTCAATAGAGACTGTTGGAAACGAGGCTCCTTTCAACACTATTGAGTCCGAAGGAGGCTCAGTATTTATGGCCAATTTAGAAACATCAGGTGACCTGTCATCTGGCGGTAACTACGCTTTTATTCTGCAAGGATATAGTGCAAGGTTTGGTCGATCAAAAGGTCTTTCAGGTGTGAGAGGGGCATTGCAAAGTTCTATGCCTGCGGGCTCTATTGATCGGAATGTTTACGAAATTGCCTCAGACGATGAGAATATTGCCACCATCAATGCATTGATAGGCTACTTTGAACTCACTAACTTTGGAGCCACGAAGTTCGATTTATATGGTTCATATAAGCAAACAGAGTTTAAAAGTGAAGGCAACTTTACCGCAGTTATTGTTGAGGATAATAATGGTGCTGCTTTGGGAGGAGTTGGGTCTGAAATAGATATTGGTGGTTTTCTATATGATCAAGATGAGAGTGGTGAGTCGATAAACTTAGGGCTTCGTTACAAGTTTAACCCCAAATTTAACCTGGGTTTAGAATACCTAAGACAAACAAAAGGTGATGCACCATTTGGAATCAATACTTTTAATTTCTCAGATCTGCCCATCAATCTTGGAGTTGGGTACAGGTTTTATTCCAACTATAAAATTGAGCACAATTTAAATTTTGGGGTTGGCCTGGAGGTTGCTGAAACGGAGTATTCATTTAACGGACAAAAATATACGGACGTTGATAGTAGAACAGAAACAATCTTTACTAGTTTGAGGTATTCTTTCTAATGAATAGAAATCATTTTATTTATATTGTTTGTGGGGCGGGCGGCATTGTACTTGGTTGGCTATTTCCGCTTGTTTTCATATTGCTTGACCTAACTCAGTTGGGAGAAAATATTGGGTGGGAACAAATTAGCTTTGTGACACGCTCCCAAGATATATACCTGTTCTCATTCATAGTTTTTCCTTTTGTATTTTCCACATTATTTATAAGTTTTAGAAAGGTCCTAGTTAGTAAAAAGGAATTAGTGAAGACCCATGAGCTTTTAAAACAAGAAGAGAAAAAGGCACAGTTGAACTCACGACTTGCTTCCTTGGGGGTATTGTCTGCAGGTATAGGGCACGAAATTAATAATCCTCTAAGTATTTTAATCTTAAATGGGGAACTTCTGGAAAAGAAGATCATGGAGCTTGAATTGAATGAGCCCCTTCTTGAAAAACGATTTGCCACAATGAAGCGCTCTGCCGAGAGAATCGATAAGATTGTACAGGGCCTGCGAATGATGGCTAGAGAGGAAGGGGATGAAAAAGAGGTCTTTGATTGTCATGAGTTGCTAAATAAGGCAATTGATATGCTTTGTGAAATCTACCAGCGATCAGGCGTATTAGTCTCTAAGGAGCTAAAGGCCGAAAGCTCTAAAGTTTCAGGAAGTGTGGTCAAGTTTCAGCAGGTAATAATGAACCTTCTTTCTAATGCCAAGGATTCAATCATTGAACATGACCCCGAGGAGGGAGGAAACATAAAGATTTCCACGATTAATCAAAGTAGTGAAAATATTTTGATTATTGTCAGAGATAATGGAATGGGGATCTCTGAAGAAAATCAAAACAAAATTTACGACACATTTTTTACTACAAAGGATGTTGGAAAAGGTTCAGGGATGGGGTTGAGCATCTCACTATCGATAATTAAAGAAATGAGTGGTGAAATATATGTGGAGTCCAGATTGGGTAAGGGGGCAAAATTCGAAATCTCCCTGCCATTATGCAGTTCAGAGTGTGAAGACCAAACACTCGAGGAAATGATGGCATCGGCAAACTTAAGTAAATTGCATGGAAGAGTTTTACTAGTAGAAGATGAAGTTGATATTCGAGAAGCAGCTGAATCAATGCTCTTGGAAGCGGGGATGAGGGTTGTAACCGCTGGGGATGGTGTTCAAGCACTAGAACGATTAAAAAGGGAGCAGTTTGACGCAATTGTCACAGATTTAAAAATGCCGAATATGTCTGGTGAGGAATTAATTTTAAATATCATAAACAATACATCATTGAATTCTACTCCAATTATTGTCACAACTGGTGGGGACTTTGAGTGCTCAGAAACAGATCGTAAAAGAATTTGTGAAAGAATCTTTAAGTTAATCCCTAAACCGTACAATCAGTGTCTACTGGAAGAGATCCTTGAAGAAATTTTGGCCAAGAAGGATTTGGCAGCCTAGATGATATTTCTGTCGGACGTTCGATCTCATTAAAAAGGCCGTCTTTCGACGGCCTTCGTAATTATTTTTTAGTCGTTTTTTTTGTAGCTTTTTTAGTGGCCTTTTTCTTGGTAGCCTTTTTAGTTGTGGATTTCTTTGCCACTTTCTTAGTAGCCTTCTTTTTCGTAGCCTTCTTCTTTGTAGCTTTTTTTGCTGTCGCTTTCTTAGTTGTTTTTTTCTTCGTCTCTTTTTTGGCAGGAACAAGGCCCTCTAATTTATCCTGGATTTTTGCCAGCTCTTTCTTTTGTTGCTCAACAAACTTTTTAGCTTTTGCGATTTCCGCGTTGACAGCTTTTTCTACTTTTTTCTCAATATCTTTAGTCTCTTTTTTAATTCTATTTCTTACTTTATCAACGTCTTTCTCAACTACGTTCGTTAGATCTTTCTGAGCTTTTTGAGCAATTTTCATTACAGATTTTTGCAGGTCGTCCAGGGATTTGTTGTCCTTCATGAACTTGTCTACACTTTTCTTTAAGGTCTTCCATGATTGGATAATTTGCTTTTGTTTGCTCATGTTAAATCTCTCCTTTATTCTTCGATATAAAAGTTCGAAGCCTTGCTTAATGGGATTCTATACCCAAATCCAAAACTTTTCGAGCTTATTTTTATAATAGGGCAGAATTGGTATCTTTTGTATTCAGTTTTCCTATACAAATTAAACACCTTCTCAACCTCATCTTTTTTGAAACCAAACTTTATTAAATCCTTCATTGAATGTCTGTAGGTCAATAGACCTTCTAGAATAGCATCTAAGCGCTCATATGGAGGTAAAGACTCGGTGTCAACTTGACCTGGCCTTAGTTCCGCTGAGGGTGGTCTCGTGATTATCTGCTCAGGGATAATGTTTGCTCTAGTCTCATTTATATAGTTTGCGATTTTAAAAACCTCCGACTTATAGAGATCCCCAAGCATAGAAATTGCACCGACACTGTCACCATATTGAGTAGAGTAGCCTACAGCAAGTTCAGACTTGTTAGAGGTGTTTACGACCATCGAACCAATCTGATTTGAGCGAGTGTAGAGTAGTAACCCTCTTAAACGAGATTGGACGTTCTCGTCTGTAAGGCCTTCAAATGGGTCAGGAAAAGTCTGGGAAAAGAGATTTTTCGAAGTTGAATGAAGAAATTTAATAGGCAATGACTTAAATGGAATTCCCAAATTTTCACATAGTTGCAAAGAAAGTTCATGACTCAATGGGGAGGAGTGAATGCTAGGCATATAAATTGCTTCAAGGTATTGCCCTTCTTTGAGGGACAACTTTATGAGAGTTAGCACCAATGCAGAATCCATTCCTCCTGAGAGTGCTATCGTAAATCGGTTAAATCCATTTTTGCGTGCATATTCCTGGAATCCAAAGCAGAGGGCCTCGATGATTTCTTCGCAATTAATTTGCGAAAGCTCTACTAGTTTCGGAGTGCTTGTGGCTATTCTTGCTGTAAAGAGCTGCTCCCAAGTATTTGCACCCGCACCTTTAGAAGTTGGTTTATAAGTGGCACTTTTTGGATTTAGCTCATAAGTTGCCTGATCCTGTTTGAACCTTGCCATCTCAAGTTCCACTTGGTCACCGCTTACCACAAAACTCTGTCCGTCAAAAAGGATCTCGTCCTCGCCACCAACCCTGTTTACATACAAGAAAGGTGCCTTAAAAAGGTTGGAAATGAATTTTGCCCGCTCAAGCCTTTTCTCATTCTTTGCAAAAACAAAAGGGCTGGCAGACAGATTTACAATTGCGTCCAGACTTACATTCTTTTTATCACAAAGAAGCTTAAGCTCATTCACTGGATCTTTTTTGTGAAAGTTTGACGACCACATATCCTCACAGATGAGAAGACCTATGTTTACTCCTTTATATTCAAGTATCTCTGGGCCTTCTCCCGAGCTGAAGTATTTCATTTCATCAAATATGTCGTAGTTGGGAAGCAACTGTTTTGAATAAATTGGCTTTAATGCCATACCTGGAGACGCCTGGTAAATGACATTAAGGAGTTTGAGAGGAAGACCTTCCTCGGTCAGTTCGTATTTGATACCACCAAGAAGAAATAGCTGGTCTGTCTTCTGGTTACTTTGAAACAATTTATCAAGTTCTAAAAGAAAACTTTGGTGCTTTTCAATGAATGATTTTTGGAGGCAAATATCATGTAAAGGGTAACCGCAAAGGAATAATTCTGGGAATATGTGGATTCCAGTTGCTCCATTTTCAAGAATGGACTCAATATAGGCTCTAATCCCTTGAAAATCGGCTATCGTGTGATGGGTTTGGTGTATATGGAACTTCATAGATATATTTCCTTCTTGTTGACTCGATGCTCAATGTACGGTAGTTTGCCGCCAATTAATACCAGTAATTATAAACCCTTAAATCAAAGTTTTACAGGATGAATGATAATTTAGGAAAAGTTTTAGTCGTTGGCGCAGGATTGGCCGGATCCGAGGCTGCAATGTACTTGGCCAAGAGAGGAGTGGAAGTTGTTCTCGTAGAAAATAAAACCCTACAGCGCAATCCCTCGCAAAAATTAAATGACTTTGCAGAGTTAGTTTGTACAAACTCGCTCAAGTCAAAAGAGCCATCCTCAGGTCACGGTGTGCTCAAGTATGAAATGAATGGTCTTGGTTCTCTAGTTTTAGAGTCAGGGTACGAGGCACAGGTTCCCGCGGGAGATGCCTTGGCCGTGGACAGAGAAAAGTTTTCCTCCATAATAACTAAGAAACTCAAAGGACACGAGAATATCACAGTTGTTGAAGCCGAAGTTGGAAATCCTCTTGAAATGATGAAGGACCATGGTTGTGAGCATGTGATTGTGGCCACGGGTCCACTGACCACAGAAAAGCTAAGTAACTGGATCATGTCAAACATCGGCAAGGAAGACTTTTATTTCTATGATGCAATTGCTCCAGTTGTGGATGCAGACTCACTCGACTACTCAAAGTTGTATTTTAAGGACAGACATAAAGAAGCTGATGAGTCGGCAGACTATTTAAACGCTCCAATGAATGAAGAACAGTATTACGCTTTTATAGATGAACTTAGAAACGCAGATAAAGTTCCTGCACAGTCCTTTGAAGAATATAAATTCTTTGAAGCATGTCTTCCTGTTGATTTAATGGCCGAAAGAGGTGTTGATACAGCTCGTTTTTCTTGTATGAAACCTATTGGACTTCGAATGGAAGATGGTACAGAGCCATTTGCTGTTGTCCAATTAAGAAAAGAAAACTTACTGGGAAGCGCTTTCAACCTTGTAGGTTTCCAGACAAGACTTACCTATAAAGAGCAGCTAAGGGTCTTTAGAATGATCCCTGGTTTTGAGAAGGCAAGTTTCCCTCACTTGGGTTCTGTTCATAGAAACTCATTTTTGAACAGTGCCAAGCTATTGAAGTCAGACCTAAGCAGCAGAGAGTTTCCATGCCTTAGTTTTGCAGGTCAGATCACTGGGGTTGAAGGCTACACCGAAAGCTCCTCCATGGGTTTATATGTTGGAATGCAAGTATATAGAAAGCTTCAAAACAAAGAGCCTGTAGAGTTTCCAAAAGAGACGGCCATTGGAGCTCTAGTAAACTATATTATGACTGCACCAAAGCCCGTGCCTTCAAATATTAACTTTGGACTGATGCCAACCGTTGCTTTAAATAAAGAGCAAAGGAAAAATCCTAAGCGTAAGAAAATTAAAAAACAACTGGCCTCTGAGCGAGCGAGATTAGCCTTTGATAAGCTTACAGAAATAGACAAGGACCTGTTTTGGTAGGAATCCTTTTTATAATGGTAGCTTGCGCTCTATGGGCGCTTGATACTCTTATTAGATATCCTTTAATTGGAGATGGAATTTCACCACTGTCAATTGTGTTTTATGAGCACTTAATACTATCAGTTGTGTTATCCACCGTATTTTTTAAATCGCTTTCAAGAGTTTGGAATGCAAAGGCCTCGCACTTCTTTTACTTTTTCATTGTTGGAGGGGTGGGCTCTGCACTTGCCACTCTCGCATTTACGAGGGCCTTTATTTTTCTAAATCCTTCCCTTGTTATACTCTTGCAAAAATTCCAACCCATAGCAGCTATTGCATTGGCATCATGGGTTTTAAAAGAAAAGATAAACAAATACTTTGTTTTTTGGGCGGCAATTTCTCTCGTCGGGGCGGCACTTATTAGCTATGAAGATATTGTAGGCCTCATTGATGCTCCGAAAACTGCTGGAAATGTCTTCTTCCATCCAGGTGCACCTCAAGGCTATATTTTAACTCTATTTTCTGTGATCGGTTGGGGAGCAGCGACTGTATTTGGCAAAAAACTCAGTCTTGAAGGCTATACTAATGAACAGATTATGTCTGGACGCTTCCTAATGGGACTAGTTGCCCTTCTTCCTTTTGTAGGTTTTGACTTGCAAGTCTTTAGCCATCCAGTGGAGGTTTACGGAAAAATTTCATTAATGGTTTTTCTAAGTGGTCTACTGGCGATGTATATTTTCTACCAAGGTCTGCGAAGAGTTTCTGCAAGGGCATGTTCTTTGGCAGAAATGTTCTTTCCCTTTATGGCCGTAATAGTGAATTGGCTTTTTTTAAATGCCACCCTAAGCCCTATTCAGGTGGCCGGCGGAGCCTTGTTGCTACTTGGTTCTGTTGTTATCCAAATTAAGCATTATTGAGGCACTTCTCAATCTTTTCAATCGTAGCTTTTATAAGTTCCTCTAGAGATTTGTCTTCACTTTTATTTATCATAGTGGCCGCAGAATGGCTGTGGCCACCGCCTCCAAGTTGAACGGCTATTAATCCAACATCTACGACTCCTGTGGAGCGCAATGAAACCTTGAGTTGCTTGCCTTCATCTCTAAACATACAGGCCACCTTTATATTGTCTAATATGAGAAGGTGGTTAATAAACGCGTGTGTATCCTCAATATCGATGTTGAACTTTTCCATTTCATCATGCTTTAAAACAAGCCAAGCTATTTCTTCGCTTTTATTGCTGTCAGCACTCGCAAGAACATTACCTAATAGGTGCATGTGCTCAATTTTTTTTGTTCCGTAGATACCGTTATAGGCCAACGGAGGCTCGATACCTGTATCCATCAGATCCGCAATCAGCCTGTGAGTTTGGGCAGTTACTGTTGGGTACCTAAAGGAACTCGTGTCAATTAAGATTGCAGTATATAGAGGTAGGGCGATTTTTTGATCAAATTTTATACCAAGCATCTTTATTAGTTCACCGACAAGCTGCCCAGTCGCAGCTGCAGTCGTGTCTATGCAATTGTCATCTTGAAGTGTCTTAGAGCAGGGGTGATGATCAATATAAAAGACGGGACAGTTTTGTTCCTCAACATATTCTTTAAATTTCTCCCCAGTTCTATAAACAGTGTTAGTGTCGACAACAATGACCAAGTCTGGTTTCTGCGGAAACCTTTCTTGCATATCTTTAAGTCCAATTACGACATCATCAGGGTCAAGGTACTTGTATCTTTCAAGAAGTGGTTCTTGGTTACAGCAAATAGCGTTTTTACCAGACTTCTTTAAAGCAAGGCAGAGGCTGATTTCACTTCCAATTCCATCGGCATCAGGAAAAAGATGGGTAGAGATGACAATGTTTTGGGCCTTGTCGATGGCCTTTTTAAATTTAGTATACAATTTCATATTAATATTTATCGGTTATTAGCTTCGGAAAATAAACCTCTTTATTATTCCGAGTTTCGTTGTCGGGTAATGACCTTTTTCAGGGCGTTCACTTATTGCGATTTTCTCGATAGTATTTGTCTAAATTTAAAGAAGCGATATATATGATTGAAGTTAGTGACATTTCTAGATCTTACGGGAACCAGTTAGCCTTGGACGGCCTTAGCTTTAATGTTAGAAAAGGTTCAGTGCACGGGTTTCTAGGTCCAAATGGAGCGGGAAAAACCACCACTATGAAAATTTTGGCGGCAATGTTGCCTCCCGACTCGGGAAAAGTGTTTATCGACGGAGTTGACACCTCCTTGCACCCGTTAGAAATAAGAAAAAAAATTGGGATTCTTCTTGAGCAGCCCCCTTTATTCCTAGACATGGTAGGAAGAGATTATCTTGAGTATGTCGCAAGACTTAGGCTTGTACCTAAGAATGAAGTGAAGGAGAGGGTGGACTTTGTAATTGAAAAACTTGGGCTTCAAGACGTTCAATCTAGAATCCTTGGTAATTTGAGCAAGGGTTATAAGCAGAAGTTCGGAGTTGCCCAGGCGATAGTCCATAACCCTGAATTTGTTATCTTGGATGAACCTACCTCCGGTCTTGATCCTCAGGCCGTTATGGAAATGCGCTCTCTGATCAAAGATTTAAAGCAAGAGCATACTGTGCTCTTTTCAAGCCACCTTTTAAAGGAGGCGGATCTTATTTGTGACGAAGTAACAATTATTTCAGATGGAAAGTTGCTGGCATCAGCTCCTATTGATGAGATTCAAGGCTCGCTATCTAAGAAGACTGTTATTGATGTGACAGTAGTAAAAATCGATGATGAGTATGATCTCGCCCGCTTCAGGGAGTTTGATTTTGTTCAGAGTGTGAGCTTGATTCAAAAAGATGAAGAGACACATCTCAAAATATTGGTGGATTCTCTTCAGGATAATAGAGAGAAACTAAGTCGTTTTGTTGTAGAGCAAGGGTTGGGTCTTCTTGAAATGACTCAAGAGAGACCAGACTTAGAGAAGATTTTCTTTGAGGTTGTTAAGAGGAAAAGCGTTTGATCTATCTTATTTTTAAAAAAGAACTAAAATCATTTTTTTATTCTCCTTTGGCCTACGTTCTTGCCGGACTTTTTAGTTTGGTTATGGGGTGGATATTTTTCAACCTTCTTTATAGTTTTGTTGAAAACATCCAGGCACTACCTAAAGGACCGGGAGGGGGGGAGTTTCAATTTGTTAACCATGTTGTGATAAAGTTATTTGGAAATTTAAACTTTCTGCTTTTGATGATTTGTCCCATATTGACGATGAAACTTTTTGCAGAAGAAAAGAAAGATCAATCGATTGATATTTATTTCTCCTCTCCAATAAACGAGTGGCAGCTTGTCTTGGGGAAATTTTTTGCTTCTTGGGCAATGGGCGCGTTTATTCTCTCCACCACTTTTGTATTTCCAGTTAT
>CEUD01122701.1_pt1 | contig 18852 bp, 24 predicted proteins | sample 356481 | NCBI WGS metagenome assembly CEUD01 (sample SAMEA2623314, study PRJEB7988) | marine metagenome | isolation source: saline water (ENVO:00002010), including | reverse complement strand
GTTTATAGTGGAAAACCATTAAAAAGCCATAAACAACAACAAACAAACAAAAAATAAAATAATGATAAGGGTAAAACTGTTTTCCAACCTAATTCCATTAATTGATCATATCTAAAACGGGGTAACCCAGCCCGTAATAAAATAAATATAATTACAAAAATACCAATTTTAATACTTAACCAAATTTCTAATGGTAAAAAATTAAAAAAATATAAATTTTTTAAATGAAAAATAGAAATAAAAAAATAAAGTATTATACTAAAAATTGGTAGACATACTATTAATAAATAAAGACTAGGCGCATCCCAACCACCAAAAAACAAAATAGATGTTAATGCACTCATTAATAAGATATTCGAATATTCTCCTAAAGAAAATAATGCAAATTTCATACCTGAATATTCTACATTATATCCAGAAACTAATTCAGCCTCCGCTTCAGGTAAATCAAATGGATGTCGATTTGTTTCAGCCACACCGCAAATAAAAAAAATAAAAAATAATGGAAAAAAAGGAAAAACAAACCAAATCGTTGACGCTTGGTATCGAACAATTTCACTAACACTAAATGAACCTACACATAAAACAATTGTTGAAATTATGATACCTACAGAAATTTCATAGGAAACCATTTGAGCGGCTGATCTTAGTGCACCTAAAAAGGCATATTTTGAATTACTTGACCAACCGGATAATAATACACCATAAACACTAGTAGAAGATATCGCTAATAAATAAAAAATACTATAATCAATTTCTGATAATTGAGCGGATACGCCAAAAGGTATTACAACCCAACTAATTAAACTAATAAAAAAAGTTAATAACGGAGCAACAATATAAATATATTTATCAACATTATATGGCATTGTATTCTCTTTTAAAAATAATTTTAAACCATCTGCTAATGCTTGTAAAACACCAAAAAAACCTACAACATTTGGACCCTTACGACGTTGAACAACAGCTAAAATTTTACGTTCAGCATGTGTAAAAAAAGCTAAATTTATTAAAATAAAAATTAAAGTTAATAAAATTTTTAAAATAAAAATAATCATATACTTAATCTTGTGGTTTTTTAGTACCATATAATGATCGTGAATTAATACGGTGTAATAATCCACTAAAATCTAATACTCCGCGTACTAAATGATATTTAATACCAGGTAAATCAGGAACACGACCACCACGAATTAAAACTACGGCTCCTGTTTGCAATGAATGACCTTCACCAGGTATATAGGAATCTAAAAATGTACCATCTTTACATTCAATTTTAGCAACTTTTCTAACTGCAGAATTAGGTTTTTTTGGACTTCTAGTAAATATTTTAAAACAAGAACCTTTTCGTTGTGGACAACCGTTTAACCCTGGAGTTTTTAATTTAAAATGTTTTTTTTTACGTGGATAAAAAAATATTTGATTTTGTGTTGCCATAATTATTTACCATTTAAATCCTTTTGCTGTACTAATAACACGCATAAAACGTGTTTTACGCAAAACTTTAGGAACAAAACCAAAAATTCTAGTCCCTATAATTTTATTATTCTCATTTAATAAAACAGCACTATTTTCTAAAAAAAAAATACTATCATTTGATTTGTATTTATATGATATTTTAGTACGTATTACTAATGCTTTATATATTTCTCCTTTTTGAACTTTAGATTCAAAACGACGTCGTTTTCGTAAAGAATAAACAACAACTTTAATTATATCTCCTAAATACGCCCATTTGCGTTTAAATCCTGTAATTATATCAATACAATAAACATATCGAGCTCCTGAATTATCAACTATATTTAATACGGTACCTTTTTGAATCATACTAAAATTTCGGAATAATGTGATTTGAACACATGACCTTCTATTCCCAAAATAGATACACTACCAACTATGCTATATTCCGTTAATATTATTTATTAAAATATATAATAAACATACCAAAAAAACTTAATATTAAAATATAATAATTTTCTATATATAAACTAATAAAATATAAAATAAATAAAATTATAATTATAATAAACAATTCATAAAAAAAAATATGAAAATTTTCTTTTTTACCAATATTAAATAAATTTAAAAAATTATATAAATTTTGTGAAATACCAAACGGTCCAAATTTTTCTAAAATACCTCGATCAACATTATTATAGGCATTTTTTAAACTAAAGTGTAATACATTTTGACTAATAAAATGATTATAAATACGATCAATATACCATTTTTTAATAAAAAACGTATAAATTATATAAAATATATTAGTTAATTTAATTTTAAAAAATAATAAAATATTATAATTATATAAAATAAATGCTAAATAAATTCCTAATAATGAGAAAAATAATGGTAATAATTTATAATATATCGTTAAAAATTCTACATCTGTATGATAAGAATGATAATTTTGTATAAATATTGCAGTTTGCCAATAATCAGTTCCTAAACCAATAAATAAATCCGAACTAAAAAAACCGATAAAGATACTTAATATTGATAAAATAAATAAAGCCATTTTTAATTCCCACGAACCTTCATGTAAATATTTAAAAACTACTCGGTTTGCATTAGGATGAGCTAAAAATACTAAAAAAATAATACGACTCGAATAAAAAGCAGTTAAAAAGGCTACTAATACGCCTAAATAAAAACAAAAATAACCTATTGTAGTTTGTGTACTAATGGCCATTTCTAAAATTAAATCTTTTGAATAAAAACCAGTTAAAAATGGAAAACCAGTTAAAGCTAATGAACCAATCATAAAACAAATATATGAAAAAGGTAAAGAATATAAAAACCCGCCCATTTTTCTAATATCTTGCTCATCTAAAGCCGCATGTATTACTGAACCTGCACCTAAAAATAATAAAGCTTTAAAAAATGCATGATTATATAAATGAAAAAATGCGATATGGTAATTGGATAATCCACATGAAAATAACATATAACCTAATTGACTACATGTTGAATAAGCAATAATTTTTTTGATATCATTTTGTAAAATACCTGTACTCGCTCCGAAAAAAGCTGTTAATGCTCCAATAATAGCCATTAAAAATAAAATTATATTAGCATTTTCAAACAAATATGAACATCTTACAATCAAAAAGATACCTGCAGTTACCATCGTTGCAGCATGAATTAATGCTGATACCGGTGTAGGACCTTCCATTGCATCAGGTAACCAAGTATGTAAACCTAATTGAGCGGATTTCCCCATAGCACCAAATAATAAAAATAAACAGATTAAATCAATTATGTTAATATCAAAAAACCCTATATTACATTTCAGATTATTAAAATTTTCAGCAGTTGCAAAAACAACTAAATAATCTAATGTTTCAAAACAATAAAAAATTAAAAAAATTGCTAATAATAAAAAAAAATCACCTACACGATTTAACAACATTGCTTTAATAGCTGATTTATTTGCTTGAATACGAGTAAACCAAAAATTTATTAATAAATACGAAGAAACACCAACACCTTCCCATCCGACAAACATATGTAAAAAATTATTTGCAGTTACTAAAATCAACATAAAAAACGTAAATAAAGACAAATAACTCATAAAACGTGGTTTATGAGGATCTTCAGACATATAACTAATTGAATAAATATGAACTAACAATGAAATAAATGTAACTACTAATAACATAATTACAGTTAAACTATCAAAATATATTGCCCAATATAAATCCATTACATCTATACACATCCAAGGTAATAAATAAATTTCATTAATTAAATACTCGCTTAAATAAGGTTTAAAAATATATACCGATAAAACAAATGATAAAAATATATTACTTGTTGTTAAAAGTAGTGCGCCTTTTCCCAAAAGACGGCCAAACATTATACTAAAAATGAATCCTAAAAACGGTAATAATATTATAAGATATAACATATATTTAAAATTAGACTAACCAAAAAAACGGTATACAATTTAATAAACTATCAAATGTATTAGTATTTTTAAAATTTAATTTTTTATTATTAGAAAATTTAAAATAAAATAATATATTTTCACGTAAAAATATTGATATTAATGTTTTATTAGATAAAATATAATTAGGTTTAAAATAATAATATTCAGAACTTAAATAGGTATAAAATGATAAACTAATACAACTAATCATACTATCATATTTTAACTTCTTTTGTAAAGATCGACTTGTTATATGAAAATTATCTTCTTTTATTAATGTCCATTTTTCTAAAAAAAATAAATGTAAAAAATTATAAATTTCGTTATAATTTGTAAGAGTTAAACGTAATTTAACAAAAATATCCGACAATTTTTTAGATTTTGATAATTTTTTCATCATAATAGTAGGCATTTTCCCATATAATAAAAAAAAAAATAATATAAAAAATTTATAATGTAATGAGCTGTTTGTGTGCTTAATTAAAATATCAATATGTATTTTTGAGCAATTAATTATAGTATTTATTTGATTACAATTATATTTATGACAAAAATCAATATTTGAAAGATATTTATAATATAAAAAATTAATATTTTTTACCATATTACAATAATTATTTATGCTAAAAGATTATTAAAAAATAAAATTAAAATAGTACTTTCAGTATAATCAAAAAACATTTCTGGATAAATACCAAAAATAATAACAAATAAAATAAAAGGTAATAAGATAATTAATTCACGCATTTTTAAATCAAAAAAATTATTTGAATAATTTTTTTTAAAATTTCCAAAAATTAAACGATTATATAACCATAAAGAATAAGAACCACATAGAATAACACCAGTCGACGCAATTATTGCAATAAAAAAATTATCTAAAAAAACCCCTAATAAAATTAAGAATTCTCCACAAAAACTACTTGTTCCTGGTAAAGCAATATTAGCCATTGTAAAAATTAAAAAAATTGAAGAATATAATGGCATTACCATAACAATCCCTCCGTAATAAAAAAGTAAACGACTATAATAACGGCTATATAAAATACCAATTAAAAAAAAAAGTGCACCTGCTACAAAACCATGACTTAAAGTTTGTAATAAAGCACCACTTAAACCGTATGAGGTAAAACTAAAAATTCCTAAAATAATTAAATTCATATGAGCAACTGATGAATACGCAATAATTCGTTTAATATCAGTTTGACGAATAGCGGCTAAAGATGCATAGATAATACCAAAAATTGCTAAAGTATTAATAAAAGGTGAAAAATATATACAAGCATCTGGAAAAAATAATATGCTAAAACGTAAAAAACCATAAATACCTAATTTTAATAAAATACCTGCAAGTAAAACAGAACCAATAGTCGGAGCTTCTACATGCGCTTCAGGTAACCATATATGAAATGGAAATAAAGGTACTTTTGCTGCAAAAGAAAAGAAAAAAGCTAACCACAGCCAATATTGTTGTTCAAATGTAAAAATATATAAGGATAAATATTCAAAATTAAAAGTTCCAGTTAAAAAATATATATATATAATACCTAATAATAATAGAAGTGAACCAGTTAATGTATAAAAAAAAAATAAATAAGCTGCTCGTATTTTTCGTGCACGCGAACCCCAAACACAAATAATTAAAAACATTGGCATTAAAATTGCTTCAAAAAATATATAAAATAATAATAAATCTAAAACAGAAAAAACTAAAATTAATAGTAATTCAATAAAAAATAAATTTAATAAATAATATTTTAATAAATTTTCATTTAAAGAATATAATATACAAACAAAAATTAAAAAAGTACTTAAAATAATTAAAAAAATACTTAGCCCATCAACTGCAAAAATATAGGTTATAGACCATAATTTAAAATAAAAATAAGATGAAAAAAATCCTTGAAAATTTGCATAGTTTGTATCAAATTCACAAAGTAAATATAAACTACATAAAAAAATAATACCACTAACTAATAACGAAAAGTTTTGTAAAAATTTAATTCGTGATTCATCTGTAAAAATAATAATAATAAGTGTAATAACTAATAAATTAAGTATAAATTCAAGCATAATTTTTTTTTTTTTAATGTACTCATATAAAATATATTAATTAAATTTAACGATCAACTTCACCAAATACAATATCTTGGGTACCAACAATAGCTACAACATCAGCAATCATATGCCCTTTAGCCATAAAATTTAAAGCTTGTAAATGGCCAAAACCCGGTGCTTTAATTTTACAACGGTATGGATTTTCAGTATTATTAGATATTAAATAAACACCAAACTCACCTTTTGGTGCTTCAGTTGCAAAATATGTTTCATTTGCCGGTAAAACAATACCCTCTGTGTTATATTTAAAATGGTGAATTAATTCCTCCATTGAAATTTTTAAACCCGTACGAGATACTGCACCAAATTTAAAATTTAACGGTTGATCTAAACATTCAGGAATTTTATTTAAACATTGATATAATATAGAAATAGATTGTCTCATTTCGGCTAACCGGACTAAATAACGATCATAACAATCACCATTTCGACCAACAGGAATTTTAAAAGATAATTGATTATATATTTCATAAGATTCCATTCGTCTTAAATCCCATGGAATTCCTGAACCACGAAGCATAACACCACTAAATCCCCATTGAAGTGCTTCTGCAGCACTTACTATACCTATATCCACTAATCGCATTTTCCAAATTAAATTATTTGTTAATAATTCCTCAATTTCATCAATACGTGTAGGAAATGTATTAATAAAATAATATATATCGTTTAATAAACCTAACGGTATATCAAAAGCAACACCACCAGGACGTATATAACTAGCGTGTAATCTTGCACCAGATAATCGTTCATAGAATTCCATTAATTTTTCACGCTCTTCAAAAGCCCATAAAAATGGTGTCATAGCCCCTACATCCATTGCATGGCAACCAATAGCTAACAAATGATTTAATATTCTTGTTATTTCACAACATATTACTCGAATATATTGGGCTCTACTTGAAATTTTTATTTGACTAATATTTTCAATTGCTAAAGCATATGTATGTTCTTGCGCCATCATAGAAACATAATCTAAGCGATCAAAATAAGGTAATGCTTGTAAATAAATTTTATTTTCTATTAATTTTTCTGTGCCTCGATGTAATAATCCAATATGAGGATCTGCATGAATAACAACTTCACCATCTAATTCTAAAATCAAGCGTAAAACGCCGTGTGCCGCCGGATGTTGCGGTCCAAAATTAATAGTAAAATTTTTTAATTGTTTATTTGATTCTAATTTAGTTAACATAATTTTTTATTTTACCATGTAGTACTAAGTAAAAAATTTCTAAATTGTTGTGCTAAAGCTACTGGTTCAAGTACAACTAATTTTTTTTCATCACAATACTTTACTTCCACATAACCGGTTAAAGGAAAATCTTTACGCATTGGATAACCTTCAAACCCATAGTCTGTTAATATACGACGTAAATCATAATTATTAATAAAAAAAACACCAAACAAATCCCAAACTTCTCGTTCCCACCAATTTGCATTTATAAAAATTGATGTGGCAGAAAAAATAATTTCTAACTCTTTAATAAAGATTTTTAATCTAACTCGTTTATTATATTTAATACTTAATAATTCATATACAATACAAAAACGATACAGGCTATTAATTATATCAACACCCGATATACATGTTAATATTTTATATTGTAAACTAATATGATTTTTAAAAAAACACAAAATAAATAATATATCTTCAGGTAATATAATATAAACATGTGCATCAATTATCTTTTGATAAGCTAAAATTGGAAAATTCTGTTCTACTAAATAAGAAGTACTTTTAAAAGTTTTCATACATTAAGAATTTTTATAAAATACTTAAAATTATTTGATAACTATATAAGATTATTAAACTTGGGAAAAAAAAACTTAATAAAATTAAAGAGGTTAAAAAAGAAAAGATTAACGCATCAAATTCAAATAATGAATAAGTAAATAAACTAAAACTAGTTCGAGTTCGTTCTTCAATCAATAAAATTTTTAAAACTCGTAAATAATAAAATGTAGAAAAACATGATAATATCATTAAAAAACAAATAAGCCAAATATAATTACCTACTAAAAAAAAATAATAAACAAACATTTTTGCTAAAAAACCACCAAATAATGGTAATCCAGAAAGAGAAAAAAAGGTTATACACGAAAAAAATGCCCATACTTTATGAAATGAAAAAATTCCACTTAAATGTGTTAGAAATAAAGGTCGATATGATAATTTATAAAAATTAAAAGAAATTTGAGATAGATTATAACTATAATTTAAAATAGTATAAATATTCCATAATATTAATGATGTAATTAAATAAATAATAATAAAAAAAAAAGCATAAACTAAGGCATCAATATTATCTAAAAATAATGAACAACATATAATACCTAATTGTCCAATTGAACTGTAAATATATAATTTTTTAATCTTTTTTTGAAATAATGAAATTCCTACACCTAAAAAAAGTGATAGTAATCCTACACCTAAAAATAATAAATCAAATCCAGGCCAAAAAACTAACACTAATGAAATCCATCGAATTAAAAAAAAAAGAAATACAATTTTCGGAATTAACATAAAAATAATTGTTGAACTAAGAGGCGCACTTTCATAAATAGAAGGGAACCAAAAATAAAAAGGAGCTAAAACTAATTTAAATAATATTACACTTGTAACTAAAAATAAACTTATACTTAAATATAAATTTAAATATATACTTTGAGGGTTACTATTTATTGATAATAATAAAAAAATATTATTAATATTTAAAGTACCTAAACACGCATAAATACCAGAACAACCTAATAAAAAAATACTAGACATTATAGAGCTTGAAATAAAATAACGCATCCCTGCTTCATTAGATAAAATCGAACGACGATGTAAAGATGCAATTAAAGCAAAACATAAAGATTGTAATTCTAAAACTACATAACACGCTAATAAATCAAATGTATTAAGTAATAATAATAAAGCTAAAATAGCAGATAAATAAAAAATAAAAAATTCAAAAAAGCGTATTTTTTGAAAAACAAAATTTCTCCAAATTACAAAAAACGAAAATATACAAAAAATAATAAATAATAATTTTAAATTAACAATTTCATTATTACTAATTAATAATAATCCATTTAAACAACCCTCAATTTTTAAATTATAATAAATATAACTTAAAATAAAAAATATAAATAATATTTGAGCTAATATTTCACGATCTAAAATTATTAATCGTTGTGTACGTATATTTAATAAATAAACATTAAAAGTAATAAAATAGATTATTGCAAATACTATAAAAATTTCAGCAATAAATATTTTGTTTATAAGTAAATCCATTCTCTATTATATAGTTTATATTCTATTTAATTAAATAACTTGTATTTAAAACTTTAAACACGTAAAAATTTAAACATACTAGTTTTTAAAATAGTACGCGTAAGATATAAAATTATATGACGGCATAAATAATTAATTTTATTTATTATCAAAATTGTATTAAAAAATCTTTTAATTGAATAGAATTTATTTAAACAAATAATATTTTTATATTTTATAAATAATGGACAAAATTTATTATTTAATAAATTATTAAAAAAAATATTATTGTTTTTAAGTGTACATAATGAATATTGACCCACTTTAAAATATTTTAATAAATTTAATTTTGAAAAAATTTTTACTAACGCTAATTTATATAATTTAATTCGTTTTATATTTAAATCTGATAAAAGCAAATCAGATTCAATTAAAACAATATTGTTATATTTAAAAATATTTTGATTAATTTGTGTTATAATTTGATATTTTATTAATTTTTTAGTTTTCATAAAAGTTTAATTAATCAAATAAAAATATTATTTTTTTTATTTTATAGACTATTATTTACTCAGAAAAAAAGGGAATTGAACCCATATCTTCAATTTTGGAAATTGACATTTTACCTTTAAACTATTTCTCTTATATTAATTTATTAAACTTGAAAGGATTCGAACCTTTAACAAAATCGTTATGAGCAATACGTTTTACCATTAAACTACAAGTTTATTTTTTTATTTTAATTTTTAGATATAATCCAGCAGGTTTATTTAAATAAAAATAATTTAAAATATTTACAGTTGTAGAAAATTTGATAAATAAAGTATAATAATTTATTTCAAAATGTTCTTGTGCTTTTTTATGTATATGTGGAGATTTTAATAAAGTTAAACGTTTCTTTTGTAACGATTTATTTTTAATAGTATATTTTATATTTAATTTATTTAACAATTTTGTTACAAATATTTTATATAAAAGAAGTAATTGTTTTTGAGTACTAGAAAATGTCAAATAAAATATCATAGAGAGAATTTTAGAACGAATGGGATTCGAACCCATGACATATTAATATATGTGCTAACTTAGCAAATTAGTGCTTTAAACCACTCAGCCATCATTCTTTTTTTTATAACCCTTTTATAGCAAAAACTTTCATCCGTTTTTTACGCCGTAATTTTAAAGCTCGACATCCATTAAAACATTTAAATGGTTCCATAAAATAAAATATTCTCGGTCGAATAAAATGATAACGAAAAAAACCTATAGCTAACTTTTTTTTAAAATTTTTCGGTGCACGAATAAATACAAAACGTATTTTACGTCGATAATTTTTAAAACTTTTTAAAAAATTCGTTAAAATAATACGTAAATTAAATTTTAAACTGCGTTTTGTAGTTTTTAATTTTCCAGACGAACAATTTTTAATAATTTTTTTAGTTTTTACATTTTGTAAAGTACAAAAAATATTATTTTGAGAAATTTTAATATATAAACTTAATTTTCTTCGTGTATTAACTCGTAAAAAATACCATAATTGAGATGATAAATTATCAGTATAATAACGATAGCTGATTTTTTTTTTTTTAACTTTTTTGTTATTAAATCTTGTATAACTATTTATTTTTATTTTTGTTTTTAAAAAATTGTATCTATTTTTTTTTTTGTTTAACATTTTATAAATTTATTAAAAGATTTTTTTTTGTTCGACCATTGGTTTTACTCCGCTGTCCACGCGCTGGTAAACGTAATTTATGACGTAAACCTTTAAAACAACGAATTTTCCATAAAAAATCATAAATATTTAATATATTTTTTTCAGAACGTTTAAAACCATGAATATTTGATAAAGTTTGACGTTTAACTAAACGTAGTAATTTAAGTCGTAATTTTAATTTTTTTAAATTTTTATGTTTAAATATTGGACTAACTCCATTATTTTGTAATATTGTAACAATTTTTGATTTTTCTAATCCATAAATTTCTATATAATCATCTAAAAAAGTCGGTGATGTAATAAATAATAAATTTAATAATTTCATAATTATTATAGAAAAACCCAATAAAAAAAATTAATTTTAACTAAATAAAATTAAAAAGGTTACCATTAAAGTAAATAACGCAATTGCTTCAGTTAATGCAAAACCAAGCATAGCAATACGGAATAATTCTTCTTTAATGAAAAAATTTTGTGAAGTAGCAATAATTAAAGACGCAAAAACTAATCCAATACCAACACCACACCCTGCTAAACCAAAAGTACTTAAACCTGCTCCTATTTTTTGTGCACATAAAATTAACATAAAAAATTTTCTAACGTCAACTCGTATAAATTATATAATTTTTTTGCAAAAAAAGACTTTTTCTATCAATTTTAAACGTTCTTAAATTATATATTGGTTATTTTTTATAAAATAATAATCTATTAAATATTTTAAATTTAGTATTCTGTTGTTTTAATAATTTATTTTTTATTAATTTTTTAATTTTAAAAAATTTAAATCGATTTATAGAATATTTATTTTTATAATACTTCTTTAAAAGAGATTTTTTTTTACATTTTAAGAAAAAATCATTTTTATTTAATGATTTTTTAAATGAAAAATTTACTAAATAATTTTTTTTCAATTTTTTAAGTTTTTTTTTTTGTAAATTAAAACAAACTTTACATTTTATGTTTAATTTAGAATTTAATAATATTAAATTATTTTTTTTTATATTTAAAAATATATACATATTGTTCATTAAATTCCTCAATATATTAACCTTTATAATTTTTAAATAAAATAAAAAACTTTTATATTTACTTATATTAAGTAGATGTGATAAAATTTTTTGAAAAATAAAAAAATTATTAAATTTTAAAGAACTTGTTTTATATAACATTAAAAATAATTTTTTATGTTCATGTAATTTTAATAAATTACTAATATAATTATAAATATTAAAACTAAATTTTTTTAAACAAATTGTATCTTTAATATAATTTTTTAATAAAATAAAATTATTATTAAATAAATATTTTTTAGTAAATCTTTTTATATTATTTTTACGAATAAAAAAAAGTATATTCTGTGTTATACACCAAAACCCTCCTTTTTTTACACGTAAAATTAAACAATTATTAAAAGATTCTTTTTTTGTAGTAATGAAAAAATAACTTTGTTTTAATAACCGAGACGCATAATTAAAATTTAACTTTCTCCAATGAATGTAAATAGTTGGATCTAAATCATCAAAATAAAATTTATACGTTTTATGATAACCAAGATAAGTATTTCCTATATTCATTAATTTTTGTGTCCATAATAAAGAATATTCAGTGTTTAAAAACTTTATATCAATAGTTGAATAATCATCAATATATAATAATTTTAAATTATTTATTTCAATATTACGAATTAAATATTTTGGATAGATATGTTTTGCTATTATTTTTTTTTGACGAATATAACTTAAATAATTTTTTGACCAAAAAAATTGATTCATAGATAATTAATTATATATAATACGCGTTCGAATAGGAATTCTATATTGGGCTGCTTTTAAGGCAGCAATTCCTTTTTCTTTCATATCAGTCTGAATTTCACAAAAAATAAAACCTGGACGTACTCGGAAAACCCAATGATTTGCTTTACTTTTCCCTTTCCCCATTCTAGTTGATGTTTTACGACGACTAACCGGCAAATTCGGATATGACCAAAAAACTAAAATACCAATTTTTTTTATTATTTTATTAATACTAAAACGAATAGCAGTATATTGTTTAGAATTAATATGATTTGCTGATAAAACTTGTAGTCCTAAATTACCTCTTTGTAATTTGTTATATCTAATATTTTTATAAATACGATTAAATTGTTTACCTTTTGTATATTTTAAAAATTTTATTCCCTTCGGTATAAACATAATTTTATTTTTTATAATTACGAAATACCCATAATTTAAAACCAAAAACTCCATATATAGTATAAATTGGTATTTTGGTAAATTGAATATTTAACATAATAGTTTGATTGGGTAAAGATCCTATATTTAATTTAAAACAATTACTACGGGTTTTACCTTTTAATTTACCATTAATTACAAATTTTAAACCTAATATTTTTGAAGAGGTCTGTATTTTTGTAAATTTAGTAAATAATAATTTTAAATAAAAGGTTATAAAGATTAAATATTTAGAATGACGTCGTTTTTGTAATATTCGAAATATTTCACCTAATAAACGTAAATAATAATTATTATCTAGGGCGCCTCGGAAAAAGAGTATACTTAATTTTAAAAAGTCTTTAAAAAACGAAAATCGACGTGGAAAAAGAGTGTATGAAAAACGTTTGACTTTCCAAAACAAAATTTCTTTTATAAACCGATTATAGGGTTCAATTTGTATATTTAAATTGTAATATTTTAATATAAATAAATTATATTTAAACAGAGATAATAATCCTTTTAAATTTATAGCAGATAACGATTTTTTTACATTTATTTTTTTTATACGTTTTTTTATTTTAATAAAGTTACGATGTTGAAAAAATAAATGCATATCACAATAAAATTTGTTATTGTTAATTACAACATTACATTTTGTTAAAAAAATTTTATTACGGCGAAATAGTTTTTCTAATAAATTTTTATAAACATAAGCTAATAAGAATTCTTTCGAATTTTTTTTATAGTATATATGAATTTGTTTAGGTTGTCTTAAAGTATTTAAATTTGTTGAATGTCCCATAATTTTTATTTTTTACGACGATACCGTTTAACTTGAATATATTTTTTTGCTTTTCTTTTATAATTTTGACGAGTCCAAGCAAAACTACCAAATTTAAAACCAAGACGTTCACGTGTAATGTATAATCTTTTATAGTCACGTCCATTATAAATAAAAAATGTTTTTTCTAGAAATGTATCTAAAATTGTCATATTTCTTGACCAAATATTTAAATGATTTTTTATATAATATTTATTAAAAAAATTTTTTTGTACAACAGGTCCTTTCCAAATAGCACGACTCATTATAGTTTATATATTTTTTTATCTTTTTTACGAGTTGTTTTAATATTTTTAGTTAATTTTCCCCACGGCGTCATAGGAATAAAACCATTATTAGTTCGACCACCATGTGGATGATCAACTGGATTCATCGCACAACCACGAACCGAGGGTCTAAAACCAAGCATTTGATTTTTTCCCGCTTTGCCTAATATAGTAAATTTTTGTAGTAAATTATCCACTATACCAATTGTTGCCCAACATTTCGAATTAATAGTAATAATTTGTCCTGAAGGAATACGTATTTTACTTGTTAATAAATTTTTTTGTAATAATTGACAAAAAGTACCTGCAGCCTTTGCATATGTTGCATAATTACTAGCTGGATAACGTTCAACAGCATGTAATAATGTACCTGGGGGCATATTTAGTATACGTCCTCGATACCCTAATGCTATATCATATATTTTATTTTGTGATGCTTTTAAAATAGACCCAACACGTAATTGATGTATAGCAAGAGTATAAAAAAAGGTATAACTTAATAAATTAAAATTTAAAGTTATAAAAGTATGACGATAAGGATCATATGTAGTAAATAATACAATACCAATTAAATTATTACAATAATAATTTAAGTGACGGTATAATTTTTTACACCCTGATGACCTATTCCAAATTGATATTTGACCTGTCGTTTTTGAACGACCTGCAAATGATTGAATTTTATAACATAATGGTTTTATTAGCCGATTTTGACGGCTTAAAAGATTTTTTTGAATACTTAATTGATGACGAAGACCGGGTGTTTTAGGTTTAATTTTTTTAAAAAACATAAAAATATTCTACTAAATTTACGAGAATAACGGGATTTGAACCCGCGACCTTTAATGTGACAAATTAATACTCTAGCCAACTAAGTTATATTCTCAAAATTAATTATTAAAAAATTCTAAAATCAATGATTTACGTGATAATTGACGATAACTCATGTCTTTAAATTTTTTTTTAGAAAAGTCTAAAGTTAAAACGACTGCTCCAATTAAAGCAATTAATAATAAAAATCCTGCAATTAATAAAATAACAATAAAATAATTATAAAAAAATTGACCAATTATCATTAAACTTTTAACATTATCAAATAAACAAAAATTAATACCGATAAAAGTATCCATAGAAAATTTATAATTTAATAAATATAAAAAATTATTAAAATAAAAATACAAACTTAATGAACAAAGTAATAATAATGATAAAAATAAAATAAATAAAGGAGAATTAAATGATTTACGTAATTTTATTTTTAACATTATAATTACAAATAAAAATAAAATAGCTACTGCTCCAACATACACTACGATTAATAATAACGCAAAAAATTCAACTTTAATTGTTAATAATATAATAGCTGCCATAAAAAATAACAGAATTAAAAACAATAAAGAATAAATTGGATTAAAACAAACTACAGTTAAAATACTTAAAAATATTTCATAAGCTAAAAATAAATTAAATAAAAATATACTCATAAAAAAATTATACTAGTGAAAAAGAGATTTGAACTCCCAACGGACGAATTATGATTTCGTTGCTTTACCTGTTAAGCTATTTCACTAATTAAATATTAAAATAATTTTTAAATAAAAAAATATTTAATTTTTCACGTATTATTGAATGTAAATATAATGTGTTTAATTCGTTTAAATTATATATTACAATAATGGAATTGGAATAATAATCTATTTCAATAAAGGGGCAGTGAAAATAATGTCGTAGATATTTTTTATATGTTTTTAAAAAATGAATATGATTTTTAAAAGTAATAATATCTCCACTTTGTAATAAACCTTTAGGATAAAAGGGTTTAAAATTAACTAAAATATTATTATTTAAAATATTAACTTTAACATTTGCTTTACTTAAAAAAAATTTTAAGCGGACTAATAATATTTCCAAACGGTATTCTAACGCAACAAATGCTAATTTCATGCTCATTTCATAATTCATATTATTTAATAATAATTTTTTAAAAAAATATAATGAAAAATTCGTATTAAAATAACGCGTAACACGTTTTTTATGATTAATTAAATTTTTATAATAATAGCGATGATACATTAAACGTCCTTTTGGTCCTGGACAAATATTAATGGTTGCAAAAAAATTTTTTATCAAAATGGATTGTTGTTTAAATAAATTTTTTTTCTGTTTACGTAATTTTTTATAAGGTTTTATATAATAACGTTTATTTTTTTTATTTTGATATTTTAAAAAATAAACCATTTTTTTGACCCTTTGTCGACATCTTACTACAAATTGTGCTGATTTTTGAAGTGGTTTCCATTTAGTTCTTTGTAATTTAAAAAATTTTTTACGTAAAAAATAAAAATTAAAAGGTTTAATTAAATATATAGAATATGTTGAAGAATATTTCATATTATTTAAAAACACTTGATATAAACGTCCCAATAAAAATGATTTTTTTTAAATCATTCATTTCATTATATATTTTATAATAAGAATAATTATAAATTTCATTATATAAATCAATTTTTTGAATAAGATTAAATTTATTACGATTTAAATAATTTAAAAAATTTTTTTTACTGATTTGAGTATTTAATATTAAAAAACAATTTACTTTATGTTTAAATTTTATAAAACCACTAAAAAAATTAGTTAGCATTTTAAAAGTAGCTGTATCTTTTAAAACTGACTCAAATATAATACTTAAAGAACTTTCCAAAGACCAAAAATAAATTCTAGAAATTTTTTGATGTTTTTGTATAAATTGTAATAACCGTAAAAATTGCTTAAGTGATGCTAATAATTCTAATAAATTTAATTGAAATGTGGCTATATTATATTTTACTTTAGTAATATTAGAAGAATAATAGAAGCTATTTGATTTCGCTTCAAAAAATAAAAAATCAAAATCTACTATATTATGTAATAAAAGTTTTTGAATTGAAGTTTTTTTCAATGAAGATTTAGTCATATTATTTTTATGTTGATTTTAATTTTTTAATATTTTTTAATATTATTTTATTATTCAGATGCCAAAATCCTTTACCAGTATAATAATTAAATTTACGTAATTTTTTTATTTTTTCAATAAAATTACCAACTTTATACGATTTATTACCTAAAATATGTATTGTTGAGTTTGATATTGTTATTGAAATATTTTTTGTTGGTATTGGCATACGAATAATATTACTATATCCTATTTTAATATCTAAAAAATTATTATTATCAATTTGTAGTAAATTCATTTTATAACCCATACCACGTAAAATTAAACTTTTATAATACTTTAATTCAATATTTTTTTGAATTTCTAAATAAAAATTTATTAAAAATAAATACACATCAAATAATCCATATTTTGTTTGTAATTTTGGTTTAAAAGTTATATAATTTTTAGTTTTAATCAATATAATACTCATTGGTATTTGAATGTAACTATTAGCAATTGTTTGCCGCTTAAAAATAATAAAATGATTATTATATTTTTTATAATACTTTATTTTTATTGCGGGATCAATATTAAATTTTTTAAAATAAATTTGTTTAGTTTTTATTGTAGTTAGCATTTAATTAATAATTTACCACCAATTTTAGCTTTTTTACATTGAACATTTGATAAAAAGCCTTTTGTAGTTGCTAATAAAAAAAAAATATTAACATCATTCATAAAACATAATTCTTTATATGAAATAAATACAGGATGTGTATTTGTTGATAAAATTTTTAAATTTTTCAACAAAGCTTGTTTATAAAGATATCGTAAATAAATTATAATCATTGTTTTCGAATTTTTTTGTGTAACTTTATAGGATAATATTAACCCTTCTTGGTACATTATTTTTAAAAGTTTAATAAATATTTGATTAAAAAAAATTTTAGTAGATCGTTGTTGAAAAAGAGCTGCATTTTTTAAAAGAATAAATAAATTAATAACTGATTGTGTCATAATTAATTATAAAAAAATATAGATATATTGGGAATTGAACCCAAGACAATTGAGTTAAAAGCTCACTGCTCTACCTCTGAGCTATATATCTTAAAATATTGGATAAATAATGGGACTTGAACCCACAACCATTAAAGCCACAATTTAATACTCTACCAATTGAGCTATATTTATCAAACAAAGTTAAGCTTAAGTAGATTTGAACTACTGACATTACGCTTATCAGGCGTATACTCTAACCCCTGAGCTATAAGCCTTTTTGCATTTTATAGGAATTGAACCTATAGTAAATAGCTTAGAAATCTATTGCTTTATCCATTTAAGCTAAAAATGCAAAATTAAGAAGGGATTTGAACCCTTATTAAATGATTTGCAATCAATTACATTAACCAATTATGTTACTTAATTATTTTTATATTTTAATACTATTAAATAATATATAATTTATATATTTATAATTTTATTATTAATTTAAATTAAATTATAAAATTAAATAATAAAATTTTGATTAATAATAAAATTATATATAATATAAATATATAATATATATAATAATAATATAAATATATAATA
>CEUD01123124.1_pt1 | contig 18873 bp, 17 predicted proteins | sample 356481 | NCBI WGS metagenome assembly CEUD01 (sample SAMEA2623314, study PRJEB7988) | marine metagenome | isolation source: saline water (ENVO:00002010), including | reverse complement strand
ACCACTCGGCCACCCAGTATCCTGATTTCTACTCTGCTAAGATCGGCGGCAAGTCTGCTGCTGAAGTCATCGGCGACGAAGCTTGGCTCAAGGATACCTTCATCCCCGACGTGCAAACACGGGGTGCAGCCATCATCAAAGCACGTGGTGCATCCTCAGCGGCCTCCGCCGCCAACGGCATCGTGGATTCTGTCCGCGCGCTCACCACACCCACCGCCGAAGGTGACACCTTCAGCATGTGCCTCTGCTCCGATGGCAGCTACGGCACACCCGAAGGTTTGATCATCTCCTTCCCTTGCCGCAGCGATGGCGAGAAGATCGAGATCGTCAAAGACATCGAGCTCAACGAATTCAGCCGTGCAAAATTCGACGCCTCCGTGCAAGAATTGGCTGAAGAACGCGAAGCAGTCAAAGACCTGATCTAAGTAATCGCACACAGCGACCTTTCACAAAGCCCGCCAGCATCTCTGCTCGGCGGGCTTTTTTAGCGAGAAAGCCTGCCCCTACTGCACTTCCCCATCTGCCTGCAGCCTGCCATAAGCCTGCATCACGCCCTCCACTACAGCAGCGGTGTATTCCAATAAAATATCATCGGCAGGCAAGGGCTGATGATGCGCACGAGCGTTCAGCGCCGCTTGTATGCGCGCATATTCTCGCTCACTGTTGGCCACATAGGGCTCCAATAGCACGGTCGGGCATTTGACTAGGCGTAACAACATTAAATTACGCGCCCACAAATAGGGCACCTCGGCATCAATTCGGATCGCATTATACCCTTGGTAATCAGAGGCCGGCAGTCCCGTCGCCTCTCCAAGGGCCTCGCCTAAGGCGGCACCGAGTGTAGCCTCAATAGGCCCACTGCCATTGGTCAGCTTCTCGGTCAGCTGTGCCTGATGTTCTGAACTCAGCAGCTCGGCCTCGCTCAAGCAACCAAAGACTAATACGTGCGTATGGTCGCTCTGCACCAGCTGTTGTGTATCGCCCTCGGGCCATGCGGCTGCATTGACGTGCAGTGAGAGCAAGGCATCAGGGCGAATCTGCTCGTTGACAACCCGAGCGCGCTCCGCCAACTCCCCGCTCACAATCGCCATCCGTATGGCCGCGTCTCGCACTGCCATCGCGTGCTGGAGCTGGATCTGTAAATTGACCTCACTGGGCGGCGTTCGCTGAGCCGCCACAGCAGGCCAATAATCCGCAAAGGTCTCAGGATTGATGGGCTGAGACGACTCGCGCAGCAGAGTCACTTGCGCGCCCAAGCGAGTCAACTCAGCCCGCACACGCTGGGCCACTTCCAACACCAGCTCGCCTTCGCGCACCCAGTAGTCCTGCTCAGAGATCCGGAAGTTGCGCCATTCCCATTTCGCCCAGAATCCCCCGACATGGCCAGGGTCCAGTGCGAGATGCAGTCCAGCAAGGGGCGCTGCCGAAAGCGCCTGCCCCAGGATTCGCCTCTCTGCCGGAGAGCTCCACCAGGCCTCCACCTTTTGTGCCGCCACCTCTTCTAGGTCGAGGCGCGCAGCGCCATCGAAGTATGGCGTATAACGCGTCGATAACGCGTAGGCGATTTGCTCAGGCGTGCTCTGCGCCAGCAGCAAAATTGGCCACACAGAAAGCGCCAGTAAGATTCGAAAAGTTCGCATGAATACCAATTCTTAGAATAGAGGAACAAGAGCAGCTACACACAGACAGGATTGCCCCTGCGACAATAAAAAAACCGCTGGTGAGCACCAGCGGTTTTGAAAATTGTATTCGTTTAAAATGCTTAAGAAGCGTTCTCCTGGAACACGTGGATGTCGCGCTGAGGGAATGGAATGCTGATTCCTTCGGCATCGAACTTCTCTTTGACTGCCTTAGTGAAGTCAAATTTGACAGCCCAGTAATCAGCGGACTTGACCCATGGACGAACCACAAAGTCGACGCTGCTATCACCCAAGTTAGCCACCGCAATTGTGACCGCAGGATCTTTGAGCACACGCTCATCAGCAGCCAACAAGTCTTCCATAATCTTTTTCGCCTTGTTCAAATCATCGCCATAACCGACACCAACTGTCATATCGACACGACGTGTCGGGTGCGCAGAAACGTTGGTAATCGAACCGCCCATGATGGAGGAATTGGGCATGATGATTTGAATATTATCGGGGGTCTTCATCTCAGTGGTCAAAATACCCACTTCAACAATCACACCCGCTTCACCACCAGCTTTCACGAAATCACCAGCTTTAAAGGGCTTGAAGAGAATCAACAGCACACCCGCCGCAAAGTTAGAAAGCGAACCTTGTAGAGCCAGCCCCACCGCCAAGCCAGCGGCACCGATCACGGCTACAAAGGAAGTCGTCTGTACACCCAGCTTACCAATCGCGGCGATCACGATAAAGATGACCAAAGCCCCGTGAATCAGGCTCGCAAAGAACCCGACCAAGGTCGGATCCACTTCACGTTTCTGTAAGGTGCTAACGAAGCAATTCTTTACCTTTTTGGCGACCCACAGGCCCACCACGAGTATAAGAACAGCGGCGATGATTTTCATCCCGTACAAGGCAAGACCATCGATGACCTTTTCAACAATCGTTGGCTCGGCTACCGGAGCGGTAGCGGTAATTAATCCTGAGGTTTCTTCTTCCATGATGTATGTAGGTTAATATTGTCTGTTGAATATAATGACAGACCCATATTGAGTGATATACCTCATATGACAATCAGTAAAAACTAAATAAATGCTGACCGACTTGACGACTAATGCGCCGGACGCACTTGAATTTTCGCAGCTGCACCCAGCCCTAGCGTCATCGCGACAGCATTACTCGCCAGTTCCACACTGACCGACTCTGCACTCATACTACGCGCTCTAACCTGTAGCCGCACGCCGGGGTTTAGTCCAGATTCAGCGATATAATTTAAGAAACCTGTATCTTGATCACTGATTCGAGCCACAGTGAGCTGCGTATTTAAGGGGCACTCAACTAAAGTTTCCACTTCTCCATGCACCAATTCGCCTTCAGCCGAAGGAATTGGATCTCCATGCGGATCCTCGGTGGGATGGCCTAAAAAACGATCAATCCGCTCCAATAGTAGGTCAGACACGACGTGCTCGAGTTGTTCGGCCTCTTCGTGCACCTCCGACCAATCGAAGCCTAACACCTCCACCAAGAACTGCTCGATCAAACGATGCCGCCGCAGCACATGCAAAGCTAATTTACGCCCAGGCTCAGTCAACTGCACCCCAACGCGCGGCGCGTATAGAACCAAACCCGCATCCGAAAGCGCCTTCACCATAGTAGTTGCCGTGCCGGGCACGACTCCCAAGGCCTCAGCTACCTGCCCCATCGGCACTTCGCAGGAAGTCAACTTCTCAGAGACAAGGTAAATATGCTTAATATAATCTTCTACGGTAGCGCTTGGCATAGTGCTCTCACGATCATCCGTCCCGCTTATAAGGCCAAGATTATTTTGAATCCTGCTGCCATTTAAATGGATCGTCAGCTTATCTTAGTAATAGTAAATGACTTAGCCGCAAATAATCACAGCTTATAAGAGTTAGCCCAAAAGTGGAGAAGCAAGCAGCGGAACGCTTTCTTATTGGCGTGGTCCCTTGTAAGCCTCATATTCCGTTTAGATCATGCCTCGTTTCCGTCATTATTCGACCCTTTGCAGCTTTTTAGCTCTGACTTGCCTCTGCCACGCTTCCGATCTGGCTAGCACCCGCTTACTCAGCATCGCGGAAAAAGAAACAAAGATCTATCAAAAGATCGCCGAAGACCCTGAATTTTACACCGAGGATGATCTCAATCGCCGAATTAACGATCTGGTGCAGTCCTACCGCAGCTACCTGATCGAGCAGCCAGAAGATGTGAGTGCTTACATTCTCTACGGCAAATTACTACGCCGAGTGCAAGAGTATGAGCAGGCCTTTAAAGCCTTTCTTAAAGCCGATGAGCTCGACCCCGAAATTGCCGTAGTCAAGCAACAGATCGGCAATCACCTAGCCGAAGAGGGCAAAGGCAAAGCCGCCCTCACCTTCTATCTGCGAGCGGTCGAACTCGCCCCGGAGACAGCGGTCTATCACTATACACTCGGCCAGTTAATCGATGATTTTCGAGAGGAATTCATTCAAGAAAAAATCTTCACTCAAGATGCACTGGAGCGCGAGATGCTCAAAGCCTTTCGCAAAGCAGCTCAGATGGAACCGGATAATTTCGACTATCAGCTGCGGCTGGGCGAAGCCTACTACCAACTCAGCAGCCCCGACTGGAGAACCGCTCTACTGCACTGGAAACAAGTCCGCAAACAAACCAGCACGCGACTGCAAGGCGAGATTCTCGATCTCCACAGCGCTCGCGTGCTGGGCAAACTGGGCCGCACGCAAGAAGCGAACAAACTGCTGGAGCAAGTACTCAACCCCGCGCTACAGAAGTCGAAACAACAGGTACTCGACGAGATCGCGATTCACTGAACCGCCCACGAGCTAACAGCGACACCCAGATTTTCCCTTTCACTGAGCTTTCTCTTTAAAAATCACATCCGACCGCAATAGCCCCGCACAATCATGAGCGAATTCAAAACCGTCCAAGAACTCAAACAACTCGATCCCGCCATCGCCGTCCCCTTCCGCAGCATTTTTATACTGCGCCGCAAGACGGTGAAGACCGCCAAAAACGGCAACCCCTTCCTCAGTATCGAACTCGGCGATGCCGGTGGCAGTTTCACCGCCAACGCCTTTGGCGATTCGGCCGTATTTGCCGCACTCGAAAACGTAGCCGAAGGCGCCATGGTTCGCATTTCGGGAAAGACTGAATATTACCAAGAGCGCTTCTCCCCCCGTCTGCAGGCTGCCGAAGAAGTCGCCCCCAGCGATGAAGAAGCGCAAAGCATGCTCAGCCAACTGGTCGAAGTGCCACCCGAGTCAGAAGACGACCTGTGGGCACATATCAAAGAAGCGATTGCCGCCATTCAACACCCACAACTGCACGACACCGTGCAACGGGTCATGGATGAAGTGGGCGCCCAATTTCGCACCAGCACCGCAGCCATTAGTATGCACCACGCCTACCGCCATGGACTCTTAGAGCACACCACACATATGGTTCGTGCCGCCCGCGCGCTGTTGCCTCTGTATCCGCAGGTCGATGCCGACCTGGCAATCGCAGGCATTATTCTACACGACATCGGCAAAATAGAAGAATATGAAGGCGACTACGCCGCCAAAATCAGCCGCATCGGCACCTTACAGGGCCACGTCGTGCTCGGTTTCCGCACCGCCCGCAAGGCAGCGATCCAATCCAAACTCAACCCGGACCTGACCGAGCGCCTCGAACACATCATTCTCAGTCACCAAGGCGAGAAAGAATGGGGAGCCGCCGCCATGGCCGCCACGCCTGAAGCTGTATTTGTCTCCATGGTCGACAACCTCGATGCCAAAATGGGCATGGTCCAACGCGTCCTTCGCAATGCTCCGGAAGGTGAAGAGTTTTCCGAATACTTAATGGGCCTAAAAACCCGCGTCCTGCTCACCCCACCCGACAAGAGCTAAGTGATCAATGTAGGATTTGCGCTGTTTTTGTAGGATTCAGGATAAACGATTTGCATTCTCGACAGGGCCGAATTGTCTCTCCGACATGGCTAATATCATTTTTCAAAAATCCGGCGTCACCGCACCTTGGACCGGCGACGAAGAGAGCATCTTAGAACTAGGCGAAGTTCACGACCTCGATCTAGACTACGGCTGCCGCATGGGCAATTGCACCGCTTGTCAGCAACCACTCCTCTCTGGCGAAGTTGAATACCCGATGGGCCATACCGCAGAGCCAGACGATGATCATGTCCTCATCTGCTGCTGCCAGCCAAAGGGCGATGCCGACGTCGTGATCGACGCTTAACCGCATCCGTATACGCATCCGTATGCGATTACTACGACCAGTCGCCCCCGCCCTCCTCTTACTCGGGCTCAGCTTTTTCACGGCCTGCCGCGCACTGCCCGAAGATCCACCCGCCACCGTGGAGTCGGTCGATCTGAACCGCTACACCGGCTTATGGCATGAACTCGCTCGCCTGCCCGTCTTCTTTCAAAAAGATAACGAACGGGCGACGGCCGAATACGTGATGAATGACGCGGGCAATATCGACCTAGTCAATACCGCCATCGCACCCGATGGCTCTCAACGCTCAGTCACCGGGACGGCCGTGCCAGTCGCAGGCTCCAACAACGCGAAGCTCAAGGTCTCGATTGATAAGTTCTTCGCCCAAATATTTGGGAGCCCTCCCGATTATGGTAACTACTGGATCTTGAAGTTAGAATCCGACTACAGTATTGCACTGGTCGGCTCGCCCAATCGCAAAACCCTCTGGCTTCTAGCTAAAACTCCAGAGATCCCCGCATCCAAATTGCAAACCTACATCGCCTACGCCGAAACGCTGGGTTACGACATCAGCGAGCTCATTATCAATAACGGACATTGAAAGGCTTCAATTATCCGTCTAACCACAGGACGCTAGGATTCGAGCAAACCTCGGGCCAACCATGCTGCGGCGCTGGCGTCACTGCCAGCATGTAAGAGCTCGCATAATTCCTGCGCCCCGGCGGCCGCCTGCTCCGCGGCAGCCGGGTCTTCGAGCGCACGTATCAACTGACGGCTCAACTGCGAGGCACTCGCAGAAGCTTGAATAAACTCAGGGTGCAAGGGGCGGTCCAACAGCAAATTGGCGATCCCGATGTATTTGACCTTCACTAAGACACGCCCGATCCAATAACTCATTGGGTTCAGGCGATAAGCAATCGCCCCGGGAATCGCGGACAATGCACAGGCCAAAGACATGGTGCCGGAGCTCATCAACACGGCACTCGCCGGCAGACTCTGCTGCGAATTGGCCACCAATTGAATATGCGCAGCCAAATCGGGCTCGGCAGCCAGCACCGCCTCCAACTGCGCACGTATTTGCTCACTCGGATACACCACCGTCGCCTGCAAATCAGGATGTGAGTCACGGGCCTGGCGGAAGCCTGCCAACAACAATGGAAAAATGCGCCCCACCGCCGCAGTACGGCTCCCCGGCAAAAGTAGAACCGGAGCACTGGCATCATAGCGAAAAGGTGCCTGCCAAGTCTCGCGCACAAAAGGATGTCCCACAAACTCAGTCGGCAGTTCGGTATCCGCAAAGCAATCCACTTCGAAGGGAAAAATCACGCCGAGCCGATCAATCAGATCCGCCATTTTAAAACGACGTTTTGCCTTCCAAGCCCACACTTGCGGACCGATGTAATAACTGAGCCCGATCGAACCGCCCCCCTTGCGACTGAGTCCGCGCTGCGCCAATTGATCGGCCAAGCGCAAATTGAATCCGGGATAATCAACAAAGCAAATATGCTTCGGCTGATAGCGCTCAATCCATTCCAAGGTGCGATCAAAGAGTCCTTTGAAAAAACTATAATGCCGCACCACTTCGACAAAGCCGACGATCGAGACCGCTGTCAGGTCGTAGAGCAGTTGTGCGCCTGCTGCCTGCAGCTCCACCCCACCTAAGCAGGCCACTTTTAGCTCGGGCTGTTGTCGCCGCAGATCCGTCAGCAATTGTGCCGCATGCTCATCGCCGGAGTGTTCGCCCGCGATGATCAGCAGATCAGGCTGCCCATTAATCGGCGCCGGAAAATCCGTAGTGGCTGGAAGTGAATTAGACATACTGGAGAAAACTCGTGAAATAACACCGCATGGACCATCGTAGGGGCTTGTGCCCTGCGCAGCTCGAAGAGCGATGCAGGGGTAAAGGCCACCTCAGATCCGCCAGTGCTCGGCGGGCGTCACAAGTGACGCCCCTACATTTATAATCACGACAAGCAGTCATTACTTCGCGTGAATCAACTCCGTAACCTGGATCGCCAGCTCCAGGGCCGACTTGCCCAGCTCGGCACCGACTTTTGGCTTCCCTGCACTTCGGACTACTTGAACGAAGGATTCCAACTCCAGCTTGAGTGGTTCGTCTTTTTCGATGGGAATCTCTTCCCGCACCAGCTCGGCTCCCTCTTTGCGCAGGAAGTGACCGCTCTGCTCCTGGAAGTTGATAGATAAATAGTTCTGCGGCTGAAACACGCGAATCTCGCGCACCTTCTTTTGGCTGACACGGCTGGTGTTGATATTGGCCACACAGCCGTTTTCAAAGGTAATGCGTGCATTGGCGATATCCTCCGAGTTCGAGAGCACATTGACTCCCACCGCATCCACTTGCTTCACAGGCGAACGCACCAGCGCCAAAATCACACCAATGTCGTGAATCATCAGGTCCAGGACCACGCCCACTTCGGTGCCACGTGGATTAAATGGCGCCAAACGGTCTGCAGTGATAAACTGAGGCTGAGTGACCGCATTTTCCAAATAGCCCATCACCGGATTATAATGCTCAATGTGGCCCACCTGCACGATGCAGCCCTGCGATTTCGCGGCAGCCAAGATTTGCTCCGCCTCATCTAGGCTGGTGCAGAGCGGTTTCTCGATCAACAAATGACAGCCTCCTTCCAAAAGCGGCACCGCCACCTCACAGTGCTTATCCGTCGGCACCACCACGCTCACCGCGTCGCAGGCCGCCGCCAAGCCCGCAGCGCTGTCAAAGCGTTGACAATTATATTTCGCGCAAATCTCCTCCGCACGGGCATCGTCGGCCTCCACGATCCCAACCAGCTCACAGCTCTCCAGAGCCGCATAGATACGCGCATGGTGCTGCCCCAAATAGCCAGTTCCGACAACGCCACAGCGAATTTTTGATTGCTCAGTCATGGCCACAGCAAAACTTTAGCCAGATAAACTGACAAGGCGCGAATCGTAGAATATTTAGCGCGTAAGCAAAGATTGACCTCTGGCCGTATTAAATGATCGTTTCAAACATGAATCCTTCCCACCCCCCTACGGGCTCTGTTTCAGATAAAACACGTCAACGTATACTCCAAGCGGCTGGTAAAATCTTTGCTCAGGGCGGCTACCGTGCGATGACCCTGCGCGAAGTGACTAAGGAGGCCGGCGGATTTCATGATCCATCTGCACAAAGAGTTTTTCGCCGAGCTCTCGAAGCGTTTCATGGGCGAGATTCAACGCACATGCCCGGAGCTCTCCCAAGAACAAATACAATTCCGCTTTTTTCTAAGCATCAGCACCATGATCGGCACCATCGCGGGTGAAGTTAGGCTAGAAATTATATCAGGCAGTAAGTTAAACAGTGCGATACTCGATAGGATACTGCAGGAACTGACGAATTACGTCGTCGCAGGCTTCCAACAAAAATGAAAATTCCACTTTCTAAGTATAAGAACCGCTTGGGGCCTCCCCCCACCGACAGCCCTACCCCAAACGGGCCCCGGTATGGCCGTATTTTATTAAAATACAGCGCACGACTTTTACCCTGCTTACTGCTCGCCGCCTGTGCCAGCTCGCCGGAACGCAGTCGTGCGCCCGAAATCACCCTCCCAGACACATGGGGCCGCAATATCTCCGACGCCACGCCCACCGCATGGCTAAAAGACTTTAATTCGCCGCAACTGGAAGCGCTGGTCACCGAGGCCATGCGCCACAATCCGGGCCTGGAAGCCACTGCCGCGCGCTTCGCCCAATCCATCGCCGAGGCTCGCATCGCAGGTGCCGACCTCATGCCCCAGGCAGGGCTCGGTCTCAATGGCACACGGCAGCAGATCAGCACCTTCGGCCCGAGTTCAACCGGTGGTGTTATTTTTGAAAACTACGAGCTCGCGCTCAACCTCAGTTGGGAGCTCGACCTGTGGGGCCGCTTGCGTGATCGCAGCTCGGCCGCACGGGCACGCGCCGAAAGCAGTCAAGCCGAACTGCATGCCGCCCGACTCTCATTGGCTGCCCAAACAACCAAGGCTTGGCTCAATGTCATCGAAGCCCAACAACAACTCGCCCTGGCCCAACGCACGGCACAGGCCTATCGCAACAATCAAGAAGCACTGGAATCGCGCTTCAAACGCGGCCTGACCGAAGGCTTCGACCTGCGACGTATTCGCACCCAAGCCGCCTCCGCCGAGGCCGATAGCGCCACCCGCCAACGCGCGCTGGATCAGGCCACTCGCAATCTTGAAATCGTGCTGGGCCGCTACCCCTCCGGCCAACTTGAAACACTCCCGAACTTTCCAGCACTGCCGCCCTCGGTGCCAGCCGGGCTGCCCGCGGAATTACTACAGCGCCGGCCAGACCTGATTGCTGCTGAACGCCTACTCGCTGCTGCCGAGCGCGAGCAACGCGCCGCCCAAAAAGAACGCTTGCCCCAGATCAGTTTGACCGCTTCCGGCGGGAGCTCCTCACAGGAATTTGAAAACTTACTCGATGGCGATTTCAGTGTATGGTCACTCGCCGGTAACTTAACTCAGCCCTTGTTCCAAGGCGGCCGCATACTGGCCAATATCGACCGCACAGCCTCACTACGCGAGCAAGCCGCCGCCAACTATCGCGACAGTGCCTTACGTGCCTTCTTCGAAGTGGAAAGCACGCTCGCGGCGGAGCAGTATCTGCGCCGCGAACAAAGCAAGCTCGCATTGGCTGCCGAAGAAGCCGCCGCCACAGAAACCCTGGCGTGGGAGCGCTACCGCAACGGCACTGGTGAATTCCTCAGCGCTCTCGACGCCCAACGCACAGCCGACAGCGCCCGCAGCCGTCAGTTGGGCGTATCCAACCTGCTCTTGCAAAACCGAATCGATCTCTACCTAGCCCTAGGAGGGGAGTTTACGGAAAAAACCTCCGACCTCACCTACTATTTATGAAAGTCCTCCTTCCCATACTCATTCTACTGTCCGCCGGCGGCATCACGGCAGCACTGGTGATCTTACAGCCCGAGGCGGCAGAGGTCACACCTGAGCGCCCGGTCACCAATGTCGAAGTGATTACAGTGCAGCCTCAATCGGTGCAACTCACAGTCAAGAGCCAAGGCACGCTACTACCGACCACCGAAACCGATCTGATCGCCGAGGTCAGTGGCCGCATCATCGAGATGGCGGAGTTGTTCAATGTCGGTAATCGCTTTCGCAAAGGCGAGCTGCTCATCAAAATCGATCCCGCCGACTACGAGGCCGCAGTCGCCAATGCTGCCGCCGACTTAGCCAACGCACAATTGGCACTGGCGCAAGAAGAAGCCCAGGCCCAACAAGCGGCCGCCGATTGGAAAGCTCTCGGTGAGGGCGCAGCCAGCGATCTCACTCTGCGCAAGCCTCAACTCGCTCAAGCGCAAGCGCGCATCGCCAGCGCCGAAGCAAATCTGAAACGCGCTCAACGCGATTTGGAGCGCACCCGAATCACCGCACCCTACGATGGAATTGTGCTGATGAAACAAGCCGACCTCGGACAATATATCACCGCCAACCCCGGCAATCCGCTCGGTCGCATCTACTCAACTCAAAGTGCTGAGGTGCGCCTACCGATCACCGAACAAGAAGCCTCCCTGCTCGACCAGCGCAGTAAACGACAACGCTTTGTCACGCTCACGCAAAATAAAAATGGCAACGAGCTACAGTGGAAAGCGCCCCTCATTCGTATCGAAGACAATGTCGATCCGACCAGCCGCCTGCTCTATGCAGTGGCTCGAGTCAATGCGCCCTTTGACCCCAAGCCCGAACAGCCAGCGCTACGACGCGGCACCTTTCTCCACGCAGAGATCGAAGGCCGCGGCCTGAGCGATGCCTACAAAATCCCGCGTTACGCCCTGCGTGGCTCCAATACCGTCTACATCCTCACAGAGACAAACACCCTCATCACACGCACCGTGCAAATCATTCAAAGCGATGCCGAAGAAGTCGTCATCACCGCCGGCCTCGCCCCCGGCGAGCGAGTCGCCACCAGCCCGATCGCCTACTACGTCGAAGGCATGCCCGTCGAGGTGATAGCGGATGAATGATGAATAATAACGAATCATTCATCCGCCATCATTCATCCACCATCATTCATCCGCCATCACCCATCAATAAATGATTCGTTGGTTCACACAAAACGGCGTCGCCGCCAATCTGCTCGCAGGCATTATCATTGTCGCAGGCCTCTTCACGGCGATGAGTATCAAGCTGGAGCTATTTCCTGAGCTAGACCTTGACATGGTCAGCGTGGCCGTGCCCTACCCCGGCGCCGCCCCGGAGGAAGTGGAAAGCGGCATTATCGAGCTGATCGAAGACCGCATCCAAGACGTCGACGGCGTCAAAAAAATAACCGCCACCGCCGGCGAAGGCTACGGCTCGGTACTGGTCGAAGTCGAACGCGGCTACGACGCCACCGAAGTCAGCGACAAAATCAAAGTGCGCGTCGATGCCATCGATAACTTCCCGGAAGAAGCGGAAGAACCGCAGGTGGAAGAACTGCTCCTTCGCAATGAAGTGATCTCACTCGCAGTTTATGGCGACGCGGATGTGAAAACTCTCAAAGAGATCGCCGAGTATATTCGCGATGAGCTCAACGTCCGCGAGCGCATCACACAAGTAGACATCAAAGGCGTTGCTGAATTTGAGATTTCAATCAACGTATCTGAAATCGCACTACGCCAATACGGTCTCACTTTCGACGACGTGGTGCAAGCCATCCGCAACACATCCGTCGACATCCCCGGCGGCTCGATCAAATCCCGCGGGGGCGAAATTCTCTTACGCACCACAGGCAAAGCCTACACCGGCGCAGGCTTCGAAGGTATGCCTATCATCACTCGCGCCGATGGCAGTGTCGTGCGCGTGCGCGACCTCGCCAGCGTAGAGGATGGCTTCGTGGACGATCCTATCATCACTGAATTCAATGGTCAACGCGCGGTGCTACTGCGCATCTATGCCGTGGGCGACGAGAGCGCACTGGATGTATCCGGACGAGTGCAAAGTTTCGCCCAAACGATCGATGCCGACCTGCCAGCCGGCATTCAAGTCGAAGCCTTTCGCGACTTCACCTACTACCTCAAAGGACGCCTGCAGATGCTAATCGAGAACGGCCTCTACGGCCTGCTCTTGGTGCTGCTGATCCTGACGCTCTTCCTACGTCCCTCACTCGCTTTCTTCGTGATGCTGGGCATCCCGATTTCCTTTCTCGGTTCGATGCTCTTCCTGCCGATGCTAGGCATCAGTATCAATCTGGCCTCGCTCTTCGGATTCATCCTGGTGCTCGGCATCGTGGTGGACGACGCGATCATCGTGGGCGAGAGTGTGTTTACCCAATTTCAAAAACACGGCGGCCCCGGTGTGGAAGCCTCTGTCGCCGGCACCAAGCGCGTTTCGATTCCGGTCACCTTTGCGGTGCTCACCACCATCGTGGCTTTTCTGCCCATTCTCACCATCCCGGGCTTCTTAGGTAAGTTCTTCTACCCGATCCCGGTGGTCGTGATCGCGACTTTGATCTGGTCCTTAATCGAGTCAAAACTAGTGCTCCCCTACCACCTCACGCTGTGCAACGTAGGCGGCGGCAGTCGTGGAGAAATTAACTGGCTACAACGACAACAGCGCAAAGTAGCCGACGGCTTGGAACGCTTCATCGAGCATCGCTATCGACCGGTATTGAAACGCGCGATACAGTTTCGCTACGCCACGGTAGCCGCCTTTGTCGGCACACTTATGATCATGTTCGGCATGCTGGCGGGCAAGCACCTGCCCTTTGTCTTCTTTCCCCCCGTGCCCTCGGACTACATCGTCGCCAAACTCGTAATGCCCGAAGGCACCCCAGTCGAACTCACCACCCGCGCGATTGAGCAAATGAATGACGGGCTCAATCAGTTGATCGAAGAAGTCAAAGAAGAAGGCCACGGCGAGCCCTTTGACAACGTCGTCATCACCATCGGTGGGCAGCCCTTTGAAGGCAATGGAGACCCCATAAATGCCAGTGGCAGCAACACCGGCACCCACATCGCCGAGATTGCAGTGGAACTGGTCAAGCGCGAAGACTTGCCCGGCGGCGGCAATATCGAATCACTCTCCGCGCCCAATCTCGCGAATCGCTGGCGCGATATGATCGGCCCGGTAGCCGGCGTGAAAGAGCTCTCCTTCAATGCCAACGCAGCCGGTGCCGCCGGCATGCCAATCGACATACAACTCTCCGGCCGCGATTTCGACAGCCTGCAAGCCGTCTCCGAAGCGATCAAAGCGAAACTCGCCACCTATGAAGGACTCTTCGACATCAAAGACAACTACAGCAGCGGCAAACGAGAAATCAAACTCGACATCCGCCCCAGCGCCGAGCCCCTCGGACTGCGCCAATCCGATCTAGGTCGCCAAGTGCGCGCCGCCTTCTACGGCGTCGAAGCCCAACGCATTCAACGCGGTCGTGACGACATCAAGGTCATGGTGCGCTACCCACTCGACGAACGACAGTCCGTCGAGAACCTCGAAGACCTACGCATCCGCACCTTCGACGGGCACGAGGTCCCCTTCGATGAAGTCGCCGACTTCAAAATCACCGACGGCTTTTCTTCCATCACCCGCGTCGACCGCCGACGCGTGATCAACATCACCGCCGACGCCGACAAAAACATCGCCGACCTCGGCCTCATCAAGGCCGACCTCAAAGGGAAGCAAGAGCTGGACGGCTTTCTCAGCAGCCTGATGAAAGACTATCCCGGCGTGTCCTGGACCTTCGAGGGAGAAGCCCGCGAACAAGCCGACATCTTTGCCAGCCTACAACAAATGACGCTGATCGCGCTCTTCATCATCTACGCCCTACTCGCGATCCCACTCAAATCGTATATTCAGCCGGTCATCGTGATGATCGTCATCCCCTTCGGCCTGATCGGAGCCATCGGCGGCCACATCATCATGGGACAGCCCATGAGCATCCTGTCCGTGCTCGGCTTCGTCGCACTCGCCGGCGTGGTGGTCAATGACAGCCTGGTGCTGGTCGATTTCATCAATCAAGAACGTGCCCAAGGCATGCCTCTGCGCAAAGCCATCGAAGAAGCCGGCGCCTTACGCTTCCGCCCAATCATCCTCACCTCACTCACCACCTTCGCCGGCCTCTTGCCAGTGCTATTTGAGACCAGCCTACAAGCGCAATTCCTCATTCCCATGGCCATCTCGCTCAGCTTCGGCGTGCTCTTTGCCACCTTCATCACCCTGCTCTTAGTCCCCGCATTTTACTCGATCCTAGAAGACCTTCGAGAAACCTGCGTTGGAAACAAACATTCACATAAGCGTGCTTAGCAGACGCACGCACAAAACCTAAATTCCACCAATCGACGACTAGTTATGCCTTCCCGCGGACGCCATCAAAGCACCTCTAAAGAATGCCGACAGATGATCAAAAAGATCGAAGCGCTCGATGGGGTCATTGGTGTGATCATTGGGCATTCCTACGGCGGCAAATCACTCGGTAAACAAAGCCGCACAGGCAGCGTTAAAGTGCAGCGTATCGAACAAGCAGGCATCAAAGCTGCCACTCAAAGTGCAAAAGGCCTGCAAGAACTCTTTATCCGCACAAAAGCAGGACACGAAAATACAGTCGCCGAAAAAATCACGGCCTTATCTTAGCGCACGCGATCAGTGCTACACCCCAAACTCAGCGAATCCTCAATCCTATGGATTGGGGCCGGAACGAATCGATGCCCGCAACAACACTCCCCGGTTCGAAGAACCGAGGCTTCTAACTCAGCGTATGAACCCCCAGAAATCTCTGAATTATCTGAACTCTCACTTGTAAGCAGAACATTCAATGCTTAGCTTGCTCCCATGGCAGAACAAGGATCAACAGGAAACGTCATCGCTGCGCTATGCAGCTTTTTCATACCGGGACTAGGACAATTAGTACAAGGCCGCCTACTGATGGCGCTCATCCATTTTGTCCTCGCAAGTATGCTATGGGTCATACTCATGGGCTGGGTGATTCACCTTTGGTCCATCTTAGACGCCGCATTGTTTAAGCCTAAATCTTAGTTTTCGAAACAAAATACCTCCTGCTACAAATGAATAAGCCGACCATACTCGCATTTGCTGCCAGCACCAGCAGCCAATCCATCAATAAACAACTCGCCGAGTACGCAGCCAATGCCCTGCCTGAAGTGCAGGTGAGAGTGATCGATTTAAACGATTTTACAGCTCCCATGTATTCAGTCGACGCAGAAGCCAAGGATGGAATCCCAGCCAGTGCGAAAGCCTTCGTCGCAGAAATCGAAGCAGCCGATGGTATCATTCTCTCGCTAGCGGAGCATAATGGCAGTTATACCGCAGCCTTTAAAAGTCTCTTCGACTGGGGCACGCGCCATAAACATAAAATTTGGTCCGAAAAGCCGATGCTACTACTTAGCACATCTCCAGGCGCACGCGGCGGGGCCACAGTGCTGGGAACCGCAAGCAGCAGCTTCCCACATTTAGGCGCCAAAATTGCCGCGACCTTCTCGCTGCCCTCCTTCAGCAACAATTTTTCAAGTGCAGACGGCATCCAAGACGAAACACTCAAAAAGAACTTTGCCCGAAAATTGGCCGAATTTCGTTCGACTTTCTAAAAAAAATTCACCTGCCCTCCCAGATCCCGCAAAGCACATTGAAACAAATGCCCAGCTACGCGTAGCGAATTGATTGCCACTTCCCTGAAGTGTCCAATTTTCACCACTAAGTGCGCAAAACTTATACTTTTCTGCACCCATGATTAATCATTCAAACCCGATTAACAGGAACAAAGTAGTTTTTTTTCAAATACGACAACGAGCATAAATCATATTTTAGTTACCTACATCGATTTTGATGTTTGACTACAGATTTTAGCGTAGTAGCAACTTGCGCCCATGGGATCTAAATTTGGAGCATATAGTCTTTTCTTCGCAACACTAAGTGTCGCGAGTGCCGCCATTGATATTTCATTTTCCTCTGTTACTGTCTATGACAGTGGCAATGGTTTAGATGAATATCGATTCGTCAATGCAGCAACAGTGGATGGTGAATCGTTGGACGTCATTCTAACAGTAAACTCGACCAGCGCAGGAGTGGACTATGGCGATGGTGCTTTAGTCAACGGAGGCAGTGGTCTCGGCGGAAATAATGAGTACGGCCTATCGACTGTAGATGGAAATGGCAACTCCAGCGATGGCAACGAGTCTATATTTTTTGTGATCGCCTCAGATACCGACGCATATGTGAGCTTCAACCTACGCTTTATTGACGCGAACGAAAATGCCTTTGCGGTGACCGACACTGTAATCGTGCAAGTCTATGATATTGATCAAGACGCAACCGGTAATGATTTCTCGGATACATTTGGAGTCATCAGCTCAGAGACAGTGAATGGAGTGATGCTAAATGATCCCACTAACCTAGCGGTCAGCACGCTCACATACGACAGCACCGAATATGAAATCGCAACTTTAGCAGCTGGCGAGAGCACGAATTACCTAGTCACAGGAAATGTCGACAATTCCACAACTGCCTCGGGTCAAGAGCAGCACACCGCCTCAGTTGTTTATTCTCAAATTGGAACAGATGGCGTTGAGTTCCTCTGGGGAATTACAGGCACTTCAGGCAGTCGCCGCGGCCTATTCCTATCGGCCACGAATCCACCTTTAGTTGAAGTCAACGCTCCCGGAGTCCCAGAACCCGCATCAACTGTCCTCTGGCTAGGCTTAGCCTGCGGCCTCTTCGGTCTGCAACGCCGTCAATTTCGTAAATAAGCGAGTGCGTAGTTGCCGGCTATCGGTAACAACTGAGAGACGGTGAAAGACCTCTAGATTTTAAGATCTTCAAAAACTGAACTATGCTGTGTGCAGAATTCTACCAGAAACACCTCCAAAGTATCTGACTCTTCAATTATTTTTTCGGCAAAAACTCCAGAGTGGCCGATGGTCACCAGAAGGTCGAGTGCTTCGCCATCTACGGCAGACCTTCGTCAATCCTATCATGCTGGATTTTGTTTAACCACGGATGGAAACGGATATGATTCCTTCTTTTTCATTTTCTGATCCGTGTTAATCCGTGGTTTAATATTCTCTTTTTATTTCTCTGCATCAGGACTGGCACTCAACCGAGCAACTCTTCGGCGTGCGCTCTGGCGGAGGCGGACTTGCGGTCGCCTAGCATGCGAGCGAGCTCTTCGAGACGAGCCTCGCGACTGTCCCCGAGCGGGGCAATGGTGACAGCGGTTGAATTTTCGTCCTGCGATTTGGTGACGACGTAATGATTATGTGCCAGCGAAGCCACTTGTGGCAAGTGAGTGACACAGAGGACCTGGTGCTTCTTAGCCAGGCGGGCGAGCTCAGCCCCGACGGCGCGTCCGACTTCGCCGCCGACGTTGGCATCGACTTCGTCGAAGACGAGCAGCGGCGTGGCATCGGCCTCTGCCAGCACAGTCTTGAGCGCGAGCATGACCCGGGCGGTCTCACCGCTGGAGGCGATTTTATTGAGTGGCTGCAGGTCTTGTCCAGCGTTGGGGGCAAAGAGGAATCGGCAATGACTATCGCCGTGCTCGTGCAGCTTGCTGTCAGCGATGAGTTGGATCTCTAGCCGCGCTTTTTTAAAGCCGAGGGCTTGCAATAAGTCGGCCGCTTTTTGGGCGAGCGTCTTAGCAGCTTTTTTGCGAGCCGTGGTCAACTTGAGGGCTTGCTTGCGCAGCTCGGCTTCGAGTGCGGCAGCGGCCTTGCGTTTTTGATTCAACACGCCATCGAGGTCTCCCTGGATGGCTATTTTTTGGGCGAGCTCTTCACGCTTGGACAACACGGCTGCCACACTGCCGCCATATTTACGACGCAGTTCTTGCCACAGACTCATGCGCTCGGTGGCGGCCTCGATGGCCTCGCTGTCAAAGTCATAATCGTCGGCGAGGTGCCCGACTTCTTCGCCGAGGTCTTGAAGTTCGAGCTGTAAACTGCGAGCGCGTTCGAGCAATGGCTGCGAGCCTTCGTCAAGCTCGACCAATTCTTCGAGCCGCAAGAGTACGGCAGCGAGCTGATCAT
>CEUD01342424.1_pt1 | contig 18914 bp, 17 predicted proteins | sample 356481 | NCBI WGS metagenome assembly CEUD01 (sample SAMEA2623314, study PRJEB7988) | marine metagenome | isolation source: saline water (ENVO:00002010), including | reverse complement strand
GTGCGATCAACACCTGCGTGCAAGGCACCAAGCCCGTCATCGTGGCCACTCACATGTTGGAATCGATGATTGAATCACCGATCCCAACACGTGCGGAAGTCACCGACATCGCAAACGCGATCCGCGAGCAAGCCGACTGTGTCATGCTCTCCGGTGAGACCACTGTGGGTAAATACCCGGTCGAATGTGTGGAAACCATCCAGCGTATCGCCACTCGTATCGAGGAGGAAGAAACACAAGTGCTACGTAAAGACCTGTCGCTGCGCCTGCCACGCTCTAAAATGCTGCGTTCCGCTGCCTATCTGGCATCGGATCTGGATGGCTCGCTTGTAGTCTTCACACGTCGCGGTATTTTCGCACAAAAGCTCTCCTCGCTACGCCCGAATGTGCCGATTTACGCCTTCACCGATAACCCAGTGCTATTCAAGCAATTGCTGATCATGCGTGGCGTTGAGCCGTTTTTCATGGAGTTCGACCACGACCATGAAACCACGATCCAACGCGCATTTGGACGCCTCAAGCGCCAAGGCTGGCGCAAAGAAGGCGACCCCATCGTCGTGATCACAAAGATGTATGCAGGTGAAAAGTTGATCGACAGCACCCAGATTCGCGCTATAGATTAAGGTCTATCCTTCAGGATAGACCTACAAGCATTCCCCTGCTCATGGATAAGATAAAATCACTCCTCCTCCCGCTTGCACTCGTATTTGCGGGCATTGCGATCTTCGAATTTGGTGCGCGCTACGGTGCCACTAATATGCGAGCTTACGCCATCGCAAGTGAGTTGCAGTTCCCACTAAACATCTATGAACAAGCAGTATCGAGCATGGACGCTGGCTCCAAAGAGACCTTCGCAGCCATGATCGACAACGGAATCGCAGTCGGGGCCCTACATCGCAAGGTGTGGTATCTGAAAAAGGACGCACGTTCCAAACTGGATACAGTCTTAGCACGTGCGCTTTCCACACGTGGCGAAGCTGTATGCGAACGCTTCGCCTCCATGCAGGCAAGCGAAGATCTACCCACATACAACAAGAACAAGCTGACGGAAATCTGCGAGGCAGTCGATATTGCAAGGCTTGAACTGGTCGACCACACAGCCAGCCCTGCAAATTCCACTCCAGAGCAGCAGGAATCACTCTAAACAATTATTCATGCATACAGGCAGAGATCGCACAGGCGATCTCTGCCTTTTTTTTATGCGTATAGAGCAACAACTTGCCGGACCTAGCGAAGCACTCAGGTGTTGAACAAGCGGTCTCCGAAATCTCCCAGTCCGGGCAGAATGTATCGATCTTCGTTCAGCTCACGATCAATCTTACCGGCCACAATCGGCACATCGGGATGCGCCGCCTCAAACGCAGCAATACCTTCGGGCGCAGCAATGATGCAAACCATATTCACACGCTTGGCACCATGAGCCTTAATCTGCTCCACGCATTGTGCAGCCGAGCCTCCTGTAGCTAACATCGGGTCGAGCACGAAAACCTGCGAGCTCGCAGTCAAATCCGGCATTTTTGCATAATAACAGCTCGCCTCGGCGGTATTTTCGTCCCGCTCCATACCAATGTAACCAACGCTGGAGCCGGGAATGATATCCATCGCAGGGTCCAGCATGCCCAAGCCTGCTCGCAAAATCGGCACAAAGACAACCCCGGGGCTCAGGTGCGCACCATCCGCCATTTCCAGCGGAGTTTGCACTTTTACAGAATCGAGACTGAGCAACTTGGCCGCCTCCACCATGATGACTTCCGTCATCCCCTTGCAGCAGCGTCGAAACTCAGAGGCCGAGGTCGAACGATCACGCAAGATCGTTAAATAATGTTGTACGAGCGGATGACTGGATAGGTCTGTGGTCATAATATTCTTTAAGCGAGTTTCACCCCAGCAGCTAACAAGTCCGCAAACTGGGGACGCACACGATCAGCCGTTTCAGAAACTTCCTCATGGCTAAGTTCGGTTTTGGAAATTCCGGCGGCCGCATTAGTGATACACGAAATACCTAAGACCCGCATGCCGAATTTACGCGCAACGATCGCCTCTGGCACAGTCGACATGCCGACCGCATCGGCCCCCAGCGAGGCAAAGGCTCGAATTTCAGCCGGAGTCTCAAAGCTTGGGCCCGTTGTGGCCAAATATACACCTTCCTTTAGATCCACACCATGCGCCTGCGCCCAGGCGCGGATTTTACTGCGAAGCGCGCCATTGTAAACTTCGCTCATGTCAGGAAAGCGCACCCCTCCATCGCCCTCCCAGCCAATCAGCGGATTGGTACCGAGAAAATTGATATGATCACTCAGCATCATGAAATCGCCCGGCACATAGTCACGATTGATGCCACCGGCCGCATTGGTCACGAAGAGCGTGTGCACACCCATGTGATGCATCAGACGGATCGGCAAAGTGAGTTCGGACATTTGATAGCCCTCGTAAAAGTGAAAACGCCCTTGCATGCAAATCACCCGCTTGCCCTCCAAAGTGCCGTAAACAAATTGCCCCGCATGGCCAGGGACGGTGGAAACGGGAAAGCCCTCAATCTCACCATAAGCTAGGCGGCCGACGACTTCTATGCGGTCATCCGCAAAGAAGCCGAGGCCGGAGCCTAAAATCAGACCCAGTTCAGGTTGAAAATCAGTGAGTTCATTGGGCAATTGCGGCAGTTTCATAATCGATTTGAAGTACGTAGATCAACAAGCACGACCTCGCATAGCCAAAGCCGCTGCCAAGCAAGCTGACATGAAATTTGCTCAAGGCAACTTTTGTCTGAGACAAGTCTGACACAAACGGGGTCTAAAGAACCCCGCCACTATTCGCGCATTGTTCCATCCGACTGCTCGGCTAGAAATGACTGATACGCCATGGCCACACCTTGCTCGATATCGATTTTGGGCGACCACCCAGTTGCTTTGATCTTAGAAATATCAGTCAACTTGCGCGGCGTGCCGTCTGGCTTGCTGGTATCAAAACGGAGCTCGCCTTGGTAGCCCACCACTTGCATGACGAGTCGGGCGAGATCGCCAATCGAAATGTCCGTGCCGCAGCCGAGATTCACCCAATCAGGCGGGTTCTCCAATTGCAATAAATGCAGGATGCCAGCCGCCGCATCGTCTGCGTGCAAAAACTCACGCAGCGGCGTGCCAGTGCCCCAGATCGCAACTTCAGGCGCCTCATTCAACTTCGCTTCATGAAAGCGACGTATCAACGCAGGCAATACATGTGAATTTTGCGGATGATAGTTATCTCCTTGACCGTATAGATTGGTCGGCATTGCGGAGTGGTAGCAGACCCCATACTGGCGACGATAGAACTCACACATTTTTAGGCCTGCAATCTTAGCGATCGCATAGGCTTCATTGGTGGGCTCCAAAGCGGCAGTCAAAAGCGACTCTTCACGAATCGGTTGCTCCGCAAGTTTCGGATAAATACAGGTGCTGCCGAGAAAGAGCAAACGCTTCACGCCCGCTTGATAGGCGGCATGAATGGCGTTTTGCGCGATTGCCAAGTTCTCATACATAAACTCGGCCGGATAGGTATTATTGGCGTGAATGCCTCCCACCCGTGCAGCCGCTATCACGGCAACATCGGGGCGCTCAGCCTCAAAGAAGGCCTGCACCGCCGATTGATCGAGTAAGTTTAACTCGCTACGGGTGCGCGTGAGCACCGAGTCGTAACCCGCGCTCTTGAGGGCGCGCACAACCGCGCCCCCCACCATGCCGCGGTGGCCCGCGATGTAAATTTTATCCTGCTTATCCATTGGTCGCTTGCTTATAGGCGAGCTCTTGCTTGGCGAGCACTAGATCCGAATCGACCATGATTTTTACCAGATCCTTGAATTTGACCTTGGGCTCCCAGCCGAGCTGTTTCTTTGCCTTAGCAGGGTCGCCGATCAAGAGGTCCACTTCTGTGGGGCGCTCATAGCGCTTGTCGTAATCCACATACTTCTCCCAGTCCAAATCGAGTAGATTGAAGGTTTCGATGACGAAGTCTTTGACCGAATTGGTCTCGTTGGTCGCCATCACATAATCGTCGCCCTCGTCTTGCTGCAGCATCAACCACATCGCTTCAACGTATTCCTTGGCATAGCCCCAGTCGCGCTGCGCATCAAGATTGCCTAGGTAGAGCTTGTCCTGCAGCCCCAACTTAATGCGGGTGGCCGCACGCGTGATCTTACGCGTGACAAAAGTTTCTCCGCGGCGTGGTGATTCGTGGTTAAACAAAATACCATTGGTCGCATGCATGCCATAGGACTCACGGTAGTTCACTGTCAGCCAATAGGCATATACTTTGGCGCAACCGTAAGGGGAGCGTGGGTAGAAAGGTGTTTTCTCAGTTTGTGGCACCTGTTGAACCATACCAAACATTTCAGAGGAGGATGCTTGGTAGAAACGGCATTTTCCATCGAGCCCCACTTCACGAATCGCCTCCAGCAAACGAAGTGTGCCCAGACCGGTGACATCGCCAGTGTATTCCGGAACGTCAAAGGATACCCGCACGTGACTCTGCGCGCCGAGGTGATAGATTTCATCAGGCTGGATTTGATACAGCAGCTTCATTAACATTACGCCATCTGCTAGATCCCCATAGTGTAGAAACATCTTAGTGCCATTGATGTGTGGATCCGTATACAAATGGTCGATGCGCTGCGTATTAAAAGTCGAGCAGCGGCGGATGATGCCGTGCACTTCGTAGCCTTTTTCGAGCAATAGTTCCGCAAGATAAGATCCATCCTGCCCCGTGATTCCTGTGATGAGTGCTTTTTTCATAATTACGCCAGATTATAGCAGATTTCCCTGCGCTGTCTTTTCGTATTTACGTAAAGTTATTTACATATATGCGTAATATTAATGAAAATGGACGAAAAAACCGTCGCGATCGCCTTTGATTTAAATTTCCGGCATGCCGCAGAGATTTTCAGTGGAGCCTCGGATTATCTATCGGAGGCGCAGTTGGACTGGCAATTAATGCCGCTCAACTTCGGTTTTGAGACTCGGCTCATGGAACTGGCGCACTCGGGGCGGCTAGCTGGCGCACTCGGCACTTTCGTGAGCGACGGTTGGGTGCAGGGGCTGCTCGATACTGGTGTGCCGGCAATTAACATGTTTAACTTCTCGAAAATAAGCGTGGTGCCCACCGTCAGCCCCGACGATCACGCGACGGGCTACGCGGCCGCCGAGCACCTACGCACGCAAGGGGCACAGCGCTTCGCCTTCTTCGGCGCAGATGGGGTGCACTACACACGTTTGCGCGAAGCAGGCTTTCGCGCAGGACTGCGCAGCTACCAATTAGAAAGTGAACTCGAACTGCTACGCCCCGGCCCGAACCTAGCCGAACAACTGAAGGGATTGAAGAGTGCCTCCGAGCTAATCGGCATATTCTGTTCCAACGACTTGAGCGCACGCGAACTAATCACACTCGCCCGCCAGCAAGGCATTCGCTGTGGCAAAGACATATTAGTCGTTGGCGTGGACAACGATCCCTCAGAATCCATCTTTGCTGGCATTGGCATCAGCAGCTTCAAGCAAGCCATTCGCGAGACAGGCTACCTCTCTACACGCGCACTGCATGAGACAATCCAGCAAGGCCAGCCATCCGTGGACCTGCAATTACAAATGCCGAGCCAACTGATTCCCCGCGAATCCTCACTCGCCTCCAACCGAGCCCGTATCGGACAGCAAGCCGCTAACTATATACGAGAAAACCTCGCAAAACCGGAGCTCGACGCCGCCTCCTTAGCGCAACACATCGGCGTATCGCGCCGCTCTCTGGAACTTGCAGTGCACGAGCAATTCAACAGTAGCCCCTACAAAATGCTGGCTCAAGCACGCTTACAATTGGCTCAACATTTACTACGCACAAGCCCGCTCCCCATCATGGAGGTGGGCTTACGCTGTGGCTACCCCAGTGCACACCACTTCTCTGCTTGGTTTAAAAAGCAATGCGGTAGCGCGCCTAAAGTCTATCGAGAGCGTTAATCAGAACTGAACCGTCTCATCAGGGCTCGGGATTTGGGTACGAAACCAAGTGCGCTGTTTTTTGACGAGGTGCAGCGTGTTTTGCACAATACTTGGTAGCAGCTCCTCTCGTGACAATTGCCCCTCTAGAAAAGCAATGGTTTCTCGATAACCGATCGCCGATGCGGCGCTCGGGTTTTCCTTAATTCCAAGTGCTAAGAGGCCCTCAACTTCTTCGATCAGTCCCGCGGCCAACATCTGCTGGGCGCGATGCGCCACGCGTTGTTGCAGATTCTCCTTGTCGCGACTGAGTAAGATGTAGTGTTTCGTGCAATCAGCGTAGGGCTCGGGGCGAGCGGCAAACTCCGCTTGCAAAGTCGGTAAATCCTTGCCAGAGGCGATACAGCGTTCCAGCGCCCGCAAGACGCGACGGGGGTTTTTAATATCCAAATTCCCCAAGCCTTGCGGACTACGCATGCCCAGCTCAGCCAATAAAGCGGACAAGCCCTCAGCTTCATAGAGCGCAGCAACTTGAGCTCGCACCGCATCACTCACTTTCACAACATCAATCACTGGCGCAAAAAAGCTCTTTAAATAAAACCCGCTGCCCCCAGACACCAAAACGGAGCGTCCACGACTAAAAATATCAGCCACCGCCGCCTGCGCATCGCGTACATAAGCCACGATGTCGTAGGGCACATTGACGGGGTTCAGATCGATCAAATGATGCGGCACTCGCGCCAACTCAGCAGGGCTTGGCTTGGCCGTGCCAATATCCATGCCGCGATAAATCAAAGAGGCATCGCAAGAGACAATCTCCGCATTATGCGCTGCTGCGTAAGCAAGCGCATATTCCGTTTTGCCCACCGCGGTGGGCCCTGTAATGATGTGTAATAATTGTTCCATTGCTGTAACGCGCGGTTCTCGGCTTGTCTAATCTACGTCGTTGGCGAACACTTGTACCACAATCCAAGCATGGCAACCATGTAGCAACTGCATCGGCTCCTCATCTCCCAGCAGTGTGACTACTGCTGACAATTTTACATACAAAACAATGAAAATCTGTATCGTCACCGAAACCTATCCGCCCGAAGTCAACGGCGTCGCCATGACCTTGCACCGCATCAGCGGCGAACTACGCAAACAAGGCCACAGCGTCAGCATCGTGCGTCCCCGCCAGAGTTCGGAAGCCCAAAATGCGCAATACACTGACGAAACAATCGTGAGCGGCCTACCCTTGCCTGGCTACGACGGTCTGCGCTTCGGCCTGCCCTGCCGACGCAAGTTACGCACGCTTTGGGCTCAAGATGCGCCCGACATCATCTACGCCGGCACCGAAGGCCCGCTGGGACAGTCCTCGATCAAAGCCGCCGCCGACCTCGGCATCCCCATCGTGTCGGGCTTTCACACCAACTTTCACGAATATATGAAGCACTACAAACTGCCCATCCTAGAAAAGATGGTGCAAGGCTTCCTACGGAAAACACATAATAAGACTCGCCGCACCTTCGCCCCCTCGCAAGATGTCATCGAGCGACTAAAAGGCATGGGCATCGAAGGCACCCGCCTACTCGGCCGCGGAGTGGACACCACCCTCTTTGCCCCCGCAAAACGCGACGCCAGCCTGCGCCAACGCTGGGGTGTGGATGACGACGGCATCGTCGCACTCTTCGTCAGTCGTCTGGCCGCCGAGAAAAACATTCCTCTCGCCGCCAAAGCCTTTCAGCAAATCAAGCAAGGCCACCCCGAAGCCGCCTGCGTCTTCGTAGGCGACGGCCCCGAGCGCGCAAAACTGGAAAAGGCACATCCCGACTTCATCTTTGCTGGCATGCAAAAAGGCGAGGACCTCGCCCGCCACTACGCATCTGCCGACCTCTTTGTATTCCCCAGCGTGACCGAAACCTTCGGCAATGTCGTGACCGAGGCGATGGCATCCGGCCTCGTCACACTCGCCTACGATTACGCCGCCCCCGGCCGTTATATTGAAGACGGCAGTAACGGCTACCTCGCCCCCTTCGACGACAACACAGCGTTCCTAAAAGCCACCGACCGCGCACTCGCAGCGCAAAACGATTGGTCCCAAATCCGAGCCGCAGCACGTAGCACTGCCGAAAGCTTAGGCTGGACCGGCATCGTCAAACAATTCGTGACAGACTTGGAAGAGGCTCGGAGCGAGTTATAGCAAAGACGCCTCCGATCACAGCGTGCGAAACTTACCTTTGTAACGCCGAATAATTTTTTCCATGTATCCGGCGGCTTCGGGTTCGACCTGGAAGCCGATAAAGTGGATTCGGGGCTCGATGCCATATTCACGGGTGAGATCACGTAGCGTGCGTTCGAGCTCGTTCCATGGAACATCGCCCTGCTTCGGAATGTTACGCTGGAAATCAGCATCGGAGACGAGAAAGATCACGTCGGGCTCCATTTGAAAAGCCACCATGAAAGCGCCCTGCACACCATCCGCGGCATGGGGCAGCTGAGTCATCAGCGACTGGGTCCGCACCTTCCCAGTGATCCATGCTTTGGCGGCGCGCTTGTTACGAATGCCGCCGGCGATCATGTAATCGCGAAAGCTGCCAACGCTGCGCGAAAAGGGCACCATGGCGAATTGGGTATTGGCACTGAGTCCATCGATCAATGAAGAAAGCTCTCGTATAAAGCGCTCGGTGCTCACACCCGCCTTGCTGGCCTTGTTCCAGACACTGGAACTGTTATCAAAAAGAATCAGAATACGCTGCCCCGCGTCTTCGATCCCGAATAGTGAAGCGGAGGAGCTACCGGTTTGCAGACCTTGCAAAGCACCCAGCACGCCAGACTGTCCGAGCAGCGAGTCAGACTGGAGGGCCGCGGGATTGCGCTCGATCGGGTTAAAGTCGCTTTTTGGCATCTGTGGCAGCGCCGGCATAGAATCAGGCAACAAAGCTTGGGTGCTGATACGCTCGAGCTGCATGGGCGAGCTGGCTGCGTTTTGAAATTCGGCCAGCGCGACTTTGTGTTCCAATTCTTTTTGCGGGAGATAAATCTTCTTACGCGCGACGAATTCGGGATCAGACTTAAACTCAGGCACCAGCACCACGACGAATACGGCCAAGAAGAGCAGCCCCACCTGAATCAAGAGCGCCAATGCCAAGGGCCCGAGCTTGGAGCGTTTCGGTGCAGATTCGGCAGAACTATGCGCAGGAGCGGACGGCATGATGCACCAGTGTGTGCGCTGCTTCACGCATTGCAAATGTTGAATACCTCGCTCCGGTTCAAAGAACTGAGGATATGGGGCTCTAGTTTCGAAAACTAGAGCTCAAAATTCTAGCTATTAGGGAAATCGCAGGCATACTCCCGCGACTCATCCATATGCGCTCCTCTCCTAAAATCTGGCAATGGCCGAATGTGCTAGCGATCGATGCAGCACTGATTGCAGCACTGTGGTTACTGGCCTTGGAGCGGGCGCATTCACTGGAAATCACTTGGGTGGCGCATGCGGTGCTGGCCCTCTCAGTCTGGCTGAGCTACGTGGCCGACCGACTCTACGATGTGCGCTCGCGCGCACGATCGGCCCTCCTTTCGACGCGACACAACTTTTCGAAGCGCTACGCGCGATCACTTTGGCGCCTATGGTTTGCCGCTTTGGGAGCCGATCTTTTATTGGCGACTCAATTGAGCCCGCAACAACTAGCAAAGGGTGTGCACCTCTTAATCATTTGCTTAATCTACACGCTCTTAAACCAGAAACTCTCGCGCCGATTCTTCCCGAAAGAAATCTGCGTGGCATTGATCTACGCAGGCGGCGTGCAAATCTTTCTGCCAGACACGGTGTCGACGAACTTTTACCAAGCTTTCGCATTTTTGTGCCTGCTAAACTGTCTCATCATCGGAGCGAAGGAGAAGCACATCGATGCAAAGATGCGGGTGCACTCGCTGGCGACCTTGGTCGCAGAGCGTTGGCTGAGCCCACTCGCTTGGACGGGGGCGGCGCTGGTGCTATGGAACCGTGGCGATCTGTGGCAGGGACTGGCATTGAGCTTTGTGCTGCTGGCACTGCTGCATCGCTACCGAGCGCACATCACGATCGAGAGCTTCCGAGTGCTGGTGGATGCGGCACTCCTCATCGGTGGCGCATTTCACTTGATCCTATTGAGCTAGTAGAGGCGGCACCTGCGTTCGCACCGAGCCCGAAGAAGGCCGAATTAACGCGATTGGCCCTCAGCCTACAACAAGTTCGGCGAGTTGGTCAAATAGGCTTCATGGCGGGCGAGTTGATCATCTAAGGAGCTCGCCACCACCACCGATGTGGCGAGGAACATGATGATTGCATTCGTCAAAGCATCGCTGGTCGCTGAAGCTTGAATACGCTTAGAGAAATCTTGGTTCAAACCCTCTAGCACGCCGTAAAGCTCTTTAAGTTCCTTAAACTCCCAATCGGCCTCTTCGCCGCGGCGCTGTTTGAAATACTGCTTCACAAGATAAGAGCCTACTGTGCGATGCAATGTTTGGCGAGTCGTGCAAAAAGGGATGTGAAAGCTGGCCATCGCCCCAAGCTCTTTCAACACGGGGCAGCCACTGGTCGCCATCATCAGCCCGAGCAGAGAGTTGATGCCGACCTGCAAATCGCAATCATCGAAGTAACTGCGCTCCGCAGTGGTCACAGTCACTTTCACACGCTCAATGGACTGACTGTCGGCAAAGGCCTCAATCACTTCATTGATACGGGTGGCGGCCGGACAATAGGCACAGTCGGCCTCCTTGAGCGGGCAGCATTTACATTGTTTATAACCAAGGCGCGCCCACTCAGGGTGCGCTTCGTCTGCATTCACCTGACCAGGACGCGTCGCCACATCAAACTCGATCTCGCGATCTTTCAGTTCAAAGCGATAAACAACATTTTCGGAATCCATGGCACTCTTGTTTAGATAATTATTTAATGAGGTCGACACCGAATCACACCCGATGCATGCATTTACCAAACTTTGGCGACCCATTAACTTACCAAGAAGACGTTTCCACAACAGCAATCCTGGACAGTCAACGCCCGTCACATAAAGTACAAAATGCAGACATGCACATACTTAAGCCCCACCCCAGCAACCTAAAGAGCACAGGTATCAGAGGAGCTCTTAGCGGCCGCGACGAATCTCAGAAGCTTTAAACTGCACACGTACCCGGAAAATTAACTTAATGCGGGTTTTAATCTTAAAAGTCTTCGGATCGATCGAGTCAGGAACCTCTTCGCGATGTACATCTACAATGGCATGGTAACCACGCTCGGAGAAGATATCGATCAACATGGCCAGAGCATCCAGATCATGCAACACCTTGCTCTCTGTATTCACCACTGCAGTGCCGGAGATTGCGTGGCGCTCGATGATGGGGATAAAATCCTGCTTAATGAGCTCGACGACTTGCGTAAAGAGTGGTTCTTGACGCTCGACATAGGCATCGAGACGGTCAACCAACTCTTGGCGCGCATGCTTGGAAATCGACATCGCCACGGGAATGCTCGAAATGCGATCATAGGTCGTCTCATCGAGTTCAAGCGAGCCTTGATAGCGCAATTCCTCATCGATACGTTGACGCACCACTTCCAGCGAGCCGTGGGCGTTAATAAAGTGGTAGAAGAAAATCTCGCGCAGCTCTTTGAGCGCGTCGTAGGTTTTTTCCTTAAATGTGCGATAGCGGTTGAGCGCGGCATCGGGATCGAGATCGGTCGGGCGCAATTCTTCGAGTTCGCCGACGCCCGACTCGCGCACTTCTTCATTGTGTGCTTGGGCTTCGAGGCCACGATGCATCTGACGCTTAACACTTTCTTTCTCGTCGATGAAGAGCACCACGATATGGAAGTGTGGCTTTTTAAAATACTCCGAGTAGAGGGTCTCTTTAAACTGGTTGCGCAGATCAATCAGTTTTTGATAGAGCAACTTCACGCATTCGACCTGCACCTTGGTGCGAGGAAAACCATCGACCACCGCGCCGGTCTTATAGACTGGGTCGAGTAGCTTACGCAGCATAATCTCGATCACCTCGCGATCGCCGACAAGCATGCCGGCATCTTTCATTTTCTGCGCTTCGGGGCTTTTCAGTAAGCCGCTCACCACCAGCGGCGGAGCCGTGAGATCGCGATACTGCATGATAAAATTGGTATTGGTGCCCTTACCTGCGCCGGGCGCACCATTGAGCCAGAAAATCTCCTTGGGAAAGCGTAAGTTCTCTTTCCCCTTTTCCTCAACGAGGCTAGCCCAGACGGAATTGAAGATGATTTGAGCGTCCTTGACCTCTAGGTCGACGACTTTATTCTCGGTTGGGTTGCTCTCAGTGTTGGCGGGATCGGAAGCCATATCAGTATAAGTTGGTAAGTGAAGAAAACTCTTAGCAGTGGCGAAATCCACTAATGAGATCAAGCCTCATTCATGGATTCTGGCCAAGGAGCACGCGTAATGGATGGCTGTTGCGTGCGCGGGCGGCAAATTCGTTCGGTCGCGCCTTCGAAATCCTCTTCCCCCGAAAGGATGTCGATTTCGAGCCGCAGATAATAAACTGGCACCGGAGCTGTGATATCGTCGAATAGGCGCACGGCGTCTTTCTCGGTGGTGACGATCATGTCGAGGTCGGCCATGCCGGCCTTACGGTACAGCCGCTCAATTTCATAGCGCGTGAAGCGGTGGTGGTCGAGAAAGCGCTGGTTATAACGGATCTCTGCACCAAATGCGCGCAACATGCTCTCGAAACTCTCCGGTGAAGCAATCCCACTGAAAGCGCCAATTTTAGCGTTTTGCAAGGAATCGAGCGGGAGTTTTTCATCGCTGCCAACCGCTTGCAGGTATTGTGGCTTGTGGGCGCACTCAATGATCTCGGCCTTCGGATTGTGTTCACGGATGAGTTCGAGCAGGGCCTCATCGCGCACCCCGTCGGACTTGGTCAGGAAGATATAGCTGGCGCGAGACAGGTGCTTGATCGGTTCGCGCAAGATCCCACGTGGCAATAAATGTTGGTTTCCAAAGGGGTTGGTCTTATCGACCAGCAAGAGGTTTAGCCGACCTTTTAACGGCAGATATTGAAAGCCATCGTCTAGGATCAGTGTGTCGCAACCAAATTTACGAATCGCGAAGGAGCCCGCTTTGACACGATTCTTATCACAGAGCACCACCACTCCGGGCAGATTTTGCGCTAGCATATAGGGCTCATCGCCCGCCACTTCGGAATCGAGCAGCACGTTTTTACCATCGCTCACAATCTTCGGCGGTGCTTCTTCGCCATGGGTCAACTTGCGCCAGAGCTTTTTGGGCAAGGGCTCTTTCTTACTCTTATAACCTCGGCTCAGGATGGCCACTTTGCGGCCTCGCTCATTTAGAGTGCGGGCAAATTTCTCAACCACTGGCGTCTTCCCGGTGCCGCCAACCGTCAAGTTTCCCACCACCACGACCATACAGCCCAGTGGCTTATTACGCAAAATGCGATGTTCGTACAAATACCAGCGTAATTGCACGATCCCACTGAACAAATAAGACAGCAGATGTAGGAAAATGCCCATCACCTCTGCGGCACGCCCGTGCCGGCGATCATAGATCACATCAGCGGTAAATTGGGCAAAGTCATCCGCTGCTCGAGCGAGCTTATAACGGATTCTACGGAGTGAGGGCATAGGTCAAAAAAGGTGATTATTGTAAATAAAGCGAATCTCAAAAACCAGAAAGAAGGTTGACGCCAGATTTAATCACCGCTTTCTCTCGAAAAAACAGCAAGTCTCTGTGATCTGCAAAGACTTCAACGTATCTATTGTTTATGAAATATTTAATCATCGCCGAGAAACCTTCCGTCGCAACCGACCTCTCCAAAGCACTCAGCTCAGAACTTGGCAAATTTACAAAAAAGGGAAAATCACGCGATGCGACCTATTTCGAAAGCGATCAAGCAGCGATCACCTCTGCAGTCGGCCACCTTGTCGAGCTAAAGATGCCGACCGGGCCCAATGGCAAAAACTTACCTTGGAATTTTAAGGTGCTGCCAGCCATTCCCGAAAAATTTGAGCTACAGCCGATCGAGCAAAGCTCGGGCCGCCTGAAGCATGTGCTCGCACTGGCAAAGAAAAAGGAGTTCGACGTCATCATCAACGCATGTGACGCCGGCCGAGAAGGGGAGCTCATCTTCCAATACATTATGGACATCGGCAACATTCAGAAGCCGGTCAAACGCCTCTGGATGCAATCCATGACCAAGAGTGCGATTCTGGAAGCATGGAATTCTCTACGCGAAGGCGAGCAAATGTCGCATTTGGCCGATGCCGCCAAGTGCCGCTCTGAGTCGGACTGGCTCGTTGGGCTTAATTCGACACGCGCCCTCACCTGTTTCCGTTCGCGCCATGGCGGCTTCAATATTACGGCTGCAGGCCGCGTGCAAACCCCCACCCTCGCGATTCTAGCTAAGCGCGAACGCGAGATCCAAGCCTTCAAGCCCGAAGACTACTGGGAGGTGCACGCCGACTTTGCCGTTCCCCAGGGTAACTACCCAGGCAAATGGGTGGATCTAGGCTGGAAGAAAAATCCCGAACAACCGCACGGCCGCGCCGAGCGCATCTGGGATCAGCAGACCGCGACCACGATCCGAGAACGCTGCGCTGGCAAGGAAGGGATCGTAAGCGAAGAGAAAAAGCCGACCAAGCAGATCGCACCGCAACTTTACGACCTCACCACGCTGCAACGCGAAGCTCCCTTCACCGCGAAAAACACACTGGGCCTGGCGCAAGCACTCTACGAGCGCCATAAGATGCTCACCTACCCACGGACCGACTCACGCTACCTGCCAGAGGACTACATGAGCAAAGTGCACGAAACCATGCGTGAGCTCGCTAGTTCAAAGCACCCCGTCGCCGAATGGGCCGCCAAGGCGATCGAGGAGGACCGCGTCAGCTTTAATAAGCGCATTTTCAATAACGCCAAGGTATCCGATCACTTTGCGATCATTCCCACCGGCCGCGTCGTGAAACTCAACGAGCAAGAGTCCAAACTCTACGACATGGTGGTTAAACGCTTCATCGCGGTCTTCTTCCCCCACGCCGAGTTCGAGGTCACCAAGCGCCTCACGACGATCAATCACGGCACAGAAAAAGATACTTTCCTCACGAATGGTAAGACATTGACCTACCCTGGCTGGCTGGCTGTCTACGGTCGCGTCGCTGGAGTCGCGACCACCAAGGATGAACTGGTCGCCGTCAAGGATGGCGTGAGCGCACAAACCGAATCGATCGAAGTCGAAGACAAGAGCACCAACCCTCCCGCGCGCTACACAGAGTCCACTCTACTCGCAGCCATGGAAGGTGCAGGCAAGCTGATCGACGACGACGAACTGCGCGAGGCGATGTCCGAGCGCGGCCTAGGCACACCGGCCACACGCGCCGCCACCATCGAAGGTCTACTCCGCCAAAAATACATCGCTCGCGATGGTCGCGAGCTGAATGTCACTGGCAAAGGCCTACGCCTGATCGAACTCTGTGAAGAGATGGACATTAAGGCGCTCAGCTCACCCTCCATGACGGGAGACTGGGAAGCCAAGCTCAACAAAATGGAAAAGGGCGAGATCAAGCGCGACGCCTTCATGCAAGAGATCAACAGCTTCACCGCCGATGTCGTAGAGAAAGCACGCGCCCACATGGAGACTTTAGTCAACCGCGTGTTCCCCGATCTGGAGTGCCCCTGCCCTGCTTGTGGCGCCCCTCGCTTAAAACAAACCGACGCCACCTACGAGTGCCGTGAAGAAGAGTGCGATTTCCGCATATCCAAGCACATCGCAGGACGCAAGCTGAGCGAAGCCGAAGCGATCGAACTGTTCACCACCAAAGCATTGCCCGAGACCGACGGCTTTGTCTCTCGCTTTAATAAACCATTTAGCGCAGCTCTAAAACTGGCGCAAACCGTCTCTAAGACTGGCAAGCTGGGCAAGTGGAAGACCGAATTCGTCTTCGACGACGACCTAGAGTCCGCCGAAGAGCTGACAGACGAGCAACTGCTCAAGACACTGACGCTGAAGAATGGCTTGGAAGCGAAGTTCTACGCCACCGACAAAGCTTACCACCTGCCCGACTTCAAGCCCAAGGACTCGCCCGACGGCTTCCGTCTGGGCAAGGTCATTTTGCAAAAGGAGTTGCTGGCCGAGGACGTCGAAAAGCTCTTCACCGAGGGCAAGACACCCTTACTGGATGGCTTCATCTCAAAGCGTACCAAGCGTGCCTTCAAAGCCCACCTAACCCTCGACTTTGAGAAAGGTAAAATTGGTTTCGAATTCGCACCGCGCCCCACCAAGAAGGCTGCCAAAAAAGCCGTCAAAAAGGCCGCGAACTAAGCGTTACTTGAAGCCAAATAGTTTCTTGATGGTGGAAATCGTCCCAGATGCAATTGCGGGGCGAGATCCGCTGACATTAAGCACGCGCCGACAAGTTTGATCGTCGAGCAGGCTGGGGTTATAGGCGATCACCTTCACGTCGCCTGGCTTGCCCGCCAAGTTGTCGGATGCAAAACGGGGCGTCCACTCCTTGGGCACGCCATATTTGGTAAATGCAATGTCCCAGGCGACCACAGACTGCCCCTCAAACGGCTTCGTAAGCAGCGCAGGGTAGTCCTTCACAAAACTCGGAACACGCGCGCTATAGACACGAATGCGTGCGGCCGCGGGCAGGTGTTGCAGATGTTCATACAGGTTCTTCACACTGCCATTTCGAATGGCTTGATAAAATGCAAGCGGGTCGACACTGACCAAGTTCATGCCATTCCAGCTGCCATGTTGGTTCTTGTTACCGAATTTCTTACGATCATACCAGGTTTGAAAATCGTCCGTGAGCCGGAATCCAACTTCGAAGTGCACATGAGCGCGTGAAGTGGGAATGCTATAAGTCGCGGAGCGCCCCATAATACCGAGCACAGAGCCGGCCTCAACACGGGCGCCCGGCACGACGCCATCCGCGACACTAGCGAGGTGCGCATAGAGGGTGTGGTAGCTGGGCACCTCTCGATCGTGCTGGATCACGACATAGCGCCCATAACTGCTATGGCCCGGCACGCGGCTCGCATGCACGACCTTCCCCGGCAGCACCGCGTAAACAGGGTCGAGCGGCTCCCCGCTACGGTCTCGTTTGACAGGATAGAGGTCGAGCCCCTCGTGAAAGCGGTGCCCGCTGTTACGCACGCAGCCAAATAGCCCCGACTCGACGATGCCCGACACGGTCGGCTGAATGAAGGCTTCGATGGACTCACCGTTCTGAAAAGCAGGGTTCGGTGTCGGCCAAATCAAATTGGCCTGCACGCACAGAGGCACGAGTAAAGCTAGCAGCAGAAAAATCTGTTGTCTCCTCATAAAATACGATCGTCGAAGGGATTGGAATGCCTACCAGCTCTTCTTTGCCTGCAATTCGCTAAGGCTCCGTCTCAAATCCAGTACCAGCTGTTCCAACTCAGCGTCGTCCACCTCGACAAAAGTGTACAAATTGCCATCCGGGATTGCGCCATCGATACGACGTGCTCCGATGGCGTTTCCGTTCACCATCAACACAATACGTCCACCCATATTCGTCACAGAAGCTCGATACAGATCACGTGCACCTTTCCCATCGACCTGTAACAGCAGCGCCATGCCGCGGTCGACTTTGACCAGTTCGACATTGCGAATGTCAAACTCAGTCACGATGGGATCCGCCTGAATATTGATCGTGGTGCCACTCTTGGGTAGCACCGCAGTATCCCCGCCCATCGAATTAAAATTCACCCCGCGGCTCTCAACCATCAGGCGTGGAATGTATAAATTTTCGAGCTTATCTTTTTTACAGCCAACGAAAAAAGCGAGACTAGTGAATACAAGAAGGAATGAGAGGGCAATTGGGCGCATGTGTTGTGTATGAGTTAAAGAATAATATCACCAATGGTGTCTTCAATTTTGAGCATTAGTTTCGTAGAAATATCGACAATCGGCACCTGCATCTGACGCTTGGATTTCACGTGCAGATAAGTCTGCTCGCCCGCAGTCCGGCGCGTACCGAGAGCACGTAGCACACGCTTACGCTCCAACATAAGCGAGAGTAAATGCTTTAACATGTCCGACTCCTCCCGTGCCTCAGGCTGCTCATGCTCAAAGAGTGAGAAAAAAAAGTCCTCAGCCGAGGCCATGGTCTCGCGGGCAGTGCTGCTCTCTTCGTCGGGCTCTTTAACCACCCGAACCCAGCGCCCCAGCACCTCACCGGGCAACTCAAAGAGCTCTACTTCGTCTGGGCGTAGATCCGCACGCCCCAACTCGCCGGCGACGTCGTCCTTATAAATCAAACAGACCACTTGATCGCCCGGATTGAAGGCCTCAGCACTCAGAGTCGATTTGCGCGCGATAGTTTTAAATTGCCATTCCATAGATGCAGAAAAGATAAGCTCGGTAGCCTACCCAATCTGTGCGATCTTGCAATCAAGTTATAGCTTTCAAATGGATCGCAAGCGAAGCGCGACTATAGGTTGTGATCGACCTCATATTCCTCCATATCCGGCGGCACGGTGCCAAGCGATTCTTCCATAGTCGTGAGGCCCTCTTTGACCTTGAGCATACTGTCTTGGTGCAAGGTCATCATGCCGGTGCGCATGGCGATACGCTTAATCACGGCCGCCTCCTCCCCCGCATTAATCGCTTTAATCAAGTCTTCGCTGGTCGCCATCAATTCATGAATACCCACCCGGCCTTTGTAGCCATTACCACCGCAACTGGGGCAACCGTCTTCGCTCAAGCCAGGCACCTTCCCCGTCCAACTCAACGCGCGCTGAATAATCTCGGCCTCGTTTCCTTCTGGCATGTAGTTCTTTTTACATGATTTACAGACGCGGCGCATCAGACGCTGGGCACACACACAAATCAACGAAGCCGAAATCATAAAAGGCTCGATCCCCATCTCAGTGAGTCGCGAGACAGTCGTGGGTGCATCATTAGTGTGAAGCGTGCTAAAGAGTAAGTGCC
>CEUD01061727.1_pt1 | contig 18920 bp, 10 predicted proteins | sample 356481 | NCBI WGS metagenome assembly CEUD01 (sample SAMEA2623314, study PRJEB7988) | marine metagenome | isolation source: saline water (ENVO:00002010), including | reverse complement strand
CGCGCTAAGGGACACTACCAGATAGCCAGTATCTCTTTGGCGGTGAAGCACATTGCGCCGTTGGCGGTCTTGCAGTCGATCTATGAGCCAGACGAGTTGCACTGCTATATCGAGCGAGCCAGCGACGATGAAGCAGTGGCTGCGGCGGAGGCGGTGGTGCAAGCGCGCTTCGATGGCAGTCAGCGATTTGCCTCGGTCAAGGCCTTTGCCCAGGAGGTCCTGGAAAATACCATTGCAGTCGGTGACCTGAGCGAGGCCTTCACCGGGCCGCACTTCTTTACCGCGTTTACCTTTGATGATTCGGTCAGCGAAGGCGCGTCTTTTCCGGCGGCGACGGTGTTTTTGCCGCGCTGGCAAGTGTCGCGCTCGAAGGGGAAATACGGTGCGGTGGCCAATCTGAAGGTCGAGGCCGACACCGACATTGATAGTTTGGTCATGCGTGTTTGGGGGGCCTATCGCAAGTTTGGGGCCTTTGATTATTTGCCCGAGTCGGCTTTGCAGGCGGGCAGTTCTTTGCCACAGGTGGAGTCTCGCCGTGAGCTGGCACCGGGGGTGTATCCGCAGGCAGTGGCGCGCGCACTTTCGGAGATCGAGCAGGGCAGCTATGAGAAAATTGTTTTGGCACGCGGCATTGAATTGGAAGCGGATCGGCCGTGGCAGCCGCTGGACACTTTGAATCGACTGCGGGAGCGCTTTGCGGGCTGTTTCACTTTTTCTTTTGCCGGCGGGGATGCGCGCAGCTTTATCGGAGCTACGCCGGAGCGTTTACTACAGATTCGCAATGGGCATTTGCTGACGGAGGCGATTGCTGGCTCTGCGCCGCGTGGGCAGAGCGCGGGCGAAGATGCCAAGCATGCGCGCGACTTACTGGAGAGTGAGAAAGATTTGCACGAGCACATCTGTGTGCGAGATTCGATCTTGCGGCGTTTGGAGCGGGTGGGCGTGACTGGTATCGCGGAGCCGCAACCGCAATTGTTGCTGCTGGCCAATGTGCAGCACCTGCGCACCCGTATTCAGGCGGAAGTCGGCGAGTCGGTGCATTTGCTGGATATTTTGCCAGAGATGCATCCCACGCCTGCGGTCGGCGGGTCGCCGCGTGAGCAAGCGGTTCCCTGCATTGCGGAGCTGGAGCAGATGCAGCGCGGGCTTTATGCGGGCGTGGTCGGCTGGTTTAATCATCTCAATGAGGGAGAGATGATTGTTGGTATTCGTTCGGCATTGATTGATGGCAAGTTGGCTCGCCTTTACGCGGGCGCAGGCATCGTGAAAGGCTCGGACCCGGATAAGGAAATGCGCGAGACGGAGATGAAGTTACGCGCTTTACTGGATGTGTTGGCGAATTCGTAGTCTTGTTGTGGGCGTATCGCCTGTATGACCGTTTAGTTCAGTCTGTTTAGGCAGTAAACAATGCGTGATTTGCCTAGCGCCTATAAGGCTTGCTGTGTGGCAATAAGCTTTGCAATGTGTGCGCTGCGCATGAATTCTCAGTTGAAGCAGTCAAAGGCTAATCGTAAGGCAGGATACCTGAACCTGTTCGGGCGGCGTATGGAGCTGGGAATTTACACGCTACTGGTATTGGCATTAATGAGTGCTTTGGCGTTTCCTCAGGGAGGGGCTGTTGGGGGCTTATTACTCTTTCCGCTCGTGCTTGGTTTGGCTGTTGTGGCTGGTTTATTATTTCAGTTAGTAGGTGCTATTACATCTTTGGCCTTACTTCTTTTGATCGGGGGCATAGCTTTTTTCATGGAGTTAGGCGTGTTTGCGTCGCTCTCTAAGTTTGACGGCATTTTTCTCATGGTGGGTTTTAGCTTATTACTGGCTGCATTTGCATGTGTCGCCGCATTTGCCGTGGGAGTACGACAGCGCACGGTTGATCATTCGGCACAGCGACAAAATTTACTTTATAAGATATTTGATGCTCTGCCGATTGGCATTTGGGTGCGCGCTCGAGATGGACGTAGTTTGTTTGTGAACGAACGGTGGGCGGAATTCTCACCTTTGAGTGCCCAAGAAATCTTTAGCTCAGGTAGCACTGAACCACCCGTGGATCTGGGGGATGAATGGAATCAGTTAGTTTCCGAGGTCTTGGATGCAGAGGATTCGGCTGTGCGTTATCAGTCCATTGAGTTGACGGACGCGCGTGGAAAGGAGCTGAGTATGACTTTGCTCACTTTGCGTATGTTGGTGGATCAAGAGGATGACTTTGGCACGCTATCACTATTAATCGATGAAACTGCCTTGCGCTTGTATGAGAAGAAGATGCAGCAGAGTGAACAAAATCTTCATCTCGCTCTGAATAATGCACGGATGGGGTTCTGGGATGAGAATTTGAAAACAAAGCAGGTTAATTGTGATGAGAACTGGTATCACCTGCTCGGGGTCGAACATGTCGCCGGAGATTCTCCGCTCGAAATTTGGGAGAAGCGCTTGCATCCAGATGATCGCTCTCGTGTGTGCGAGTTGTATCAAGATTTCTACAAGAAAGGTGACGGCTCCTTACGTGTAGATTATCGGATTCGCAATGCACAGCAGCAGTATGTGTGGATGCAGGATAGTGTACGTATCACCGAATTTGAGGTGGATGGCTCTCCAGGTCGGGTAATGGGCACGATGCAGGATATCACCGATCAAAAGCAAGCAGAGCTTGAGCTGCAGCAAGCGAAGGAGCGCGCTGAGTTGGGGAATCGCATTAAGAGTCAATTTATTGCTACGATTTCGCATGAGATTCGAACTCCTCTAAATGCTATCATCGGCTTGTCTAGTTTGTTAACGGAAAGTGAACTAGAGGCGGAATCATTAGATCTGGCTCAGACGATACATTCCAGTGGGAGAGGGCTGTTATTGTTGGTAAATGATATTCTAGATTTTTCCAAAATCGAAGCGGGGCGACTGGAATTGGAGGTGCAGGAGTTTCCTTTGCTGCTTTGTTTTGAAGATTGCGTTAAATTGTTTAAAGCGCGTGCTGCTGAGAAGAATGTCGAAATTTCGCTGCAGCTCTCGGAGCAGTTATCTGAGTTTGCGGCGGGGGACATGGAGCGTTTACGACAGGTGGTACAAAACTTATTGTCGAATGCTCTTAAGTTCACAGATGAGGGAGAAGTCCATGTCACGGTTCGCTCAGTTAGACTGGAAGACATTGATGCCGCGCACCGTCCCGATCCGTTGGAGCCGATTGGTTATTTGGATCACCCAGAGCACGGTTACCTTGAAGTTCGAGTCCAAGATACTGGGATCGGTATCCCTGAAGACAGACAGCATGTTTTGTTTGAAGCATTTAGCCAAGTGGATGCATCGACCACTCGTAAATACGGCGGTACTGGCTTAGGCTTAGTGATCTGCAAGCGACTGGTTAATGCAATGGGTGGGTGTATCTGGGTTGAGAGCGAAGCTGGAGCCGGGGCCACTTTTGCCTTTGTTGTACGCACGAAGTTAATCTCCGATCATCCTCCACTTGAGGGGGTGACTCGGTCGCCCTTCGAACCTGTGGAGCGTATTGCCGGGATGCACCCTTGTGATATCCTAGTGGTCGGCCCAGAAGAGGCTACACGGGCGATCACCGCATCTTGCCGTCAATTAGGCTATACGCCCCATGCCGCTGAAGATTATGATTTGAGTGGTCATTCGTATCGCCGTAGACATTACAACATCATGTTCATCTGGATGGAAGATGAACTAGAAGCGCTGGAGCTTGCTAGGAAAGTATCTGCTGCTCCTAATAGTATAAAGCCGGATTTCATTATCGGCTGTGGACCTGTGGAGCAAAAGATTTCCAAAGATCGCTGCCGCCTCAGCGGCATGCACGATGTGGTGCAGTGCAAACTGAGGCCGCAGGTGATCAGTGATGTTATTCTGAGCGCGCTGGGTGTGCGCGATTGAAGGCGCTGACTAAGGCGTGAAGCCCGGCCAACTCGATGTTTGCATTGATACCACAGCCGAAGCTGATGGAGCCATCGTCATTTTTGATCTGTATGTAGGCGGCCGCCTTGGTCTTGGAGCCCCCACCAATCGAGTGCTGACGATAGTCGATGAGTTTGAAGTCTTTGCGCCCCTTCAAGTGGAGTGCATTTACGAATGCGCTAATCGGTCCGTTGCCGGTGCCCGTGACTAACATTTTTTCGCCATCGATGCAGATGTCGGCTTCGACTTTGACCTCGCCCGTTTTGGTGAAGTCTTCGCGTTCGATGGAGAGTAATTGCAAGGGGGTGCTAAGATTCACATACTGCTGCATAAAGACCTCGTGCACTTCTTGTGGCGCGAGTTCGCGGCTGCCTTGGTCAGCTTGATTGTTGATGGTCAAGCCCACGTCGGGGTGCATTGCTTTTGGCAATTCGAGTCCAAAGTCGCGCTCCAAAATGTAGGCGACACCTCCTTTACCGCTTTGGCTATTGATGCGAATGATCGCTTCGTAATCGCGTCCGATGTCTGCGGGGTCGATCGCCAAGTAGGGCACCTCCCAGCGAATGCCGTCCGTATCTGTGGTGGCGCGCAAGTCCATGCCCTTCTTGATCGCATCTTGGTGTGAGCCAGAAAATGCGGTAAAGACTAAGTCACCTGCGTAAGGATGGCGGTCGTGTACGGTCATGCGAGTGATGCGTTCATAGACCGAGCGAATGTGCTCCAATTGAGAGAAGTCGAGCAATGGATCGACACCTTGTGTGTAGAGGTTTAAGGCCACCGTTACGATATCCAAGTTGCCTGTGCGCTCGCCGTTGCCGAAGAGGGTGCCTTCGACCCGATCAGCTCCAGCCAATAAGCCGAGCTCCGTCGCAGCGACGCCGGTACCACGATCGTTATGGGTGTGTAAGCTGATTATCGCCTTATTGCGCTCCTTCAAGTGCCGACAGAACCATTCAATTTGGTCCGCATGCATGTTGGGTGTCGCCACTTCGACTGTGGCGGGCAAATTAAGAATGATCTTATCGTCCTCCGTTGGTTGCCATTCCGCCATGACGGCTTCGCAGACTTCTAAAGCGTAGTCGACCTCGGTGTCAGAGAAGCTCTCGGGGGAATACTGAAAGCGGATCTGTGTGCCTGGAATCGTTTCGACCAAGCTCTTTACCAAGCGAGTACCTTCAATCGCAATCGCTTTAATCTCTTCCTTTGATTTATTAAAGGTTACGCGGCGCTGCACGGGCGAAGTTGAATTATACAAATGGACGATTGCCTTGGAGACGCCCTGCAAGCTTTCGAAAGTGCGGCGGATTAAGTGCTCACGCGCTTGTACCAACACCTGCAAAGTTACATCTTCGGGGATGCGCTTTTCGTCCACCAAGCGGCGGATGAAGTTAAACTCCGTGTCGCTCGCAGAGGGGAAGCCGACTTCGATCTCTTTAAAGCCGATCCTCACCAAGAGCTCAAACATCTCGAGTTTCTCATCCACATTCATTGGTGTGGCGAGTGCTTGATTGCCGTCGCGCAGGTCCACACTGGCCCATATGGGGGCGTGCGTAATTGTTTTACTCGGCCATTGACGGTCCGGTAAATCAATTTGTTGAAAGGGAGTATATTTTGTGATCTTGCCAGTTTGCATGAGGCTCCTTGCTAAATAAATACGAAATAGAATGCAGTTTTAAATAAAACGGAAGCGTTTATGTCGAACGCTTACCAGAGTGGAACGCGAAGTTCCTAAGAATTTTAAATACGGGCTTTCTGCCCGCAGACGAGTCAATCTAATCCCCCTAGGGGAGTAGTGGGAGTAGAATTAGAAGTGCTCCCATGAGGAGACTATTTCTGTGGGTCGTCATTTGCATTCGATTCACATCGTCTATCGCTAGCCTGAGGCTGTCAAGAGTGGGCTGTACTTTTAGCAATTACGCGATCTCATACAAGTTTTGCGAAGGCAGGTCACTTCAGCGGAGGCGCTTGCCCCCGCTGAAGATCCCTGCCTTCGCGGGCCTGTTATGAGCCCTTATTCCCGTCCGAATAGGACGGCTTGCATGTGTTGGCCGATCTTTGGATTTTCATAGATCGCTTGAATCATCGTGGTATAAGTATGGGTAAATGTTTTGTTGTACACTAGATCGCCGAAGACCGGTTCGACCTTTAAAAAGGCGAGTGGGTCGCGCGCGGTGGCGGCGGCAGCTTGGTGTAGCTCGGCCTTCATTGCATCGACGATGTCGAGTTGCTCTCCGTGTTGGTTGACGCCCTTGTCACTGTAGTAGCACCATGCAGCGATGACTAGGGTGGCGTATTCGATACTGCCACCGTTAGCGAGGTTTTCGCGGATGGTGGCAATCAGGAACTTGGGCAACTTGGAGGAGCTTTCGAGACAGATGCGAGCGAGATTATCCTTAATGTTGGGGTTGCCGAAGCGTTCGATCAGGCAGTCTTTGTAATCGTCGAGCTCAATGCCTTCGACAGGCTCGAGCACGGGCGTGACTTCGAAGTCCATAAAGCGGCGCAGGTAGGTAGCAAAGAGTGTGTCCGCGACGCATACATCGATGGTCGGGTGGCCGTGAAGTGAGCCTAGTAAGCCGAGTACTGAGTGCCCTGCGTTGAGTAGGCGGATCTTCATGGTCTCGTAAGGGGTCACGTCGGGCGCGAATTGTGCGCCCACGCTTTCCCAAGAGGGACGACCATTGCTGAAGCTATCTTCGATTACCCACTGGATGAAGGGCTCGCAGGTGACGGGCCATTCGTCTTTTAGCTCAAGTTCGCTTTCTAGGTATCGGATTTCGTCTGCCGTGGTGACAGGAGTGATGCGGTCGACCATGGCGTTAGGGAATTTTACTTCAGTGGCGATCCATTCGGCTAAGTCGGCATCTTGTTCCTGTGCAAATGCGAGCATCACCTTGCGGGCCATGTTACCATTGTGCTGGATATTGTCGCAGGACTGAATTGTGAATGCGGGCAGGCCAGCCGCGCGACGTTGTTTCAGCGCAGCAGTTAAGAAGCCGAAGACGGTTTGTGGGTGCCCTGGGTTGGCGATGTCGTGCTTGACGGCGGGATTCATGCAGTCGAACTCCCCCGTGGCAGCGTTGAAATTATAGCCGCCCTCGGTGATGGTGAGCGATACGATTTTTGTATCGGCATGTGCCATGCGATCGATGACTGCGCTAGGGGCGTCGCAGCCTAGCAGAAAGTCGACAATGGAGCCGATCACGCGATTTTCGATGCGTCCGTCGGGGTGTTTTACGATCAGGGTGTATAAGTAATCTTGTTTCTCGAGGATGTCACCGATCTTGCGGTCCGCGTCGCGTAGGCCGACGCCGCAGATGCCCCAGTCGGAGGCGTCGCTTTCGTTCATTAAACGATCCGTATAATAGGCCTGGTGCGAGCGATGGAATCCCCCCACGCCGATATGGACGATGCCGGCTTTTACCCGGCTGCGATCATACTGTGGGCAGGCCAACTTTTCGGCGAATAGAGGCAAGTTCTTTTGATTGAGTGCGATGGCTTCTTTCATGGGATATGTGGGTTGAGGTTCTATTTAAGTAGAGCTTTTTTGCGGCGAAGTGCCCAATAGGCGGCGCCGAAGTAAACGAGGGTGCAGATGAATGCGAAGCGGTAAAAGAGCTCTCGATTGATGTCGTAGGCCGCACTGTTGGGATACCAACTTAATTGGGCGGGTATGTTAAATAAGAATCTTACCGCCGTTGAGGATACCGTTATCATGGCCGCGGATATGACGGTAAATATGATTACGTTGGCCCAGTTATACAGCTTCGTCATCGAGTCACCCGCGATTTTGTGTAAGTAGGTGTAGAGGCTTAGGCGCGTCTGGACCGCCATCGGCGTAGTGATCAGCGTCCAACTAAGGATGGCCAATATGTTGCCGATCAGCAGGCCAATCAGGATGTCCATCGTTTTGGCACCTAATGCCACAAAGGTGGCGCCAATCACAAATTCAGTCGCTGCTACGTGCTCGCCGGCGTAAAGACCGAGGAAGTGCTTCCAGCCGTGTAGTTTGTTGTCCGGGATCGGGAGTTGTTCCGCGCTGACGTTGTCGAGCGCGTGGGTTGAATTGTTATCACTCATCGGGGTATGTTTAGCTTACTGATTTAGTTTGAATTGACTGGGTAATTCGGGAGTGGCGCCAACCTGAGAGCAGACGAAGGAGGCAACTTTATTGGCGAAAATGTTGACCTGATCGAGCGGCATGCCGTCCAGCAGGCTCATGCAGATCGCAGCGGTAAAGGAATCGCCCGCGCCGACGGAGTCGACCATGTCGGTGGGCTGGCAGGGAGCGTCATCCACCGCGTCGGCGCTAACGAGTAAACTGCCATGTTCTCCGCGCGTGTAGATCAGTAAGCGCAGCTCGAATTGCGCTTGCAGCTGTTGTAGTTGTTCGCTGGTGCTGCCTTTGAGCGCAAAATACTTGGCCAATACCGGCAGCTCCTCGTCACTCAGTTTGAGAATGTTGGCGGCTTGTAGGGAGCCTTCGAGCAATTCTTTGGAGTGGAAGGATTGGCGCAGGTTGACATCAAAAATCTTGAGTGAGTGAGGCGGCATCGCGCGCAAGAAACTTTGAATCGTCTGGCGGCTTTGCTCGGAGCGTTGTGAGAGCGAGCCGAAACATACGGCGTCCAGCTGAGAAGCTAACTGCTGGAGTTCTGTGGTCAACTCCAGGTGATCCCATGCGGAATTTAGCACAATTTCATAGCTGGGCTTGCCGACGGGGTCGAAGGTGACCTTGGCTTGCCCGGTGGGATAGTCCGCTGTGGTGGATAAGTAGTTTGTGTGGACGCCTGCCACTTGAAGTTCATCCAGCATGCGACGGCCGAAATCGTCGTCGCCGATGCAGCTTACAGGGTAGGCCTTGGCGCCGATTTGACTGCAATGCCAGGCGAAATTTGCAGGCGCGCCTCCTATGCGAGCGCGATGAGGGAAGACGTCCCAGAGTACCTCTCCTATGCCAGCTACGGTGAAAATCTTATTCATGGGTATAATTATTTTATTGGGGGGTGCAGATGCGGCCTCAGTGCCGTCGATTCAGTAAGCTTGTAGAATTGTGTACTTTTGTAAAATATTTTAATAGCATTTGACCTTCTTTGTTATTACATTTCACTTACATTTAAATTATGAGTGTAGAAAAGCCCAAGTATTTACAAGTGTATGACGCGATTAAGTATCAGATACGCAGCCAGGCCTATCGGGTCGGGGAGCTCTTGCCAGCTGAGGCGGAGCTTTGTGAGCAGTTTAATTCCTCGCGTCCGACGATTGCGAAAGCGCTCAATTTATTAAGTCAGGAGGGCGTAGTGCATCGTAAGGCAGGCTTTGGCACGCAGGTGCTGCCGCCTCAGGTGGAAGCGTTGAAGATTGGTTTATTGATTCCACAGCTTGCGCAGACGGAGATCTTTGAGCCCATCTGTGCCAGCATTACGGAGTGTGCGCATGAGGCGGGGTTGCATGTGATACGACCACCAGAGCTTGGACGCTCGGCAGATTTTCGGAAAATGGCGGAGTCCTTGGCTGCGCAGTTTATTAGTATGAAGGTGAACGGTGTCTTTTTTACGCCGATCGAGTATATCCCGAATCATGAGGCGTTCAATTTGGCGATTTTAGAGCGCTTGAGTCAGGCAGGCATCTCGGTGGTGCTGTTGGACCGTGATATCTACCCTTGGCCGCGTCAGACGCCCTATGATTTAATTGGGATTGATAATATCGAGGCCGGCTTTGTGGTGGCCGGGCATATGATTTCGAATGGATGTCGTCGCATCGCCTTCGTTTCGGAGCCCAATCCGGCCATGACCATTCAGTTGCGGCAGATCGGCGTGCGTGAGGCGCTTATACAAAATGGTTTTAGCACGCGAGATTTACGCACTGTCAATTTTGAGTCCGAGCATCCGGAGGCGGTGGTGGAAACGCTGCGGCGGGAGCAAGTGACGGGAGTGGTTTGTGCCAACGATGTCACTGCAGCGCGGCTTTTGCGCATTATGGTGGATGGTGGAGTTCGCATTCCTGAGGAGATGCAAGTTTGCGGCTTTGATGATGTAAAATATGCCTCATTATTGGCGGTGCCATTGACGAGTTATCAGCAGCCCTGTCTGGATATTGGTAAAATAGCTGTGAATACGATGATCGCACGCATACAGCATCCAGAGGGCCCGACTCATCGCACTACGCTCAAGGGGCGGCTAGTTATGCGTGATTCAGCGCCTGCACGTCGTTCATAGTGGGAGGGATTCTCGCGTGCTGGGAGGGCTTTTCTGCGCTTGGGAAAACGAAGCGCAGACTTGAGTCTTGTTTGTCTGGGCATTAGCCTTCATTTTACTCTGAGTGACAGACATGACTACCAACTTAAAGGGCCGGACCATTTTACTCGGCATCACAGGCTCGATCGCAGCCTTTAAGGCGGCCGACATCACCAGTCGGTTAACGGAAGCGGGTGCGGACGTGTTTCCCATTTTGACTGCGGGGGCGAGTAATTTTATACAGCCACTCACATTGCAGACGCTTTCGCGCAATCCAGTCGCAGAAGATCTATGGAACGAAGGTGCTAGTTGGCAGCCTGGGCATATCGACCTTGCGGATCGCGCCGACCTCTTACTGGTCGCTCCAGCGACCGCCCATTGCATCGCCCAGTTTGCACATGGACTCGCTCCTGACTTGTTGACTTCAATTCATTTGGCTACGCCAGCGCCCGTCATGATCGCGCCTGCAATGAATGGCAAGATGCTAGCGCATCCAGCGACTCAGTCGAATATTAATATTTTGCGAGAGCGAGGTTGCCACTTTATCGAACCTCAGAGTGGCATGCTTGCTTGTGGCTACGAAGGACAGGGTAAATTAGCCTCGGTCGAGGCGATTGTGGATGCAGTCATGGCTTTTTTTGATCGAGCTTAGAGTTGTTGAATGGAGAACGAAGAGAGCCCCCCTGATAGCATCGCTGCTGCTCAAAAGAAGGAGCAGTTAAAAAATCGCGTGCTTAAAACGGGCGAGAGTTTCGGTAATTATCGGGTGGTGAAGTGCATGTGTGCGGGCTTGCTGGCGCATTACTATCATATGCAGCACATTCGTGACTTGCACGATGTGACAGTGGGCATTTTTCACTATCGCACTGAAGGTAATGATCGCTTTTTTAAGCGTCTAGAACTGTTGAAGAAGACGGTTTCCACCTTCGACCATGAGGCGATTCCGAAGATACGTGACTGTAATAAGATCGACGGGCGTATTTGCCTTTTTCTGGATCCTGTTAAAGGGCAAACACTGAGCCAATATTTTGAAACTCATGGAGAGCCTGGTAAAGAGGGCATCGGGGTCAAAGCATCGGTCGTGATGATTGCGCAATTGCTCGGGGTTTTAGGCTATGCACATTCGCAAGGCGTCGATCATCGCGATCTGGATTCGGATTTAATTTATGTTCAAGAAGATGGTAGTATCCGGATTATAGGTCTCGGAGTGAAGGCCGCCCTAGGTGTAGATCTGTTTGAATCTATTGTCTCCGCATCGGTCTCGCCGCTCGTCTCGAGTAAAACGCTTGGGCGTCTGAATTCATTTGATGTGATGAGTCCCGAGTACCGTTCGGGCGTGGCGGAGGATGCTCGTGTCGATGTCTACGGGGTTGGCTTTGTTGGTTATTGGTTGTTGACCGGGCGTAAGGCCGTTCTGTCGAAATACGAGCCACCGACTAAGCTGGTCGATGATCTTTCGCCCAATTGGAACGAGTTTTTTGATAAGTCGCTTGAGCGCACTCAGGATAAGCGTTATCAATCCTGTAAAGTTGCGTTGCTGGGGCTCAAGAGCACCGAGGTGGAGCCGCAGTCGGAAGGGGCTGGCTTTGTGCAACGGCAAATCGACCGGATTCCGGTGCCGAAGAAAATTGTCGAGCGGGGTGAGTTGGCAACCCGCATTTACCGGCTTTTTATTATCGGATTGATTGGGCTGACTTTGACTGCGGTCTGTGCGTCATTTTTGAGTGTGAGTTATACTGAGGAGGCTGATTATAGCCGTTCGGTGGCTCAAGTTGCGGAGGCCGGGCAAAGTCCATCCTTGGAGCTGAAGGTAGAGCCTCCTGTTGCTAGGGTTGAATTTGTCGGTTTTAAACAGCGTTTTTTCGCCAATGAAGGTGCCTTGCGTCTAAATGTGCAGCCCGGCTACTACAAATTGCGTATTTCTGCACCGCACCACATTGAGGAAACACTGCGAGTGAACATTGTTTCTGGCGCTAGTATCGCTGAGCGTGTGCAAGTGAACTTGAAGCCTGCGTGGACGGATATGACGATTCATACTGAGCCTGGTGCTTCGATCTCTGTTGTGGATCTGCGTGGTCTTGAGATTGAACTCGGCGTGGCGGATGATTCGGGCACTTTTTCTCTCAAGAAAGGGATCTTTGCTGGAACTTATCAAGTGCTCGTGAAGAAAGCAGGGTATCAGCCCAGTGTATTAGAGAATCAGGCGATTGAGTTTGGCACTGTGGCGGAGATTGATGCGCCACTATTACCATTGCCCGCTAAGGTTGATGTTCGCAGTCAGCCTGCTGGGGCGTCGATTGTTATTAACGATATCGAACTGGGTAAGACCCCCTTGTCCTTAGAGGATGTGATCCCTAGTGATCAATATTTGGTGATTGCTCGTCTGCCCGGATATCGTCCGGTTGGTCGTCGCGTTGTTGTGGAGCCAGGTCAGGATATAATGATTGATTTTGGTGATCTAGTGCCGCTCTCTGGGGCCTTACGTTTTAGAGTCAGCGTGCTGGGCCAAAACGTGCCTGAGCCGGAGGATCTATATCATGCACTCAAAGTTGTTATCGACGATGAGGCCTATTCATGGGGAGAGCGCGATCTTGCTTTTGTGCCAGTGGGCGAGCACCGTATTCGACTGGAGCATCCGCTCTACATCTCTAAGGAGAAGACATTGCAGGTCGATGACCGTGGGGAATATATTTTGGACTTTGTGTTGGAACCGCGTCCAAGTATTGTGCAGCTTGAAATTCTTGGTAATCTTGAAGCCGCTGTGCGGGTGGATGGTGTTGTGACTCAGTTAATCGGTAATTCGATTCAGATTCCGGCCAATAAGGAGGTGGAGTTTGAGCTACGTGTCAGGAATCATTTAACTATGTCGCGAGTGTTCAAATTATCTCCGAATGAGACTTATGTGTGGCAGGTCAAACCTGTCTCCATTCCCGGGCCGACCGAAGGCCAGAGCTGGACCCTGCCTTATTTTAGTATTTCATTCGGGTGGGTGCCCGCAGGGGAGTTCACGATGGGGAGTCCTTTACCAGAACACGCACGTTTGCCGAACGAGGGGCCTCAAACTCAGGTTGTCTTCACGCATGGTTTTTGGGCTGGTATCTACGAAGTCACGCAGGCGCAGTATTACGAAATCACTGGGCACAATCCTTCTAAGTTTAAGAGTGGCGCTCGGCCGGTTGAGAGTGTGAGTTGGCAGGAAGCGAAGGTTTTCTGTGAGTTGTTAACAAATTTTGAGCGGGAAGCGCAACGTCTACCTGAGGGCTATGTCTATCGTTTGCCTAGCGAGGCAGAGTGGGAGTATGCCGCGCGTGGAGGTAGTCGGACACCTTTTCACTTTGGCCGCGTGGCAGATGCCACGAAGGGCCACTTTCGAGGGGTTTACCCGCGTGACCGTAAAGACGGCTTGCGTGCGCCCGATGGTACCGGCACCTCAATCGTGGGGCGCTATCAGGCAAATGAATATGGGCTTTATGATGTGCATGGTAATGTGCGAGAGTGGACGCTTGATCGCTACAATGGCAGGTTATCCGGTGACTCCGTGGTAGATCCACGTCCGCGAAGTGAAGGCGAGCGTATCGTCGTGCGTGGTGGCGGTTGGGAGGATTCCGCCGCTCGTGTGCGCTCAGCTGTGCGTGAAGAAATTAACCCGAATGTGAAGAGCGATGCGCTCGGGTTTCGCGTGGTATTAGCACCGGAGCTGTAGCTGTCTGGGAGTTGGGGGCCTGATGATTCCGGAATGCGATGAGTCTGCGGCGGTCGATATCAGCCTATTGAGAGTATTACGCCCGCAGGTTTTTTGTCATCTTGCGAGCAGATAAATCTGCTTTACGCTTGCCGTAGTGTTTGGAGCTTGGAGCATGTGAGGCGAAAGTCCCCCTCGTTCCCCATGACTAACTACTTTATTCGCCAACAGACTATAACCCCGATCCGCATTGCATATCATGGCTTCGGCCGTAGAAAATCCTTCGCCCAATAAACGATTACTGGGATTACTGTGGCCGCATTGGAAGCCGGTTGCGCTCGCTTTGGCGGGAATGTTTTTACTCACTGCGGTGAACTTGGCTACGCCGATGCTGATCGGCATGGTGTTTAATGAGGTCTTCCCCGAGCGTGACTGGTTGTTGCTGTGGTGGATTCTCGGAGGACTGCTTGTCTGCTTTCTCCTGCGTAATCTATTTTTTTATCAGAGCAAATTCACAGCAGTGCAGGTGGGTGAAAACGTCTGCTTTTCGCTGCGCAAGCGTTTATTCGAGCGTATTCAGCAGTTGCAACTGAGTTATACCCGTTCGCAGAGCCCGGGGCAAATTACGAGTAAAGTGATGAACGATAGTATGCAAATTCAGCAATTCATTGCCGATGTGCTACCTAAGACTTTGCAGGCAGCCTTGCTCTTCTTAGGGATTTTAGTGATCACGTATACGATCAACTGGCAGTTGGCATTGGCCTCGACTTTTATTTTGCCTGTGCATCTCTACGTATTTACATTTTTTGGGCGCCGCATCAAGCGTAGTAGTCGCGAGTCGCAGGAGCGCATCGATTTTGCCACGGGGAGCATTATCGAAACCCTCTTAGGCGTTGAAGTGGTAAAGGGCTTTACAGGCGAGGAGCGAGGCAATCGCGCCTTTAACGAAGCGATGGAGGACTCGCGGGCCAGCCATCTCAGTAGTTATCGTTACGTAGTCTTACAAAAAGTTTGTGCGGACCTCCTGGTCGGCTTTGGCATGTTGGCCTTGATTGGGCTCGGCGCCTATCAAGTGATTGGTCGTCCGGTGGAGCATGCCATGGGTGCGGGCGACTTTATCGCCTTCTTCTGGTACATTCGATTGCTCTATCCTACCGTGATCGACCTGATGAGTAGTGGTGCTAAGCTCTCGAAGGTGGGGGCGAGTGTGGACCGGGTCTATGAGTTACTTGATGTCGATGAGGCTGCCACTGAAGGGGCAGGCGTTGCGATGCCCGAAATGCGTGGCGACCTACGTTTTGATCAGCTTAAGTTTTCCTTCGACGGTCTGAGTGATACTTTGCAGGACGTATCTTTTGCGGTGAAAGCGGGGCAGGTCTGCGCGATCACTGGACACTCCGGAGCTGGTAAGTCAACCTTGGTCAGCCTAGTGCCGATGCTGCTGCGACCGACCGCTGGTAGCATTGTCATCGATGGGGTCGACACGCGTGAAATTTCGACTCGCGATCTTCGCCGAAATATCGGTGTCGTCTTTCAGGAGTGTTTCCTGTTTAATGCCTCGATTCAGGAAAATTTGCGCTATGCCAAAGCCCGGGCTAGCGAGAAAGAGATACGCCGCATCTGTGCCTTAACGGGTGCGGACGAGTTTATACAGCGGCTTCCGAATGGCTACCACACGATTGTGGGCGATGGAGGATTGGCGCTTTCGCGCGGGCAGAAACAGTTGATCACGATCACGCGCGCGATGATCAAAGACCCGAAAATTTTAATTCTAGACGAAGCCACTGCCTCACTCGACACAGAGCTTGAGGATGCGGTCATTCCTACCATTTTAAAGCTCATGCGCGGGCGCACGACTCTCATGATTACCCACAACCCGAAACTTTTGAAACACGCCGATATGGAAATTGAACTCAACCAAGGGCGCCTTGTCTCGCAGCGCAATCGTATCGCATCGGCCGCACAATCCTTCGCGGCGGGGGCGCTCTCGACTTGGTTGCTTTTGCTCGGGCTCACGCTTGGAGCCTTGTTTACCATGCCCACGCCAGTGGCGGCGCAAACTGGCTCTGTCCTGGATGAGATCGAGACCCAACGCATGCGTCTTAGCTATACAGATCCCAAGCGCTGTTTGGATGTGCTTAAAATCTACGGGATCAATACTGGTATCACTGGCGATGCGATTAAAAAGGCTCAATTGCCTGTGGTGGTGGCGATTCCATCGACTGTGCAGCACAATACGATTCCTAACACCGATAAGAGTTTTCCGCTCACCGATGCCGACCCGCTGAATGAACTCCTTATTTTCTACGATCGCTCTCAGCCATCGCAGTTGAGTCGTGTGGTGCGCATGATTCGTGAGGAGATCGATATTCCTTCCCGGCAAATCATGATCGAAGCCATGGTACTGGAGATTTCCGAGTCTGGCTTGGATCGGCTCGGAGTGGAGTGGACGCTGGCTGGCCCCAGCTCGAATTTTTCCGCGTTACAATTGGGCGATGTCGTTCCGGACCTCGATAGTATTAATGATCAGTTAGTGATGGGCACGCCCAAGATCTTTGGAGAATTCGATGTCGGTATCCGCGCACTCATGGCTGATGGGGAGGCCGAGGTGCTTTCGCGCCCCAGTGTGCTGACTTTGGATAATCGCATGGCCTACATTAATGTTGCGCGTAAAATCCCGATCGCAGAAACAAAGTTTCAGGGTAATAATAATGTCTCCACAGTCAGCTTTCGCAGCGAAACGGTGGGCATTCAGCTCGCAGTACGCCCGCGTATCAACGATGAAGGGCAGGAGGTCAGTATGCAGGTCAATGCGACCGTCTCCGCCGAAGTGCCCAATGAGGATGTAATCGTTCGCAATGCCAATACCGATACAGTGGTGGCGCGCGCGCCGACCATTTCCATTCGCGAAGTCAAAACTTACGCCCGCATTGCCAATAATACGCCCTTTATTATTGGTGGTCTGATCGCAAAGGACGATTTACGCATTAAAAAAACGGTGCCGTTGCTAGGTTCGATCCCATATTTGGGGCGCGCCTTTGGCAGCGAAGAAGTCGATCAGCTTAAGCGCGAGGTGATCATCGTGATCACGCCCTTCGTGTTGCCGGAAGAGGTCAATAATCAGACTGAAGCCCTGGATAAGATTGTCGGCCGCTTCTTGCCCAAGGGCGAGGACACCTTCGACTCTTTTGGCAATGAGCTCTTCCGCGACGCCTACCGTATCCGCGACGAGGATGTCTTTGAGCTTAACTTCCTGATTGAGAATGAGCATCTTAACGAATTGCAAGCCAAGGCAGAATTAGCCGTCGATCAGGACTACTCCTTGCGTGCGCAGTACCCATTCTCGAGTTTTGCGAATGGGCGTGTGCCCGGCGAGAACATCCTCGTCTATCGTCAGATGTATGAAGTGATCAAGCGCATTCGGATGGATGAGCGGGTGGACGCTTCGCGCTCGCTGATATTCGAGCCTAAGCCTGATGCCGACGAAGGTTTTGAGGTGAGCTTCTTAGAAAAGCTCCTGCTCGAGCGAGCTCAAGCTCATGCAGGCGAGGTGCAGGCCAAGCAAATCCGCAGCATCGAAGATGTCTGGGATTACTTCGACGACAAAGCGCTCACCATCAGCTACCGTGATTATGGCAAGACCGAGGATCTCAGTCAGGCGCTAGAGTCGCCTGTGCCTAGTATTGAGATCGTTGAGGTGCCAGACCGTTCCGCTTATGAGCATCTTTTTTGGGCCTTGAATCAACCAGACGAGCAAGGGCGTGCGCGTCATAGCATCGTCTTGCACGATGCTGCAGATTTGCGCCGTCTCAAGCGCGCCATCGTATTGCGCGACACTGTCACACTTAACGCCGTGGACCGCACACTCACGCTGGAGAACTTCTCTGTTGGTCGATTCCTGCTTTTGCCCACCCGCGATCTCAGCAAGGTTGACCTCGTGGATGGTGAAGTGGCACGCCTCTTCTATTTGACTGAGCGCTACTACGATGCGCTGCGTCAAGCCTTGCGCGATGCGGCTACCGAGTTGGAAACTGAGCTCGAGGCGATGGGAATCGACTAGGGCTGCGGCGGCGCTGCTTTGACCCGCGACAGCTGCGCTCGCGCGTGTGTGTGGCGCTCAGTCCAAGCATTCTAACAGCGCTTAATACCTCGCCGTCGCGCCTGGGCGCACAAAAAAAAAGGCCCCAGCGAACCGGGGCCTTTAAATAAATATGAATGAAGCTTTACGCCTTAGTCACCAAGCCTGCTTTGATCGCCTTTACGGAGACCCACATGCGCTTGACTTCGCCGCTAGGTAGCTTGACGCGAATGCGTTGAACATTTGGACGGAATTTCCGACGTGTGTTCTTGACTAGAGATGTACCGATACCACCGCTTTTCTTGGTGAGACCTTTACGGATGATACGGCCGCCTTTCATGGGGCGTTTACCTGTGATTGCGCAAATTCGTGACATAGGAGTTCCTTCGTTGAAAAATTTAAAGGCTGGAAGGTAGGGGGGATCGAGCTCCAAGCAAGCGTTTTCTTTGAAAATTTTTAGAGGCCGATTTTTAGCCTGCATCGTCCCGCAGGCCCCATAGAACCTGGAATCGTTGTCCCATGTTGGCGGGATGGATCAGTTCCAGCAGGGTTTGCCGGTCGTGGCTAAAGCTGCCTGCGCTGTCCGAAACGATGGCTTCGGCGGCCCGTTGGGCCCGCTTGACCAGGAAAGATTCTTGACTCTCCAGCACGACCGATTGCAAGCCCGCAGCTTCCATTTGTGCCATGAGTGGGGTCCAGTTGACGTCGCAAGTGATGTCGCAGTCGCCCGGGCTGGCGAGCAGATCGTTGCCCTGCGCGTGCTGCTTGTAGGTGCGTGCAGTGCCGGAGGGGTGGTCCTGTAGTAGCGAAGTCCAGGTGCGGCCATAGTCGAAAAAGAGTAGTAAACCCTGCCAATCTTGTGACAGTAGCTCAGCCAGTGCAGCTTCGGCGGCAAGTGGGAGGTCTAGTTCGTAGCCGTCTTCAATGTGCGCCGGCAGGCGATCGGCCACTGCTGCGACTTCAGGGCTGAGTTGTGCGAGCAGCACTTCTGTCAGCTCGCCAGCTGTGTTGAGTCCTACGCCGCGCT
>CEUD01124983.1_pt1 | contig 18942 bp, 24 predicted proteins | sample 356481 | NCBI WGS metagenome assembly CEUD01 (sample SAMEA2623314, study PRJEB7988) | marine metagenome | isolation source: saline water (ENVO:00002010), including | reverse complement strand
TGGTGGAGAGGTTAATTATTTTCTTCTTGAAGACCCCAGCCTAAGAGAATACTACAGATTCAAAAATATCTTTATGAACTTCAGGGAGGAGGGAACACATGGTATTAGTTGGCCTAGGGTATTTCTTGCGATGGGCTTGTTGTTACTTCTATGCGGCCGAATTTACTTTCCTACCCACCTAGATAAGAAGATTCGATCAAAGCTAGAAGATTTTAAAATTCAGATGGAATATGAAGATATTGATGTACAAACACTTTTAGGAGACTATCAAGTTCAAAATTGCAAACTCCATGTTGATGATGGGTTCGCTACATTTAAATACCTTAGAAATGAAATTGGTTGGCTTGCCCTAGGTCTTAAAAAACAAAAGAGCTCAATGAAAATCATAGGTGCGAAAGTTAATATTGAGCTAAATAGCTTGAATCAACTGGTAGATGATTTTGACCAGATGATTAGAATTTTTGGCTATGGGAGTCTTACTGAAGTTTCAATCCATAATATGAACTTAAGTATTAACGGTACGAAGATTGCTGTGAATAGGTTGGTGTATGATTTTAAGCGAAGAGTGTTGTTGCTAAAGGGGAGTACACCGCAATTTAAACTTATTGGCCAAGTGGGGCTGAACAACTTGTTTGAGTTCTCAATAAATCATGAAAAACAAGTTTTAAAAGGTAGCTGTCTCTATAATCAATGCCCTAGTCGGATTGGTCATGAGTTTGTTAAACTATCGAACAATCATTCACTTACTAAGTTTGGACAGTGAAACTCTTCTCTTGAAATGTCTTTACCTCAACGATGAAGTTCTCTTTTATATTTTCATAAGTTGAAACTTTCACCTTGTTCTTGATAAGGCCTAAGATAAATTGGTTCAAATCTTGGTGACGCTCAATATTCTCTGATGCCATTTCAATTAGAGAGTCTCTCATTATAAAAGACTGCATATTGTATAGATCGATTTCTTTTCTTACTGTATTTAGGCTATGGTACTCTTTTTGTCTGTTATTCTTGGCCGGCCTAAAGTGCGCCATTTTATTCTTTTCGATGGTTTGTTCTATTCTTTCCTTTATTGCCATTGTGTCGTCATTTGGAAAGTTGTGTTTTTCGACAATGAAATTTTTTTTCCATTGACTACTTTCCATATATTGCTTGATTGGCGAAAGCGACTCCTCGTTTGATAAGAAAAGCAACTTGTCGTTGTTTTTTAAGAACTTTTTTTCTATCTCATTCATTAGCTGCTTAATATATAATTTAATGACTTCGTCTTTTCTGTCGTTATTTCTGTCTGGTATGGACTGGCTATCATATTCGTCGACCTTTACATCAATGGGGGAGAGGTTCATTGATACTTCATTTAAATTGTCATTTTCAAATTCAAAAACCTTCACAAAGTTTCTATTTATGACAATGGCCTTTATATCATTAAAATTGTTTCTTAATAAAGGTAGAATAAATGGGTGCTCATTGATGCAATATTGATCTTTAAACTTACGATTGACCTTTATTGAAACTACTTCCTTGTCAAATACATACAGAGCAACATTAACATCTTTAAGTCCACTATCGAGTTTGAGCTCAGAGCCTGAAACTAGATTGTCTTCCAACATTTTATCCAACTTTTTTATACTTTTACCTGATCTTTCCAATTCATTCTTGCACTTTACAAACAAGCTCCTAATTTTTTTCAAAGAGTGGTCAACATCCTTTAAATTTAGAAAAGCGCTAAGTACGGGTTTTTCATTTTTAGAGCTAAGTTTTAAAATATAGTCTAGTTGCTTGTTCATGCCATTTCCTTTGTTATTCAGCTTGTAGTGGTTTGTTAGAGCCTTTGGTTACTTTAATAAGCTCCCCATCTAAATAAACTTCAGACGCCAAGAGCAATGGTTGATTTCCAATGGTTTTAATTTGTCCAACCACTCTCAATTTTGTCTCACCTTCTTTTATTCGTACAAAGTCACTCGCCTCACCAAGATCAATTGCGACCTTGCTATTTTTTCTATTTCTTATAGTAACGACCATGCTTTCACTTCTCGCGCCGCTAAACCGCACCCTTTTCTTTGATTCTACAACACCCTCTGCTTTATAGAAGTTGGGGTTGTTAATTGAAGAGGTTGTTACTGAAGTCTCATGTGAGCGAGGAACTTTACTCGCATTCACTTGTAGAGTGAGCCCCATTATGGTGAGGCCAACACAGAAGATGTTGAAGTTTAAAAATTTAAGCATTTTTTCCTCCTAAGGAGTTATCCCCAGTTAGGAATGAAAAAATGCAACCAATGTGCCAGTGTTTTAACTAGGACAAGCTCTGAATTTAGCCTTGGCTGTATTATACTTTTTTATGGCCTTGTTCATATTCTTTTCTAGCTCTTTGATTCTACTTGTAGGGGCTGGGTGTGTGCTTAACCACTCAGGTGGTTGAGACTTGCTTTGTTTTTCCATTATTTGCCAGAATTCAACAGCAGCCCTTGGATTGAAGCCTGCTTTTGCCATTAAATCCAGTCCGATTTGGTCAGCTTCACTTTCATGTTTTCTAGAATAGGGGAGCAAAATTCCCAGTTGTGCTCCGAGGCCCAAGGCACCCAGAATCATCTGATTCTTTTGTGAGTTTCCTGAGTCCAGTGCTATGTCTGCGGCAACAAGACCACCCTGAACAATCAAGCTTTGGCTAATTCTTTCGTTGCCGTGGCTGGCGAGTACATGGCCAACCTCATGACCAATAACCGATGCAATTTGGTCATTGGATTGGGCTGCATTTATCAGACCTGTATAGACCCCAATATTCTTGCCAGGAGTCGCAAATGCATTAATTGCATCGCTTTCAAAAACTTTTACTTCCCATTCACTAAAATCATTATCTTTATTCATGCTCGTTACAACTCTTCTAGAGATGCATTCAATTCGCCTCTTTAAATCTTGATTGTTGCTTACCTTTTGTTGTTGTTGCATTTGCTTAAATGATTGATCACCCATTTTTGCTAATTGGTCCTCGGGCAGCAAAGTAAGTTGTCTTCTTCCTGTAGGGGTTTGCGAACAGCTAAATAAAACCACGTAAAATAGTGTTAGGGGTATTAGTGTTCTTGGCGTCATTTTATTCCTCCTATTTAGCTGAAGCGCTGCTTCTTTTAAGTTGATCATTTTAATCCTTGATTACCAGTTCTGATAAGCTTCACAGCTCGATTTTCACTTGGCATGGACTAAAAAATATCTGTATTAAAAGATTATACTTCTTTTTATGCTAGTGAGATGGTTAAATATTGTCACTATGAGAAAACTAATTTTAATCGATGACAATAAAGATATTCTGGTAATGTGGAAAATGTTCCTCCAAAAGCAGGGGTATGATCTAATTACATTAGAGTCTGGTGCACAATTTAAGGACTACCTGGATTCCAATCCCGAGCTAGAAGGAATTGACTGCATTGTTAGCGATGAGAGTCTCAAAGATGACCTTGGGACCAATTTATATCAGTTGGTGTTGGATAAGGGGATAAGCCTTCCATTCATTATCATTAGTGGCTACACCCAAGAAGAAATTGCAAGTAAAGTGAAGTCACCTGAAAGGCTTCAAATTTTGAAAAAGCCGATTTCTTTACAAGACTTGAAAGAGGCAATTGACCAATCGTTTGATGGCGACTCTATAAATTATTGATTAACTTCTCAACAATTTCACCGATGGCATACGGGACTGTGAAAGGTCTGTCAGGGTTATTGTAATAAGAGTGTTCAAAACCGATCTTATGCAACCACTCGTGCATGGCATTGTTTGCAACTTCGCCTAAGCTATAAGAGTTAAAATATTTGTCATTTACCCAAATCTCATTAGTGTTGGGATAAGTGTATCCTACAGTGTTAGTTTTGCTATGGTATAGGGTAAGCTTTAGATCCATTTCAAAGTCTTCAACGGGAGAAAGGTCCTCAACTCCTTTAAGTATGTGGTCGTAAATTTCTTGATTACTCATACCTTTGCTTTTGTAGAAACGCTTCTCTCCTTTGAAGGTATGAGTGAGAACTTCTTCCTTAAATTCTTGTGACTTTAAAACAATCTTTAATTTTTGAAGGGCCAAGTCCATCTTTTCTTTTTGTTCGTCATTGAAGCCGTTTAATTCGTAAGAAATTTGAAAAGCCTGCAATCTGGCATCTTCATGGTTTGCATTTAGCTTAAGTTTTTTACTCTTCTTTGGAGACTTGTAGGAGTTTTGACGTGCCTTTAAATTTAAAGAGAATAATACTAAAAAAAGGGTCAAAATTCTCAAACAATCCTCCTTGATGATAAGTTTGATACATATATATTTGTAAAAAATTATTTACAATTATTCCATGCATTAATTAGCAGAAATACGAAACCACTGAGATTACAAAAACTTAAAATCCCGACTGGTAAGGTCTTTAGAGATGTTTTGGGCACAATTTAGGGGAATAGTTGAGCGAGAATGTTATGCTCAGCTCTACAAGTGTGTAAAAATTAATTTACAATCTTTGTACCGTAGGTTCACTTTTTTTTGGACTTCCTTTGTTAAGTTAGACGCAACTTAAGAACTAGGAGATGAAAAATGGAAGAAAATTATCGTTACGGAATTCAGTTTGTGTCTAAGATCACAGGAATCAACTCTCACACCGTTCGCGCATGGGAGAATCGTTACAACGCCATTACACCTATGAGGGATAAAAACAAGAGAAGACTTTACTCAAATGAGCAAATAAAAAGACTAAAAGCCCTTAAGGGCTTAGTTGACTTTGGCAATAGTATCTCTGATATCGCAGGTCTGCCAGATGAAGAGTTACTAAATATGTTGGACAAGTTCGTGCCATCAACTAAACAAAAAATACAGAAAGAAAACGAAATAGATACAAATGAGGTTCTTCATAACTGTAAAATGGGTATTCAGTGGAAGAAACTTGGTATCTTGGAGCATGAGATAAACAAGACCTATGATCTTGACTCTAATATTTTGATTGAAAAAATTGTTCAACCTTTAATGGAGCACATCCAGGAAAACAAAAAGACCATCAACGATGAATACTTTACAAACATGGTTGCAACAACAATTAATGATGCCCTTATGACTAAGTATTTTAAGGATATGAATAATACCTATGAAAACAAGATGGTTGTTTGTTCTGTAGGAAATAATTTTGCCCAAAACCTTGCTTTGCAGACTGCACTTCTTTCTCAAAGTATGGGGATTGGAGTTAAGTTGGCCTTGAATTGCCATGATTTGAAATTTCTAAATTATATGGCCAAGCAAAATGATGTTAAGAAAATCTTTATTTCTGTAGGTTATGATGTAAACGGAAATAGAAATATGTATGAACAAATTTATCAAAAATTCTACAGAAACCTAACTGAGTCCATTGATCTAGGCGTAGGAGTTATCCTTGGATCTTATGACAACGTTAACTTTCAAGCGATTGAAAACTTTAAACAGTTGCGTAGTGCTGGACTACTTAAGAAAGAATTGATGCATGTATAATGAAGAATAAAAAACGGGCCTTTAAGGCCCGTTTTTTTTAATAATCTTATGCCCTTGATACTGTGCCCAAACCTTCATTTAAAATAATCAGGCCTTTTTTCTCAAATGCTTTTAAGAACTTTGGAGAGGGAAAACTGCCCCATTTTGTGTAGAAGAGTATTGAAGTTTCGATAAGCTTATCTAGGTCGATGGACATTGGCCTGCACCTGTTTTTTAACTCATATGTCCAAATATCTTTTGATACCACTGTGCTGTAACCCTTTCTATCTGCCTTAAGGTAGAAGTCGATGTTGGCACTTTCATCAAAGTATCTCTCCTCGAAACCTTCAATTTCTATATACAAGGATTTTAACATTGCAAAACTGCCACCTGTTAGTATGGCCCTTCCAGTGTCCCACTTTAATTTCTTACTTTTTGCGTGAAGGTATTTATAGCTCCAATTTTTATGAGGGAGCTTTGGGATTTCCATTCTGCGGCCAGTGACTATTACATTTGGAGATAACTCCAAGATTTCCAAAGTGTTTTTAAACAGATCTTTGGTTGGGATTTGATTTGGCTCTAAGAATACAATTGCCTCGCCTTGTGCCATCGAAAAACCAATGTTTTTGGCCTGGGCCAATGGAAGAGTTGAACTTGGACGTTGAAGATACAGAAGTTTTACTGAAAACGGTAAGTCTTCTTCCAGTACTTCTGATGGGTCTTCCTCTCCAATTGCGACAATAATTAGCTCGTCCCTGAAGTTTGATTTAATTAAGCCTCTTATTAGGTGTAGCAGTTCTTTGTTTTGATTAAAGGTGTGAGTCACGACACTAGTTGATGTAATCATCTTTGTTAACTCCTTAAGAAACAACTTAATATTTTTTATAATAAGAGTCATTCTACTGTTTTGATTATTTGTAAAAAAAAATACACATTTCGGATTTCCGGCAAAGTCAATTGGGCCGTGGAAGTTTTGCCTAATGGTGAAGCATTACAGAATTTCTCCCTATGGGATAAAATAGTGGTGTTCAGGAGGAATTCTTTTATGGAAATAGGAATGAAAGCATTTTATGGCCGTCCAAAACAGGCAAGGTCAGCAATGGAAAAATTAAAAAGAAAAGGGATTCATGTTACCCACATAAATTATTATAAAAAGAAGTGGGGTAATGTGGAGAACTTTAATGCCAGGGGCGATGTCACAAGGAAAGTTGGTAGAAACTTAATTTATGGGGCTTTTGCAGGATTTCTTATTGGGGGAATCCTTGGGTTTGTGCTCTTGGCAACAGAAACAATAGGTACTTTTCAAGATATGAGTTTTTGGCAAACTGTAATTGCAATTGGTGCAATTGGAGCCTTTACAGTTCCAGCTTTCTCAACAGCTTTAGCCGTAGTTTTTAGCGAGGACAAGGTTGATATTGACGAATCAGACTTCAATGATGATCAGGTTGTTGTTGATTTTCACGTGGAGCTTAATGAAAAGGACAAAGCGGAGAGTTTGCTAAAGGAAACTGGAGCACATAATATTATTTTCGAATGAAAAACTCTTCCCACAATAAACAGAAGCTTGGGGCTGTTCGCTCCCTATCCAAACTTCTGGATTCCAAATTTTCTTTAGGCCCTGTTAAGTTTGGGCTAGACTCCCTATTGGGTCTGATTCCAGGTATTGGTGATAGCCTAGGTGCTGTATTCTCAAGTTTTATCATTTTTAAGGCCTGGTCGTTAAATGTCTCCGGAGCCACAATGAGTAGAATGATTTTGAACACTGCTATTGATGGCCTTATCGGGGCAATTCCTGTTGTAGGAGATTTATTTGATATAGCCTGGAAGGCAAATATTAGGAATTTGGAACTTTTGGAACGAGAAGTTCATGAGCCCAAATCAAGTATGAGAAGATCTTATCTTTGGCTACTTGGAGTGATCATTGCTCTGGGATTTATTTTCTATGCATGCATCTATTTACCACTGTCCTTTTTGGCCAGCAAATGTTGCTAGAAAGGTTAGTGAGATAAGAGCTTTCTTAAATCCGTGGGAAGCTGCTTAAAGAAGTGATCCAGCGATGTTGTCTTATTGCTTGTATTTCTCATTTTGACTTGTTCCCAAAAAAGCCTTGGGAGATTATTAGTGCGGGCCGTTGCTTTAGTGCTTTTCGCTAAGTGCTCGATAATTTTTTGAGCATTGATTGTGCTGTCTGGGGTTGCCAGCTCAAGAGTTTCACATTCACGCCTTAGGCCTTCAGGTAACAACTGTCGAAATTTGAGTGAGCTTTGAGATGGAAGACGCTGTGTTATATCTTTTGCCAAAACCCGGACCAATTTTCTACAAGCTTCAGTCGGCAAATTAGCTTTACGCGCAATTCTTTTTATAAATAAATGCGTCTCATCATAGATCTTGTCATGATGAGGTGCACTGTAATGTAAAATACCTTTGTGCTCATGTTTTGGCATGGGCCATCCTCCCAGTAATTCATCAGCAATTATTAGGCCAAGGGGATAAAAATTGCTTAATTGATTAATATTTGGTGGCAACCTAAAATTTAATAATAATCTATTTAATCGAGGTCCACAGTGGATGCGAATATCGTACAGAGTTTGTTTAGTGTTTTAACTGATAATATATTCTTAATTATTTATGGATTCGCTATTGTCGAAATATATATGGTCGGTTCAATATTCTTCATGCTTAAAGGGCATGAATCAAAGTTGCTGGATGTGGCAGACAATTTATTAAAAGGATTCTCGGACGCTCCAGATAGAGATTCCTCTCAAAGTGCCCATGAGAAAATTCAGGCAGCATTGCAATTCATTAATACAAAGATTGCTAATGATAGAAGCTTTAAACTGGCCTTCAGAAGAAATGCTCAAAAAGTTAATGAAAGACAATTTTACAATAGAACTTATAAGATAGAAATGTTTACAAGTGTAATGTCCACACTGGTGCAAATCTTTCCACTTCTTGGAATCTTGGGAACCATTTTGGCCATAGCACAAACAGCTTTTCAATCTGGTGCCCAAATTGATGTAACTTCCTTGTCTAGTGCATTCGTATTGGCCATGGATACAACAATACTGGGTATTACATTTTCTATTTTATTTATGGTCATAGAGAGTGCATTCAGTCCAAAAATTGAAAGAGTTATTGTAGAGTCTGAAGAGTATAGAAGAATTCTTTCAAATATTTATTTGGATAATGAGTCTGTGCCACTAGAGCAAGCACAATGAAAAAAAAGCTAAAGAAGCCGGTAGTTCAGTTAACCTCACTACTGGATCTGTTATTTGTAATGATCTTTGTTTTGCTTTTGCAATCAAAGGCCGCTCCTACAAAAGCCGCTCCTACAAAAGCCGAGCCTACACCTAAGCCTGAGCCAAAACCAATTGCAAAGGTAGAGCCTAAGCCCGAGCCAAAACCGACTCCTAAACCTAAAAAGGTCGTACCTAAGATCTTCGCCCTTGAGGCCGTCTTTCACTTTTATGCTACTGCGGCTTCTCCGAATGTGCCGACTGGCATCTATGCAATGCAAGGAAGTTATAATTCAAAGAATGGAAGGCTTAGTTTGGCCGGCACTAAGTGGGTCAAAAAAGTTCCTAACTTTGGTATGGTGCCCTTGTCTGGATTTATTGACGAAAAAACGGGAACCTTCACTGGAAGAATTGAATTTCAAAACTGTGAGGAGTTTAGTCTTTATAAAACCCAGAGTGACACAGGCTCACCAGTCGCAGGAAAGTGGGAAGGAACGTACACTTGTGGACAAGGTGAAACTGGCCTTACTCTAACCTTAAGGTAGTGAAATATTTAACTTTCTGGACAGTTTTTGCCCTTAAATAGACCTAGGTCATATATGTATTTGTTGGCTTTCGATATGCCATAGATTATAAAATACCTATGAGTAACTATGTAGATATTAATCTTTTTAAACAGAGTTCAGCAGGTACTAATGTGGACTCCAGTGAAAGCGACTTAAGAGTTGAGTTTAAATATACCGCTGTTTCATGGTTCTTTATTACTTTTTTTGGAACTACGCGCTTACCATATCAAATCAACTTCTATTGTAAAAAGAGTGGAGAGTTGTTTGATAGTGTAAAGGACAAAGAAAGAATCTCCCATTATATGACCTTTAGACGAAAGTAAATTACCGATCCATTTCTATGATGTAGGCAAGGGCCAACTTTGCAAATAGAACTGCATGATTTGCATTGTTACCCATGTTTTCAACGGTATCCTGTTCAGAATGAATTTTGGGATTTTCGTATCTCAACTCAGACTCAAAAGGAAAGGACACAGGATGGCCCTTCTCCCACCAAGAATAATGATCAGAGCAGGGGTAGCCACATCTATCATAACCCCAGGCCACACCTAGATAGCGATCTATTAGCTGTCCAATAAAACGATTTTGGAAATAGTTTGTGTAATCACTTATAAGGACTATATCTTTTCCCCATTTATTGTAGTTCACTCCATCTAATTGGATAACACCCAGTACCTTGAGGGATGTATTTGACAACTCTCTTGAAATTGCTTCTGATCCTAGAAGACCCACCTCTTCTGCTGCATAACCGTAGAGTGTGATACTATTTTTTGGTTTGTAATTTAGGCCTATTAGAACCTTTAGTGTTTCAGTAAGGACGGCGATTCCTGCTGCGTTGTCTCCGGCCCCTGGAGCCTTTGCCAGTGGACTTGGGTTTGAGTCATTAATTGAATCAATATGTCCGCCCAAAATTATCCTTGAGTCGTTTTCGCCTGCTATGTGTACCATTATACTTGGTTGTGGAGTGCTTTTATGTCTAATTAACTTTACAGATATATCGCTTCTGGCTCTGGTAATTTGTTTCCAATACTCCTTTAAGTCATGTGCACTCTTAATGCCTGTCAATGATGTATGGTACCTCGTTTCATAGGAAGAAAATGCTTTTAGAAATGAGTAAAGTCTTTTTTCTTGAACTCTATTAAGTGCGCCATTAACAATTTCACTTCGACCTATTTCATAAAGATTTCCGAAGACCTTGCTGGCGAATAAAATTGAGAAGGGGATTAAGAATTTTTTGAATCGACTCATGCTCTATGATTGACAATTAAAAAAGTGAAGGCAACAAGTTGACTGCTAAATATATTTTACATTGTTGAGTCTTTAAATTTGAAATTTAATAATCAATTTTCTTTTTTATCCATGTATCTAAATTTCTAAAGAAGTTTGGAATCAAAAACTTTGCACTGATGCAACCAGATAGTATTCCTAGGATGTTTGCTAAAAGGTCCAGCCACTCTGCACTTCTGTAAACACTGAAAAACTGTAAAATCTCTATTGCTCCACCGAATATTAAAAGCGATAAAAAAACAGACAGTATTTTGTTTCCAATTTGCTTATAGTAAAAAGCCGCAAAAAAATAAGCAATGAAGTGAGCGAGTTTATCATTGATCTTCACGAAGGCCTCACCACCACTTGGTGGAAGTATTGAAAGCGTTAAAATCAGTGCAAGTCCCAAAATACCTAAAAGGGACCAAAGTCTGTTATAATGTAAACGGTTCATCTATTTAATATACATACTTTAGGAATAAATATGGTTAAAATGAAAATCTTTCCCAGGTTTAACGACACAGATGCATTAGGGCATATAAACAATGCATCTTTTGCTTCATGGTTTGAAGAGGCCAGAAGGCCATTGTTTAAAGTTTTTGTACCGGATTTGGATCCTAAAAAGTGGAACCTAATCATCGCTAGAGTTGAAATAGATTACCTTTCGCAGGCAAGCTTTAGTAAGGAAGTGGAAATTAACACCTGGCTTGAAAAAATTGGCAACTCTTCCATGATTGTTAGGCAGGACGCTTTCCAAGAAGGGGTAATTATCGCGAGAGGCAAGTCAGTGATGGTTTCATTTGATTATAGCGAACAAAAATCAAGTCCCATTCCTGATAGTGTTAAAAAAGTTTTGGAAGAGAAGTTTAGTTCAGCCTCTGTTTAGGACATTTCTATTTACCTCGTGTGTCGTGGTCTAATTCTTGCTTCTACTTTAATTGTAAAGTAGAGGAGTTTGAATGGATACTAGCTTTAGCAAAACACAACCAATTGGTGCACAGGCCAGGGGACCAAGTGACTTCAACCTTGGCGATTGGAAGCAAGTCTTTATTAGAACTAAAGATCAAGTAAAATATGACAATGTGGGGATTGTTTCGGCAGGCGTTGCATTTTACGCATTTTTAGGTTTATTCCCCCTGCTTGCGGCCTTGGTAGCGATGTATGGACTATTCGCATCTCCTGAAGATGTTGCTGTTATTGTGGACTCTTTTAGAGGAGTGGTTCCAGAAGACATTATCAATATTCTTGAAGTTCAACTAACAAGGCTTGTTTCTGAGGATAAGGTTGCAACCTATGCAGCGGCCATAAGTATTTTTATAGCTATCTGGAGTGGATCTAAAGCAATCAAAGGAATGATGGCCGGACTCAATATCGCGTATGGAGAAAGTGAAAACAGGAACTTTCTGAAAAAGAACTTAATGGCGATTATTCTTACTCTTGGCGGGGTAGTTACTGGAATCTTTTCTGTTCTATTAGTTGCTGGGCTTCCGGCCTTATTTAGTTATTTAAGTTTGGGAGAGTTTGCTCAGGTCATTGCTCAGGTGGCCAGGTGGAGTTTACTTGCTGTCTTGGTTGTCACAGCCTTAAGTGTTCTTTATAGGTGGGGCCCAGATAGGAAGGCCGTCCACTGGAAGTGGATTACACCTGGTTCAACTATGGCAACAATTATTTGGTTAATCGCCTCGGGTGGATTCTCTTGGTATGTCTCTAATTTTGGAAACTATAACAAAACATATGGAAGTCTTGGTGCCATCGCTGTTTTACTCATATGGCTCTCAATTAGCTCATTTGTTTTTCTAATGGGTGCGGAGATTGACTCGGAGCTAGAGAAACAGGCCGGAGTTGGTGATAGGGGAAGTGGAAATCAGTTGAGGTAGAGAAAATCTAAAAATATGCTTGCCCACCTTTTGACTGCTCTTAACAAGGCCTTCATTCTCATTGAACAGAGTGTGCTTTTAGATCAATTGCTGTAGGTTCGGCCATGATGTTAGATAAGGACTTTGATGATTTACAGATATCCGAGGTTTCTAAACTGCTTGAGACTACGAAGATAAATATTCTCATCTATGTTTGTTTTGTTTTCGTTGTGACCACTGGTATAGCCTTTAGTCTTAGGGTTGCAGTCTTTCAAGAGTTTGAATTGGCCACATGGATTGCCGGGGTGGTGGTCATCCTGAGTGCATCTATGGGAATCTATTTAATTAAATCAAAGAATTTATTTTGGGGAAACATTGGAGTCAATGCTCTTATGTTTGTTTTTATGCCTATAAGGGTGTTCCAAACAGGTGGGCCAACTTCACCTATTATACTGGGTTATTTACTTCATTGCGTAATTGCATTCAGTGTCAGTGGTAAAAAAATTGGTGGATGGGTTCTGGCCTGGAGTGTATTCAATATTATTGGTATGACCGCAATTAGCTCATATATGGAACTCAAGACTTCTCCATTTTTGAATAGCTCTTGGGGAGCTGCAATTGTGGCACTACTTATGACCTTCTTAATTTTATTTCCGATCATATTCATACTAGTAGAGAAAGACCTACTAACCAGCAAACTTGTAGAGTATGAAAAAAAAGAGACTTCTTACCTAATCATGAGAAGACTTACACACGAATATGGCAACTATCTCAATATAGCCTTAGGTTATGTCGATCTCATTAAAGTTGAGCCCAATGGTGAGTTAATTGAACGAATTCAAACTTCGTTAAAAGAGATGGATAAAATTTTGAAGGAATTAGTCAAGATATCTGACGAGGGAGACTTGGCCGCATTTCTTAAAAAAGCTGAAAGTGAGGTTAAAATATTAAAAACCTTCAAGGAAGAACAGGAAATAAATAACCATAAGATCCAATGACTTAGGCATGTTAAAGAATTTTTATAGAATTCCGACCAGATTACAAAAGGATTTTCTTATGTACTCACTAAGAATTGGATGCTTTATAGGAGCTCTTTTTACAAGTTTTGGAATTTATGCACAATGTGATGAGAAAGCTAAAAATGCCGGGAGTACTGGCTTTTCTAATGAGGTGGTTGAAAAAATTGCAGAAAAAAACTGCTCAGTTGACTCCGATTATCACACAATTAGGTATCATAGTTCAAGTCTAGTTGAGGTTGAGACTTGTTTTGGTGGTGAGGATAATGGCGATAGACATATAGTTATTCACAGTCCCGCCTACGAATTGTGCATCTTTCCGGTGGCTAATGCCGCAGAATGGACACGGTATAATTTTGATTATAAAGCTGTGGAAATTGGCGAAGAAAGATTTCAAACCACAGATTATGATCTTTTATGTGGTAGGTCCGGACATAAAATTTTTCTTGAGGCCAGTGAGTACTCAAGCCATCTCCTAATTATGGATAGTGGTGTTGCACATAAGTTCTTGCATTGCTTGGATGAAGTAATGGATGGCGAAAATGATCGAGGAAAAATTTATCGAGATGTTACAACTTCATGCGACAAACTCAATCAGTACGCTAATCAAAGATACGAACTGACTAGCAAGCACTTATAATTATGAGATTTAAAAAACTTGACCTATACTGTGAGCGTGTTGATTCTTCCTTTTGGTCTGAACCGGTCAACGCGTTAACTAATATTCTCATTTTTCTTGCCGGTGTGTATGGGCTTAAAGCATCTAAAAATTTAAGTGTTTGCAGGGAAGCCACACAAATCAAGTGGTGCTCGTACCTGGCGATGGTTACTGGTGTTGGCAGTTTTTTATTTCATACTTTTGCAAATACGTTGACGATGTGGCTCGATATTTTACCGATCACTTTATTTCAGATTTTTTCAATAAATTTCTTTCTTCAGTTTTGTGTTGGCGTGAAGCTAGTTCCAAGGTCATTATTTCTAATTGTCTTTGTTACCTTATCACTTCATCTTAAGTCTGATGCATATGTTGAGTACTTTAACGGCTCGCTAATGTATGCACCAAGTTTAGTGACCCTCCTAGGGCTTGGAATTATCTCAAAAGTTCGAGACATGAAAGATGTTTCTATTCACTTGTTTGCTTCAGTCGTAATTTTTACCTGTGCCATCACTGCACGATCTTATGATATGGCCATTTGTGAACACTTTCCTCTGGGCACGCACTTCGCTTGGCATAGCCTTAACGGTGTTCTTATTTTTATACTATTGAGGGCCATGATCTTGCATGTTACGAAAAAAAATTAACATATAGCTATGTGAATTTAGCTGTATTAGGATACCAATTCAATAGGCCTGGAGAGTTCTATTATAAAATCAATTTCTTTAAAGCAGGTCCTAAAGTCTAGCTTTAAAGGTCTACTCATTATAATGATTGTTGCGAGCATTGGTGTTGGTGTTCTTCTTGCGGCGATTATGTTCGCAGGCCATACGACGAGAGAGTATGCTCTGTGCGACAGGATTAAAGATGTTGAAGTAGACTTTGATAGTCCAAATATTCACGGCATATACAGCGAGAAGGTTGCAAGCTTTGTAACTCGTCTTGAGCTAAAGATGCCGGGCGATTATTATGGATGCACGGATAATTTGAAAGATAATTTAATTGTAAAGTGTGATACAACTAAGAGTTACTTAAATGCCAAAGTGATGAGTGGGAGATGGAAGTTGTCAAACAGATCTTACTACACTGATCCGTATGGAATTCACTTAGGTCCAAATCATAAAATGTATTATGTCGGATTGGAACAAAATGGTATGAGGGTGCATATACCACTGTTCACCCTGATGTATCTTTATCCACCCTTTATGAATTCTCTTGAACAAAAAGACTTGTCCGATGACGTGAGAGTTTTAAGGGAACTTGCTTGTAAATAGATTTTAAACACAAAAAAATTGGCGAAGTGGTGCTTCCACTTATGTTTTTAATTCAAAGCAGAGAAAACACTCCTTTCCAGTACTCGGATGTGCTAGATAGAGTCTTAACATAATCTTTTGTATCACGAATACGTTCTTGTGGGAGACTCTTATAATCTAAAATATCCTCTACGGGTACATAGCGAAATGTAAGGTTAATTCTTCTTGTGCGGTATTCATCCAAGTGATCTTCGAATTGCACCTTTTTTTTATTTTCAACTCTCTGTACGCGATGAAATAGTTCATTTTTAAACTTGTTTCCCCAAAAGATGAGTAATGAAGAATCATTTAGCCACTGCTCGTGAACTACATTTCTTGGATCATTTTGTTTGCCTCTAACAAATTGGAACCAAGCTTTTTCACCAAGTGAGATACTGGCAACTGGTCCAGGTTCAGCATCTTTGTGATCACCAACGGTCGCAAAATCTTCATCGGTTCCATTTATAAGCTTAGAACCATAGTAATTAACTAAGCATGTATTCAAATGCCATTTGTCCGGGACATCATCTCGAGGTGCCATTTTTCTTGTCATTTGTTCGATTTGGTTGACCAGCTCTCGCATTAAAGGTGGAAAGCTTTCTGCATTTACACAGCGAAACTGAATGTCGTGAGGAGGGTGGTAGTAGCCTAAACAGGCAAACTGCCAATTTCCGAGCCAATACACCGGCCTTTTTAGGGATCGATGAGTATCTCCCTCTGGAGGTGGGTTGCATTCACAGTAGCGCTCTTCCCAAATCGGATGGAAAGTTTCGATTTCTTCAACCAAACGCTCTCGTTTTGGCCCATTTAAAAAACCGGCATTATAATAAATTCCGGGAATGATCTTTTTAGAGTTAGATTTACGAGAGCGCTTAACCATTGTGCCTTGCCTTAACTACTTACCATGCGGTTTATTAGACTGTTTAGATTAAATGTTGCCATTACTTTATCCCCTTAGTCCAAGAGCTTCACGCAGATGAATGATTTTTTCACACTTGCTAGAACTAAGTCTCGCAGGGTGTGTAAAAATTTAGGGCTCTTTATTATGCCACTTTTTCTTTATGATCGACTCGGATGAAGAGGCCTTTAAAGTTTACTCAAACTAGAGTTTATGAAGGCTTTGTTAATTTTTTATATACTCAAAGGTTTTATGTTTTTTAAGCGACTTTAAGTTAAAAAAGTTCTCAGTTTCTATGAACCTTTTACATATTAGCTTTGGTGCGGTGCGGAAGCGTGATATTGCAGTCGTGTTATCTAGAACCTTTAGGTCATGAATTATAAAAAAAGAAGTCATTAACGCGGCTTGGATATTAATAATTACTGTAACGACTAATTACTCGAGGAGATAAAAATGAAAAAACTAATAATTGGAATTGCACTACTTACTTCTGCCTCTTCTTTTGCAGCAGGCACTTTTAATTGTGTTGTTGATGTTGATGGGAACCGAATTGATGGATCTCAAGTTACAAAAGAAATTACAAAAAAATCATCATTGATTCATAAGATTGGTGATTTTTATGCATATTCTGCTGAAGTAACAGCTGAAGGTGGATTTGGAGAGGTCTACATTGTCGATAAAGTAACAGGATTTAAGGCAGAGTTAACTGATGTCAGTTCAGGGTTTGCTTCAAGAGTTGGCGAAGACACTGAGGTTTTTGTTGAGCTTAAAAATCAAAATGGTGGAATCTTAGGTAATAAAGACATCAAAAGTTTAACGGTTAACTGCAGTATTGAATACTAATAAACGAATAAGTCCCTGTTTAATTATACTTAGTATTACCCATAAGTTTGAGTGATAATTTTGTAATCTTCGATAACATCTCTGAGCCTGTGTATGCCTCTCCATAAGCTAGTCATACCAGGCTCTCCGTCACCTTTACGGTTCATAAAACCACCTAACTGAGCAAGCCAGGTTATCGCTACATTTATGGTCGGTGGAGATTTTGGTAAACTCTTATTGATCTTCAAATAAAGAGCTTTCCATTCTTCCGTACTGAAAACACACTCACACTCTAAGCTAGGATTTGTTCTTTTAATTTTTACAAGAAAATATATTTTCCAAGCAAGAATGGATGTTAAACACAAATATGACTTCAGCTTTTCATAATGATTGAGACGACAATCCTCAACGCTAAAACCGCTTTTAATTGTTTTATGCCAACATTCTATGTTCCAGCGTGCTTTATAAAAACCAATAATACGCTTCGCAGATTCAAAATTTAAAACTTCTCTGTTAGTGATCAAAGTCCAGTCGATTCTTTCTTCTTTATTGGGGGCATTTACTTCTTTTACGTAAATGACTGTGACTTCTTGCGGCTCTAGATCAATACTTACAGCTTCTTTACGCCTCGTGGGTGTGGATAAGGTGACCTTGTCAAAATACACCTTAAGAGTGGCAACTCTTTTCTTCCCATTTGATTCAACCTCTATTTGAATCTTTCCTGTAGGCTTCAATCTCTCAATATGCCCATCTCCCATCTTTCCCTGTTCAAATAGTCCTCGTGGATATCTAGAGCGTATAATAAAACTCACTTCAAAATCATTTGCGGTTTGCATATATTCAAATATGTCGGCTTCTCTATCACAGATACTTACGACATCGTATTCGTCTTTTAAACTTATTAAAGTTTCAAGTTGCTCTATCCACCTATAGCTTTCCTTTTTATCAATTGGGCGAAGCTTATGATTTGACTCTTGATAGCTATCTATAGATTTTCTTGTAAAAATCTTTTGATCAATTATACCAAGAGGGAGTTCATCTTCAGTCATTGCAATGCTAGAGTGCATGAGGCATCCGTAGATGTCTCCAGCAACGCCAGACATTTTGCTAAGACCTTTGATTGTTGGGAAGTGAGTGTAATTAAAGTAAGTTGTATCTTGAGGAACGAGTAAAACATCTCCTTTTTTGAGCTGTTTTTCTATTCTCACAAAGGTTTGCTGTTGATGAGCTGAAAACATAATATCTGAGGTTACTTTTTTATTATCAAAAAATCTATAGGCTCCTTTTGCAGAAGCCCAATTTTGACATGCTCGAGTGATCTTTGATCTTGGTGATGAATAAAGACATGAGCCTAATACCTTAAGGCGATTATTGAGCCTCTTGTCACCAAATTCTACGCCTTTAAACTCTTCTTCAATCCACTGAATTTTTTGCATATACTTTCTCCAGAAATATTTTTCAGGAAAAAGATTATCTTAAAAGAAACTTACGGCCTATTGTGCAGGGCCGTAAGTTTTTAATAATAGGAAAAGATTTATGGGTAATACTAAGTTTAATTATACAGGGACTTAAAGAAATCCTACTTGGATCACAAGAGATCTTCCTAATTATCAAGGCCCGCTAATTTTCATCAAAATTTAAAGTTTAGTGTCGCACGGGAAACAAACTTCACTCCCGGCATAGAATGAATCGTTTTGCACTCTTTGGTTCGATTGCGAGTTATTTATAATTTGTAACAAAGAAGAGGGCTAGATCACAAAGTGAAGTGCTCCCTGGACATCCCCAAAGAGTAGAAGGATTTAGAAATATGAATCTTGAACACTTGACTAGACAGAGCTTAGTACGGGTCTTCAAATTTAATGGTGTTTGCGGTGCATCCTGAGGAAATAAG
>CEUD01125401.1_pt1 | contig 18973 bp, 20 predicted proteins | sample 356481 | NCBI WGS metagenome assembly CEUD01 (sample SAMEA2623314, study PRJEB7988) | marine metagenome | isolation source: saline water (ENVO:00002010), including | reverse complement strand
GTCGCGGGCTTTGCGGGTGGCGAGGTATACTTTCCACTCTTGATTGTAGAGGCCGATGTCGATGCCGAGTTCCTGTTTCCACATCTGCTGGATGGCCACTGCGACTGTGCGGTGCGATTCGCTGGTGTTGAACAGCAGCTCAAAGGTGGGGAAGCCTTCGCCGCCAGGGTAGCCGGCTTCGGCCAGTAGTTGGCGCGCGAGTTCGGGATCGTAGGGTAATTTGACTTCGGCGCTATAGCCGCCGGTGTTGGGCGGGGTGAAATGATAGGCGGGCTTTTGACCTGCTTTGAGTACATGTTCGGTGAGAGCTTCGCGATCGATCGAGTAGGCGAGCGCTTTGCGCACGCGGGCATCTTTGAGGGGGCCGTGCTCGGTGTTGATGGCGTAGTAGTAAACGCCTAGGTAGGTGTCGAAGCGCATACGCTCGGGTTGGTTTTGGCGATACCAGTCGATTCGTGGGATCGGAACTGTGCTGGTTATGTGTAGTTGCTGCGTTCGAAAAGCGCGCTCTTCGGCGTCGATGGCGATGGGTAGAAAATGGATGCCCTGGAGACGGACGCTTTCTTGGGCAGTGTAATAAGGGTTTTTGGTGACGTGGATGGAGTGGTTGAGCCGCCAGGTGTCGAGCTGGAAAGGGCCGTTGCTGACGAGGTTGTCAGGCTTGGTCCATTTGGAGATGCGATCTGTCATGCCGCCGTGCGCGAGCACGCTGGCTTTGTGTAGCGGGAACCATGTGTAGTGGGTGGGGAGGCTGAGTAAATAAGGAGTGGGCGCTTCCAGCTCGATGATGAGCGTATGTGGGTCGGGCGAGCTGAGGCCGACTTGTGCAAAATTTTGCAGCTCGCCTTTGTTGAAGGCTTCGGCGCCGCGAATGCAATAGAGCATGTAGGCGTAGGGTGCACCCATGGCGGGGCTGAGTATGCGCTCGTAGGCGAAAAGGAAATCTTCCGCAGTGAGCGGATCACCATTGGACCAGCGGGCGGCGGGATTTAGGTGAAAGGTGTAGCGTAGTCCATCGGCAGAGAGCTCCCATGACTGTGCGACGCCAGGCTCGATTTCTAGTGTTTCGGGGTGCACAGTGGTGAGCCCTTCAAAGAGGGAGAGCAGCACGTAGTGCTCCGTGACACCTGTCACGATGTGTGGGTCGAGCCCTTCAGGCTCGGTGCCGATCCCGATATAGAGCTCCTGTTCTGCGTTGCCTTTCTCGACGTTGCTCTGGCCTTTGGCGCAGCCTAGGAAGCTCGCGCAAGCGATGGCGGAAAGTAGGGTGAAGCAAAGAGGCAGAAATTGAATGCGCATTTGCACCTAGGCGATAAATGTCGCAAGCGAGCCTCGCAAGAGGAAAGGGGGCGATGTCCCAAGGAGTATTGCTTTGTGGGCGCAGTGCTTGTCGACAGCCGATGTAGAGCCTGAGCCTGTCGGTGGCGTTCGGCGAGCGGATACGCCTCCTTTAGGCGTTCAGTTCGACTAATTTCGCCATGATTGCCTTTTGAGCGTGGAGACGATTTTCGGCTTCGTCGAAGATGATGCTTTGTGGGCTATCGAGCACTTCTTGGCTGACTTCTTCGCCGGCGTGGGCGGGGAGGCAGTGCATGAAGTAGGCCTCGCTTTTGGCTAGGGCGAGTAGTTCGCGGGTTACTTGATAAGGGGCCATTTCGGCTTTGCGTTTCTCGGCTTCGGCTTCGTCGCCCATGGAAACCCAGACGTCGGTGTAGATGACGTCGGCGTCTTGGAAGGCGGCTGTGGGATCGGTCGTGAAAGTGTAGTTTAATTCCAGTCCGTCGGCTTTGAGAGCCTCATCGATTTCGCTGCCGGGCTCAAAACCTTCGGGGCCTGCCAGTACGATCTCCATGCCGAACATGGCGGCAGTATGAATCCACGAGTTGGCCATGTTGCTGGCGCAGTCGCCGAGGAAGGCGACTTTTTTGCCTTTGAGCGTTTCGATATCCATGTCGTCGGGCGAGTAGCGCTCCAACAGAGTGAAAATATCGGTGTAGAGTTGGCAGGGGTGGTTAAAGTCGGTCAGGCCGTTGACAATGGGCATGCTGGCATGCGCGGCAAAGTCTTCGATGATGCTGTGGGCAAAGGTCCGGATGACGAGGCCGTGCAGGTAGCGCGACATAACTTTGGCGGTATCTTCGATGGTTTCGCCGCGTCCGATCTGAGTGTTTTGTGAGTTGAGCACGACGGGATGTCCGCCGAGTTCATGCACGCCGACTTCGAAGGAGATCCGGGTGCGGGTGCTGCTCTTGTAAAAAAGTAGGCCCCAGGATTGAGTGCTGAGTGGCTGCGCCGAGCTGGCCCGTTCGGCTTTGAATTGCTTGGCCAACAGGAATACCTGTTGGGCCTGTTCGAGGCTGAAATCGGTTTCTTTTAAAAAGTGGTGCATGACTGGGGGAACATCGAGGGTTCGAGCTCGAACCCTGAATGTTGAGTGTAATGGTTTTTATTAAAGGAGTTAGAAATGATTTAATATTCGAAGTTTAAGCTTCGGTGTTGGCGAAGATGGCATCGAGGATTTCGACGGATTCGCTGAGTTGTGCGGGTGTCGCGATGAGTGCGGGCAGCAAGCGAACGACGTTGTTGCCCGCGGGGACGACGAGTAGCTTTTTCTCACGGGCGGCCGCTGTGATGCTGAGGTTGAGGCCTTCGGGCTTGAGCACGAGGCCGACCATGTATCCAGCACCCCGTATGCCAGCAATCAGCTCGGGATACTTTTGGGCGAGTTTTTGTAGTTGAGCGTGCCAGGCCGGGCTGTTGGCAGCCACCTGTTGGATGAGTTGCTCCTCTTCGATAATGTCGAGGGTGGCGTTGGCAGCGGCACAGGCGAGCGGGCTGCCCCCAAAAGTCGTGCCGTGCGAGCCGGGCTGGAAGAGCTCGGCGTAGGGCTCCGAGACCCAGATGGCGCCGATCGGGAAGCCGGCGCCGAGGCCTTTGGCCATACCGATCGCGTCGGGTTGGACGCCGCTGGCTTCGAAGGCGAAAAAGTGTCCACTGCGGCCGATGCCGCATTGCACTTCATCCAGCATGAGCAGTGCGCCCCGCTCGGTGCAGAGTGCCCGTAATTCTTGTAGAAAGCTGCTTTCGGCTGGGAAGAGGCCACCTTCGCCTTGTATGGATTCGATGAATACGGCGGCTACGGAGTCGTCGACTAATTGGTCGAAACTCTCGATGTTGTTGAGCTCACCAAATTTAAAGCCTTCCAGCATGGGCCGGAAGCCGCCTTGGATCTTTTCCTGAGGTGTGGCGCCCATACCGCCGAAGGTCCGTCCGTGGAAGGCATTTTTCGCGGCGACGACTGTGAAGCGTTTGCCTTCTTCGCCGCTCAGCTTTTTTCCGTGCAGCCGTGCTAGTTTGATCAAAGCCTCGTTGGCTTCGGCGCCGCTATTGCAGAAGAGCGTCCGGCCAGGGCCAGCTTTAGCAACGAGGCGGTCGGCGAGCTTTTGCTGTCCGGGGATGCCGTAGAGGTTGCTGCAATGAGTGAGTGTGGCGGCTTGGGTATGCATTGCCGCCACCCATTTCGGGTGGGAGTGCCCCACAGAAGTGACGGCGATGCCGCTGCCAAAATCTAAATACTCGTTGTCGGCGTCGTCGTAGAGATACACGCCTTGGCCCCGCACGGCGTTAAACGCGGGCGGGCCGTAGTTTTTGATGAGTGTCGGATGGTGCTTCATGGGAGGAAAAAGTTGGCTGGTTTTCTGTTTGTCAGTTTTCGGTTGAACTGAGGAACGGTAAACTGAAAACGGGTTAACCGAGTCGAAAGGCTCGCTACGTATTAACGATTTCGGTGCCGACGCCCTTGTCGGTGAAAATTTCCAGTAGTAGGCTGTGGGGCTGCTCGCCGTCGATAAAGTGGACACGGTGCACGCCACTGCGGAGCGCTTTGACGGCGCTGTCGGTTTTGGGAATCATGCCTTTGTTGATGGTGCCATCTTGGACCAGGCCGGCGACATCGTCGGCGTTGAGTGAGGAGATTAGCGAGGTGGGATCATTTATATCCTTCATCAGTCCGGGCACGTCGCAGAGGTAGACGAGGCGTCGGGCGCGCAGCGCGGCGGCCACACGACCTGCGGCGGCGTCGGCGTTGGTGTTGTACACTTGGCCGTCTTCGTCGCAGGCGATGGGCGAAATGATGGGGATGTAGCCATCGTTGAGTGCTTTTTTGATGATTTTGGTTTTGACGGTATGCGTCTCACCGACGAAACCCAGATCGAGTTCTTCGCCGTCCACGACGACTTGTTTCTTATCGCAGACCAGGATGTTGTTACCCGGAATCGCGAGTGGGCGGGCGTTTTTGGCCTGCAGGATTTCGCAAATCTCGAGGTTGACGATTTTGTTGAGAGTGTGGTCGACCACTTTGACCGACTCGGCGTCGGTGACGCGAAGACCGTGCTCGAAGCGTGTTTGCACATTGGATTCAGCCAGTGCGCGTGTGATGGCTTTGCCGCCGCCGTGTACGACCACAACTTTGATGCCGGCCGCATGCAAGAAGGCGATGTCGGTGGCGACACGGGTGCGCACCATCGGGTCGGCATCGTCCATAAAGGCACCACCGTATTTCACCACAAAGATCGCATCGCGAAAGCGTTGGATGTAGGGAAGCGCTTCAAGCAGCACGGCTGCCTTAGTGGTGACGTCGAGTTGGGAAATATCGGACATTATTCGGATTTATTGAAGTCTACGTAGGCCTCACTGAGATCGGAAGTGAGTAGGCGGAAGCTGCCGCTGCCTTGGTTTAGATTGAGAGTGATACGGAAGCGTTTTTTGGACACGATCGCTTTCCACTGGGCGAGGTTGCTGTCTTGGGGGAGTCCACCGATGAGGGCGGGCACATCGTCGTAGTGGATGTCGAAGCATGCTTCTTTGAGTCCGACCCGGGCGTAGCCGGCGGCGTCGGCGAGGCGGCCCCAGTTTGGGTCGGAGCCATACCAGGAAGTCTTGACCAATAAGGAGTTGCCCACGGCGCGAGCCACTTTTTCGGCGTCCTGTTCGCTTTGGCAGCCTTCGACGACTAATTCGACCAGTTTGGTTACTTTTTCACCATCGCCGACGATTTTTTCCGCCAGAGCATCGCAGACCTGGAGCACGGCCTCGCGGAAGGCTTGCAACAGTTCGGGTGAATCGTTGGGCACCAAGCCGGACTTGCCGTTGGCGAGTAGTAGCACGGTGTCGTTGGTGCTCATGTCGCCGTCGATTGAGATACGGTTAAAGGTCTGATTGCAGGCTTGGACCAGAGTATCTTTCAGCGCGGCGTTGTCCACCTCCAGATCGGTGGTGAGGAAGGCGAGCATGGTGGCCATATTGGGCTCGATCATGCCTGCGCCCTTGGCGATGCCCGCAATGGTGAGTGTTTGGCCTTGGTAAGTGAAGCGTGCTGTGGCGCACTTGCGCCGGGTGTCGGAGGTCAGAATGGCATCGGCTGCATCCAGCGAGGCCTGTGTTTCTGAGCTGAGTGCGTGTGCGGCCGCGGCGATGCCGGATTTAATTTTGCCCATGGGCAGCTTGCGTCCGATGCGCCCGGTCGAGCAGACCAAAAAAGGCGAGCCGATACCGGTCTCCAGCTGTGCGATCGCGGACATTTCCTTGGCGTCGCGCATGCCCTGTTCCGCTGTAGCTGCGTTGGCATTACCGCTATTGGCAACAAAGCCGGCGACCTTCATGTTGGGCTGTGAGAGGATTGCCTTGCACACGTGCACGGGGGCGGCACACACATCGTTGAGCGTGAAGACCCCCGCAGCATTGCAAGCTTGCTCGGCTGTCACCAATGCCAGATCGAGTCGTTGGAGGTCGCCCTTCTCCCGGATGTCCGCGGCGACACCCGCGGATTTGAAGCCGGGGCAGTCGGCGATACCTTGTGGATTTTCGATTAGCTGAACTTGGATCATTAGGATGAGGGCTGAGAGCTGAGATTAGAGTAGGCCAGCGGTTTCTTCGAAGCCGAACTTTAGATTCATGAGTTGGACGGCTTGGCCACTGGCCCCCTTGATGAGGTTATCGATGACAGAATTAATGATGAAATTGCCCGTGCGTGGGTCGTACACCGCGGATATGTCGGCCCGGTTAGTGCCGGTTACGTGTTTGGTGTCTGGAAAGGTGCCTGTGGGCAGCACGGATACGAAAGGCTTGCCGCCGTAGGCCTTTTCCCAGGTGTCGTAGACGCTATTTAGAGAGTCTTTGAGCTTGGCCTTGGCCACGATGGTGGTGGAGATACCGCGTGACATGGGGGCGAGGTGTGGGTTGAACTGCACGATGCAGTCGGCGAAGGCAGCTTTTTCGAGTTGCTCTTCGATCTCGGACAGGTGGCGGTGCTTGGGCATACCATAGCCCTTCATGCTTTCGTTGCGCTCGCAGTAGATGAAGTCTTCGGCGACCTTACGGCCGGCACCGCTGACGCCACTGTAGCTATTGATGATGATTCCCTTGGGGTCGATCAGTCCCGCTTTGAGCAAGGGGACCAGTGGCAATTGAATGCTGGTCGGGTAGCAGCCCGGGCAGGCAATCAGCGAGGCGCTCTTCCATTTGTCGTCGGCGAGTTCCGGGATGACATAGGGAGCGGCTTCCAGTAGGTGTGGTGCCGGGTGTGCTTGGCCGTAATAGTCTTCGTACACCCGAGTCGAGCCGAGGCGGAAGTCCGCGCTGAGGTCGATCACCGTTTTGCCGGCTTGATAGAGTGGATCGGCAAACTCAGAAGCCACGCCGTGGGGGAGGGCGAGAAAAAAGATGTCGATCTCCGTGGAGGCGGCGAGCTCCGCCGGATTGGATGCGGTAAAAGACAGGTCGCCCACCAGATGTCGCAGGGCCGGCATTTGATCGCCCACTAATTTACCTGCCAGCGAGCGCGAGGTCACTGCCGTCAGTTTGACATCCGGGTGCCGGGAAAGAAGCCGGACCAGTTCTTCGCCGGAGTAGCCCGAGGCGCCTATGATTGCTGCATTCATGATTGTATTAGTGATTTTAAGTGGAGCTAATGAAACGAAAAAACCCTCCAAGGCACGCTTGCGCGGCTTTGGAGGGTTGCAAAAAGAGATGCGACCATTGCCGCCGCGGCGGTTTAACGTTTCGAGAATTGGAAGCGCTTACGTGCACCAGGTTGGCCGGCTTTCTTACGCTCACGAGAGCGAGGGTCACGCTTCATGTGGCCTTCTTGCTTGAGAGGCACGCGCAAATCTGCGTTCAGCTTCTCAAGAGCGCGGGCGATACCGAGGCGAACTGCACCAGCTTGGCCGTTGAGGCCGCCACCTTGTGCTTTTACGGTGATGTCCACTTGGTCGGACATCTCAACTGTCTTCAAAGGAGAGAGGGCTGCGTTAGCAAATTCTTCAGTCTTGAAGTAGGCGAGAGGCTCGGAGCCGTTAACGACTACCTTGCCAGTGCCGCGAGTAAGGCGGACGCGTGCGGTGGCAGTCTTGCGACGGCCGACGGTTACAAATGTTTCTTCGCTCATGGTATTAAAATTGGGCTATTAAACCAAAGGTTTAGGCTGTTGTGCTTCGTAAGGATGCTCGGCACCAGCGTGGATTTTAAGTTTCTTGATCATTGCGCGACCAAGCTTGTTGCGTGGGAGCATGCCTTTTACAGAGTGCTCGATGATGAACTCAGGCTTTTTAGCGCGCATATCGCTCATGCTGACGTGGCTTTCGCCGCCCATCCAGCCAGAGTAGAACATGTAGCTCTTGTCTGTGTTCTTTTTGCCGGAGACTTTAATCTTCTCAGCGTTGATAACCACAACGAAGTCGCCTGTGTCAGCGTGCGGTGTGTAGGTCGGCTTGTGGCGACCGCGGAGCACGTTGGCAATTTTTACGGAAATGCGGCCGAGTGTTTCGTTGGCAGCATCGACAACATACCATTCTTTGGTATGGTCTGATTTAGTAGCTAAAGTCGTCTTCATGATTTTTGGAAAAGCGGTGAACAGTAGAATCGAGTGGTTCCCTGTCAATGGGAATTTCTGGGTTTTTTCTCACTATATAAATGGTGAGTGTGCAGGCCTAGGTGAAATTGTACAAATGACAACCGAATTCGATGCCTAGCAGAATTTTATTGCAAATGCTCTGTGGCTCTTCATTTTGCGCTGTTTTTCCCAATTGAACACATATACGGAGGAATACGACTTTGAGAGACGACTATTTAAGAGAAGCGCAGAAGAAAATCACAGACCCGATGATTCTGGTCAACGTGGTGTCCCGCCGTGCCAAGCAACTGAAGAGTGGCTATAAGCCACTGATTGAGTCTTTGGAGCGACTATCTGCTGAGGATATGGCGCTGCGTGAGATCATGGAAGGTAAGATTACGTATCAGCTATCTGAACCTGTAGAGGACTAAGCGCTGTCTTGTTTTCCTGTTTTCCTGTTATAGATACTATATTCCTCGTATCGAAACAGGATTCTATTGTATATTATAATAGTGTGCCCTCTACGTTTTTCCCGATAGAGGGAGCCCCATAACGTGTGCGCCAAAAAAAAGTCGAAGGATCACCTGCGGGAAATCCGTAATGGTAAAGCTCACCACAATTATTTTGTGGGCGATAGTTTTGAGGCTGGTCTGGTGTTGCAAGGCACCGAGGTCAAGGCGATCCGTGATGGGGATGCGCAGATTAGCGAGGCATTTTGCCGCGTGGAGAAGGGGCAGGTCTGGATGTATAACTCCCACGTCGGAGAGTATAAATTCGGCAATTTTCAAAATCACCCACCACGCCGGAAGCGCAAGTTGCTCTTGCACAGGCGTGAGATCCACAAATTGTTTGGTGCGATGGAGACGGGGGGTAAGTCCTTGATTCCAATACGCATCTATATCAAGCACGGCTTGATTAAGATCGAGATTGCGCTTTGCACTGGTAAAAAGCTGCATGATAAGCGCGAGACTCTGAAAAAGAAAATCACCATGCGCGAAGCCGAGCGCGATATGCGCGACTATCGCTAAACTATTATGTCAGCACGTTCTATTCTCGTCCAAGCGCCCGCTAGTACCTCAAATTGCGGGCCGGGCTTTGACACCTTGAGCATTGCGCTGTCGCTGTATAATTTTGTGCGACTGATTGAGCGCAATGACACTAAAATTTGTGCCCTCGAAGCGGCCCATGAGGGCACGCAGCAGATGATCGAGTGTGCGGCAGGCGCTTTTGCGGCCGCCGCTGAGGTCGAGGTAATCGGATTCGATTACGAGATTTGGGGCGATGTGCCCGAAGCGCGTGGCTTGGGTTCCAGTTCAACTATACGTGCGGCAATCGTGGCGGGCTTGAACAAGTTGCACGGCGATCCATTGGACTTGGAAGCGATGATTCGCCTGACTACCGACTTAGACAACGCGCCCGACAATGCCTGTGCTGTATTTGCAGGCGGATTTTGCATTGCGCGCACCGAGCCACAAACTTTTGCCTATCGCGAGCACGTGCGGTTTCCCTTGCCAGAGTCGCTGGTTTTTGTGGCAGTTTCGCCCGATTATAAAGTGCTGACTGAAAAGTCGCGCCGAGTCTTGCCAGACACGATCCCTTTTAAGGACGTCGTGCGCAGTGCGAATAGCTTGGCTTTTTTGGTGGGAGTCTTAGTCGCGGGTGATTTTGAGCGTTTGGACGGCGCGGTGAATGATTATATACATCAGCCTTATCGTGAGTTGCTGAATCCATACGGACACGAAAGCATCGAAGCTGGCTGCCATGCCGGTGCCTACACGGGGTGGCTGAGTGGGAGTGGTTCGACGGTCGTCTGCGTGACTAGCGAAGATAAGGCACTCGCAGTGGCCGCCGCGATGGAGCAAGTGTATGCGGGCAATGCCGTGCAGAGTCGTGCGTATCGCTTGTTGGCTGATAATCGTGGTCTGACTGTGACTGTGGAATCGTAGTTTGTGGCTGTACCAGGTTGAGCTTAGGAGCTCGCCTGTCTCCGGGATCTTGCATTTCGTCGATTGACCTCTTGAACTTTTTTGCTTCATCTATTGTCAGTGAATGACCCAAACCGAGATTTTAACGAAGTAATCCGTACCATTCGTAAGGACGATCCGCGGTATGCGCGCGGTGCTTATTATTTCTTACGACAAGCGCTGGATTATAGCTTAAAGGAAATGCATAAAAGCGGCGATCTGGATAAGTCTAATCACTTGACCGGGGAGCAGTTGCTCGAAGGCATTCGTCTGTATGCGATTGACCAGTATGGCCCCATGGCACGGCCTGTGTTGGAGTATTGGGGGATCCGTGAATGCCGCGACTTTGGTAATATCGTCTTTAACCTGGTCGAATGCAAGGTGTTGGGGAAGACCGACCAAGATAGCGTGGAGGACTTTTCCGGAGGCTATCAGTTTGCCGCCGCATTTGACCGGCCCTTTCGGCCCGAGCGAATTAAGCCAACGATTAAGAAGCCTCGAATGGGCTAGCAATCTCCGGAGCGGCCAATCAGATTAAGCTTCTAACTTGCAGCGGATTCTTGCAAACTTCTGCTTGAATGGCACGCCGCAGATCCAGTCAGTCGCCCGAGGAAGATTTTCCCATGACGCCCATGATCGATATGGTCTTCTTGCTGCTGGTTTTTTTTATGACGGTCAGCACCCTCGCGCAGGCCGACCGTGCGAAGAAGCTAGATTTGCCAGAGTCCGCACAAAGTGATGTGCCTGATGCCGAGGACCTGCCCAATCGCGGGACGATTTCGCTAGATGCCGAAGGTGTGATCTATCTAGGCACTCAGCCAGTATCCTTGAGTGATATGCAGGGGCAAATGAAGGCCTCATTGGAGGCGAATCCTGAGTTGCGCATTCACCTGCGTGCGGATGAGGCGACCGCCTATCGTGAAATTAAGAAGGTGCTGCAAGCCTGTGCCGAAGTGGGTGCCTATGAGGTGATCTATGCAACCTATCAAATGCAATAAGCAGTATGGCGAAACTGAAGAGAAAAGCAGATGAAAAAGTCGGCGTCGCGATCGCACCGATGATCGATGTCGTCTTTTTGCTTTTGATCTACTTCATGGTGGCATCGACCATGGAGCAGCAGGAGGCCGATCTTTCTTTTCAGTTACCAGGCTCGGTCGAGCAGGAGGAGCCGTTGGATTTGCCCGATGAACAGATCATTGAGATTCGCGACGATGGGCAAGTTGTGGTCAATGATTATCCCTACGATGCGCCAGAGGCTCAGCGCTATCAAGAGCTGGCTGCGATGTTGACCCGCTTTCGCGAAGCAAGTGCTGCCAATAAAGTTGAAGCCATTGTCACCATTTCGCCGGCCGAAACCGTGTCGCACGCGCAAATTGTGAAAGTGATGGATGCCTGCTCGCTGGCTGGCATTGATGCGGTGAATTTTGCCTTGGGTGATGATACTTAGCCGAATTAGCCCTTCAGGAATTCCGTAAGTCGCTCGGCGGTTAATTTTCCGATGCCTTCGACCTGTGTTAGTTGTTTCACGCTAGCACTGCGCAGCTTTTCAAGTGAGCCGAAGTGCTGTAGCAGTTGCTGTTTGCGTTGACTGCCGAGGCCTTTGAAGTCGTCGAGGATCGATTCCTTTAGGCGCTTGCTCCGCAACTCGGCATTGAAACTATTGGCGAAGTGGTGTGCTTCGTCGCGGATGTGTTGCAACAGTCGCAGGGCGGGGTCGTGATGCGGGATATTGAGAGGCTCGCGTCCATCGCTGTAGATGACGGTTTCGTTGCGCTTGGCGAGGCCAATCAGCTCGGGGGGTTCGAGCCCTTGGCTGAGGAAGGCTTTGAGCGCAGCGGTGACTTGTCCCGCTCCGCCGTCGATGACGATCAGATCGGGAAAGGCTTTGCCCTCATCATGTAGGCGGCGGTAGCGGCGCCCCACGACTTCTTCCATGGCGCGAAAATCGTCGTTGCCCACGAAGCTCTTGATCTTAAAGCGACGGTAGTTTTTGCGGTCAGGCTGCCCATCTTTAAAGGCCACCATCGAGGCCACACAGAAGCTGCCCGAAATATGCGAAATATCGAAGCACTCCATATGTTTGGGCTCCTGCGCAATGGCGAGTTTTTCCTGCAGCCGCTTGACGACTTGGCTGTGGTTGTGGGTGCCAAGTAAGTTGCGCTCAAATTTACGGGTGCGATCGGCGGTGCGTTGCAAGGCTTCGATACGGTCACGCAGGGCGGCGGCCTCTTCGTAGCGGCGGCCTTCCGCCGCGGCCAGCATTTCGCTCTTTAGCTCGGCCAGCCATTGGCGCGCCTTGCCGTCGAGGAATTCGCAGGCAGCTTCGAGCCGTTCGGCATAGGCCTCGCTGGTGATCTCGTTGTCGTGCTCGTAGATTTCAGCGCGTGCATCGTCGTAGAGTCGCCAGCGGCCGTCGGGCAATTGGATCGGGGAGGCGTCGCTGAGTAAGATGCCGAAGCGTCGACGTAGTTCCGCCAGTGTCTTGCGGAGGTGTGAGGAGTGAGCGAAGGGGCCGTAGTAGCGGGAGTTGCTATCGGTACGATTGCGCGTGAGTCGGAATCGGGGCAGGGCCTCGCGCGGATCGATCCGCACCAGTAGGAAGCGCTTGTCGTCGGTGAAGTCAGTGTTGTAGCGCGGCTTGTATTTTTTGATTAACTGCCCCTCCAGCAGCAGCGCCTCGGCCTCGGATTTGACGATGATGATCTCGAAGTCGTGAATGAGGTCGAGCATTGCTCGGACCTTGGGCTGAGCCACCATCATTTTACGGGAAGCTTGGAAGTAGGTGCTGACTCGTTTCTTCAGGTCCTTAGCTTTGCCCACATAGATAATTTGCCCGATGCGGTCTTTCATCTGATAGACGCCCGGCTTGTGCGGTAGGCGACGGACTTTCTCTTTTAATTGGGCTTTAGATCCTTCGGACATGGGAGGAATTATAGATTGCGGTTGCAGTTCAGCGCAAGCTGCGCTCATTGCTAAGACTTACTATGTCTAAAATGCCTATTGTCGAAGTAATCAACTTTGGAGACGAACTTCTCGTCGGAATTCGAGAGAACTCGCACCTCACTTATTTGGGGGCGCAGCTCGCGCGCTATGGCCTACCCATACACCGCAGCCGTGTGATTACCGACGAGCCCACTGAGATTAAGCGTGCCTTTCTAGATGCGTGGGCCCATTCGGACATTGTGATCACCACCGGCGGGCTGGGGCCTACTGCCGACGATATGACGCGCGAAAATATCGCGGAAGCATTGGGCGCGAAACTCGTGTTTGATGCAGAGATCGAAGCCTTGATTTTGTCTCATTTTAAAGTGCTGGGGCGGCGCATGGCAGCACACCACTTAAAGCAGTGCTACCGCTTTGCCGAGGGGGAGGTGCTACATAATGAGCGGGGCACCGCGCCAGGTTTGGCTTATCGCGCAGATGGCAAAATTCTGATTATGTTGCCCGGACCTACGCATGAGTTGACTCCTATGTTTGAGAAGCAAGCGATCCCGATGCTGCAAGCCATGGGCGTGCTCAGCGATGAAGAGGCCTACATTCAGTTGCGCACTTGCGGCTCCGGCGAGTCCACCGTGGAAGAAACGATGCAACCGATCGTGCGTGAGCACCCCGATCTCACGGTGGCGTATTGCGTGCATTATGGGATCGTGGATGTGCGCCTCAGTTCGCGCGATCGTGCACTGGATCGCGAGCAACTTAAAGCGATCGCTCATGAAGCGCGACTGCTGCTGGGCGAGGATTTTGTCTGTTTCGGCCACTGTTCGCTAGCTGGGGTCGTGTTTCATGAGCTGCGCGCATTGGATCGCACGCTGGCCATTGCGGAATCCTGCACCGGTGGTTTATTGTGTGATGCATTTACTAATTTGTGTGGCGCCTCTAAGATGTTTGTCGGCGGCGTCGTTTGCTATGCCAACGATGTCAAAGTGTCGAAGGTCGGAGTGCCTGAGTCGATTATCGAGCAACACGGAGCTGTCAGCCCCGAGTGCGCGATCGCCATGGCCTCTGGTATTGCGGAGCGACTTTCTTCAGATTATGGCCTCAGCGTGACTGGCTTTGCCGGACCCGACGGAGGTAATGATCAAAACCCCGTCGGCACCATTCACCTCGGCTATCATTCCCCGGTCGGGGTCTGGTGTAAAACCGTCCGTTATACGGGTGGGCGGCTCGACGTGAAAGCGCGAGCGGTACATGCAGCGCTGGATTGGGTGCGCCGCAAATTGCGCAAATATAAGATGGAAGAGTTTCTCTGCGATTGCGGTAGAGAGGATTAATTGCGAGCGAGTGTAGACTTATTTTCGCTGCAATTTTGCTCTGTGGCGCTTACGTCTTGCGCTCTTCATTCGGGCTTCTAAGAGTGGAGATTCATATGTCAGCCAAGCCATTTACATTTATCTGCGGAGAAGACGATTACCTGGTTTCAGAAAAGGGTAAGGCTTGGTTCAGCGAGCAAACGCAAGACCTCTCAGACGATCTCTCCAAGGAGGTGGTGGATGGGCGTGCCTCTAATGTGTCTGAGGTGGAATCTGCACTGAATCGCTTCACCAGTGCGGTGCAGACGCTCTCGCTCTTTGGTGAGCGCAAGGTGGTGTGGCTTAAGGATGTCAATTTTCTGGCGGATAGTCCGACCGGGCGCGCGCAGGGCACCTTGGATTTATTAGAGAATTTGAAAGAAGTGCTGGAGTGGTTGGACCCCACCACTGTTGGGGTGCTGATCACCGCGCAACCCGTCGATAAGCGGCGCAGCTTTTTCAAGTGGTGCCAGAAGAAATCTGATTTCACCGCGATTACCGGCGGCAAAAATGCCGCTCAGACCTGCGCAGCACTCATCAGCGAAGAGTGCGAGAAGGCAGGCGTCACCATCAGCCGTGGAGCCATTGATTTGCTGGTTGGCAAAGTGAATGGAAATACCCGCTTAATTGTGGCCGAGACGCGCAAGCTACTGACTTTTGTTGGCTCCGAATCAGAACCTATCAGCGAGCGCTTGGTGACCGATCTGGTGCCGAATTTCGGCGATGCCGACTTTTTTGAGGCGGCCGATGCATTTTATTCGCTCAAGCTCTCGTGGACGTTGGAGGCCTTGCGCCGCCACTTTTTTACAGTGAGTGAATCGCGCCCGTTATTGGGCAGCTTGCAGTCGCGCAACCGACTCTTGATCCAGTTGCGAGTCTTGTTGGATGCGGGGGCTATTCGGCTGGGCGCGCGCGGCATCTCGAAGCACGATCTCGAAGCCGCGGCCAGCACTTACGGGGAGCATTTTGGGGCCACCGAGGAAAAGAGTAATCTCAATGTGTTTTCGCAAAACCCCTGGTATTTAGGGCGTCTGGCAGAGACGGCATCGAAAGTGCCGCTCAAGAAGTTGATCGATTTTCAGATTGCCTTTACAGAGGCCTTTGAGGCCATCATTGAGCGGCCCAATGAGCAGGAAGAAGTGTGCCGTGAGTTAGCGGTTCGCTGCTTGAGTTAGCTTGAATTGAAAGTTTGTGCTTCGATTGAAAGCGCCTAGCATTTCGCCAAAATGACACTTGAAGACCTAGGATGGAACGACCGCTTTGCGGCGGAATTTGCAGACTGCTCAAAGCAGGGCTGGGTGCCTGCGCGTTTGATACGAGACAATAAAATCTCTTATGGCGCCGTGCTTGAGGGAGGCGACGAGATTGAAGTATCTCTGGGGGGCAGTGTGTATCATGCTGTCGAAACCGATGCCGCGCTCCCTTCTGTGGGAGATTGGGTGGCCTTGGAAATGGGCGCAGATGAGAATGAATATGAGGCCGTGATTCGTGCGCGGCTGGATCGGCAGACCTGCCTCTCTCGTAAAGCGCCCGGCAAGGGCACCGAGGAGCAAGTGATCGCTGCCAATGTCGATGTGGTCTTTGTGGTGACAGATGCGGGTCAGGATTTTAACGAGCGTCGCATGGAGCGCTATTTTGAACTAATGCAGCGTAGTGGTGCACGTTCCGTCGCCTTGATTAATAAGGCTGACCTGCATTCGGATGAGGCCAATCAACAGGCGGCCGCGGCCTTACGTGCCTTGAGCCCCGATGTTGAAGTGGTGATTACTTCCGCAGTCGATCGTTCAGGGGTGGCTGCGATTGAGCATTATTTGCAAGCCGGTGTGACGATTGCATTGATTGGTTCCAGTGGCGTGGGGAAGTCGTCTTTGATCAATCAGTTAATTGGTCAGGACTGGCTATGGACGGGCGATGTCAATGCAGTGACTGGCAAAGGGACGCATACCACGACGGCCCGTGAGATGCTCTGCTTGCGACGCGGTGGCATGTTGATTGATAATCCTGGCATTCGCGAGGTCCACATGTGGACGGATGCCAAGAGCTTGAAGGCTAGCTTTGCAGACTTTGATGCGATTGCGGCACAGTGCAAATTTAATGATTGTAAGCATGGCGCGGACAAGGGCTGTGCCGTGCAGGCTGCGATAGCCGAGGGGAAGCTGAGCAAAGAGCGCTTTATTAATTATCTGAAATTGGACTTCGAACTCGAGCGTTTGAATCGGCGCAAAAAGAAGCATCAGATCACGATCGGTCGTCGCAATCGACGAGAGCTCAAATCAAAGGGAGAGAAATACAGTAAGAAAAAAGAGCGCTAGTTTTGCAGGGCTTACAAGGGCGTGCCGCATCCGAGCGTCGATCGAGCGCGAAGCTTTATGATTCAAACTTAGTTTGCAGCCACTCGTCGCTATTGGCACCGACGACGCATTCACCATCTACACGCATCGCTAGGCGAGCCTTACAGCGGGCGGCCACATCGGCAAATTCTTCGGCAGCTATGCTGCGCACTGATTCGACCAAAGCCTTCCAATGGGGCAGGTCTTGCTCGGCGAGCGTGTAGTAGACCCATTTACCCGACTTGTGTTGCGCCAGCAGATTTGCCTTGTAGAGGATCTTAAGATTGCGCGAGGCGTTGTATTGGCTGTCGCCGGTAACATCCATTGCTTCGGCCACAGTGATGCACTGGTCGACATGAATGAGTAGCCAGAATAGTCGCAGACGGTGGGGTTCGGCCAAGGCTTTGAGGGCGTCGATGTATGCTTCGTTCATTTCACTATTCTTTCTTTATGAGTCCGATCATCAGGATCGTCAATCCCGTCAGAAAAACGATACCTGAATGCGCCGCATGCAGCTTAAGTGTGGAAGCGTTGGCGCCAGAAAACAAGGCAAACCAGAAAATCGGACAGAATATTCCGAGTAAGGCGATATTGCGCCCCGCTCGAACGGGTTCCGTCATCTCTCCACCCCGAACTAGGGTGGAGAGCGTGCGGTATAGGTGTTTGTAGGCGCAGAGTTCACTCATCCGCGATAGGCTTCTAGCTAGGATACTGCTTCGCTGCGGCGGTGGTGTTTTCATACGGCTGTAATGCTTGGATTTAGAGGATAAACTGCATCATGATGCCTCCTACCACTGCGGTGCTGAGCACGATCAGCACGAAGGCGATGACGGCCTTGGGCTTGAGCACCGAGGAGACGAGTGCAATCTCTGGTAGGCTGGCTCCAGTGCCACCGATGATAAGTGCAATGGCCGGGCCCATCCCCATGCCCTTAGCAATCAATACCTTCAATAATGGCACTGCCATCTCGATGCGGAGGTAGACGGGCACGCCGATGATGGCGGCAATGAAGATCGAGAGTAGGCTGTCGCCGCCTACATACTTCTCGACGATTTCCGCGGAGAGGTAGGCTGCGGATACCCCACTGATCAAGGCCCCCAGTAATACATAAGGAATGATTTTCTTGAAGAGCGCCCATGCAAACAGCAACGAGAGCTTAGGTTTGCTCGGTGCCGCAGTCTCGGTGGGCGCGACTTCGGGGCAGCAGGGGCCAGTCATCGCGTCGCAGACAGATACGGGCTCCACGGGTTCTGGTTCGCCGCAGCAAGAACTGGTCGCCGCGCAGCAAGAGCTGGCTTGTTTGCCTTCAAGCTCTTCGCCGCGTCTGATTTCATTTCTCCAAGGTGTTTTAGTGATGAACCAGCCTCCGAAAATCGCAGCTGTGAAGGTGATCACAAAATAACTAGCTGTTAGCTTGAGCCCGAAGACTGCGTAGACCATCGCTACCACGATGAAATTGCACAGCGGTGCCGAGATTAAGAAGCTTAAGACTGTGCCAAGTGAGACACCCATGCTAGCCATGCCCATGGTGACAGGAACCACCGAGGCGCTGCAGAAGGGAGTCAACATGCCGAGAAAAGCGCCCAAGAGCGGACCATATTTCTCATGCTTAGTGAGCTTCTTTTGCAGCTTATCCTGTGGGATGTACTCCCGCATAAATCCTGTCAAAACGGAGACGACCGCGATCACGATCACGAGTGCTCCGCCAACATGAATAAATTCATTTAGCGCGATAGTGAGTTTTTCAGTATTCATAAAATTCAAGTTCAATGTCTGTGTCTATTGAAGAATATATGTGTAAAATAACACATGTGCATTTATGTAAGTGTTTTTTTGAGGAAGAGATCAATGGTATAGGTGGCCCGTGCAGAGCTGCTGGTTGAGATCTCAGTCATTGCTGCTATCAAAAAATAGCTGCTCACTTGTATGGGCTTGTGACGCGTCGAGTCTTTGCTTGTATGGCGACTATGTCTGAAAGTTATAAACTCGACTTGACTCGTCGTCCACGCCGTATGCGTCGGACAGCTTCCTTGCGTGCCTTGGCTTGCGAGACTGAGGTCTTACCGCAGCATTTAATCCAGCCGGTCTTTGTGATCGATGGGGAGTGCGCACCAGAGCCGATTGGCTCGATGCCGGGAGTTTCACGGCTTTCGATTCCAGATTTAATCGAGGAATGTCGCGAGCTGCAGGCCTTGGGTATTTCAGGAGTGGCCCTGTTTCCGAAGTTGGAAGATCGTTTGAAGTCCGACGATGGGCGTGAAGCATTGAACCCCGATACATTGGTCTTACGTGCGATTCGCGCAATTAAAACGGCGGTGCCGGAGTTGACTGTGATTACGGATCTAGCCTTGGATCCTTACACCGTGCATGGCCACGATGGTTTGTGGGATGCGGGGGCGCAGGATTTGGCTAATGATGCCACGGTTGAAGTGCTGGCCGAAATGGCGGTTTTGGCTGCAGAGGCCGGCGTCGATATGGTGGCACCTTCGGATATGATGGACG
>CEUD01124377.1_pt1 | contig 19126 bp, 17 predicted proteins | sample 356481 | NCBI WGS metagenome assembly CEUD01 (sample SAMEA2623314, study PRJEB7988) | marine metagenome | isolation source: saline water (ENVO:00002010), including | reverse complement strand
TAGGGTCGTCGAAATGCGTTTGAACTGGAAATAGAGGATCAGCCAAATCGCGAAGAGCGCGATGGGCAGGACGACTCGGAGCTTCTTCTCGGCCCGCACTTGGTTCTCGTAGCTGCCGGTAAATTTATAGCTCACCCCGGCGGGTATGTCGAGTTCCCCGCTGTCGATTTTCTGGCTCAAGATCTCCTGCGCCTGTTCGACCACTTCGACTTCGGCGTAGCCGTCGCGCTTGTCGAAGATCACGTAGCCGACGAGGAAGGTATCCTCGCTCTTGATCACTTGCGGGCCGCGGACATAATTGATCGTGGCTAGTTCCTTGAGCGGGATCTGCGTCCCATCCGGCGCGGCAACGAGGATGTCTTCGATCGACTCGATGTTGTCGCGCAGCTCGCGCATGTAGCGCACGCGCACGGGGTAGCGCTCGCGGCCCTCGACCGTCATTGTGATAGGTTTGCCCCCGATGGCGACTTCGATCACGTCCTGCACCATCTTGATCTTCACTCCATAGCGGGCGATGGCGTCGCGGTCGATGTCGATCTCCAGATAGGGCTTGCCCACGATGCGGTCGGCCAAGACGGCCTCGGCCTTGATGGACGGCACTTGTTTGAGGATCGCTTCGATGTCCAAGGCGACGGTCTCCAGGGTTTCCAAGTCGGGACCGTAAACTTTGAGCCCCATCGGTGCGCGCATGCCGCTTTGCAACATGACGATACGTGCCGCGATGGGTTGCAATTTGGGCGCAGAGGTGGTGCCGGGGATGGTCGCGGCCTTTACGATTTCGTCCCAAATGTCGTCGGGACTTTTTATCTCGTCGCGCCATTGCCTGAATGGGCGGCCATTCTCGTCTGGTATCAGAATTCCGGATACGTCGCGCTCAAAGTCATCGGCAGCCTTGTCATAGGCGAAAGTGAGGATACGCCCGTCCTCGTCGGTTTTATACTCCGACTTGTAGCTGATGATCGTTTCGATCATGGAGATCGGCGCGGGGTCGAGCGGGCTTTCCACTCGACCAAGCTTGCCGACGGCGCTGTCGACTTCGGGAATCGCATTGATCGCCATGTCCTGCTTGCGTAGCACATCCATGACTTCGCCAATGGAGGCGTGCGGCATGGTGGTGGGCATGAGCAGGTAAGAGCCCTCGTCGAGGTCGGGCATAAACTCCTTGCCCAAGCCCGGCACGGCATGCGCCATGGAGACGTAAGGCTTCGAGCTCTTGATGGATTCGGGCATCCATCCGAAGACGGAACCGAAGCCTAACCAGACCGCAAAGCCGAAGGCGACGATCAAGGTGCTGAACGCCAGGAACAGGGTTTTAAAGCGTAGGAGGAACCCGAGCAGCCGCGCATAGAACCGGATAAAGATGTAGAAAAAGCCCAAGAGCCCCCCGACAGTGAGAAACACGAATATGATATTGTGCAAATGCTCCTCGGGGCCGAGCGGCTTCCAGTCGGCCGCTAACCAGAGGGCGACCAAAACCGCGACGACGAAGTTGAAGGTGAAGAAGACGCTTTTCTGCCCCTTCTCAGGGATCTTCGGACTGCTGATATGGAAAGCGGATGCCGCCACCGCCAGTCCGCCCAGCCACCAGGGGAACCAGTCGATGAATATCGCGCCGAGCAGACCGGCGATACCGACGCCGCCCCAGAGGCCGATTTTGGCCAGGTGCGACTTGAAACGGCCTGCGATAAACCAGTGCGCCAACGGCGGAATGATCGTCAGTGCGACGACGATCGAGCCGATGAGGGCAAAAGTCTTCGTATAGGCGAGCGGACGGAAGAGCTTCCCCTCGGCGGCTTCCATGGTGAATACGGGGAGAAAACTGATGACGGTCGTGAGCACGGCGGTCACCACGGCACTCGCCACTTCGGTGCAGGCGCGGTAAACGACTTCGAGTCGGCTCTCCTCCGGCGGGGCGTCGTCCAGGTGCTTGAGAATGTTTTCGATCAACACCACCCCCATATCGACAATGGTGCCGATGGCGATGGCGATACCGGAGAGCGCCACGACATTGGCATCCACGCCGAAGAGTTTCATGCCGATGAAGGAAAAGAGCACCGCAAGCGGTAACACGCCGGAGATGAGCGAGGCGCTGCGCAGGTGCAAGACCATCAGCACGACCACGATGATGGTGACGAGGATCTGCTGGCGCACCGCATCTTCAAGGGTGCCGAGGGTCTCGTAGATCAGACCGGTGCGGTCGTAAAAAGGGACGATCTCAACTTGGCTGACGGTGCCGTCTTCCAATGTTTTCTTCGGCAGACCGGGAGAGATTTCTTTGATCTTTTCTTTCACACGTTTGATCACGGCGAGCGGGTTCTCGCCATAACGTGTGACCACCACGCCACCGACCGCTTCCGCGCCCGCCTTGTCGAGAGCACCACGGCGGAGAGCCGGGCCGTATTCGATCTCGGCGATTTGCTCCAGCGTGATCGGCACGTTGTCGCGCTCGGCAATCACGGTCTTGCGCAGGTCGTCAAGGTTTTCGATGAAGCCCAAACCGCGTATCACGTATTCGACCGCGTTGATCTCGATGGTGCGGGCACCCACATCGAGATTGCTCCCGCGCACGGCATCAAAGACCTCGTGCAGGGCGATATTGTATGTCCTCAGGGCATCGGGATCGACATCGACTTGATACTCTTTGACGTAGCCGCCGATCGAAGCGACTTCGGCCACGCCATCGACGCCTTGCAGCGCGTAGCGCACATACCAGTCTTGGACGCTGCGCAGATCCTGCGGATCCCAACCGCCAGTGGGATCGCCTTCGGGACTCATGCCTTCGAGCGTGTACCAATAGACCTGGCCGAGCGCCGTGGCGTCGGGGCCGAGCTGCGGAGAAACCCCCTGCGGCAAGGTGCCCGAGGGCAAACTGTTCAACTTTTCGAGGATGCGGCTGCGCGTCCAGTAGAACTCGGCATCATCCTTGAAAATGATATAGATCGAGGAGAAGCCGAACATCGAGTAGCTGCGGATCGTCTTGACCTCGGGCAGACCGAGCAACGCGGTCGTCATCGGATAGGTGATCTGATCCTCGATGTCCTCCGGCGAGCGTCCCATCCATTCGGTGAAGACGATCTGCTGGTTCTCTCCGATGTCGGGAATCGCGTCCACGGGGACAGGATCGCGGGGCAGCACGTCCGACTCCCAGTCGAACGGTGCCACGGCGATGCCCCAGATAACGAGGAGAACCGTGAATAAGATGACAACGAGCTTGTTTTCCAAGCAGAAGCGGATCAGCCCGTTGATAGGATTAGATGAATTATTGGGCATGGCCTTCGTGTCCGTTTTCCTTGGCAGTAATAGTTTCTTTGATTTCTCCGCACTTGAGCATCATTTCTCCGAAATACGGATTTTGGAGTGGCTCGCTGGCCTGCAGCCAGTCGGCACCTTTGTTGTCGTTTGCCATCGGGCAATGCATCACGATCAACTCGCGATCAAAGGCTTCCGGATTCGCTTTGGCTGCGGCGATCATTGCGTTAGAAAGAAGCTGGAAGTAAGGCTTGCGGAAGAGTGCCAAACTCTCGGCGGCCAACATATCGTGCAGGAGCGCGGGCAAGTCGCCGCTGTGGCCAGTCGACTGCATCATCGCTTTGGCTTCGGCTTTGGCCGCCTCCAAGTCGTCTTGGGCGAGCGCGGATTGCATCGCGAGGTAGGGCTCGGCGAGCGCAGGCGCGATCTCTGCGGAGATTTGCAGCACAGCCGCCTCGACGTGCTGCGAATGATCCGTTCCGACCGCTGCCGATTCGCCACCGTGGTCATGCCCGGGCGCGGGGCCTCCGCCTTCGGGGTTCATCATGCTGGGCTTCGCTTGGATCTGCAGGGCGCTGTCGATCTTAAACGCGCCGTGGGTCACCACCCGCTCGCCCGCGTCCAGTCCTGCGGCCACGAGGTAGTGGTCGCCCGCCCTCGGGCCTAGGACGATCTCACGCCCCTCATAGGTGGGGCGTTCCGCATCGGGCTTGGCCACATAGACGACGGCACGTTTGCCCGTGCGGAGCACCGCCGATGTCGGGACGATGACCGGGGCTCCTTCGGTCGCGTTATCGACGTAGCCCAACTCCTCGGCGGGCACCAGATCCATGCCGCAGACATCGCAATCGCCGGGGCCGTCTTTGACGACTTCGGGGTGCATGGGACTGATCCACTTGCCCGCAAACTCGGGCGCATAGACTTTGCCGTCTTCGGCCAGCCGCGAGGCCACGATACCACGCACGAACATGCCGGGCTTCAATTTGCCGTCCGGGTTCGGCACATTCACCCGCAGGGGAACCGTCCGCGTTTTCGAATTTACTTCCGGCTCGATGAAGGCGATCTGCCCGTGAAACGTTTCGCCGGGACGCGCTTCGACCGCGAACGAAACATCCTGCCCGTAGCGCAACCAGGGAAGGTCGGATTCATAGGCATCCAGGTAGGCCCACAGTGTGCCGAGATCGACGATTTTGAAGAGCGGCTCGCCGGTCTTCACATAGTCGCCTTCTTTCACGTTTTTGGAGACGACGACGCCACCGACCGGTGCCTTCAGCACAAAGTGGTCTTTGGCTTGGCCGCTTTCGATGATGGCATCGATTTGATCCGGCAACAGATCCCAGAGGCGCAGCTTGTCGCGTGCGGCCTGAGTGATCGAGCTATCGGGGTTGGAACGGTAGGACGTCAACAACTCCCGCTGGGCGGAGAGCAAGTCCGGGCTGTACACCTTGGCCAAATGATCGCCCTTCTCGACACGGATGCCTGTGAAGTTGACGAACAACTCGTCGATCCGTGCCGGGAAACGGGCAGTCAGCGATTTCTCTAAGGTCTCCGCATAGGCCAATTGGCCGACGAGGCGGATCTCCGCCTCCGGGTATTCCTGGCGGACGGCCGTCGTCTCGATTTCCGCGAGGGCGCGGGAACTCTCGCTCATGCTCAGAGTGCGCGGGCCTTCGTCGGCTCCGCCGTCATTTTCCAGCGGGATGAGATCCATGCCGCAGATCGGGCAATCACCCGGCTCAGGTTGCTGAATCTGCGGGTGCATCGAACAAGTCCAAATAGTGGGCTCTTCGACGGACTCCACCACTTGGGCCGTGGCGGAACCTTCCAGCCCATGGTCATGCCCGGATGCTGTCGGAGCGGTCTTACGCCCTACGATCAGGCCAAATACAAGCGCCAGGCCCGCGGCTCCGGCGACAATTAAAATAGTCTTCTTATTCATACTCTGTAGTTGCGTTGAAAGTCCCTAGAATGGGTTGATTGGCTAAAGTCTGTAAGGTGATGCGCTGCTGCCAGGCGTCCGAAGCGGCTCGCCAGTAGAGCAATTGCAAATCGAGCAGAGAGCGTTCGCTGTCGATCACTTCGAGAATACCGGTGCGCCCGCTCTCATAGCTGGTGCGGCTATTCTCGACCGCTTGCTCGGCCAGGTCGAGAAGCTCTTCGCCGTAGAGTTCAAGCCGGCGGTTGGCGTCCTCCAGCAGCGCGAGGCTGGCGCTCAACTCAGCCCTCAATGCGTTGAACCGATTCGAATACTCGTTCTCGTTGGCTCGCTGGCTGGCCAAAGCTTCGGCACGGGCGGCGCTGTATTTCTCGAACCAGATCGGGATATTGACGGCCACGGTTACGCCCCAGGGATCTTTGCCCGCGTCCGGCGTCATCGGGTTGACGGAAGGGTCGCCCACTTGGATGTAGTTGAGCCCGAAGGTGATGTCCGGATAGCTTTCCAACCGGGCGATTTCACGGCGCGCTTCGGCGCTGGCGATCTTCCGTTCCAGCATCTTGAGTTCGGGATTGTGCGCCCGGATCGACTGAACAAGTGAGAGACCTTCCGGAGAGACTGCCTCCGGCGCCTCCCAGTCCGGCCAAGACAAAAGCTCCGTCTCGGGGATCGCCAATAGCTCCGCCAGTTTGGCCGACTGCACCACACGTTTCTGCGAGAGCGACTGCAAGCGGTCGTCGATCCTGCCGATTTCCACTTTCAAGCGGAGCAGCGCGTTGATCTCGCCACCCGCCCGGACCTTCTCTTCAACGATCGGCTCCAGCTCTTCCAGCAATTCTTTGTTCTCACGCGTCAGGCGGATCGCTTCTTCCGTATAGCCGTATTCGTAGAATCTGAGCGAGACCGTGCGAGCGAGCATGAGCTGTTGGTTTTGGTAGGCATACCAAAGCGCCTCCGCTTCGGCGGAAGCCGCCGCCTCCCGGCTACTCAATTTACCGAACCAGGGGATTTTCTGGCTCAGCATAATGATGTTCTCCTGTGGCCCCGTGCGCGTCTGCACGGACTCCACGAAGCTCGTCACCTGAAACATCGGATCCGGTAGCGCCGATGCCTGCGGGATGCGTTGCATCGCCGCCTCATAGCGCTGCTCGAACGCATTGAGTTGGGGATTGGCCGCTTGGGCGCGCCGGAGATAGCTCTCCAGACTGCCCAAGGCAGCCGGGTTGCCCGGAGGCTCCGTTGACTCCACCGCGAAAAGCGCGGGAGCCGCCAGCACACATGCCATGACCGCCCCCGCGCAACTAACCGCACGAATTGTAAGAAGATTTCGACTCATTTGTAGCTCATTATACGCAAGCCGATGCGAAAACCCTCACTTTTTTTTCAGGAAATTATTCTTTTCCCGGAATCGCGATGATTTCCACTTTGATCTGCGGAGATTTGTTAGCCTGACTCGATTAGGCAAATTCATCATCAAAGGTTATGCCAATGCATTGACATGGGGCGATCTTCTCAGAATTCTAATTTAGTTGAAAAATTTAGCATTCATAGTCGACTTGAGTTTCGAAAAGTATGATCACAGTAACACAGTGAAACTATGGCAGGACTTCTTAGCTTCCGAAACCGGCGGAAGCTGGGGGCAAGATCAGTTACTTAGCTTAATTCATCCCAGTAGAGATAAACTGGTGGAAACCATCTCTAGAGCGGAAAATATCAATTACGCATTTATCGTAATTATCGGAAAGCACGAGTTGGTTAAAGGGGAACTTCCGTGGGCTGAAAACCAGATTGTGGCAGAGGGTTTTCTGATCAAACAGTGTGACATTTGCCCAAATTCAGAACGTACGACCATTCTATACGAGTCATCGCCGCCTGCTCAGTTAAATGCGCCAATACGTAGCAACAGCGTTTCGGTTCCAAACGAGTGGGAAGTTGCGCTAGAAAATGCTGAAATGGGCGTTGTGACAATTACGGCACCCGACGCGACGACTTCTTTTTCAGAGGAACTCATTTTTTCGGCATTGAAGTGGAGCAAAAGCGGTAACGGCACCCTGAAGATTCCAGAGGCTATCGAGCTTCTAAATACGGCTAATTCTGACGCAAATTCGGACTCTCAAATTTATAACGGGGGAAGAAGAAGAAACCACTTCCCCTTCGCTGTTTGTTAATGGGCTATGCCAGACTTCAAACAACAGATTTCGGAATTTCGATCCTCTGTAGCAGATTTCCTAAAAGTATGCTTTAGGCCAAAGCGTTACCAACAAGAGAAAGCAAATCGAGAGCATAATCAACATCTCAAAGCGCACTGGAGCCCTGAGCCGATAGAGGTAGAGGAGCTTATATATGAGCGTTGGGAGGAACCTAGCACTTTTTCTTCAGAGTCAGAAAATGACAATTTTATAGTCTTTATTGATCACGCTCAAGATGTTGAATGGCTAACAAAACCAAAGAGCGACCCCGATGACGATGCAGCAAAAGCAATCTCACATGCTGAGGCAGTTGGCTCTAGACGGTGTAAGCAGTTACCGGAGGATCAAATCCTCGAATTAAGAAGAATTCTGGGGCAAGCAATCACCTGCGCGATTCAAGGTAATATTGAAGAATCCTATAAACTTTCGAAAAACGCGGAGTCATTTCTCCGAGCACGATCAATAGAGCAGTCGCGGCGTTGGACACTTAATTCAGCCCACCTTTTTGTCGTTGTAATATCTTTCGTAGTTTTATGGGCGACGATGAAAAAAGCCCCCGAAGCATTGAGCTATTTGGGCTCCTCCTTGTCTCAATTCACGCTGTTATCTGCGACACTCGGTGGCGTTTTAGGGGCTTACCTATCTTTAATACAAAAGTCATCGTCGGGCGTGTGTGACTCTGCCGCAGGAATCCAACTGCACCGTATTGAAGCGTTCACCAAAATTTCTTCTGGAGCGCTGTTAGGCTTTGTTGCCTTAATGCTTTCTCAATCGGATTTTGCCCCTGAAGTTTTGAACACGTTGAACGACGTCGATGGATACTCAGTATTCATTCTAGGTTTCGCATCCGGCTTTATTGAACGATTGATACCGCGAATGATCTCAAACTACTCCGAAACACTAAAATCATAACAATATGCAAAGAAAAGCTATTATAATTGAATCAGCCAGAATTCAAGGCGAGTCCTACCTGCCTGGAGCCGTAGTTGATGCCAAAAATTGGAAGGAATTCCTTAAAAGTGACTTAGGTGGCAACTGGCTCGATAGCGAAATAGAGTCACGTTCAAATCCAATGGGAGCCACCGCCATACGCCTGATTCAAGAAGCAGCGAGTGGAGACTATACTTTTGTAGTCTTCTCTGGTCATGGAGCTGAAGGCTCGGTTGCCTTAAATGATTATGAGCGTCAATTTCCTATCGCCAGTCTGACACCAAAGAGCACTAAGGGAACTCTGATATTGGATACGTGTCGAGGCACTGATGGCGGCGAACGCTACTCCTTTCCCTCTATGGCAAAAAAATCGGAATACGTTGCACTCGCGAACTCTGAAAGTAGATCAGTCATAGTTGCGATGAATGAGAACGTCCACAACTTTAGCAACGCGCAGAATGTAATTACGCCGAGAAGCCTATGGAATAGATATTTGCAAAAGGCTGCAATTGGTAACGCAAAGATGCAGTCTTGCTCGAAAGGTCAGAGTGCGGGAGAAGACCCTAATTCCGGTGGATACTACACCTCCTTACTGTTGCAGTCTGCGAAGCAGTGGCATCAGGGTGCAAATTCCATGGAGCAACATACTACACATGAAGCCCACAGTTACGCACGAAGTCGCATGCCGAACGGCCAGCGCCCTGAGTATACTTCAAGTCCAGCTTCGACCTTCAGAGAATTCCCGTTTGCCGTTAAGGTGTGAGGTTTTCGTTTGCTATCAGCTAATCCGATCAAAGTATATTCAGTGCCTAGATCTTCTTGAGAGCCGAACGAATGGAGTCGAACTTGAATCCATACACCCAATTTGTTCCACATGAGAGCAGTTCCGACGGCGACTTCAAAGACGGGTGCCGTTTTACTGCGATGATGGGGATACCAAATGACTTAGCAGTCGCAATCTCCCAATTCACCCAATCGCCTTTGTGAGTATCTGCACCAATTAATACTAAAAGAACATCAGAACGCTGAATACGCTTCGAAATCTCATTGCGGATGACGTCCTCATCATCACTTGGAATTGAGATGTCGGCTGAACAATCAGAGAAATCAAATTTCTTGAAGTTCGTATTTTTAGCCCATGCCTTCAATAATCGACGCATCGCTCGCTCTCCACTATAGCGATAACTAACAAACACATTTTTCCTGAACAGTTTCTTTAAATACGGAGCGCTAAGTAAGCCGATTGCCGCTCCACCGATTGCCAGCAACACCTTAGACATCTAAATACGATTCTTTTCAACTAAGCGTCTGTAGTGCTCGCCCAATGCAGTCAACTTACATGATTTACTTTCCATCGCAGCATTCCACATGTGCTCGCAGTCAACAGGTACCAGTAGATTTAATCTGTTGTATTTCTGCAAAACAGCGAACTGCTTCGTATTCGTAACATCCGGCGGAGGCATGTCTGCATCACGACCTTTCATTTCAGGCTCAAACGTCGGATCTAGGTCAAATTCAAAACCAGGGGATGGGAAGAAAGTCGTTATCAACCTCAAATCATTGAGTGCAATTGCCGGTTGTATATTTCTTAGGGAAATAAACTCCTGAACGTTCGTTTTGAATACAGGGCGCTGCTCCCAGCCTCCCAAGGATTGATCAATATGTGCGTAAACACTCCCGGGGGAAATGCTTCCCGTCAGGTTTGCCGCACTACCACTTAATGCATCAACTAAAAGCGTTGTGAATACCCCACGTCCATTTTCTTCAGAAGCATATTGCTCCTCTGATGAAGCCGTAAGCACCGTGACGCCTGCTGCAAGTGATGTCAGCTCACTATTCCCAGAAAAGCTACCAGCGAAACCAGAATGGCAACTATCTAAGATGATAATCTTATTTTTTGCTTTCGACTTATTGGCAAAAACCAAAATGTCATTGAGCGAAAGCCCTTCATCTCCACGCGTTGCATCTGAGCACAATAAGTAGCCTCCAGTAGCATCGACATATCCATGCCCTGCAAAATAAAATAACGCAATATCTGCCTGCGTCGCACACAACTTCTCGGCCGTGTCTTTTAAGGACGAACGGCTGATCATGGTGTCGGCAGACACCGCAGTCATTAAATGGCAGTCAAAATTAACCGAACCGTCCGCATGTCGATCCAAGACATTTTTGACTGAATGGGCGTCATTGACGCAACCATAGAGTTGGTCAATGTGCTCATAGTAATCAATGCCGACTATAAGTGCTAGACGCATCAGCTATATTATAACCCGTCGATGAATTGGGTGATGGCAGCCCATGTCCATGCCACCGTTCGAATGCCTGCAATGCTCGTGGAATCATTGGAATACACTTTGATACCAAGAATCGGCTTGCCTTCTTCTTGGGCGCACTGAATTTCCCACTTTTGACCACTAGAACTCGCGGAGTTTTTGCTGACCAAGACAATAACCCCATCAGATCGCTTGATTCGTGTTCTCACACGCTCTTTCCAGTTCGAGTCATACGCCTCTTTCACAGACATATCTATATACTCAAACCCCGAGCTTGTATTCAAAGACTGCCCCTTGAGCAAGTCCCGCTGCCCTTGATCTTCGATCGCGAACGCAACAAAAATGGTTTTGTTTTTAGCCATGCTCAAACCATCGGTTCTGCTAATTGATTGTCAATACGATTGGCATAAAGTCACGGCGTCAATAAGGCGTGGTTATGGTGATACCGTAGCATCTTTATACCTGCTTTACCACTTGCTTGATCACGACTTTTAACCACTAATTCTCGAAAGCTCCCACCCTACCCTTTGAGGCAACAAGGGTTGGCTCGTGTATTTCAAACAATTACAAAGTGCGAGCCTCTATAGTAATGTGAGCGAGTTGATTATTTAACAAACGCGCTCTATAGCAGTCTGCAGATTCCGGCCTCTCAGACAAGACGGTCGCTATAACTGCGTAGCGGTTTGGCGCTATCGACCACACATGGAGATCGGTGATGTGGCTATGGCCGTCGGCCTCAATTTTATGGCGCACTGAGCTCACTACCGCTTCGGGTGCCTGATGATCCAGTAGTGTCCGACTGGTTTGTTTGAGTAGGCCGACGGACCATTTGGCGACTAGAAGCGAGCCGACGATGCCCATGAGTGGATCCATCCAGATCCAGCCAAAATATTTTGCTGCAAGCAGAGCAATGATCGCAGTGACCGAAGTCAACGCATCCGCTAGTACATGGAGATAGGCCGAACGCAAATTGTGGTCGTGGTGGTGCTGGTGCTCGTGTGCACTGTGGTTATGATCGCAATGGGAGTGACTATGGCCATGATGATGGTCATGCCCGTCGCCGTGGTCGTGATGGTGGTCACCTCCGAGTATAAAGACGGAGCCTCCATTCACTACGAGGCCAATGATCGCGACGATTATCGCGGAATTAAACGCAATTTCGGTGGGATGGATGAGGCGCTCAACACTCTCCCAAGCCATCATGATCGCGAACAGCGCTAAGAGGATCGCACCGGAGAAGCCTCCAAGGGCATTGACTTTCCCCGTGCCGAAACTGAAGCGCGGATCGTGTGCGTGGCGACGTGCGTAAATATAGGCGAAGTAATTGATGCCGAGCGCGAGCGCATGCGAGGCCATGTGCATGCCGTCGGCCAGCAGGGCCATCGAGCCAAAGGCAATGCCCGTGCTGATCTCGACAACCATCATCACCGCTGTGATGACAATGACAATTAGGGTACGGGATTCACCGCTCCGCTTGGCGTCCTGCCCAAAGCTGTGGTCGTGCTGATATTTTGAAAGGTCGATTCCAGGCATATGCTCCTCACTTCAAATAGCTGTCGATGATGGCTTGTATTTCCTTGCCGGCTTGGCGCACGGACTTGGAGGCGCTGGCGTCTTCCAATAAGTGATGTTCGATATGCTCATGAATGAGTTGCCGGGTGAGTCCATTCAGGGCACCGCGACAGGCTGCGACTGTTTGCAACACTTCGATGCAGTCAGTCTCGCCGAGCAGCATACGCTCGACGCCTTCGATTTGCCCTTTTAAGCGACGAACGCGTTGGAGAAGTTTTTTGTTGTCTTGTGATAAATGACTCATGGCAAGAAACCATACTCCCCTATTGTATATTGCAATTTAAAAAGATGAGCCGACTTTTTTGGATTTCCAGTTGACAGTCGACGTTTCAATGCAACTGATCAGGGCAGTGTTTTCAAAAAACTACATCCGTTGTGGCCTCTTATGCCTCATTTTCCTGAACTCCCTATTGGGAGTTTCAGGCGGTGTTATTTTGAATGTGCATCACGACTTCAGCTTTCATTTAGCTGACTCCGTGCATGAGGAAGATTTGACGGCAGAGCATACAGCTGAGCCACACTTATCTGAAGAAGCGGCTCACCATCATCACCATCAGATAGTCATTTCAGGCGAGGAACTTCCCGTCTTTCGGACGAACGAACCCACCAAGACTGAGTTCAGCGCAGCGTCCAATCTCATTTTGATTGAATATCCGGTCTTCAAATACCGGGATATGCAAATAGCGACTACGGCTCTTTCACGAGCCCCGCCAGAGGTGATGCAAGGTCACCTCGACATACTCCGCACACAAGTGCTGCGGCTTTAAGAATCCTGATAGAGTTACGGACGATCAAGTTTGATCCGTTCGCTTGTTAGTTGTCTGCCTTGCGAGGCAGACCTACGCACACTTAACTTAAATCAGGATTCCTCATGCACTTTTTTCAAAAGCAACATAGACCAAAACTTACACAAATTTCTTTTACGACAACGCAGCTTAGAATTTCGCTATGGCTGGCTTTAATATCCATCGTATTTTTCGGCACTGCAAACGAAGCACTTGCCCATGGCGTAACTGCCGGTGACAAGGGCTACATTCTCGAAAGCACGGGAGCACTCCCGATCCCCTTCATTTATCTGGGGGCTAAACACATGATGACCGGCTATGACCATTTACTGTTCTTGCTCGGCGTCATTTTCTTCCTCTACCGACTGAAAGACGTGGGTATCTACGTGACGCTCTTTGCTGTCGGGCACGTGATCACACTTCTGGCAGGAGTGCTCATGGAGATTAGCGTCAGCGCCTACTTGATTGATGCCATCATTGGCTTTTCCGTCGCCTACAAAGCGCTGGATAACATGGGGGCCTTCCAGCGCTGGTTTGGATTTCAGCCCAATACCAAAGTCGCCACCTTCGGCTTCGGCCTTATTCACGGCTTTGGGCTCGCCACCAAACTATTGGATTATCAGCTCCAGCCAGATGGCCTCTTGGTCAACTTGCTCTCATTCAACGTGGGCGTGGAAATCGGCCAAGTGCTTGCGCTCGCAGTCATCCTCATCGCCATGACTTACTGGAGGAAATCCGGCAATTTCATGCGCCACGCCTACACCGCCAACACAGTCATGATGATGCTGGGCTTCCTGCTCATGGGCTACCAGCTCGTGGGCTACTTCACCGTTTAACACACAGATTAGAAAGATATTTTATGCACAATTCAAACATCCCTTCTTCACAAGAGCTTCCGTCTTCGGCAAAGCTCCTGAAATCAACGATCATCGCGGCGATTACAGCCGTTGTCATTCTCGTCACCATCGTCATGCCCGCCGAATACGGTATGGATCCCACTGGGGTCGGTAAGGTGCTCGGCCTGAAGCGCATGGGGGAAATCAAAGTTTCTCTGGCTAAAGAAGCCGAATTGGATGCCGATCCGAATCAATCGACATCGGGTCTATCGGCGGCTGAGCTGGAGCAACCTACCGTAGTCGAAAAGGCTTCTGCCCTGAATACCCACGAGATGACAGTCACCCTCGCACCCGATGAGGGGCGCGAGATCAAGGTGACCATGCCGAAGGGTGCAGCCGTCGATTACGCGTGGGAAACCAGCGGCGGCAAGGCCAACTTCGACGTCCATGGCGACTCCAAAGCCTTGAGTATCGACTACCATAATTACTACAAAGGTTCCGAGCAAATGCGGGAAGGCACGCTGATTGCGGCATTCGACGGTAGTCACGGGTGGTATTGGCGTAATCGCACAAGAGAACCGCTGACGATCACTCTGAAAACCAGCGGTGACTATACCGAGATCAAGCGTTACTAAAAATCTAAGATGAAAAAAATAATCACTCAGCTCGGCAGCGGCCCCGGTCTCTTCTGGATCGGTATCGCTATTGTCGCCATCATCATGATCGTGATCTTTTTGACCGGTAACGATGGTGGAGGGCACGGGCACCCCCACTGATGCAGTCGTGTCGCTCAGCGAGAGCGACAAAACTTACAGCAAACGTCCCACGGGCAACATATACGGCTCGACTTCACAGCACTTTCCAAGCAACACCGTCGAAATGAGGCCCTTATGGTATCGTTTCGTGTGGAAGAATTCGCTATCTGAGTAGGCGACTTTTCGATTCCCCAAGAGTTCTTGCTCTCGCGTGGCCTTTTCCAGAGAGGTCAAGGCCGACGCCGCCAGGGTTTCTCCAGCCTTAAACTCATGAGGCAGATTCACGTAGCAATAGGCCAGTATGCCGCCGGACTTCAACACCCGCAGGCACTCCTCAATGGCGGCCTTGGGATTTTCAAGCGTCTCCACCACCCATGTGCAAACCACGACATCGAAGGTTTCGTCGTCGAACGGCATCTCGCAGATATCCCCCTTCGTAAAGAAGGCACCGTATCGGCTTTCCCGGGCACGGTTGAGGATAGCGGAGGATCGGTCGATCCCCGTGATGCTTTCGGGCTGGAAGTGCTCTCGTATCTGAGGAATCCGCAAGCCCGTGCCGGATCCGGCATCCAGCACACGCCCGCCCTTCGGCACTCGTGCGGCGGCATCCACGAAGAGCTGATCCAGCGCCTCTTTCGCGACTCTGTTGTCCCACTGAACCGTAATCGACTGAAACGCGGATGCCACCATATCAGGCATATCAATTTCTTTTTGCTCACGGAGCACGGACAAAAGGTTGAGGAAAGGAATCGTTTCGGAGAGGTTTAATTCGTTCTGCATAGTTCTGGGTGGTGGTTCTGGGTGGTGGGTTCAATATGTTGCGTTATGAATGTTATACGCAGGCCTGCCGTCGAACCCTCAAATTTTTTAAAGTTTCTTTGAGGGATATGGATGCCTTCTGCGTATAAGGGTATGTGCACACGCAAGTGGCACCAATATCACTCAACAACAGAAAGGTCCCCACACTATGAAGAACATTCGCAATATCCAAACTATTCTCGTTGCCGTATTGGCAATCAGCGGAGGCGCAGCCGCAGGCTACGCCCAAAACTCGTCCGATCACAGCAGCCATTCGCAGCATCCGGCCACAGATATGGCCGCAGAGCGCAGCATTCAAGAGCAACTCGACGAACTCCTCGGAAAGGTCGATAAAATCGAGACCGCCTTGATAAAAAATCATACCGGTATGTCCATGGATTCCGGCATGATGGATATGTCGAAAGACGGATCCATGATGGGCATGATGAAGAAGAAAGGCGGCATGGGCATGATGGACGGAAAAATGGGCATGATGGACATGGATTCCAAATCCTCAGACATGAGTGGCATGGACATGAAGGACATGGACATGAAGGACATGGGCATGGGCGGCATGGACATGGGCATGGGTTCGATGAAAGACATGCGGAAAAAGAAAATGATGGGCATGGGCATGATGGGTAAAATGGAAGGTTCCAGCGCCATGCAGTCTCCCCTCCCCGGTTACCCCGGCATCTCTCACCTGTATCATATCGGCGCATCAGGCTTTTTTCTCGATCACAGTGAGCACATCGACCTCACCCGCGAACAGCAAAAGCAGCTGGCAGAGCTACAAGAAACAAGCGAACTGAACCAGGCCGACACGAACCGCGCCATCGAGCAGGCTGAACAGGAACTCTGGAAATTGACCTCAGCCGATAGCCCCGAGATCCAAAAAATCGAGTCGAAGATCAAACAGATCGAACAGCTCAAGAGCAAACAGCGTATCGCGTTCATACGCGCCGTGGGCGAGGCCACGAAAGTCCTGTCAGAGTCGCAGCGTCAAGCGCTGGTCGGCGAAACAGCCAACGAAGGAGGTGCCACCGATAGCCAGCCCGACCACAGCTCCCACTAAGCAGAACGAATCATAGCCGAGCATATCCAAACAACAAAAACACGATGAAAGAAGTCAAAGCCTACATCCGGCGCGAACGCATGGACGCCGTCATTCACGAACTCGCTCAAATCGAGGGCGTCAGCGGCGTCAGCGCCAGCACTGTCACGGGCTTCGGGAGAAGTCGCGGCGTTCTGAAAATCGTCAATTTCGAAACCCATGTGAAACTGGAAATCGTCTGCGCCGACGAGCTCAAGGAGCAAGTCGTCCAGTCCATACTCCGCTCAGGCAACACCGGAACGCGGGGAGACGGCAAGGTCTTCGTCTCGACGGTGGACGAAGCCTATCGGGTAGAAAATTGTACCTGTCTGACCGAATAAGCAAAGCGCCGAGCACTTCAATAGGAATCACACCAACAGAAAGGGAAAGATCATGACACAGAAAAAAGTAGATAAGCGCAGAGCCGGACTTCGCAAACCTCGAAGGAAGCGGGTCACACTGAAATGCCAAAGCACGGATGCACAAAGCATCTTCGTGGCCGGGACGTTCAATGGCTGGGATCCTGCGGCGCTGCCTTTGAAGCGCGACGCCGATGGCGAGTGGAGCGTTGATGTGTTGCTGCACAAGGGACGGCACGAATACAAGTTTATCGTCGATGGCGAATGGCTCTGCCGCCCGCATGGCGAGAGCGGCGAACCCATGTGCGACGACTGCGTCCCCAACGCATATGGCACCATGAACCGCATATTGGAGGTGGCTTAATGGACGCCACACCTACCTCCCCTACCACCTCCTCCGACCTATTTGAGGTGGCACTGGGTCGCCTCACTGAGGCCTCCGAATACAGCGACGCGAACGAAGAGACGTTGCAGCGTTTGCGGCACCCGATAGCCGTCCATCAAGTGTCGATTCCTGTCCGTATGGACGACGGGACGCTGAAGATATTCGACGGCTACCGCGTCAGGCATAACGACGTGCTCGGCCCGACCAAAGGAGGACTCCGCTACCACCCAAAAGTCGATTTGAGTGAGGTCAAAGCACTCTCTTTCTGGATGACTTGTAAATGCGCCGCAGTGGGCCTGCCTTTTGGCGGTGCCAAGGGCGGCGTGACTGTCGATCCGAAGCAATTATCGAGGCTGGAACTGGAGCGATTGAGCCGCGGCTTCATTGAGCAAATGTCTGGCTTGATCGGGTCGGAAATCGACATCCCGGCACCTGACGTCTATACCAATGCGACGATTATGGGTTGGATGATGGATGAATATTCCCGTATCCACCAGCGTAAGACACCGGGCATGATCACCGGAAAACCGGTTCCCCTCGGCGGCAGTCTGGGGCGCGACGACGCCACTGGCCGTGGAGCCTATTACTGCATCAAAGAGATGGAGGCTCTGGAGGGGTGGAAACCCGCCGAAATCAAAGTGGCTATTCAGGGGCTAGGAAACGCAGGGCAGCATGTCGCACGGCTACTGTACGACGACGGGTACAAGATCGTCGCGGTCAGCGACTCGGGCGGAGGACTCTACAGGGCGGAAGGTCTGGACATCCCCAGTATCATCGAGGTCAAAAACACCCACCGCAGTCTGGACGGGCTCTACTGCAAATGCTCTGTCCATGCGAGTGTGCCTTGCGATAACGTGGGCACGCATAAGATTTCGAATGCCGAGCTACTGGAATCGGAGGTCGATCTTTTGATTCCGGCGGCGATGGAAAACCAGTTGACCATCGAAAATGCGGAGCGCATCCAAGCGGCCTACGTGGTCGAAGTCGCCAACGGCCCGACCACGCCCGAAGCGGACGCCATATTGAATAGCCGTGGCAGTGTCATCCTCCCGGACATTCTGGCTAACTCCGGCGGCGTGATTGTCAGCTACTTCGAATGGCTGCAAAACCGCTCGGGCTCCTATTGGGGCGTCGAAGAGATCCACCAGAAACTCAAAGCCCAGATCACCCAGGCATTCAAAGAGATCCATGCATTGAAGGGTCAGCATCAAATACCGTTCCGGACAGCCGCCTATGTCAGAGCGATCAATCGTATCAACGCTGCCATCGAGGCTCAGGGCACCTACAGTTATTTCAAAAACCAATAACCCACCTACAGGATGATAAAGATCAAGACGACCGCCCTGTTCATAGGCCTGGCCGGGGCATGCTTTGCTCAAGTTTCGCCGGAAGAACATGCGAAGCACCATCCGGGGCAGAATGCCACAGCTGCCGCGGAGAACTCAGCAGCTCCGTCAGCTAGTAGTGGTTTGGGCGGTATGATGGGCAGCGGCGGTGGGCAAGGTATGGGCGGCATGATGGGCGGAGGCGGCGGGCAAGGCATGGGCGGCATGATGGAGCAGATGGGTGCTCCAAAGCCCAAGGAAATGTATCCCTCGCTGATGAGCTTGCCCGACCTGCCCCTCGAAGATCGGGCGAAGCTCAAAGAGCAAGCCCACGAAAGGATGCAATCCGGCGTCGCTTTGATCGGCAACGGTCTGACCACGCTCTCCGAATCAGCCGCCACCGATCACTACAGCCGTATGCAGGAAGCCGTTTCGGTGATCAAAGAAGGCCTCTCCCGTTTCGACAGCGGATTATCCGCGCACCGCGCTCTGGCCGAGGGCAAAGCTCCCCGCAACGTCGCGTTGGAGTGGTTCAAGCGGGAAATGAACCTGCTCCCTCCCGCCCAGCCCACGGGCGGGCTACGCATCCTGGGGCTCTCACCACTCCACGGCATCGTCATGGCGAGCTTGATCGCATTTTT
>CEUD01031739.1_pt1 | contig 19153 bp, 14 predicted proteins | sample 356481 | NCBI WGS metagenome assembly CEUD01 (sample SAMEA2623314, study PRJEB7988) | marine metagenome | isolation source: saline water (ENVO:00002010), including | reverse complement strand
TTGAGGGCGAGGGGGCGGCATATCACTAAAGCCGTGGACGCCATCAACATGCTTCAGAGTGTCTTTCTAAAGGATCTTGAGGTTGATAAGATTGAGATAGGAACGGATAAGCACATTGGAGAGGAAGGAAAAGAGCGGTTTGTTTCCACCATAGAGATCCGGATCGCCCAGCCCTCATATGCGAGCGTTTACTTGAGAGAACAACATACTCAAATAGAGGCGCTAGAGGGAGACCAAAGTGATGATTGAACATAGCTTTGAGGGTTCAGAGTCCCCGCATATATTGTGACTGGACTAAGTTTTTTTCTTACTTCTTTTCCACTACGATCCGGGTAAACATCCCGGAGCTAACCTGCAGAAGCCCGTCGAAGGGCTCTCGGATATTGCAGTTCTCTATCCGGACTTGGGTCCCCCCGGATAAACCCTCTACTTGGTCCACTAGGTCCCTCCAAAATGAGACTCGGACCTCTCCGGTGCCGTCATCAATGCGGAAAGATGCAACAGTGGCAGGGCCCCGAGATGTCTCAACCTCCCTAACCTCGGGGGGCTCCAAGACGGTGCCCCGGACATGAATATTAGTCTGGCCCTCCCTTAGTTCCCCGAGGGGGACAATCTTGGTATCTAGGTTTGACTCAGCGATCTTGATATCTTTAGGGTTGATCTGGAGTTTACCTCTCTGGCCTATATTTAGCCCTATATCCCCAAGGCTGAGCCGAGTGTAGCCGTTCTCTATAGAGATGATAGTGCTGGGCTTTATGTCGTCAACCATCTTAACGTCGTCATCCCAGAGACTGAGTCTCACGTTGCCGGTTTCATCCTCGAGGAGGACCGAAATGACCCTTCCAGAGCCCCCGTCTCGTCTGTTGAACTCTCGTATACTACCGATGTTGGTGATCCTGCCTACGGTGTTGACGTTGTTCATCCCCGTTCTAAGGTTCCCGATCTTGGTCCACTTGGGGACGGGATTCACAGGCATTGTACCTATCTCTAGGACCTCTAGGATGGTCCCATAATTACTGTGGACCTCAAGGCTTCTATCCTGGCGTTCTCTGGCGTTCCCTCCGGTAACCCTAATCCTAGTGCCGGGCTCCAGCCCTTTTATTTCATCTACTTTATTGTCCCAGAGGACTAGATTGATCCTCCCCTCTCCTTCTTCAAGGCTGACACGGGCAACCCGGCCCTCTGAGCCGTCCTGCCTGTTGAATTTGGATACTGGGGACTTGTCCATTATGACTCCTATGAGGTTCACCGTTCCCGGGTTGAATATCTCCCCTGGGGTCTTGTAGAAGCTCTCTAGGTCCGGGTAGTCGTTTTCTACGGCGTCCAAGGGCTCCATGTAGATCTGCCCCCGATTTCCTACGTTTATCTGGATTTCTCCTCTCCTTTCGCGGCTGTATCCATGGAGAACTCGGACAATCTTTCCTGGGGCCACTTTGCTCGCGGAGACCTGGTCCGCTTTGTTGTCCCAGAAAACAGCAGTTACTGAGCCCGTAGAGTCCCCTAGGAGCATATTAAGGACTTTTCCCTCTGTTCCATCCGTTCGGGTGAAAGTATGGGGTAGGGAGATGAAAATCACCCTTGCTGTGATAGAGACATCACTGAGCCCAGTAGTGAGATCACCTATCTTCACCTTAGCCTCGATGCGCTCCCCGGCACCATCAAGACCCAGGTTTGAGGCTACAAGGTGGGTAGCGGCCTCTTCGGTGAGGAGCCCTGCAGCCTTTGCTCGCTCCTCATCAATAAGTCTCTCTACAGCCTCCCTAGTTAGGTTGGGCCTCAAGGCCAGTATCCTTTTTATGATCTCTTCTACACTTGACAATACGACACCTATCTCATCCTTCTGCGATTTAGGAATAAAATTGCTACGCTAATCTTCATCTTTTTGGATAAAGAGATGGAGGAATCCCAGACCTAGGGTGATCACGCCCAGGAGTATGGACATTTGCTGTAGGAAGTTGAAGAAGGCAGGGGACGTCATGCTTCGAAGAGATCACAACATGACCCATATTTAAGCTGTCACTTACGATGCTTGATCCGCTGAGAGGCGACGCCAATCCTCCATGAGAGGCTCATACACTTCATCATCTTCCCGGATCTCTTCATACTCATTGAGGGCTTCTGAGAGTCTCTGCGCTAGGAGGTGGTAGCAGAGTCCAGCCTCCCCATCAACAACTCTGAAATAGAAGTCGCTACAGTCGCAGTACCCGGAATAGGGGAGCACTTGATATTCGCTTCCCCGACCAACGACGATCCAGACTACCCGACCTGAGCGCTCAAAGATGTACTTTTTTACTCTTTTCTGTCCTACGATCCTCCAAGCCTTATCGAAGCGATCTGCAAGGCTTGACCTGAGACGATCCCATTGGGCCTTAGTGAGGGTTGGCGTGGCTCTTAGCTCATCGCAGATTTGCTCTAGGACCCGTCGCTCCTCAGTGATTGCCAGTTTGAATCTCCAGGGATATCTTGATGCCTCCCTTTACAACTTTTTTGTCAGAAGAGGGTTAGGAACCGGGTTTAAATTGAACGTCGCAGGATATTGGGCGGGGATCCAGGTGTTCAAGCTTCTCACTCCTTGGCCGGCGATGCTCATTGAGGCTGGAGAGAGGATCCTCTTAGCTACTGACTTTCATTTGGGCATTGAATATGAGCTCGCGAAGATGGGTATCAGCATCCCTTACCAGACCAACCGCTTTCTTAGGGAGTTCATGGATCTGGTGTTGGAGCATAATCCCGATAGGGTCGTCATTCTCGGAGATCTAAAGCATGGTGTCCCTCTCACTAGCTTTCAGGAGAAGAGGGAAATCCCCCGATTCTTTAACGCCCTTCTTAGTGAGGTTGATAGGGTTAGTCTAGTTCGGGGCAATCATGACGCGAACATCCAGAACCTCGCCCCCGAAGAGGTAGAGATTCATCCCAGCCGGGGCGCCCTCTTTGGAGATGAGTATCAGGTCGCAGTCCTTCACGGCCACGCTTGGCCTTATCCCCCGCTCCTCGCGGCAGACCTTATTGTCATGGGACACAACCATCCTGCAGTCCAGTTAAACACGCCTTTGGGTGTGAGGTTTACGCGTAGGGCTTGGGTGAGAGGCAATCTTGATCCTGTGAGCCTCGCGGTGGCACTCATGGGATTTGAGAAAATAAAAGTGAAGGAGAATCCCTTGGCCTCCTTCGAGGCGGCTTTCGGTACAATTATCCGCCCCCCTCAATTAGTGATTATGCCTACGTTTAACGATCTCATGGGGGGGATTCCTGTCAATGCAGAGACACCAAAGGGCCTTCTGGGTCCCCTATTCAGGTCTGGAGCTGTTAACGTTGATGATTTTGACGTCTATCTGCTGGACGGAGCGTTCCTAGGGAAGATCTCGTTTCTTAGGACCTTGCTTACAGATCCCTTTTACATGAAGTAGATGAGAACTTTGAACCTAAAAAGTATTGTAAAACCTCAAGGGAACGTTGGCATCCGCGCACGAATCCGTTTTTCCGTCTGGATCCACGAGAATCGGCGAGGGTTGAAGGTCCCTGTTGTCCCCGTGAGGCTCTTATCTGCCTCAAATCAGTTTTTTAATATCCCAAAAGGGACAATCTCGTGATGGACTGCTTAGAAGATGATATTTAGGAAAACGAGCCTGCACTCCTTAATTTTCCAAGCTCTCAGCGCGTGTGAATTAGACCCCCTTTTAGGAAGATCAAGTAGGAAGAGGACTCCCCACGAGATGTAGCTTTTTCTGTCTCCCTGCTAAGAACCTCAGTTTTCCCTTGGTGAATACAGCGTCCTGCTCAAGAGACATGCGGATCTGTTTTCCTCCCCACTCAGGAATACCGCATCGTACGTTGAGTTCAATAGAGTAGCATGTATCGTTGAAAAGCTCGTAGTCCCCCATCCCTGGGACGCCCCTCTGGTTATCCCAGAGCCCTATAATAGGCCCCGCGGCGTGGCCGTGAAACCCGATAGGATGAGTATAGATGCTGGCTTTGATCCCTTCCGTCTTCGCTTTCTCCCGTGCGGCTTTCAAGATTTCGTTTCCTGTTCTGCCGGTAATCATGGACTCGGCATGGATGTCCTGGAGCCTATTGCCAAGGGTTATTGCCTTTTTAAGGCCCTCAGGGGCGTTGATTTCCCCCGGCTTCAGGACGTATGCGTTTTGCTGGACGTCAGTATGAAGCCCAAGATATCTGAATCCAACATCGCAGTGGATAAGGTCACCCGGCATGATAGTCCGCCGCTCTCCCTCTATCTTGCTGCGTCCCATTGGGATCATATCAACGTCCTCGGCCTGCAGGTCTATACTAGGTTGGAACCAGGCGAGGAAGCCAAGGTCACGGATCTTCTGCCGCATCCACCACGCTACGTCATCAACTGTGGTGATCCCGGGGGTGATTATTCTGCTTGAGAAGGCTTCTGCGATTATGGCGTGGGTGATCTCCACGAGGCTCTCGTAGGCCATGACCTCAGGGAGGATCCGTCTCTCCAGCCAACCACAGGTAAGCCTCCAAGCGCCCTTAGTTCTAGCCATGTACTCTTTACCAAGGGCCTTCTCGAGGTAGATGTAATCGCTGTGAGTAAGGCCGTCGCTATACTGGGTCATCTGGGATGTGTTTATTCCGATTGACTCAGGATCTCGTTCTCGGACAATCCTGCCGAGGCATACATGCTGTTTCTCTTTCTTGGGGTCCCAGACGGCCTTATAGAAGCCGGGGGACCCTGACTTAGAGACAGTAAGTCTCTCTAGCTCCCCGTTCTTTAGGTGGAAGAGGAGGATCGTGCGCCTTTTTGCGTATAGGGTAGGCTCTGGTGTCAATGAAAAATATGTGGGGTCCTCGTTGGATTCGCGGGATGTGACTATCCACATATCAAAGCCCTCTCTTGTCATAATCTCCGGAAGCACCTTGTCGAGGCGCTCCTTAAGCCAATTATTTTGGATCTCAGCCCTCTTCCTAAGAGAGAGGGTATTGTACTTTTCTGTGTACCTGCTTCCGAGGGCAAAATCTATTTCCGTCATTCCATTTTCACCAATAGTCAATTGTTATACTAACGCTCACTTAATGCCTTCTCTGGATGCTAGGTTTTAGTGTGTGGCAATCTCGACACTATCTAATCTGCTGCGTCAATATTTTGTAGAAGGCCCACATGGTTTTAAACGGAATTGGGCCAGGAGATATTTGGTGTTTGTGATATTGGGCCTCAAAAAGGGGAATGAGGAGATTAGAGTTGAGAATACCCTAAGGGCCATCTTGAGGAATCGCTTTGATCCATGCGGCATGCTCTGCCAAGTAGAACCTAACCTCATTGTACGCGAGCATATAGTAGCAGCTTCATTATATAGCACGAGCAATTCAGACTGTCTTTGAGTATCGCGATATAGAGGAACTCCTAAGGATTAGGTGAATACACAATGGCTATCGAGACGAGGACCCACACAGCTTTACATGTCCTCAAAGGTGCTGCTGTGAAGGTACTAGGTGCCAGGTGGACCGCCGGTGTGCACGTTAAGGAGAACCATGGGAGGCTTACCCTCCAGTTTAACCGGAAACCAACACCTAAAGAGGTCCTCCACATTGAGGAGCTCGCAAACTCCAAGATACTGGAAGATGCCCATGTTGATGTCGTCGAAATGGAGAGAATAGATGCTGAAGAGCAACACGGCGACGCCATTTACGATTTATTCCCCATCCCCGCCGCCATCACCAGGCTGACCATCCTCCACATCCCCGATTGGAATGTAAATGCTTGCAACAAACACCACACACCAAGGACCGCCCAGATAGGCCACCTCACAATAATGAAGACCCGGTATAGGATTACAAAGAAACTCCTAGAACTATCTTATAACATCCAATAGTGAACTAAGACAACCGACCGAATACAACGTTAACTTATTCTCTTATAGGCTGAGTCTCGCATCCAACTGCTCTAGGAACTTCTCAAGAGCTTCCCCGGGTATACTTGCCCCGCTGGCATGTTTGTGGCCGCCTCCAAAGCCTCCGAGTCCAGTGGCGATCCGTCTTGTTATCTCCCCTAAATGATGGGGAAGCTCCCGTCTGCTTCTGAGAGAGATATTTATGTGATCGCCCTTCTGCTTATAGCAAACGCCTACCTGAGTTCCAATGGCGTCTGTTATGAGCCCTGCGACGGAGCCTGAGGACAACCCTTCGTCAACTTTCACGTATGCCAGCACACGGAGGCGCTTCGCCTTTCCAGTAAGGGTGTTTATGAGGGTAGCAACCTTTTCAAGATGCTCGATAGCGGCCTCCGGCACTCCTTGAGTCCTGTGAGGGGGTTCGAGGCGGCTTATCGCATCTAGTACCTTTGCTCTAAACTCCTTGGTGGCCCTTTGGGGTAGGGCGTGGGCTAGGAGTAGTCCCTCATGCTGAACGGATTGCCGGTCGTAGTCCAGGAGAAGAGTTTTGGCGATGGGGCCATCATCGAACTGGTCTGCCCATGCAGCGAATGCAGCCATCCTCCCCGCTTTCCGTCCTAGCTCGTCCCTATATCGGTTATAGAGGAGGACGCTGGCGCAGTCCCTAGTGTCGTGGATCACCTCTGCCCCGGCATTCTCTATTTGTTCTAGGATGCCGGGTGCAGTAGGATGGTGGTCTACAATAGTAACCCGGCTGAAGCTGGCGATTCGAAGAAACTCCTCAAGAAGATCCTCCCTGACGTTGAGGTCGCAGAAATATAATTCGTCTAGTGGGGGCTGGATGTTCCTCAAGGCGTCTTTGAGCTCGTCGTAGTTGACCAAGACAGGTCGGGCTTGCTTCATACGCTTTATTAGGGCTGCGCATGTGATACCGTCAGCATCTTCTCCGTGGGAGATGACGATGACTGTTGGATGAAACATATGTCACTCTTCTTGTTCGAAGGTGTCATATAAAGTAAGCTTGAGGAGAGATTAGGGGTTGTCGCACGCGTGACCTCAAGAAGGGGAAGATGAAACTGCCTTGGGGGGCCTCACTTATTAACCGAAACATAGGGGTCCTAGCCGGGTCTGGCTAGTTCGTGTTTTTCTTTGAGCCTATGGCTGAGAGGCTTGCTACGCCTTGGACCCCTGCGGCTTTTAGGGTCTCCAGGGGAAGGGCCAAGATGATAGTGTTGCTCTGGTCCTTGCTCACATCGTTCACCGTTGAGAGGATTCTTAGCTGCATGGCATTGGGATCTTGCATGTTCATGGCGGCCTCAGCGAGTTTAGAAGAGGCCTGGAGCTCAGCTTCAGCCTTGATGAGAATGGCTCTGCTTTCCCTCTCCGCTTCGGCCTGGACAGCGAAGGCTCGCTTCATGTCCTTTGGGAGGTTGATGTCTTGGAGGCCTGCCCTTGCGATATCGATGCCCCAATCCTTGGAGAGTATGTCGATCTCATCTTTGAGTTTGATCGCGATCTCCTCTCTGCTCTCAAGGAGGTCGTCAAGGTTATACTGGCCGATGATGTTCCGTATGGCCGTTTGGGCATACTTAGAGACGGCGTCCCTATAGTTGACGATCTGGGTGATGATCTTCTCGGGGTCCTCAATAGTCATGAAGACGACGGCATCGACGCTCAAGGAGATGTTATCCGCGGTGATGGCTGACTGGCCTTTGAGGTCAACGGTCTGGGTCCTCATATCGACCTTGGTGATTGTGTCGATGATAGGTATCTTGAAGTTAAGATCCGGCTCTACAGTTTTGATGATCTTTCCTAAGCGAAGTACTGCCGCGTTCTCCCACTGCTTTACGATGAAGAGGGAGCCCGCGATGATCAAGACGATGACTACTATAGCGATAGAGTTGATCATTATTTTTCCCTATCTCGGACTTGGATCTTACTCATTTCTTGTTTGTTATAGCCCACGTAGGGGACATTTATATTCAATTCTAAAACCTGATGCAAATATTATGCAAAGATAGTGGAACTAAGGCACAATTCTAGAGAGACTTTAGCGCCCAGCGCGCGCAAAGAGGTAGCTGGATCCTTGGAGATAATATTTTAGCACCCGTCTAGCGGCGCGTTCCGAATCGGCTCATACCATGATGTCCTCAGCCTCAAGGCGGTCCACATCATGGCGGAGAGTGTCCTTGAATGCCTAAAGAACCGGGAACCTGGATAACCAGAGTCTCCCGCTCCGCCCGTGGTGGATCCTCTGGTCTGAGACCCGGAACCGGCACCCCCCGACGAGTTCCGCCTTCTTTTCACCAACATACAGGGATGAAGCGATCCTCCCAATAGCATCGCACTTCATGATACCCCTTCCGCTCGCCGCCCCCACATAGATCCTCCCAGGCACCGACTTCACTAAAGGCAGCTGGTCAAAGCTATTAATCACGTCCTGGCCTGCCTAGCTGTTGATGGGCCTTAAATTCCCGAAACAAGGGAAATACTTCACCAAAACGTGATACGCGTTATCCGTGTAAAAATCCTCCTCGGCCTGGGGATCGTCCTATACCCTAAAGCCCTACACTACATCATCAGAACACGCCATCCAGATGCTCCTCTCATTTAGCTCCGGGCGGAAAAATACGTTAGATATCGGCAAACAGTGAGGGGCATCGACCCATACTTATTTAACCCCTTTACATAGAATAGCGGCTCTAGACTCGATTGACTAATAATTATATGTTGGGTGGTTATTTGTTGTGACTGCGCCCCGGTAGCTCAGTGGCCAGAGCGGCAGCCTTGTAAGCTGTTGGCCGCGGGTTCGACTCCCGCCCGGGGCTCCATTCCCACCTAGTGAGCGGTCGCTTATTTTACGGAAATTTAGCTGGATGGTTTAGCTTATTGAGTTGAATATAATCTCAAAGGACTTTTTTTTGATCACCTAGGTGTTTGGAGATCTATTTATGAATGGGGTACCCTTGCCCTCTATTTTTAATTTATTCCAGTTCTCTTTTCTTCAAAATGCAGTGGAAATCGGGTAGCAATTATAGTATTCTTATCTTCTATTAGTTTTTTTTTGGATAGGGCTTTATTTTCAAGCCTTTGAGAGGGCTATTCAGTCAGCGTTCTCCTTTGATGATTTAAGCTATACTGTGAGACTCTTCAATGATCTTAGCTTTCATAAACCAGCAGATGCAAAGCGTGAGCTTTGAGGCCTTTGATAACTATCCTAAAAGCAACCTGCCTCAGCCCCGGGGACTTCGTGAACCTCCACTCTTCCTCAGCACGATCCTCCTCTGGGGGTTCCAGGCTATATCTATCAGGCTCCTACTCTTCCACCCAGTCCTCTAACTCAGGGGCTGGCTGTAGTTCCCCTTAGAGATAATATATGCGTGCGGAGCACAAAAAACCATTTTTCGAGAAAACACTCGAAAAATAGATAAGGCGAGAGCCTTCTGAAAGTCTGTATATGTCGTTGTTGGATATTTGGGCTCAGCTTCCCCCTGATGCCGTGAAGCTTCTTCAGAGTGTTGTGGCGATTGTGGTGATCTTTATCACTTACAAGTACCTGAGCCGGCTCCTCTCCCGTACTGGAAAGAATGCCGAGTTGGAGCCACATGCGATGAACGCTGCAAGGCTTGTTTTTAGGGTCGCCGCAATCATGGTAGCCTCCACAGTTCTTCTTAGGGTTTGGAGCCTCCCCACCGACTGGTTCGTGGGGAGTTCAGCTCTTATTGGTGCCGTCTTGGGCTTCGGTTCTAGCCAGACCATTAACAACGTGGTAGCAGGATTCTACGTACTGGTAACCCAGCCCTTTAAGGTAAAGGACTATGTGAAGATCGGCGCTCTGGAGGGGCAGGTTGAGGAGATCACTATAAACTACACGAACTTGTACACTCCAACATTCAATCTGCTGAAGGTGCCCAACACCCAGGTAATGAACAGCCGGATATTAAACCTCACTCATGAGGGGTTTATCAAGTACACTTTTACTGTGGGATTCGGGCATGAGTTGTCTAACAGGGTCATCCTAGACGAGTGCATTCAACCCGCTATTGCTGAGTTTCATGAGAGGCACTTGGATGAGCAGCTAAGGAAGCCTGAGGCCTACCTGGAGACGGGGGATCGTCTGGGGAAGCTAATGCTGATCAGGATCTTTATACCAAAAGGGGAGGCGAAGACTCTTCATGTGCTCCAGCCTGAACTCTTGAGCATGATCATGAATCGATGGCACACTCGAAAGAATGCCTAAGCAGGTTAAGGAGAGCATAGCCCAAGGTTGATGCTCTTTTAAACGCATAATCCGATCTCTTTTTACTATCAGCAAACTTTTTTTATTGAGAGAGGCGTAATTGAAAGCAACAATTCTGGTGAGAATATGACCGATCAGATATGGATCACAAGAGATTATCTCAATTGTACCGGATGCCGTAGATGCGAAATTGCTTGCAGTATCCATCACGAGGACTGGATATGGCCCGAGGCCTCTAGAATCAGGGTCTTTATGCCCTTCCCTGGGGTCGAGGTGCCCCATTTCTGTGCCCAGTGCCAGGATTATCCTTGTATCGAGAGCTGTCCTGTGGACGCCCTCAGCGTCGAAGAAGAGACCAGCGCAGTGCTGGTGGACGATGATAAGTGCACAAGCTGCTCTCTCTGCATCAAGGCCTGCCCCGGTCAAATACCAATACTTCATCCTGAAACTAAGAAGGCGGTAATCTGTGATCTCTGCGGTGGGGACCCCGAGTGCGTCAAGTCCTGCCAAAAGGCGAGGTACAACGCTCTCGCAGTGGTCAATGAGAGCCCCAACGGGAACCACAAGCTCTTTGCAGTCCATCCAATCCAAGTAGCAAAGGAGCTAGCGGTGAATCTCTTCGGGGAGAAGGGAGAGGAGGTTATCTAGATGCCTGGTGGATATGCGGGTAAATTCTTAGAGGTTAACCTCACCAAGGGCAAGGTAAAGGACGTCAACTTTAGTAACGAGATCCTAGAACAATACTTCGGCGGCCGGGGATTAGGGGCAAAGATACTTTGGGACCGTCTCGGAAAAGTTTGGGCAAAGGTGGACCCCTTAGGACCCGAGAACATCCTGTTAGCCCTTACAGGACCCATGACGGCAATCTACCCTGGGGCCAGGATATGTGTTACAGGGAAGTCTCCCTTGAGCAACGGTACTGTAGGTTCCACGGCTAGTACCGAGTTCGCTTCAGAACTTAAGATGGCGGGTTACGACGGAGTTATCGTCACAGGAAAATCTAAGGACCCCGTATATATCCTCGTCACTGATGACGGTGGCGAGATAGTAGGAGCTGACCACCTTTGGGGTAAGGAGAGCGAGGAGATCATCAAGACTCTGAATGTGGAGGTCGTTGATGAACTAACCAATAGGAATAGGCACATCGGGCTCATACGGGAGCCCGGCAAGATCTATATCGGCCCAGCAGGGGAAAATATGGTCCGTAACTCTGCAGTCTGTTCCAAGCTCTGCCACGCGGCGGGCTACGGGGGCTATGGTGCGGTGATGGGCTCAAAGAACCTTAAGGCCATCGTTGCAAAGGGCAGGGGGATGATCCCCAAGGTTGATGCCCCTGAGGCTGTAAAGCTGATGCTGGAGAAGACGGAAGACCACCTCGTCAGGCCACGGAGCATGCGCCGATGGGGTACTGGCTATGCTGGCTTCATTGTGGGGAATGAAACAAGCTCCGAGCCAGTACGTAACTGGCAGGAGGAGTGGCACGACGCTGAGAGCTTCGGCGGGCCCCGTTTCGAAAACAAGTACTGGGTCAAAAAGTACTGGGCTGACTACGGATGCAGCACCAGTTGCATGAAAGTGAGCTGCATCAAGAGCGGCCGCTGGAAAGGGGACATCACCGACATGCCTGACTACGAGCTTCAGGCCTATTGTGGGACCAACCTCGGAATCTTCGACCCTGGTGATAACATCCACATCAGTACCCTCTGCGACAAACTAGGCCATAGTGGTATCAACGGGCCCAATACCATGGGTTTTGCAGCGGAGCTCTACCAGCGGGGCATCCTTTCCGAGGAGGAGATCGGGCTAAAGTTAGAGTGGGGGGATACCGCCGCCTTCGAGCAGCTTGCTTATATGATCGCTCAAAGAGAAGGCATTGGAGACATCTTAGCAGAGGGCTCCTACAGGGCCGCCTTAAAGCTGGGTGAGATGAAAGGCATGGATCTCACTAAATATGTGGTCCATGTCAAGGCCATCGAGATCGGCGCCCACGGTACCCGGAGCGACGCTGACTATACCCATGATATCAGCTACGGACCTAACGTCCAGGGAGGAGATCATACCAGCGTTTCCGTGGATGGTTACTCGGAGATGTCCGCCTCGGTCTTCACTGACTCAGGAGTCTTTTGTAATTTCACCTACTCAGGAGTGCCCCAGCAGCTGGTCTTTGACTTCGCAAAAGGTGTGACCGGTTTTCCCATAAGCCGAGAGGGCTGGCGTACCGAACAGGGACCTAGGATAGTTACCCTCCAGAGGGCACTCCTCCTCTTCGGGGGACCAGATATTTTTTGGGAACCCCTAGAGGATGACGATAACCCACCCCGGTTCTACGAAGCCCTACCAAGCGGTCCCTATAAAGGCCGAACCACGGATAAGATCGTCGTGGGGGAAAAGAGGGCGGCCTATTTCGAGACCCTTGGATGGGACGAAAGGGGTATCCCTACTAAGGCGGCCTTAGAAAAATATGGGCTGGGCGATGTCGAAGCCTCGATAAAGAACCTGCGGAAATAGCGTCTTTCTTTACATTCCCTTTATTTTCTAGTATCCTCAAGCTAGTTTGATGAAGGTCACGGTCAGGGTCTTCGCCGACCTTGTACCCGTCATTGGACGGAGATATAGCGTAGAGCTTAAAAGCGGTGCTACCGTGGGGACTTTAACCTCTAAGGTCGCCAGGAAAGCAGGCCAGAAACGCAGGGGATACCTCGGTAATTACAGGATCGTCGGCGGGGACCTAGCAATCCTTGTTAACGGGAGGAACATTGACCTCCTTGGGGGCCTTAATACTCCTCTCAGCGAAGGGGATGAGGTGGTCTATTTGCCCCCCGCAGCAGGCGGATGAACTGCCAGATGCTTTTTTTGTCAGGTGAAAAGCTTATTCGGAGTCTCACCTTTTCATTGTTAGTGATCATTACATGAAGGGATGGAATGGGAAACTCCTCCGGGTTAATCTTACAAAGGGCACAGCTTTTGCTGAGGAGTACTCCGAGGACTTCGCGAGGCGCTTTATAGGAGGTCGGGGCTTTGCCATTAAACTACTCTGGGACGAACTCGAGCCTGGTGTGGACCCTTTAGGCCCAAAGAACATACTCATCTTCGCGACGGGTCCCCTTACCGGCCACGTCATCCCCAACAGTGGCAAGATGGTAGTAGCTTCAAAAAGTCCCCTAACTGGGGGCTACGGGGACGGCAACCTAGGCTCCTGGGCCTCGGTAAACCTCAGGAAGGCGGGGATAGACGCTGTCGTGGTCTCCGGTAGATCCGAGAAACCAGTCTACCTCCACATCGAGAACGATGAGTATTCCATAAAGGATGCCTCCGACCTCTGGGGCCAGGACTCATTCACAGCCGAGGCAATGCTAAAAGAGAGACATGGTCGGGCTTCGGGGGTTTTACTCATCGGGCCTTCAGGGGAGAATCTGTGCAGGGTCAGTACGGTGGTCTCCCAGGAAGGGCGGGCAGGGGGACGTCCTGGGATGGGGGCTGTGATGGGCTCCAAGAATTTGAAGGCCGTGGTCTTACTAGGCACAAAGGCCCTCCCAGCCCACGATATTGATGAACTGAATAGGCTTGGGAAGGTAGGCTATAATCTCATCCTGGAGAAGCAGAGTTTCAAGTGGTGGAAACGTCAAGGTACTATGGCTATACTGGAGTGGTGTCAGGAGGCTGAGACTCTACCCACTCGCAACTTCCGAGAAGGGATCTTCGAGGAGGCTGACGCCATTAACGGATACTCCATGGAGAATACAACAGTTAGGCAGAAGGGATGCCCTAACTGCAATATGACCTGTGGCAATGTGGTTCTCAACGTGGACGGTGCAGAGAGCGAGCTCGACTACGAGAATGTTGCGATGTTGGGCTCAAACATTGGATTAGGGGATCTTAAGCAGATTGCGACTCTGAACAGGATGTGTGACGAGCTTGGACTTGACACCATCGGCGCCGGGGCATGTATAGCCTTCGCGATGGAGGCCTCCGAAAAGGGTCTCATAAGCGAAAAGATCGGATGGGGGGACTTTGAGGGGGCCAAGAAGCTTTTGGAGGATCTAGCATATATGAGAGGTCTCGGGGCCACCTTAGGACTGGGTACTTTGGCTGCTGCTGAAAATATAGGGGGAGGGGCCTCTGACTTTACGATCGAGGTGAAGGGGCTAGAGTGTAGCGCATACAACTGTCACCTCTGCCCGGGGATGGCGCTGAGCTTTGGGACCTCGCCCATTGGGGCACATCATAAGGACGCATGGATAATAAGCTGGGAGATTTCATCAGGTACCAGGACCGAGTATAACGCTGAGAAAGCCGAAAAGGTCATCGAGTTACAGAGGATCCGGGGCGGGATGTTTGAGAGCCTCGTCACTTGTCGATTCCCTTGGATCGAGCTTGGTTTTGAGCTAGACCACTATACTGAGTACTTCAAGGCCGCGACAGGGGTTGAGACGACCCTCCATAAGTTCTGGGAGTTGGGAGATAGGATATATGCCTTGATCCGGGCCTTCTGGGTTAGGGAATATGGAGGTGTTTGGGGCAGAAAAATGGATTATCCACCAAAGCGATGGTTCGATGAGCCAACAACCCAAGGCTCCCTGGCGGGGAGCAGCCTTGATAGGAAAAAGTTTGATGATCTCCTTCAGGTCTACTATGACAAGCGGGGATGGGACAAAAGGGGAATCCCCACAACAGCGACCATGAAAAAACTCAGGCTGCACTCAGAGGCTGTTCAACTCGCCAAGTACGTTGAACTCAGGTAGTTCTTTTCTTCGCCATTTTCTTTTTCCTCTTTTTCTTCAGCACTGTTTGCTTGGGTCTCTGTTTTACTTCTGGTAGTTCAACTGTGAAGCTGGCGAGCCACTCCATTTGACCTTGAAACTCGTTGATGAAACCAGGGAGCTCAAAAATGGAGACTACTGGGATCCTCCTGTAGATCTTGTTCCGGGCAGGTTGCAAGGAGAGCGTCATGGGAACGAAGATTGCTCGTTTCCAGTCTTTCAGTATCCCATTATCTACAAGGATGGCAGGGTTCTCGCTGAGAACTCTGACCTTTTCTAGGTGGGTCTCCACAATCTTCCGCGCAGTTATGCTCCCGAGCCCGTTGGTCCAGTGTTTGCACTCGACGCAGAGAACTAGTGGCTTCCGAGTCGCCAGGACGTCGATCTCCCAGCGCCTTCCTTCTGCTTTGAAGCGGAACCGCCGCCTCACATTGTATCTATTCTCCTCGAAGATGTAGGCTGTCATCTCCTCGAACTCGAGCCACCCGAGTGCCTTGCTCACCCTTTCCATATCGGCACCAACCATCACGGCCCTGATCGCGATCTCAAGCCTCTGTTCCAAGGTAGCGTCGAGGGTTTCTTTGCCGGCTCTGACTAATCCTTGTTCGGTGAGGTGTTCGAGGAATACGGTGAAAGCCTCATCGGTTACCCTTACCATCTTCCGGAGCCCCTCAAAGTCGGTGGGCCCCTCTCTTGTCCTCTCGAGCAGTGCGATAAGGATATCCCTTTGAGCTGGCAAAGAATCACATAAGCAACAGTACCGCCGCAAACTTTAGAATAGCGTTTCGCCTAGGTGATGAAGCCGGAGTTCCTAAGGTTAGCCCTGAGGCGAATCAACTAGCTGAGGAACGGCTAGATCAAAGACCTTGAAATGATCTCTATCGATGGGCCTGAGGATTAGGTGAGATGCGGTGATTTCCATCGTGACTATGCCGACGTCGAAGGGGATCCCTTAACTCTTCCACATAAGCCGCATCGTGAAATGGTTCACCTATAAGATGAAAGATGAGTGAGTGCGATGATGGAGAAACGTGCTCAAAGAGGGTTCCCCTAAGATAAACTAAAAGAGGACTAAAAGTCCCCCCCCCTTTTCACACAAGCAGGCTTCTTAATGATGTATCCTAAGGACCATTTTTCCCGCAAAGATTCTTGTGATCGACCACTAGTTTGGGCGCTTCAATATAGATAAGGTCGCCGACCTCCAGATCCTAGACAGGGACTCTTGAAGTTGAGAATCAAGGTAGAGCGGGTGATCATCAATGAGGGAGAAAAATCCCTGGGGTATGAGATCGTACTCCAGGGACCTCCCGTTGATCCCTCTATTAGTCAGTTAAGTGAATCGCTGTTCAGGGTGACATATAGGAGATTTTCCCACTCTAGAGGCTTGCTTTCGTAGACCCTCTTGTCTCCTTTAAGAGCTGTATTATTCCTCCTAAGGTAAAGAAAATCCCTCGGGTGATGTCCAGGATCGGGTAGAATAACATTTTTCTAAGGGTACGGGTCCTTTGCGCCGTCTCAAGGTAAAGCAAAGTCAGGACTGCGTAGAAGAATATGAATATGCCTATGGCAATATCTATTAACATATGCTGATTCAGCATTAGTCCTACGGAAAGGAGCGTCAATATGATAATCAGGGAGAACGTCGATGAGATCAGATATGTAATGAACCATTGGGCTAGCTTGCTCCTGCGTTTCACCTTTATGAGCTTAGCACCCCCCCGACCATAACTGAAGTGTTGAAATAGTATCTCCCAGAAACGGGTTCGATGCTGATGGTAGACGTAGACTTTTGGATCGAGGACAATTTGGAACCCAGCTTTCCCTAACTCTTCGACTGGAACCAGGTCATCGAAACCGAACTTGATCCTTTCGTCGAAGTTACCTATCTTGAAAAGGGCACTCCGCCTAAATGCCATGTTGCATCCCGCAGGGAACTGGCGTAATACAAGCTGCGTTGCTACTTTGCGCAACTTATAACTAGGCTTTACGTTAAAAAAGGTCTCGTCCATATAGGTGGAAAGGAGGTCTCCCTTATTGTAGCCCTCCACGTTACCCCCAACGAAACCTACTATGGGGCTCTGGAAGTTCCTTGCGATTGAACTCGCCCAATCCGGGGGCACGACGCAGTCCCCATCGGTGAAGGCTATAATCTGCCCAGTGCTCCATTTGATGCCCGTGTTTCTCGCGGCGTTGATGCCTCTCCCCTCCTCGCAAACGACTCGGACAGGGTACTCTTCTACGATCTTTCGGGTGCCATCGAAGGAGTCACCGTCTACTACCACAATTTCGATCTTTTGAGAGGAGTATTCGAGCTCCATAAGAGATTCCATGAGGGCAACAATAGTCTTAACTGAGTTTCTCACAGGTACAATTATTGATATTGAAGGATAGTTTCTTGGTGGGACTTGCATCCTTAATGGATGGAAAAAAATCTTATTTAACAAAATCGGAAACGTTGTCGTTGCCCCTTTGTTTTCTTCTTTTCATACGCGGTGGAATCAAAGTACCTCCAAGGCTAGTCTACATTCAATGTTCCCCGAAGGGGCGAACTCATATTAGCGAGCACACTATCTGAATCTTGATCGCAATGACTGACTTCCACAAAGAGAAGGCAGACGAGGCCCTTGATATTCTGAACACGAGGGGCGCAGATGCACTGCTCCTATTCCCTGGAGCAGATATAGGCTACTATACCGGTTTTTCTATAGGGCCAAGCGAGCGGCTCGCGGCTGCCCTCATCCCCTTCAGCGGGAACCCTGTTCTGGTTGTTAATCAGCTGGAAGCAGAACTCCGGGGCCAGAAATCATGGATAACTGATGTGGACCTCTGGTTGGAGCACGAGGACCCTGTGGAGATTTTAGCCGAGAACTTCGAGCGCCTAGATTTAGAAGACGCCGTGGTGGCCATTAATGAGGACGCCCCATGGGGATGGATTAACAGGCTCATAGAAAGACTCCCTAAACTGTTCTTTGTTGATGCCACCTCTTACATGAGCCAGATTCGGATGGTAAAGTCCCAGCAGGAGCTAGACTGGATGAGGATGGCCTGCGCAATCACTGATAAAGCCCTCGAGGTAGGCTTCGGGAACCTGCACACGGGGCTGACCGAGAGGGAACTTGCGGGCATCCTCACCTCCGAGATCAGGTCCAATGGGGGTGGAGCTGGTTTTGTAGGGGTACTCTTTGGTGAGAGAGCCGCCCTACCCCACGGCCGACCCGGTGAGAGAGAATTGGAGCCAGGGGATTGCGTCTTAGTGGATTTAGGGACTAATGTTCATGGTTACTCCTCGGATCTAACTCGGACAGTCTTCTACGGGAAGCCCTCTACGCGCGAGGCGGAGCTCTATGCTCTCGTCAATGAAGCCAATCAGATCGCCTACAAAGCGGTTAGGCCAGGGGTCTCATGTGGAGAACTAGACTCGATCGCCCGTAAGGTGATTGATAACGGGGGCTGTGGGGAGTACTTTATTCATCGCTTGGGCCATGGTATAGGTCTCCAGGTGCACGAACGCCCTTATATTGTGCAGGGAAACGAGCTGGAACTTGAGGCCGGGATGACGTTCACCATTGAGCCTGGAATTTACATTGTGGGGGAGATAGGGATCCGAGTCGAAGATACCGTCGTCTGCACTGCCGGGGGATGTGAGCGCCTCACAAGGCTCACCCGAGAGCTCACCTCCTATCCCATTAAGGATTAGAGGATTAAGAACATGGTCGCCTTCCCTTCCTCGCGTGTTATGCCTATACTGATGCACTCCTCGGGAGTATTCTAGATCTACCCTCTCCCCTTTGAATAATATCGTGCCGGAGTAATATCTTTGAGATCCTTCTCATCGCTCTGAGCGCGCACCCTGAAAACTGAACCTTAAGCGTGCAAGCGTTATTACGCGTTTGTAACGCTTTTCAAACTCATGCATGAATATTTTTGACTTCCTTTTTTTTATATCCCTATAATACAATGAAAAATATAGTGGTATTAACTCCAAGATACTCTAAGACCACGATTAAAAGGGATGATTAGAACGAAAAATACATTTATTTATTCTATTCAGAACATTTAGCTCGATACAATTAGACCTTTTGTATCTTGTATATATTTTGAGAATTTTTTTTTGGATTCCTCACTATCGTCACCTTTTGCTGTAAAAAATGCATGAGGTTTATCTGTAAAATGAAATGGAGGGCTTAAGCATCCCGGCATTTCGAAAATTTCTAGTGCTAACTCCAAAGTTGAGGAATGAAAAGGAACTTTTCCAAATCGAACACTTCCTTCAATTCGAGGAGTAGGAGGCGAGT
>CEUD01009220.1_pt1 | contig 19256 bp, 13 predicted proteins | sample 356481 | NCBI WGS metagenome assembly CEUD01 (sample SAMEA2623314, study PRJEB7988) | marine metagenome | isolation source: saline water (ENVO:00002010), including | reverse complement strand
GAAAAATGGGATGCTCCAAGTTTTGATCCCAATTATTCCAATCTTGAACTAGATTTTTTTCGTCCAATAGTTGAAAAGGTCTTAGTAAAATCTATATTCTGGGATTGGAATGATGATATTAAAAAAGATTTAGTTATTGGTTCTTCTACAAAATCCTAGAACTTGTTAAATATAAATAAAAATTAAAATAGAAAAATATATTAATATAGATTAAGAACTGAAATGGACAAAATGAATAAAACTCAAACTTTGACAGAAACATTAGAAAATTTACATAAATATAAGAATTTATTAAATGTAGATAAAATAAGAAAACTTGGATTTGATACTTTCTCAAAAATAATTAGAAATAAAAATATTTTAAATGATTTTGGGAAATATTTTTCTAAACTTTTTGATTTAGAAAGTATGAAAAAATCAAATCTATTAGTCCGTAAATTTTTAACATGCTACATAGTTGTGTGTTTTCCAGATTTCGTTTTCAATAACGAAATTAAAGATGTTGATGATTTACAATTTAAAAATTTATCCAATAAAATATCAATATTATTCAATAATATTTTAAATTATACAAATGATGACGAAGATAAAGTAAACTCTGATGTAAAAATACAAGAATTTAAAATAGAGTTGGATAATTTTATTGTCTTTTTTGATAAATGGAAAAAAAAAGATGTAATCAAAGTTCTTCTACCATTTGCTAATTCATATTATGAATTAAATGATACATTGGCACTAGTTACAAAAAATCAACAAGAACAAGAACAAGAACCAGATACTGATGATATTAAAATATGGAAAAGTGAAATAGAAAAACAAAAAACCAAGATATTAAAACAAGTTAGACATATTGATGGAGATGATGCTGTATCATTTGTCAAAAATTATAAACCCCCCAAACTTATTATTGATGATAAGGTTTACGCTCAAATTGAAAAAACTATGAAAAAAGCTTATTGGGATAAATTAAAAGAAGATATTGAAAATAAAGATTTTTCAATGATTGTATCATTATTAACTGATGTTAGGGATATGATTTTCCAACTAATTCCAAATCGTCAAGATATTAGAGAAGAATTTAATGGGAAATTTGATTTAGAACTTGTAGAACAAATGATTACACATAACGCTATGGATGTTAAAACTGTGTATAGTATTGCTTTAATGTTAATCGAATATCTTAAAATGTTACAGGCACCAATTGATGATAAAGATACACAAGAATGGTGTGATGAAATTACAAATCTTTTTTATACAGAAAATATAACATATGGAGATATATTACCAGCTTTTTTTAGTGGAATGTTTCAACGATTAGAAAAGATTAAACAACAATTATATGATTTTTATCATCCAAAAGATGAAAATACATCTGAAAATGAAATAACAAAATAAACTTTATAAAATTTATTATATTAGTTTTAAATATTGAATTAAATGGAATTTAATTTAAAAAGTTTATCAACTGCTATAAATGAACATCTTAAATCTGGTAAAAAACTAGATACAGCAATGCACATAGTTGAAAAATATAATGCAAATGATTGGGAAAAATATTGTAAATTTTGTAATGTTTCTTATAAAAGAAATTTAGTTCATATTAATGATTTATTTGATATTTATGTTATTTGTTGGAATAATAATCAAAAAAGTCCAATACACGATCATGCCCCTAATGGTTGTATATTGAAAGTATTACAAGGTCAAATAAATCAACATTTATTTACACCTGATGTAAAATTTATAAAACAAGTTGTAAATAATGAGGGTAATGTTTCTTATATTGATAATAATATTGGTTTACATAAAATTGTAAATGGTAATAATAAGACAGTTTCTTTACATGTTTATTCGCCACCTTTATATAAAGGTAATATATATAGAAGAAATGGGGTATAAGATTGAACATTTAGATAAATTATTAAAACTTGGGATACCAAAAAATAAATTCACTCTCATACAGAGTGCCTTATTTCCAATTATGAATATTAGACAAAATGGTGATTTAGATTTTATATTAGAATCGAGTTTGATTCCTATTTATAAAGAAAAAATTTTAAAAATCAAGGGATTAAATATTAAAATAAATAATGATAATTATAAACAATTTGGTTGTACTGGAGATGATGATTTAATAAAAAATCATTCAATGGATATAGATGGATTACGTTTTTGTCATTTTAAATTTTATAATAGAATTTTAAGAAATCGTAGTTATAGAGTTCGTAGAGAAAAAAAAAGAAAATATGGTTTCTGTGATTACGAAAAATTAAAAAATTTTTTTGAAACTAATAAACACTTACAAGACCCATTTACTAATATTTCTATTAATACTTGGGGTAACTTAACTTTTCCTATGTAAAAATTTTTTAAAATTGACATAATTTATTTATCAGTAGACATTATTAATAAATAAATTATGGGAGTTTATTATTCTTTTTGTGATGTGAATAATTGTAATCCTCAAAATTTGACAACTTATGACGATCTAGCATTTAATGCATTATGTAATCGTGATAATACATATTGTGAACCCTTCTGTGAATTTTATTCAGATGAAGATACAAGTGCTATTAGTAGTAATTGATGATTATGATTAGTTCTTTATTAAAATATATTATAAATTTTAATAATATAGAATATTTTAATATGACTCATTATGGATTATTATTATTATTTCCAATAGATAAACAATATGATTATATAGTCGAAAAACATTTTACAATATTGTTTAAAAAACAAATTAAAATTACACTACTCGAATTCCGAGATTTATTTAAATTAGATCCTCGCCATGAAGAATATGTTATAAGAAAACGAACTAGTGAAAATATTGATGATGGAAATCTTATATTTTTTATATTTGAGGCAAATTCAATGGAATATGTAAATGATTTTTTAAAAAAAAAAACTAGAAGAGAAATAGATAATATTCGTTTTGAAAAAACAGGTATTGATAGAAAACAATTACCAATGCAAAATCATTTACATACAACTGATACTTTAACACAATTAGTAGATAGTATTAATTATTTAAAGAGAAAAAATAAAATAAATAAGGATGAATATATTAAGATACGAAAAATTTATTTAACAATATAAATTTAAAAATGCTGGTGGTTCTTCTTCTATTAATAATTTGTTTACTAACTTTTCGGTAATTGTTATTGGTAATGTAACATTTTTTGAATAATATGAAAATTTTTTATCCCTTTTGATATTATTTACATACTGTAATAAATTTATTTTTCTAATTATAATTTGAATTGCCCTTTTTCCTTCTCTTACACCTTCTTCCTTTCGTATTTTACGAATTATGAATGAGATTATGTTGTCTGGAAATATGATGTCTTTTTCATTTAATCCAATTTCTTTTAATTCTTTTGGTATGATATAATCTTTTAATATTCTTACTTTTTCTTTTGGTTCAAATCCCTTTACTTTTATAACTTCTAATCTATCTCTTAAAATTGGATCAATCATATCTATATGATTTAATGAAAATACAAACAAAACACGAGATAAATCTATCTTAATATTTCCAAAATACATATCTTCATATTCATGATTTTGAGAAAAATCTATAATTTCCATAATTTTATTAACAACACTTGAACCATGTCTTGTTGTATCAATTTTATCTAATTCATCCATAAATATGATTGGATTCATACACCCAGTTTCCGTTAGCATACGGCAAATTCTTCCATAATCTGAACCCTCATAAGTGTGAGCAAAACCTGAAAGATATGATTCATCTGACATTCCAGATAACGAAAATGAAGCAAATGGTCTATCTAACGCTTTTGCTAAACCTTCACGAAAGAGCGTTGTATTATGTGTGACAATAAAATTATCAAGTAAATATTTGTGATCTCCATCTAATTCAAACCCATAATATTTATCTCTACCAATACATTTAACTGATATTTGAGAACATAAAGCATCTTTAATTTGTTTTCGAACTTCTGCTTCTTTTCTTAAACAGAGTACTGGAATTTCTTCTAATCCATTACCATATATACACATTCTATTATATTCTCCTTCTCTTTTTTCTCCTTTATACATGCAACTCTTTTTGCATTTTTTAGAATAACAAGCAAATCCTAAACTTCTACATAAATATACAATATCTTCACTTAATCTACTATTTTTTTGAGTAATGTCATAACAATTATTAGTATAAGAACCATCGCTATCAATCAATCCTGCTAATAATTTTAATCGATTTTCTCTTGAATTACATTTGTAAATATGTGGAATGTGTTTATTACCAATTAGATTATGTTTTCTTAAAATTTTCTTCATATAATTTTGAGTTGTTAATGAATTAATTCTGTATGTATATTTTTCCTTATGACTTAAATAACAATCATATTTTTTTAAATTAACTGATAAATATTTTAATATTGTTGAATCCTGTGTAGTTATTGCTGTTTCCATTGAAGTACCATCTCCTAACCATAATCCTAAAATATATGGATCAAATTTTATATTATCTATTTTTTCAATAGCATAACCAAATAATAAACTTTTATTATATTTTGATAATTTTAAATAATCTTTTAATGTAATTTCTATATTTTTTAATCGTATTTGTTTTTCAGAATATTCGTTTACTTTTTTAAATATTTCATTTTTATTGTATAAATTATATTTAAAATTTTTATAATTCATTTTAAATATTCCATTATCATTACTATGGGATATGACTTGATAAGATGTATTTTTATCTTTAATTGTTTGATAAGATTTTATATTAAATTTAATAATATGTTCATTATCAATAATTTTTGTTTTATCTCCAATTAAATAATATTTATCTTTATAGATATTTTTAATATCAAAATCGATATTATTTACTTTATATCCTTTTAATTTTTTTAGAACATATTTTGGTAATTTTAAATATTCTTTGACAGATATGGTTAAATATTCATTATTTTTGTCAATTGTTTTACTAAAATTTGTTGCTTCTTTTAAAATTTCCTCTTGATTTTTATTTTTATAAGAAAAATTTTTGGATTTATATTTATATTCTGATGAATTAAACCATACTACTTTATAAGTTTTTATATTTTTAATATTGTCTATTCTTAACCAACCACTGATTTTTAAACATAGTATATGTTCACTATTTACTGTATATGTATCTCCTTTCACATTTGATATTTCATACATTTCATCTTCACCCCTTCCTAATCCTAATACTTTTCTTGGTTTTGAATCAATACCCATTAACAAATCACCTTCTTTTATATCTTGAACCATTTTAATTTTACCGTCATACATTAGTATCGGCGTGTTTTTCCCGTGGCATTTACCTACGCCTGGACTCCCGACAACTGCTAATGCGTGACCTTTTGAAGGGGGGTTAGAAACCCATTTTGCTACTAATTCAACTAATGCTTCCTTTACCTGTTCTTGACCATATATTGCTTTATCAAGGGTATTTTTAATATCATATAATTTATTTCCAATTTCTGTATAATCATTTTGTTTAGAAAGACTAAATTTACAATATTTTCCAAATGGAATTTTTAATATATTGTCTAACCATTCTCGTAATTTTTTATATTCAGAACCGGAATTTTCCAATGTTTGCAATAATTCAAGTTTTTTAATAATTATTGCTTTAGTTTCAAGTGGAATATCTGATAATAGTATTTTTACTTTTTCTGGTACTGATTTATCATTTATTTCTTTTATCTGAGTTTCCATTGATTTAACTTTTTCTTTTTCTTCAATTGATAATTTTTTATAAACATCTGATTCGTCATTAATATCAAAATCTTCGTCATCTTCGTCATTCAATTGTTTATTCCAATGACTATTTTCTGCTAAGGCCTTTTTAATAGATGAACGTAATTTAGTTCGTAAAATACCTTCTAATAATTTTCTATTTATATCAGTTTTTTGGATAACATTTTTTTCTTTTACATCTTTGATATTATCTGCTTCATCTATGATCAATATATCATCATCATCATCATCATCATCAGAAGAACTACTTACTATATAACAATTCTCGAATTTTGTATCATAATTTGAATAATCTTCTTCTATTATTACGTCCTCTTCTCTAAGTTGAGAATTATTCGTTATTATAGAATCATTTTCATCCAAATTTATTATTTCTGAACTATCATCATTAGAACTATTATTTCCACTATTCTCTTCAGTATTATCTTCTTTTATGATTGTACTCATTATTATATTATTACAATATATTTTTTGTTCTTTTTTTTCCGTTATTCTTCGTTTTTTTAGTGGTGGCATTTTATTTAAAATTTCTGATGTTAAATCCTCTGTTAAATCGGAACTAGATAAAAATTCACTTAATGTTCTTTTATCATTTCTAGTTAATATATTTTTTTTTAATATTCTATTTAATTTATTGTTTGGTGACGAATTATCATTTGTAGGCATATTAATTACTATTAAGTAAACTACTTTTTTTTTAAAAATAATTTAATTTTATATATATCTATATATTTATATCAAAGTAAATATATATTTATACATATTTATAAATCTATTTAAAGTTTATGTTCTTTTTAAAATATAAAATTGATTTAAATATTTATTTAATATATTTGAAAATAAATGAACGATATTGATATTTCAAAGAGAATTCGAGAAATTCGTTTTAGTATTGCTTCGCCCGATATGATTCGGTCGATGGGGACTACTCAAATAACTATTCCTGAATTATATGAAAATAATTGTCCAAAATTTTCTGGGTTATTTGATTTACGAATGGGAACACAAGATAATTTATTTTTATGTAAAACATGCAAAAATAATATGAAAGATTGTTCAGGACATTTTGGGTATATTGATTTAGCTCGGAAAGTATATTTTATACATTTCTTACCCACCGTTAAAAAAATTTTACAATGTGTTTGCTATAAATGTTCTAATCTATTAATTGATAAAACAAATCTTAATATTATTAAAAAGTTGAAAAAGAAATCTCCAAATATTCGTATGAAAATTATTTATAAATTATGTGCTTCACAATCTAAAAAAACTTGTACTAATTATAATGGATGCGGTCGTCTTCAACCTCGTTATATCAAAGATGGAACAAATTTATTTGTTGTACACAAAATTGCTAATCCAGATGGAAATGGAAAACCCATGGATAAAAAAGTTCAACTTAATGCAGATGAATGTTATAATATATTGAGAAAAATTTCAGATGAAGATTGTGAACTTTTAGGATGTTCGCCAACCTTTTCTAGACCAGAATGGTTAATTTGTTCTGTTTTACCAGTTCCCCCACCATGTGTTAGACCATCCGTTAAACATGATGCTAATTTGAGATCAGAGGATGATTTAACATATAAATTATTAGATATTATTAAAGCTAATAATAGTCTTATGATTAAAGTAAAATCTAATGATCAAAATCATATTAATGATTATATCGACTATTTACAATATAATATTACTACATTAATTGATAACGAAGTTAAAGGAATTCCTCCAGCACAACAAAGAACTGGAAGATTACTTAAATCAATTAGACAACGTTTAAAAGGAAAAGAAGGAAGAATTAGAGGAAATATTATGGGAAAAAGAGTTAATTTTTCTGCTAGAAGTGTTATATCTCCTGACCCAAATATTGATGTTGACGAATTAGGTGTTCCTCTTAAAATTGCTATGAATATGACTTTTCCAGAAGTTGTAAATGTATATAATATACATGCTTTAACTACATTAGTTCAAAATGGACCTGAAAAACATCCCGGTGCTAAATATATTATCAAAAAAAATGATGATAGATTGGATTTACGATATGTCAAAAATTCTAATATTACATTAGAATATGGTGATGTTGTTGAAAGACACATGGTAGATGGAGATATAGTACTATTTAATAGACAACCATCTCTTCATAAAATGAGTATGATGGGGCATAGAGTTCGTGTTATGCCATATTCTACTTTCAGATTAAATGTTGCTGTTACTACACCATATAATGCTGATTTCGATGGAGATGAAATGAATTTATATCTTGCTCAATCAGTTGTTGCTTCTACGGAAATAGAAGAATTAGTATGTGTACCAAATCAAATTATTAGTCCACAATCTAACAAACCTGTTATTGGATGCATTATGGATACAGTTGTTGGGGCTAACAATATCACTCGTAAATGCACAAAATTAAATTTTAAAGAAATTATGAGTATGTTACCTCATATTAGTACATTTGATGGGAATTTACCCAAATTTAAAGTTGATTCATTCAATAATAAACATATTCCTGATAATGTTTATTTAGAAGGTAGAGAAATTTTTTCTTTACTTTTACCATCTGAAGTAAATTACTTTAAATCAATGGATGATGAAGATAATATTGAAATTATTAATGGTGATTTAATTACAGGTAAATGTTCCAAGGCAGTAACTGGGACTTCAGGTGGAAGTTTAGTTCATATTATTCAAAATGATTTAGGAAGAAATTCAACAAAGCGATTTTTAACTGAAATTCAAGGAGTTACTGGAACATGGTTAATGAAAAATGGATTTAGTGTAGGAATTGGGGATTGCTTACCCGATTCTAAAACAAAAGATTATATTAATAATACTATTTCTAAGGCAAAGGCTAACGTTAAAAATATTATTAGTGCTACAATTTCTAGTAGACTTAAATTAGAAACAGGTATGTCCATTAGAGAAGAATTTGAAGCTCGTATTTTAAATATTCTTAATACGGCAAGAGATGATGCTGGAGGATTAGCTACTAAAAAATTAGGAGATGATAATGCTATTAAAAATATGGTTACATCTGGTTCTAAAGGTAATTTTATTAATATTAGTCAAATTATGGCTTCGGTTGGACAACAAAATGTTTCATCTGGAGCAAAAAGTGGTCGTATTCCTTGTGGATATAGAGATAGAACTTTACCACATTTTCAAAAATTTGATGATGGTCCAGAAAGTAAAGGTTTTGTTGAAAATTCATTCTTATCAGGATTAACTCCATACGAATTCTTTTTTCATGCTATGAGTGGTCGCGAAGGTTTAATCGATACCGCCGTTAAATCGGTATCTTGGGATACAAAACTAATAATTTTAGATAATGGTAAAGTTAAAAATATTAAAATAGGTGAATGGATAGATAGTGATTTAGCGAATAATAAAGAAAAAGTAATTCATTATGATGAGAAAGATGCTAATATGGAACTTTTAAATTTAGATAAAGATGTATTTATACCAACAACAACGAATAATGGGAATATGTCTTGGGAAAAGGTAACAAAAATAACAAGACACGATCCAAGTGAATATATTTATAAGGTAACTACGAAATCAGGTAGAGATGTAAAAGTGGTAGAATCAAAATCATTATTGATTTGGGATAAAGAATTAAAAAGATATGAAGAAAAAGATATGAAAGATATAAAAATAGGTGATAAAGTACCAGTATCTATAAATTTAAAAAATAATTTAAATGAAATAAAATTTATAAATATGAAAGAATATTTACCGAAAGAGGAATATATTTATGGAACCGATTTTAATAAAGCTAAAAATATGGTTGAAAAAATATTGGAAAATAGGAAAAAAATGCCAGCATTATGGTGGAATAAAAATAATGGAAAAGAATTTATATTACCTTATAAAAATTCACAAAATTTTTTAAGGACATTAAAACGTTCAAATATTAAAAATATAAAAGATGGAAATATTTATTGTTATCGGGGTGTGAGAACAATATCTTTGATAGAGGATAAAATGGAATTAAATGAAGAAAATGGATTTTTCATTGGATTATATATTGCGGAAGGTAATTCACATATTAAAAGTGGACAAGTATGTATAGCGAATAATGATAATAAAATATTAGAAAAGATTAGAAAATGGTTTGATAAAAGAAATATAATTAATAAAACATATATTAAAAAAAATTCAAAATCAGTATCAACAACAATTCAAGGTTATTCAACAATATTATCGAAATTTTTAAATAAATTTGTGGGTAAAAATAGTAGATATAAATTTATACCTGCAGAGTTTCAATTAGCACCAGATAATTTTATAAAAGGATTTATCGATGGATATTATTCAGGAGATGGAACAATATCAAAAAATTCGATAGATTGTTCATCGGCATCAAAAGATGTAATAGAAGGAGTAAGTATGTTATTAACAAGATTTGGAATTTATAGTAAAATGTCTGTTTCCATATTAAAAAGAAATAATTTTAATACAGAAAATATAGCTCCAATAAATAGATTATCTATTAGATCATTATTTGCTAAAAAATTTGCGAATACTTTTAAATTAACAATTGATTATAAAAATGAAAGATTAATAAAAATATTGGAATCAAAAACATTATTAAAGTATGAAAATACATATAAAGTAATAAATGATACAATATTAGATGAAATTATATCTATCGAAAAAATATTATCTAATAATCAAAAAGTATATGATTTAACAATTCCATCTACAAAAAATTTTGGGTTATATAATGGATTACAAGTATATGATACATCGGAAACTGGATATATTCAACGACGATTAATGAAGGCGATGGAAGACTTAAAAGTTCATTATGATATGACTGTTCGTAATGAAAGAGATCAAATTATTCAATTCATTTATGGAGATGATGGATTTGATGCTACACGAATTGAAAAACAAAAAATAGAAATTTTAAAATATAATAACAAGATATTTTCCAATAAATATAAATGGAAAAAGAAAGAATTAAAACAAAATATGGACAAAAAGTCTTATAAACGAATGAAAACAAATAATGACTTTCAAGAAATTATTGACAAGGAATTTAATAGAATTCAAAATTATAGAAATTATTTACGAAAAATTAAACACGAAGATATATCATATTCACCAGTTCATATTTATAGAATTATAAAACAAGCCAAAAATAGATTTAATATTGATAATCAATCTGTTAGTAATATTAATCCAATTGAGGTTATTACAAAAGTTGAAGAAATATGTTCTAAATTGAGAGCATTGATTAGTGATGATGATATTATTAAAGAAATTAATAAAAAATCGATGAAAAATTTTAAAATGTTGCTTAGAACAAAATTATCAAGTAAGATGGTTGTTATGGAACATAAATTAAATTTATTAGCATTTGATTGGATTATTTCTAAAATATATGAACAATTTGATAAATCTTTAGTTCAACCAGGTGAAATGGTTGGTTCAATTACCGCACAATCTATTGGAGAACCAGCTACTCAAATGACATTAAATACATTTCACTTGTCAGGAGTGGCATCTAAATCTAAAATTACCAGAGGTGTTCCACGATTACGAGAATTAATTAATGTATCCAAAAATCCAAAAACACCATCAATAACCGTTTATTTAGATAAAAGTATATCTAAAAATAAAGATGAAGCTAAAAAAATTATTAACGATTTACAATATACGAATTTGAGATATTTTACTGTTGAAACATCTATCCATTATGACCCTGAAATTTATAAAAAAAGTACTAATATTACACAAGATAAAGAGTTTGTTGAAGAATATTATGACATTTTTGACAATGATGTGAGTTTTGAAAATTTATCACCTTGGGTTCTCAGAATTGAATTTGATCATCAATATATGCTAGACAAACAATTCACTATGTTTCAAATTTATGAACATCTTTTAACTAAATACGATTCTAAAAAAATTCAAGTCATTTTTACTGATGATTGTGCTAAAAAATTAGTTCTTCATATTCGTTTTATGTATCAAAATATTTCAAAAGAAATTACTGACTTAGATCAAAAAAAATTAAAAGATTTTGAACAAATTGTTATTAATGACTCTGCTGTAAAAGGATTAAAAAATATTGACAAAGCATTTATGAGAGAAATTAAAACAGTTGATTATAAAAAAAATGGAGATAAATATAATGTAAAGGAATGGATTATTGAAACAAATGGAACAAATCTTGCTATATGCTTATGTAATCCATCAATCGATTCTACCAGAACTATCTCTAATGATATACATGAAATTAAAGAAATTTTTGGAATTGAAGCGTCTAGAACAATCTTGTTTGAAGAAATTAAACAAGTTATTGGAGATAGTGGAATTTATATTAATGATAGACACCTTAATATTTTAGTTGATGTTATGACTAATAAAGGTTATATTATGAGTATTGACAGACACGGAATTAATCGTTCTGAAAGAGGACCATTAGCTAGAAGTAGTTTTGAAGAAACTACTGATCAATTAGTTAAAGCAGGTGTATATTCTCAAGTTGATAATATGGTTAGTGTAACTGCTAATATTATGACTGGACAAAAAGCAAAATTTGGAACACATATGAGTTCTATTATTCAAGATATGAAATTAATTATTGAAAAGGGAAAAAAACCTGTCGATATTCAAAAGATGAAAAAAACAATTTTTTCATTAAAACAAATTATATCATAATTTTCTTTCTTATTATTATATAAGACATAGATATAAATGACTCAAGTATCTTCACAGAATTTTAAAGGATTTCCCCCAAAAATATGGGGGTCATCCGCATGGAAATTTATGCACACCATTGCTTTATCATATCCAGATAATCCCACACCATTTGATAAAGAAAATTATAAAGCATTTTTTTTAAGTTTAGAAAATGTCATTCCTTGTGGAAAATGTAGAAATCATTATGCCACAAATCTTAAAAATATTAATATTAATAATTATTTAGATAATAGTTCATCTTTATTTTTATGGACAAATAAAGTACATAACGCAGCAAATGCAACATATGGAGGTAAACAAACAGATGTTAATACTGCCAAAAATTTCTACCTTAATTGGCTTACTACTAATATTCCTCAAATAACACAACGTAAAAATAATAATATAGTTAAAAAAGAACATTTCTCTTCGACTAAACCAATGTCAAAGAAAAAAATATTGGGAATTTGCTTACTTATTATCGTTTGCATCATTATTGCTCATTTTGTTATGAAAAAATTATTAAAATAGAATTAACTTATGATTTTTATAAATTATTATTTTTAAAATGTATTTGGCTATTACTGTATTAATAATAAACTTTTTGTATTTTGTTGTTGAATTAGTATCAGGATTTTATTTTAATTCAACAGCATTAAAAACTGATGCTTTTCATATGCTCGCCGATATATTAGCAATATGTATATCAATCTATTGCGAATATTTATCTAAATTTAAAAAAAATAACCGTGTTACATTTGGATGGAATAGAGCCGAAATATTAGGAGGATTTACTAATACAATTTTCATACTTTCAACTTGCGTTTTATTATTTATCGAATCTATTACTAAATTATTTGAAAAAAATGACATTGATGTTATGATTGATAATATAAATATTTTTATAATCATTGGCACAATCGGATTAGTTATTAATTTAATTAGTGCATTTTTGTATAGTAAAATTGGAATTTCTCACGGACATTTCCACGGAGATGAACACGGAGATGAACACGAACACAAACATTCTATTAATACAAAAGCATTAATGCTACACTTTTTAGGTGATACTCTTGGCTCTATTATTGTCATTATTTCCGGCTTTCTTATTAAATATGATAATAAATCGGAACTATTACATTATTATGATCCAATATGTTCCCTTATTATTATTTTTATTATCGCTTTCCCAACTTTCAAATTATATTATCAAACTTTTCAAATTTTATTACAATATTCTCCTAAAAAGATTGAATCAGATAAACTTAAAAAAGAATTACAGAATCTTCCATTCGTTATCAATATACACGAATTACATATATGGCAATTAGATGAAAAAATAATTATTGGAACCATTCATTTTCAATGTGATAATTTTGATAATATTGATCAAAAATGTATTTCAATCAAAAATATTTTCCATAAATTTGGTATTCATTCCACTACCATTCAACCAGAATTAAATGAATTGTGTATTGAACCATCTTGTGATGATAATACCTGTAATCAAAAAAAATGTTGTGATATTACTGATACCTTTACCGTATAAGTTTTAATAAAATTTCCCGAAATTGTGTGGGAAATGTTTCAAAAAAAACATATGATTCATCTTCATTATCTTTTTTTTTATAAACTCGCATATTCTTAGTAATATTTCCTTTATGTGTTAAAGCAATTAAGACAAATATATATGGAATCTGGATTATTTTTGATTCTCTACCGCGAATCATTAAACTACCTTCACCCTTTTCAAGATTTTCATTATATTTTCGCTCTTCAAAAAATTCCCGCGTATACGCCATCGATGCTTCTGATATCTTTAATGAACGGGTGTCATTTATTGAAAAACTAGTTTTATTATAAATATCATAACATCCAATCTGAGTACATCCTACACAACCTTTTGTCCTATTCTGTAAAAGAATTTTAACTCTTGTTTTTACAGAATACGATGGATAATAATCGTCATCATCCATATGAACTATTATATTATAATTAGCATATTTTACACCTAAATTTCGTTTTCTACCAATTGTTAAAGGTATATTATTTTCAGTTTGAATTTTTATGTGTTTTATACGAACATCGTTGGGTAATATACTTCGTAAATTATCATTACCATCATCTATTATTATGAATTCTATCTTATTTTTTGGATAATCTATACGTTTGTAATTTGATATCCAAATATTAAATAATTTCTTTCTATTATAAGTTGGAGTTATAATTGATATATGAGGCAATAGACTTTCTGGATAATTTAATTTTAATTTATATCTATACGAATTTCCATCCATTATTTCATGATCAGCAAAATCAAAAGGCTTATCACAATGCAATCTATCTATATCATAATTGATTGGACGATTTTCTATATCGGAATAACCTATTTTCTGTGTTGTAAAAAAATCTTTTAATATATAACAATTGTATTTTGTATGAATATGTTGTTTATAAAATTTATCCACTTCTTTATCATATTTCTCTAATTCTATTATTAATAAATCAAATATTGAATTTGATATCGCATAACTATGTGTTGTCCATATTGCTCCTTTTACCCAATCCGGATTGGTATTATCATATACAGCATCTATATTACCACCTAAATATAACATATCCCAATCGTCTGGTACATTAGGCAATGCACCTTCTCTTAAAAATTTACAATCATCTTCTAAAATTAATATGTTAGTTAAATTTTCATCTTTTGCTTGTTTTATTATTTCTAAATGTGATAATAAACAACCACGTGCAGGATTATTCGGTAGAGCAACTGCTTCAAAAAAATTTATGTCTAAATTATAATCTTTTGCTTGTTTTAACATAAATTCCTTTTTCTCAACACGATGTTTTAAATTTATACATACTATCTTATCAAAAATTCCATTGAAACTAATTTTTTTATTAATATTCATTATTAATATGATGACATTTTTTTATATTAATATTTACGATTACTTTTAAATTAAAATTATTTTCCTTATTACTAATATAACAATGAATCTTTGCCCACTTAGTCAATATTCTGATATTTTAGGAGTTCCTGGAAAAGGAATACATAAATATAAATTTTTAGGTACCGCTATTCTTGATTACATCGGAGGTATATTACTTGCTATTTTCATCACTTTCGTTTCTAAAAATAAATTCCCACTCGTTATGTCTACCATTTCTGTATTAGTTGGTGCCGAAATTTTACATATGCTTTTTGGAGTTCCAACCAATACACTCAAATTTCTTGGAATTGATTGTTAATTATTAACTTTTTTAGGAATAAAAAAACCAAAAAAAAAAACCAAAAAAAAAACCAAAAGTATATAAGTAATTAGCTAATAGTAATTAGTAATTAGTAATTATTATTAGAAAATATGAATTTTTATATTATTGAAGAAAAGGAGACTAATATATGCAAAATAGGTGTTTCAAACGATATCGAAGAGCGATTAAAACGCTTACAAACAGGAAATTCAAGTGAATTAGTATTAAATAGCGGCTTTTATTGTAAAATTCCTTATAAATTAGAGACATGTGTAAAAAATAAATATAAAGAATCTAATCGTGTAGGAGAATGGTATGATGTAGAAGATAAAGCCGAGTTAATTGAGTTTATTAATCGTAAATCACACGAATTAAATAATAAATATTATACTTGTAATTTATGTGATTTTAAAACGATATATAAAACTGGATATAAAAGACACTTAAAAACTAATAAACACAATAAAAGGGAGGGGGGCTTTATCAACCGCGATAAGATGATTGACTTAATTGAGATTATACACGGTGATAAGGATCTATTATTTAAATGTAATAAATGTGAAAAAGAATTTAAAAGAAAATGGGATTTAGAAAGACATTTAAATAAAAAAAACCCTTGTAAAAAAATTATCCAAGATATCCAAAAAAATGATGAATTGATAGAAAAAGATGAAAAACCATATGGTTGCGATTTTTGTAAAAGATCATATAAACATAAATATCATATGAATAGACATTTAAAAACTTGTAAGGAAAAACAAAAAGAAGAACAAAAAGAAAAAGATGAAAAACCATATGGTTGCGATTTTTGTAAAAGATCATATAAACATAAATATAATTTAACAAAACATTTAAAAACTTGTAAAGAAAAACAAAAAGAAGAACAAAAAGAAAAAGATGAAAAACAACAAGAATTCGACCTAGTAAATTCTAAAATTAGATTATTGGAATTAGAAAAACAAAAAGAAGAACAAAAAGATGAAAAACAACAAGAATTAGACCTAGAAAAGCAAAAACAAAAACAAGAATTAGAATTAGATTTAGTAAATGCCAAAATAAGATTATTGGAATTTATGATTGCTAATAATATATAATTAGAGTTAATTATTAACTTTTTTTCCGTTTTTTATACATTTTTGTATTACTATTTACAATAATACAAAAATATATAAATCTATAGATTTATAGACTGGACAGTCAACGACCACAGTTTTAGACTCGGAAGTCGCCATATGGGCGTTGACTGAAACCGATTAAAAAAAGCCCGTTTTTGACCCCCTTTCATTTAAAAAACAAGACTGATCAGTCTTGTCCCAAATGCAACAAAACAAAACTTTTTCCAGAAAATCATTTTATAATTTTTTTTTTGAAAAAAATTTAATTATAAATTTTTTTTTGAAATAAAAACTTTTTAAAAAAAATCGGCTCTCTCTCTCTCTTATATTTACTTTTTGAGTTAAAAAAAAGAGATATATAAATAACCAGTAATGAAAAGAAGAAAGGCAAAGGAGAAAAAAGAGTGAAATAAGTCATAAAATATTTTACGCATTTTACGCATTCATCAAAAACGCAAAATCGGTTGAAAACGCAGAAAAAAGATAAAAACGCAAAATCATTTTATAAATTGCGTAAAACTAATTAAGAATAATATATATAGTATATGTAATAATGAATATTCTTTATACTTGTAGTCTTTGTAAAAAGGAGTTTAAAAGAAAGTGGGATTTACAGCGACATCACAGTCGTAAAAAACCTTGTAAAAAAGTCATACCAAAATATACCGAAATATACCAGGAGCCTACCAAAATATACCAAAATATACAAAAATATACTAAAAAAAATGAATCGTTTGAAACGAATGAAAAACGATTTAGTTGTGATTTTTGTAAAAAATTATATAAACATAAGTTTACTTTGAATAGACATTTAAAAACCTGTAAAGAAAAACAAAAACAAAAACAAAAACAAAAAGAAGAAGAAAAACAAGAATTAGACCTAGTAAATGCCAAAATTGAATTATTGAAATTAGAAAAAAGTATAATAAACAATACAACAAATAACAATACGACAAATAACAATACAAATAATACAAATACAAATAGTCACAATACCAATAATACGTTTAATCTAGTTTATAATGATTATGGTAATGAGGATATGAAATTTTTAAAATCTTCTGAAAAATATAAGCAAATTTTAAGTAATTTTTTAGGAAATGGAATGTCAGGTTTACAGCAATACATCAAATATAAGTATTGTAATCCTGAACAACCAGAAAATTTGACAATAAAATATTCAAATCAGAGATCAAATGAGTTAAAAATACGAAATGCTGATAAATGGGAAAGTAAAGATAAAAAAGAAGTTATGGATGAGCTTTATGATAGGGATACAAATGTTGAGGAAATTTTGCAAATATATGAACAAATGAATGATTTAGTAGATGAAGAAAATATGGACGAAGTTCAAGTAAATTTTTTGAATGATGTAGATGAATTATATAATGATGAAGAGCAAATAGAGTTAAAAAAATTAAAAACATCAACATTAACAGATTTTTATAATTGTTATAAATCAAATCAGATTCAATTTAAAGAAGTTAAGTCAGTCCCTAAAAAAAGATAATATAATTTTAATTAAAATAAATTAAGCGAAATCCATATCTTTATATTGTTCGCATAGTGGTTTAATTACATTAAAGATTTCTCTAGCTAGTTTGATTAGATGAGTGTCTTCTTTCTTAAAGGTTTCTGCTTCCTTTTTAAGATATACATTACTTTTTTGTCGTCTTGGCTTTTTAGTAGATAGTTCAAAACGATGTTTAAGATAATCACCATAAGTAATGTTATTAAATTGATCAAATTCAATCAAATCATAAGCAGTTTCATCATTACGACGAATTTCTGAAATTTTTTTAGCAGTTTCAAAAATATCGTGTAAAGATTTTACTTTATCGTTGAGTTTTTCCAATCGTTTTCCTTCATAGAGTTCTAATTTTTTAAGAGTAGTAATTTTTTCATTGAAATTAAAGTTTTCGTGTTCTACAACTTCCGCTCCTTTTGTTTCTATATCAGGTAATTCACTCATTTTTTCTTCTTTATCATGTTCTACAATAACAGAATGTTCGTGAACAGTATCTGTGTCAGATAATTCGTTTTTAGATAATTCGTGTTGAACACATTCATCATCACTATCAGAAATATCAGGATGTTCTAAGATGTGTTTTTCCGCATTTGTAAAAATGATGGTTTCCACATCAGTATCATCATAAGTATCTTTTGGTAATACTTGAGTGTGTTCCGAATCCGAATTTTGTTGAGAACAATGTTTACAAGGGGATCTAAAACGACTATGACTATGACCTAATTCTTCAAAATGACTATGACCATCAGAGCAATCACTATCTTCTATTTTGTTAATAGAATTATTTACGTTATCGTCAATAATTTCATCAACAATTTTTTCAACAATATGATTTGAAAAACTTGTTTCAGATTCATTCATATTTTCTTGAGACATATTTTCTTGAGACATATTTT